>ERZ772861.1048-NODE-1048-length-25295-cov-7.941165_pt1 | contig 25295 bp, 23 predicted proteins | sample MGYA00512135_ERZ772861 | MGnify/ENA primary metagenome ERZ772861 (study PRJEB29015, sample SAMEA2737700) | human gut metagenome | biome: human gut; feature: human-associated habitat; material: faeces | place: China | collected 2012 ...
GAACGTTAATGGAACTGCGAGAATTGACCCAGCCCGAACAGAAATACACCTACCGGCAGAGCCACCAGCTGGATGCCCAGACGGGATGTATCGGGTATCTGCGTGGGGACTTTGGCACCACCGGGAAGGAGTTCTATTCCAGCTGGTTTGACAGCATGGCCTATCTGAAAACGCCGGAATTTCAGGCAGAGCTTGATAGGGTGATAAACGCCCTGCGGGAAGATTCCCAGTACAGTGGTATCCTGGCAGACCGGAGCAGCCTATCCAATGTCTGCCGCCAAACCTTTGGACGGGAAGAATCCGGCTTCCGGGTGAATACCCAGGACTATGCCTACCTGCTGCGCTTAAACCCCAACCGAGGCGAGTACAATTTCTACATCTACTGCTACAAGAGAGATTACCTGGATCGGCACATCCGGAACGCCGAGTATGGCATCCGGTTCATTACTCCCAATTACAAGGAGAAGTTCCGCATTGTGGACGGTGACAGTATTCGCATGACCTTTCCCGATGGTGAATACTGGGACCGGGAATGCCGGTTTATCGACGAAACCCATCTGGAGGTCGGGAACAGTCTCTATCATATCTGCGAATTTGCGGAGAGAATTCAGCGGGAGTGCATTCAGATCATTCCCCTGCGCCAGTCGCTCCCGGAGAAGTGCTTCAGTGCTTTGGAGGCTACAGGGGAGATCATCACCGTCACTAAAGGCGAGAAAGGCTACACGCCTACTGGGCAGTACCCGCAGAACGGTGTTTCCCCCAAAGAGGCTGCCGCCGCCCTTAATGATGCTGCCGGTGTGACCAAGGCACAGGAGGCCGCCATGGTGGCCGGCTCCATGTTCGGCTGGGACACGCCCGCCGCCGACCCCAAGAATTACGATGCCAAGGGCGTACCTATCAAAAATCACAGAGAGAGGGATGCAAGATGAAGTATGAAGTTACCGTCCAGGCTGTCAGCCTGGGGCATGTCACTGTAGAAGTGGATTCTCCTGAAAAGGCAGAAGACGCAGCTATGAAAGCCCTGTTCACCGGCGCAATCCACTGGGAGTCCACCAGGATGGAGTTTTCCGGTATCGAAGCCCAGGACACATAAACCGGACATAATCTGCTGAAAAAGTAAGGATGTGATCCAATGGATAAGAAAACAGCGATCTGCCAGTATCTCAAAAAGTACCATACCGGTGGAGAAAGAGCCGTTTACAGCCGTGAGCTGCAGCGGCTCTTTTCCATTGACGGACGGGGCCTGCGCAGGAAAATTAACAGTCTGCGGCAGGATGGCTACCCTATTTGCAGCGACGAGCGCGGTTACTACTACGCTGACAGCCAGGAGGAAATCAACGGCACGGTATGCCGGCTCAATCAGATGGTGACGAAAGTATCCAATGCCAGAACGGGGCTCCTGTATGCCTCTATCCAAGACAGCGGAATTACGGTGGAAGTCTCCGTAACCGTGCGGTAAGGAGATGCCATGCCCAGAAAAGATGAATTTCTTTCTCAGCTGCTCTCCTCCAAAACCCAGGAGATTGTAAGCAGCCCCGGAAAATACACTGCATTTCTTCAAACCGCAGCCCAGAATTACAAGTACGGTTTTCAAGAGCAGGTGCTTATCCACGCACAACGCCCGGATGCCACAGCCTGTGCGGAAATCGGCGTGTGGAATCGACTGGGTCGCTGGGTAAACCGGGGAGCCACCGGTATTGCCCTGTTGCGCAGCCCCAACCTTCCATATCGTATCCGCTATGTGTTCGATGTTTCGGATACCAACAGCCGAGAGAATCGAGAAATTTCCCTTTGGCAGATGAAGCCGGCGTACGAAAACGAGGTCATCCGTACCTTACAGGATAAGTTCCTGCTGGATTCCAATAATTATTGGGGTGAGGTCGTAGAGGCACTTTCCCAGCAGCTTGCGGAGGAAGCCGCCGGAGATTACCTTCCCGACCTGCTGAACAACAAGCAGGACAGCTTTCTGGAAGAACTGGACGATGGCAGTGTCGCCAGATGGTTTAAGGAATCCGTTCGTGAAAGTGTCCGCTATATGGTCCTCCATCGCTGCGGCTATGCGCCCGAGCTGGACAATGATGTCTTTGGGCGTATCCAGGATTTCAACACCGAAATCACCGCTTCTCTGTTAGGTTCGGCTGTCAGCACTCTGTCCGAATCCATCCTTCGGGAAATTGGTGTCACCGTAAAATCTCTGGAACGGCGGCAGTCTCGTACATTTGATTCTTTCGGAGACACTGTGTACAATGAAGCCAGAAAAAATGAACTGGAAAGGAGCCAGAATAATGGAACTGACTTACACAATGCAGGGGGACTACCGGCTGCCCAACCTGATACCCCCAGAGAGTCCCAAGGTAGGCAAGTACGGAATGCTTCGCCACAGCTACCTCCGCAAGCACCGGGAGGGGCTATATACCGGGATGCTGATGAAGGGCACTCTGAACGCCCATCTGGAGGAGGTGGACCGGGAGGCCAACCGGATGCTGGAACAGCTGACCAGCCAGATGGCCCAGGAGCAGGGCGTAACGGAGGAACTGAAAGCTCAGAATCAGATGCTGTGGGTACAGAGGATGAACAACATCCGGCAGACCGTGGAGGAACAGATTTTCCAGGACCTGATCTACACGTAATTGAAGAATCGCCGCTGCCCAGCGTGGAGGAACAGATTTCCTTCCTGGACGGCGGCTTTTCTGTATCGGAAGCAGCGCAGCAGACCTTTTTCCCGCAATTGCAGCTTCCCCAGCAGATCATAGACGAAGCACTGTGCATGGGCTTTAATGACCGGGACAGCCGGAAAATCATCTGTGCCTACTTTATGAAGGACAAGCCGGACAACGCCGCTTTCCTGCAAGAAAGCTATGGCACCAACGGTGCGGGGCTGATCATCCAGGGCCAGGAATACGCCGTCTGGTATGACCCGGAGGGCATTCGCATCTCCACCGGGCGCACGGTCAAGAAACTGCACACCACCCTCGTCACCTGGGAGCAGGCCGCAAAGCGCATCCGGGAACTGCTGGATATGGGGCGGTATATGCCCCAGGCGGAACTGGATCAAGTTCCGGACTTTGAGCGGCGCAGACTGGCCCAGGCCCTTGCGTTTGCGGTACGGGAGTGTTCCGCACAGGCGAAAGAGGCCGGGTATCTTCCCCTCACAGCGAAAACCTATTCCTCCAATAGCGGCTTTCCCGAAATCGAGGCCCAGATGCAGCGGCTGCTGGAATCCCCGGATACGTTAATGCAGCTTGTAGAGGAATGGACCGTGTTTGCATCTGCCCATGCCAATGATCGCAGCCTGATGGTAAGCCGCCTGTATAACCCTGCCAAGCTTTTGCAAAAGCTGGAAGATTTGCAGCGAACGCCCCTGATTTTTACCGCCGCCCAGGGCTTTGACCCTTTGCGGCGGTATTTCATTTCCGATGATGAAATCAACCAGGCACTGCGTGGGCATGAGCGTGCATTCCGTTCCCGGCTGGATGTATTCTCCTTTTTCAGCCAAAGCACGGACACGAAAGCGCGGGAACAATTCTTGAAACGGCAGCACGGGGAATACAGCGGCTACCACGGCGGAAATGACAACAAAACCTATACTTCTGCCGGATTTTCCTTTAGCCATGGAGATTTAACTGCCCCTTATGCCTAGGTGAACATGAAATGGCCTGCGGTTACCAAATGGGTGTCCAACATGATTTCCTCCGGCATCTATCTCTATCCCAGTGATGCAGGCAAAATGGCGGACTATGAGATCAACCAACTTGCCAGACGGATCATGTCGTTTTTCTCCAATGCGCCGGAGGGGTTTCAGCGGCCCACCCCGAGAAGTGAGTTTGACTATTGGGAGGGTGTTGCGGAGATCCAGGAGCAGCTTTCTGACCCGGAACAGGTCAATACCATCTACCAGGCCATGATGCAGCCCCTCATGGAAGCGACACCGCCAGATGATCGTTTCTTTGAAGCCCGGAAGCAGGGCATGGAGGCTGTGGAAGGCTACCTGGCTGGTACGTTCTCTGTATTTGGCAAAGGCCACACCCTTCGTCCGCCAATAACGCAGGTCATCAATGAGGATTTAGAACGAGCCAAGGCACTAATCTCCACATTCTGCTCCGAAGAATACGACAGCGAACCGGATTTTTCCGATCTGCGGAAAGTGGATATTGCCTACACCACCATTACAGACGAGGAGGTTCCCGTTCAGGTCAGCGTTGACCTGGTGGATTTCAGGCTGGACAGGTCTATTGACGGCATCATCGTGGATTCCCGAAAGTATGACTCGCTGAAAGAACTGACCGAACAGGAGCTTGTTGATCCGGATTTTGACGAATTGGTAGCCTTCTCCGAAGAACAGCTTGCCAAGGTGGCACTTCACGGAATCCGTGATAAGGTCGTTCAGCGTTTTACCGAAAACGGTGAGGAGATCCAGATACAGCACCATGTAAATGGCTTTTACTACAACCATTACAATGTGGTAAACGGGACTGCCAAATATGTGGATGGCCCCTATGATACTCTGGAAGAAGCTTCCAAGGAAATGCGGGGCTACCATCCCCAGGCAGTGGAAATTGATGATTCCGCACCGGACGTAGAGGAAGATCCCTTTGATGACATTGACCACCAGCAGATACGGGAAAATCTGGAAGCAGTCGGCATCGTAGACGGCAAAGTGGTAGACCCGGAAACTCTGGACAATTCTCCCTTTATCCGTCAGGTCATGAAGGATGTGCAGAACATCGAATCTCTCCCGGTGCCGTCTGCGGTTCCCCGTCCTGTAGAACGTCGCCTCCATGTTCTCCACCCGGAAATTTCCACGGACAGCCACACAAACTTCCATATTCGCACGGATGATCTTGGGGTAGGCACTCCGCTGGAGCGTTTTAACAACAACGTAAACGCCATTCGTCTGCTGCACACCTTGGAATCCGAAAACCGTCTGGCTACACCAGATGAACAGGACATTCTCTCCCAATACGTCGGCTGGGGCGGTCTGCCCCAGTTCTTCGAGGAGAGCAACGCCCATTACGCCGAGCTGAAAGCCCTGCTATCAGAGGACGAATACGCCGCCGCCCGGGAATCCACCCTCACGGCGTTCTACACCCCGCCTGTGGTGATCCGGGCCATGTACAAGGGGCTGTCCAATCTGGGATTCCAGACCGGCAATATTCTGGAACCCAGCTGCGGCGTTGGCAATTTTATGGGTCTGCTGCCGGAGAATATGGAAAATTCCAAAATGTACGGCGTAGAGCTGGACAGCATTTCCGGGCGTATTGCCCAGCAGCTATACCAGAAGAACAGCATTGCGGTACAAGGATTTGAAAAGACCGATCTGCCGGACAGCTTCTTTGATGTGGCCATTGGCAACGTGCCCTTTGGGACGTTCAAGGTTTTGGACAAGAAGTACGACAAGTACAATTTCCTGATCCATGACTATTTCTTTGCCCGTGCCTTGGACAAGGTGCGCCCCGGCGGCGTGGTGGCCTTCATTACCAGCAAGGGCACCATGGACAAAGAAAATCCTTCTGTGCGAAAGTACATTGCACAGAGGGCGGACCTTCTCGGTGCCATCCGACTGCCCAATGATACCTTCAAGACCGCTGCCGGGACAGAGGTCACTTCCGACATTCTGTTCCTGCAAAAGCGCAGCGGCATGACCGGCCTGGAACCGGATTGGGTGCATCTGGATACCGATGAAAAGGGGCTGAAAATGAACGCCTACTTTGTCTCCCACCCGGAAATGGTTCTGGGGCAAATGCAGGAAGTGTCCGGCCCTTACGGTATGGAAACCGCCTGTATTGCGCTGGAAGGGCAATCATTAGAGCAGCTGTTGTCCGTTGCCATCCGCAATATCCATGGTGAAATCCAGAATGTGGATCTGGACGATTTGCCCACCGAAGAAGCGGATTTCCTTCCCGCCGATCCCAATGTTCGGAATTTTAGTTTCGCCGTTGTGGATGGAAAGCTGTGCTTCCGGGAAAACAGCCGGATGATTCCGGTATCCGTATCGGCCACCGCAGAGCAGCGCATCCGTGGGCTTATCGGTATCCGGGACTGTGTGCGAAAGCTCATTGAGTACCAGACCGAGGATTATCCAGAGGCCATGATCCAGGAAGCGCAGGTGCGCTTAAATGCCCTCTATGACAGCTTTGCGGAAAAGTATGGCCGGATCAACAGCCGTGCCAACAGTTCCGCTTTTTCTACCGACAACGCCTACTATCTTCTGTCCTCCCTGGAGGTGCGGGACAGTGAAGGGAATTTCCTGCGGAAAGCGGATATGTTCTCCAAGCGCACCATTCGGCAAAAAATTTCCGTCACCTCTGTGGATACCGCCTCGGAAGCCCTGGCCCTGTCACTGGCTGAAAAAGCAAAAGTAGATATGCCCTACATGATGGAGCTGACCCACAAGAGCGAGGAAGAAATTTTGTCCGATTTGACGGGCGTGATCTTCCTGAACCCAGAGCATGACGGAAATGAGGATGTTGCCCATAAATATTTGCCCGCAGATGAATACCTTTCCGGCAATGTCCGGGAAAAGCTGCGCACCGCCAGGGCGTTTGCCGAGACAGATGAAGGGTATACCGTCAATGTACAGTCCCTGGAAGCGGTGCAGCCCGTTGACCTGACAGCCAGCGAGATTTCTGTCCGGCTGGGTGCTGCCTGGCTGCCAACCGAGGTCGTGCGGGACTTTACCTTTGAGCTTCTGCGGACGCCTTACTACCAGAGACGGAACATCAAGGTGCATTACAGCACCTACACCGGCGAGTGGAATGTAGACGGAAAAAGTCTGGACCGAGGGAATGTCCGCTCCGAAAACACCTTTGGCACAGAGCGCATCAACGCCTACAAAATCATTGAGGAAACCCTGAATCTGCGGGATGTACGGATTTTCGACTATGAATATGATGACTCCGGTAAAAAGGTGGCTATCCTCAACACGAAGCAGACCGCCATTGCCCAGGGAAAGCAGGAGCAGATCAAACAGGAATTTGCGGACTGGATTTGGTCAGACCCCAATCGCAGGGAGCGGCTGACCACGCTCTACAATGAAAAGTTCAACAGCATTCGCCCCAGAGAGTACGACGGAAGCCACCTGAATTTTGTAGGGATCAACCCGGAAATCACCCTGCGGCCTCATCAGGTGAATGCCATTGCCCATATTCTCTATGGTGGAAACACATTGCTCGCCCACACGGTGGGGGCTGGGAAGACCTTCGAGATGGTAGCCGCCGCCCAGGAGAGCAAGCGGCTGGGGCTGTGTCAAAAAAGCCTGTTTGTAGTGCCAAATCATTTGACCGAGCAGTGGGCCGCCGAATACTTGCAGCTGTACCCCGCCGCCAATATTCTGGTTGCCACCAAAAAGGATTTTGAAACCAAAAACCGAAAACGGTTTTGCTCCCGGATCGCCACCGGTGACTACGATGCCATCATCATCGGCCACAGCCAGTTTGAAAAAATCCCCATGTCCCAGGAGCGGCAAAAGTTCATTTTGGAGCAGCAGAAGCAGGAAATTTTGGACGGCATTCGGGAGCTGAAGCGCAACAACGGCGACAATTTTTCCGTGAAGCAGATGGAACGCAGCCGAAAAAGCATTCAGCAGAGATTGGAAAAGCTCAATGACCAGAGCCGAAAGGATGATGTCATTACCTTTGAGGAACTGGGTGTTGACCGGATTTTTGTGGACGAGGCCCACATGTTCAAAAATCTCGCCGCATTTACGAAAATGCGCAATGTGGCCGGTATCTCCCAGACGGAAGCCCAGAAGTCCAGTGACCTCTATATGAAGTGCCGCTACTTAGATGAGCTGACCGGAGGCCGGGGCGTGGTGTTTGCCACCGGCACACCAATTAGCAACTCCATGGTGGAGCTTTATACCATGCAGAAATATCTGCAATACAACGCCCTGAAAGAGAATGACCTGCTTCATTTTGATGCCTGGGCCTCCACCTTTGGAGAGACCGTCACCGCCATTGAACTGGCCCCGGAGGGTACCGGCTACCGGGCCAAGACCCGTTTTGCAAAGTTCTACAACCTCCCGGAGCTGATGTCCATGTTCAAGGAGATTGCGGATATTCAGACGGCGGATATGCTGAAGCTGCCGGTGCCGGAGGCGGAATACCACAATGTGGTGCTGAAGCCCTCGGAGCAGCAAAAGGAGATCGTGGCAAGCCTATCCCAGCGGGCAGAAAAGGTGCGCAATAAACAGGTGGATTCCAATGAGGACAATATGCTGGTCATTACCAACGATGGCCGGAAGCTGGCACTGGATCAGCGGCTGATCAATCCCATGTTACCGGACAGTGATACGGGAAAGGTTGCCGTCTGTGCGGAAAATGTGTACAACATCTGGGAACGGACGGCAGCGCAAAAATCCACGCAGATGGTTTTTGTTGACCTGTCTACGCCCCACAATGACGGGCAGTTCAATGTGTATGACGATCTGAAAAAGAAGCTGCTGGACAAAGGCATCCCGGAATCTGAGATCGCCTACATCCACAACGCCAAAACAGAAGCCGCCAAAAAGGAGCTGTTTGGAAAGGTGCGCTCCGGCGAAGTGCGTGTTTTAATTGGTTCCACCCAGAAAATGGGTGCCGGGACCAACGCGCAGCGGAAGCTCATTGCCTTGCACCACGTTGATTGTCCCTGGCGGCCCTCGGATTTGCAGCAGCGGGAGGGACGTATTATCCGTCAGGGCAATGAGAATCCCAAGGTAGGCATCTACACCTATGTGACGGAAAATACCTTTGACAGCTACCTGTATCAGCTGGTGGAGGGGAAACAGAAGTTCATCGGACAGATCATGACCTCCAAATCCCCGGTCCGCAGTGCGGAGGACATTGATGAAACCGCTTTGAGCTACGCCGAGATCAAGGCCCTGTGTTCCGGCAATCCCCACATCAAGGAGAAAATGGACCTGGACATTGAGGTGCAGAAGCTGAAGCTCCTGCGCTCAAACCATATGAGTCAGCGATATGCCTTGGAGGATCAGCTTATTCGGAAATTCCCCAAGGAGATCGCTTCCATGCACCAGTGGATCGACGGTCTGGAAGCGGACATGGCCCTGCTGAAAGACAAAACCCAGCCAAATGCGGATGGATTCTGCCCCATGGTGATAGGCGGGCAAACCTACACCGAAAAGAAAGCTGCCGGCACCGCACTCTTGGAAGCCTGCAACGCCCTGACCAGTGCCGATCCGGTCCCCCTTGGTTCGTACCGGGGATTTCGGTTGACACTCTGCTTTGACAGCTTTGAAAAGCTGTTCAAAATTTCTATGCAGGGTACGCTGACCTACAAAGTTGGTCTTGGAACGGATGTGTTCGGCAACATTCAGCGTATGGATAACCTTCTGGAAAGTATGCCCACACGGCAGCTGGACTACAAGGAGAAGCTGAAAAACTTGGAAATCCAGGTGGAGATTGCCAAGCAGGAGGTAGAAAAGCCCTTCCCCAGAGAGGAGGAGCTGAAAGCGAAATCTGCCCGGCTGGATCAGCTGAATATTCTGCTGAACATGGACAAACGTGAAAATGAGATCGTAGATGGCGTGCAGGATGAGGGCGAAATCCAACCCCAGCGGGAATCCCGTGGATGGGACAGGTAAATACTTCGCACAGTTGTCACCAGGCTTGGAATGCGGTATTATGGGAGAAAAAAGCAAAGGAGCTTTCTATGATGCTGTTTGCCAAGAAGAAAATGCGTTATGTAACCCTGAGTGATTCCGAGCTGCACCTTGCTAAGTACGCCCTCATTCAATTCCGCAATGCCCTCATTGCCAAGGGGCTGCCCACCGAGGATGTGAATGCGCTCCTATTGAAGCTCTACAAGTAAACGAATCCACACGAACAGCACCTGCTACACACAGCGGGTGCTTTTCTGTACCCAAAAGGAAAGGAAGTTGATTTTATCACCACTCAAGAACTGAACACCCTGCTCTATCAAAAGATGTTTGCCGAGCAGGAACGCTATCGGCAGCACCTTCTGACGCTGCCCCCGGAAGAAATTCTGGACTGTGCTTATGCGTACACCACCAGAGAGGACATTCTGCTGTCCTTGGAGTATAACGATCTGACCGACAAGCAGTGTCAAGCACTTCTGAAGTCTCCCTGCCCTCTAAGTGATGTTTTCCAGGCATGGGAGAAGTGTGAAAGTTCCCACATGGAGGAACTCTGGTCTGCTGTGGAAGACCGTGCGAATACGGTCATTCAGGCAGCGAAAGCCAAATCCCACCGGGAGGAGCGATAGCCTATGGCCTACTTCACCCCGGAAGACATTCAGCAGGCCAAACAGCTGGATCTGCTGACATACCTTCAAATTTACGAGCCGGACCAGCTGGTAAAGGTATCCGGCGATACCTACTGCACTAAAGAACACGATTCTCTCAAAATCAGCAACGGGAAATGGCACTGGTTCTCCCGACAAATTGGCGGCAAAACAGCCCTTGACTATCTTGTAAAGGTCAAGGGCTGTTCCTTTTTGGAGGCCATGGAAATCATTCAGGGGAAACCCCTCCCCAAATCAATTCCCGCACCGGCTCCAAAGCAGGAGCCGAAACGGCTTTTGCTCCCGGAGCGGAACGACAACGCCGATGCGGTCATCCGCTACCTGAAAGGCCGGGGCATCCATGATGTCATCATCCGCTACTGTCTGGAAAATGATCTGCTCTTTGAATCCCGGAAATACCACACTGCCGTGTTCCTGGGCTATGACAAGGGAGGCGTTCCCCGATACGGCAATGTCCGGGGAACCGTTGAGGACTACAAAGGGGAGCTATCTGGCAGCGACAAGCACTATTCCTTCTCCATTCCCGGAGGCAGCCAAACGGTCCATGTTTTTGAATCTGCCATTGACGCACTAAGCTACGCCACCCTGGAGTTGTTCGAGGGCCGGAATTGGCGTGAGGACCACTTGCTGTCCCTTGCGGGAGTGTTTGTCACCAAGCGGGAGAACGTGGTGCCGGTGGCACTGTCCCGGTATCTGGCAGATCACCCGGAGATCCAGGTTCTCCGGCTCCATCTGGACAATGACGCCATTGGTCGGGGTGCGGCAGCCGGAATCGTGGGTGGTCTGCGGGACCGATATGAAATCTGGGACGAGCCGCCCAGGTGGGGCAAGGATGTTAACGACCAGCTGAAAATCAGAGTTGGCTTGAAGCGAAAGGAGGAATACAGTCGTTGAAAATCAATATCTATCAAATCAACCAGGACCGGGACACCCAGCGGATCAAATTCATGAGCCTGGATGCTGTCCGCAAGGTGTTGCGATCTGCGGAACCGGATTGCGCCGCATACGATAAGGTCTATTCCGGGGATGTGAAATGCCGGAATCTGGAGGATGTGTTTGTACTCTTTCAATCCGGCCAACCGGAGGGCTTTCAGGGCCACAGTCTGTCCGTTTCGGATGTCGTGGAGGTGGAGGATGCCGCCAGCATCACACCGGGCTTTTATTTCTGTGACAGCATTGGCTTCAAGGAGATCCCTTTTCAGCCGGAGCTTGCCAACGATGTTGTCCAGTCACCCACTATCCAGGTGGTTCTGGTGGAGCCAGGAAAGCTGGCCCGGATTGCGGAAATCGGCACTACCTTGGATGCCATGCAGCAGACCGTAGGCGGCGACATTGAAGCCTATTACCCTTTCGAGGAACAGGTCTGTATCGTCTGCAACGAGGAAGGAAAAATCAACGGTCATCCCCTGAACCGGGCCATCCGGGATGCGGATACCGGAGATATTGCGGATATTATCGCCGGTACTTTCTTCATCTGCGATTGCAGCGGAGAATCTTTCGGCAGTCTTTCCACGGAGCAGCAGAAGCGGTATCTGGAAAAATACCGTCTCCCGGAACGGTTCTTCCGTTCAAGAGACGGCATTGAATCTGTACCCTTTAAGCCTAAAGACCGTAACCGGTAATTCCATTTTGGATAATCCGCGAATTTCTACGCAGGCTGTTCAGAATAGAAAAATGTGAAAAGATGCAAAAATCTTTTCTTTAATGAGTCAAATCCGATTGATTTCACAACGGCTGTCTGCTATAATAGAGTAGAAAACTGTATCAGGTTGCAAAAATCTATCGTAAAGGAGAGCCTATATGGAGATTCGCAGAGATTACTATTTGGAAAAACTGATCAAGCGAAAAAACAACGGTCTCATTAAGGTCGTCACCGGTATCCGAAGGTGCGGCAAATCCTTTCTTCTGAACAATCTATTTTACCATCACCTGCTGGAATCCGGCGTGGATACAGACCATATCATCCGCTTTGCTTTTGATTCGGCAGATGATCTTCACTTGATTGGCGAAAGTCTGATTCAAATGGGCAAGGAAAAGCGAGGCGCTGATCCGGAGAAATTTACCGCATATATCCGCACCCAAGTAGCGGATGGCGGAATGTATTATTTGCTGCTGGATGAAATTCAGATGCTGGATTGCTTTGAGGCGGTACTGAATGGATATTTGCGCAAAGAAAATATGGATATTTTCGTCACCGGGAGCAACGCAAAACTGCTTTCTAAGGACATTGCCACAGAATTTGCTGGCCGTGGAGACGAAATTCATATGTATCCGCTGAGTTTTTCGGAATTCATGTCTGTTTACCGGGGAGATAAGTACACGGGGCTTTCAGAATATATGCTTTACGGCGGGATTCCGCTGGTAGTTCTTCGGGACGATGCTAACGATAAGGCTGCCGCTCTGGAAAACCTGTTCAGTGAGATCTATATCCGGGACATCTGTCGGCGCAACCGTGTGCGGAATGTCGGAGAATTGGAGGATTTACTGAATATTCTTTCTTCTGCCATCGGTTCCCTGACAAATCCTGAGAAACTGAAGAACACCTTCAAAACCGCAAAAAAGTCAAGAATCACTTCGGCAACGATACAGAAATACCTCACCTTTTTTGAGGATTCTTTTCTGATCGAGTCAGCACAGCGTTATGACATTCGCGGAAAAGCATATATTGAAACCCCTAAGAAATACTATTTTTCTGACCTGGGCCTTCGCAATGCCCGTATTAACTTCCGCCAGTTTGAGCAGACCCACTCCATGGAGAATGTGATTTACAACGAACTGCGTATGCGGGGCTACCATGTGGATGTCGGTGTTGTACCGATTGCGGAAAAAGACGCCGAAGGGAAAGCCATCCGGAAGCAACTGGAAGTAGACTTCGTGTGCAACCTCGGTTCCTCCCGCTATTACATTCAGTCTGCCTATTCTCTCCCGGATGAAGCCAAGCGGGCGCAGGAAATCCGGCCTTTTCACAAAATCGATGATTCTTTCAAAAAAATCATCATCACCAAGGATATTGTGCCGCCCTATTATGACGAATATGGGATTCTGACACTGAACATCTACGATTTTCTGCTTGACCCGAAAAGTATTGAGAAGTAAACAGCCCAATTCATAGAGGCCGCTGTCCCGGTATGTTTGCATCACTAGGGCAGCGGCTTCCACATTAAAATGAAATACAAGGAACAATTTCATATGCGTAATTTCAGAAAAATTCCATTTCCTGAAATTACTGCCACTGCACCGCCTAAAAGGGTGGTGCTTTTTTATATCCAAATTGCAAGGAGGTGATGCCCATTTGAACACAAAATTCATAGCGTCCTGTAACTGCGGCAAGCCCAGGACGCCCCCTATTTCCCCGGAGGAAAAACGATGGCTGAAAGAAAAACTGTACCAGTCCCGTTACGATGAATGTATGCAGGCCCGACGGGAGGCATGGCTGTTTCTTCGGCCCGGTCATAAAAAGAGCTATTGATAGGAGGTTTGTCTTTTATAGAGCAAGCATCGCCTTTTGTCCCCAAAAGGCAGCTTGTCAGGGAGTATCCCTGAAACCCTCTGTTTATAAGGAGTGACATGAACAATAGAAACTATGAAATCAAAGTCCGGCTGACACAAGCGGAACTGGTGCATCTGACCCGGCTGGTCAGAGCTTCCGGTCTGTCCCGAGAAACTTATCTGCGCAGGCTCATTTCCGGCGTTGTCCCAAGAGATGCGCCCCCACCGGACTTCTTCTCCATGATGCGGGAACTGCATTACATCGGGAACAACCTCAATCAGATCGCCACGAAAGCCCACGCTCTGAATGCCATCGATGCCAAGCACTATGACGATGGTATGCGGATGTTTGAGGAGGCTGTTCAGAAAATCCTGTCAGCGGTTCTCGATCCTGTACCTATGGAGCACTGACCCATGGCAGTTACCTCTATCTGGCGTGTCCATGGCCGCATTGGGAAGGTTCTGGACTATGTGGAAAATGCGGAGAAAACTACCGCCGTTTCCAGCGGCGACGGTGACTTGTCCGATGTCATTGACTATGCCATCCAGCAGCATAAGACCAGCCAAACCCAAGTGCGGGACGGTGAGGAGGTCGTTCAGCGTTTTGTGTCCGGTATCAACTGCCACCCCAGCACCGCGGGAATGGAGATGCAGAAGGTCAAAAAATTCTATGGGAAAGAGGATGGGGTCATTGCCTACCACGGCTATCAGTCCTTCGCTCCCGGAGAAGCTACCCCGGAGCTTGCCCATGAAATTGGAATCAAGCTGGCGCAGCGACTGTGGGGAGACCGCTATCAGGTGCTTGTAGCTACCCATCTGGACCGGGCAAATCATCTGCACTCCCACTTTGCTATCAACACAGTTTCCTTTGTGGACGGTATCAAGTATCACCGCACCAAGCAGGACTACCGGCAGATGCAGCGGGTATCGGATGAGCTGTGCCGGGAGTACGGCCTTTCTGTGATCCAGGTACCGAAAGGACGGGGCAAAACCTACAACGAGTGGGCAGCGGAAAAAGGTGGCAAACCCACCCTGCGCAGCGTCATCCGCTCTGACATTGACCGTGCCATTCTGGCTTCCACCACCCAGCGGAATTTTCAGGAAGCCATGCAGGCCATGGGCTACACCTTCAAAACCCGTACCCCGGATGGGCAGCCCCTCAAATATCCGGCGTTAAAGCCACCCGGTGCGAAAGGCTACTTTCGTTTCCACCGGCTGGGGCCTGGGTATTCTCTGACCGAAATCCTGGACCGGGTTTACGACAATGTAAGGCGGCAGACCCCATTCCCAGAGGCGGACCGGATGGCAAAGCAGCGCAACCCCTTTATTCCTTATCCAAAAGCCAAGGGCATTCACGCCCTGTATCTGCGCTACTGCTATGAGCTGCGCATCATCCAAAAGCATCCGGCATCCGTGAAACGGGTGCCTTTTTCTATGCGGCAGGACCTGATCCTTCTGGACAAGCTGGATGCGGAGACCCGCTTCCTTGCCAAGCACGAATACGGCACCGCCGCCGAACTGGAATCCCACAAGGAAAAATCCACAGATAGAATCTCCGAACTGGAACAGGAGCGAAGCACCCTTAGAAATCAGCTTCGGACGGCCACCCGCAGGGAGGATGCCCCCGCGATGGAAAGCCTTAAATCCCGTATCAAAGAGGTATCCTCTGAGATAAAAACACTGCGTCAGGAGGTGAAATTATGTGACGGAATCGAAGCCCGTTCCGCTCTGATGGAGCGGAATCTGGAGCAACTACAGCAGGAACAGGAAATCGAAAGAAAGGAGGAAGAACAGCATGAGCTATTCCGGCGAGGCGGCAGATCAGGTCGTCCGTTTGAGTCTGAACGGCGTTGAGGTCGCGGCAAAATTGTCCGGCTCCGCCGCCAAGCAGCTGGCGATTATGATTTACGCCATTTTGAAAGACCAGAAGAAAACCAAAGGCAAAATCCGTCTGACCAATATGCTCCGCTCCGGCAAGGAGCTGAAGGTGTTCGCCGTCAAGGATGGGGACCTTCAGAAATTCTGCGAGGAGGCCAAGAAGTACGGTGTTCTTTATTGTGTCCTCAAAGACAAAAACGCCACCGATGGCATTACGGACATTATGGTGCGGGCAGAGGACGCCGCCAAGGTCAACCGCATTTTTACCCGGTTCGGTCTTGCCACTGTGGATTTGGCGTCTCTCAAAACAGAGCTTGTCAAGGAGCAGAATAAGGCCCGTACCGAGGAGGACGCGGATGTGCGCTCCGGTTCTGACAAACCCCATAACGATGATTTCGTGAAGGAGCTGTTTGGTGAGGACCCGGAGAAACACATTGTGGAGGAAAACCCTCTGACCGGACGGACCGAGGCCGAACATCCGTCCGAGAGTACATCGCTGAACAGATGGGGCGAAGAAATCTTTTTGGATAACCCGCCCTCCGTCCGTGAGACGATGCAGAGAATTCGGCTGGAAAGGGCTGCACACCAGCCCCAGAACACCATTGCCGAAAAGGCGGTGGAAAAAATTGCGAAAGGAAAGGAACGATGAAATGAACGAAATTTTTGACAAGGAGGAATGGGCCAGCCGCAAGCAGCAGGACCGGGAAGCTGCCTATGCCATGGTAGATGACACTCTGAAAAAGATGGGTACAAACGGAAAGGCTTTCCAGACCTACCTGGATGTGCAGTCCAAATTTGAGCGGTATTCCGTCAGCAATGCCTTGTTGGTTGCCGCCCAGAAACCGGAGGCCACCGATCTGGGAGATACCAATTTCTGGCGTGGCCGGGGCGGCTATATCCGAAAGGGAGAATCCGGCATTCTTCTCATGGAGCCAGGAAATTCCTACACTCGAAAGGATGGTTCCAAAGGTGTCAACATCCATATCAAGCGTGTCTTTGATATTTCCCAGACCACGTTGACCCCCACAAAGCAGCCTGCTGTCAGCCAGGACACCCGGATGCTGCTCAACGCTATGGTGCGCTACGCCCCCTGCAAAGTGGACTTCCGGGACGAGCTGCCGGATGGGCAAAGTGCCCTCTACAGTCCCCAGGAGAAAACCGTCTTTGTTCGGCGGGGCCAGTCCATGGAGGACGTATTCCGGGGTGTGGCCCAGGAGCTTGCCCACGCCTATCTGGATACCGGGAACTACACCCGGGAAAACAATATATTTCTCGCCCAGTGTGTCGGCAACATTCTCTGCCAGCGCAATGGGATCGATGGCAAAAGTCTTGCCATCACCCAGCTGCCCCAGAAGTATACGGAGATGGAGCCGAAGCAGCTGCGGGAATATCTAAAATCCATCCGTACCGCCGCCAATCAGATCTCCGCTGATATGTTCCGCTTCCTGGATGCCAAAAGCCACGGCAGCCGACAGCGGGACGATGCCCGGTAAAGGAGGTGCGCATGGCAGAAGTACAGCATCTGATCCAGGTCAGCGACTATGAGCAGCGGCTCATGGTCAATGGCCTCAATGCTTTCCGCAATGACCTGATCCGGGACGGCAAACCCACGGAGGACATCAACGCCCTGCTGATCAAGGCCATTGACGCGCCGGAGAAGAAGCCGAAAAGGAAGATTGACCGTGAACGATAAGCTGTCCCGGCAAAATTGCGTTCTCTATGTCTGCGGTATTGTCCCCGTTGTCTGGCTGGCCTTGCTGGCCGCTCCTCTATTGGAAGGTGGTCTGGGTACGCTGTTGAAGGGCTTCGGTACAGCACTGGAAAATCCCTTTCATATCGTCTGGTGTGACAAGAGCCTCAAAACACTGCTAATCTTCCTCATGCTCTATGGCCTGGGCATTGGCATCTACGTTTCCAACGAGCGTGTCTACAGGCGGCGGGAGGAACAGGGTTCTGCCCGGTGGGGCGATCCCGGGGCAGTCAGCAAGAAATACCGCCAAGGTGGAAATGAAAATAAACTGCTGACCCAGCAGGTGGCGTTGGGCCTGGACGGTAGGAAGCACCGCCGGAACTTAAATGTCCTGATCTGCGGTGGTTCCGGTGCCGGTAAGACTCGCTTTTATGCGAAGCCGAATATCATGCAGGCCAACACTTCCTTTGTGATCCTGGACCCCAAGGGAGAACTGCTGCGAGACACCGGACATCTGCTGGAGGAAAAGGGGTATGCCATTAAGGTTCTGGATCTCATCAATCCCGAACGGAGCCATTGCTACAACCCCTTTGTGTATCTCCGGGATGACGATGACATTCAGCGGCTTGCCACCAACATTATGAAGAACACCACCCCAAAGGACAGCAAGTCCTCCGACCACTTCTGGGAAGATATGGCGGCCATGCTCTTAAAGGCCCTGATCTCCTATCTTCACTACGAAGCACCCCCGGAGGAGCAGAACTTCCCCATGGTCATGGACATGATCCGGGCCGGAGACGTGAAGGAGGACAACGAGGAATATGTTTCCACCCTGGACGAGCTGTTTGAGCGGTTGGAGCGGAAGAACCCGGAACATATCGCCGTGCGATATTACAAGGGCTACCATTCCGGCAGCGGCAAGACCCTGAAATCCATTCAGATTACCCTGATCTCCCATTTGGAGAAGTTCAACCTGACTTCTCTGGCGGGAATCACCCAGACGGATGAAATGGAGCTTGGAGAAATTGGAGAACGGAAAACCGCCGTCTTTGCGGTGATCCCCGACAGTGACAGCTCCTACAATTTCATCGTCGGAATGCTCTACACCCAGCTGTTCCAGCAGCTCTATCGAAAGGCGGACTTTGAGCATGGCGGGCGGCTGCCGGTCCATGTCCACTTCGTCATGGACGAGTTTGCCAACGTGGCCTTGCCGGATGATTTCGATAAGCTTCTTGCCACCATGCGAAGCCGGGAAATTTCCGTCAGCATCATCCTCCAGAATCTGGCCCAGCTGAAAGCACTCTTTGATAAGCAATGGGAAAGCATCGTAGGCAACTGCGATACCTTCCTATACTTAGGCGGCAATGAGCAATCCACCCACGAGTATGTGTCCAAGTTACTGGGAAAACAGACCATCGACACCAACACCTACGGCCAATCCAAAGGCCGCAGCGGAAGCTACACCACCAACTTTCAGACTGCCGGACGGGAGCTGATGACCCCGGATGAAGTGCGTATGCTGGACAACCGCTACGCGCTTCTTTTTATTCGGGGCGAACGCCCTGTGAAGGATCTGAAATACAACATCCTCAAGCACCCCAATGTGGCCCTCACCACAGATGGAAAGGCTGTGGTCTACCAGCACGGCACGGACCCGTTGAGCGTTGCCGCTGTTTCCATCAACCTGGAAAAGCTGAAACAGGCTGTTCCCGAGGACACCGACACTGGGGATTATGTCGTCCTCACCGAGGAGGAAGTCTATGACTTCATGCGCAAGAAAGCGCAGGAAAATAACCAAAATCAAAATTCAAATTATCAGGAGGTAACTTATGAAAAACATCATCCACAACATCATTCATCCCACCACCCGTCGGACTTCTAACCGCTTGCCCATGCCCGAACCCGTCCGCAAAGGTTTCCGCCGCTACAGCTGCGCCGTACTCACCGGTTCCATGATCCTGGGCCTGGCCATGCCCGCCTATGCCGCGGGCGACCCGCTGACCGTGGTCAACAATCTGAGTACCTTTATCTTCGGCCTGATCCGGGCCGTGGGCCTCATTCTGCTGGGTTGGGGCATTGTCCAGGTGGGCCTTTCCTTGCAGTCCCATGACCCCTCCCAGCGGAGCAACGGCTTCCTGACTCTGGCCGGTGGTATCGTCATCACCTTCGCCAAGGAGATTCTGGACCTGATCATTGCGTAAGAAACCACAAAGGGCAGGCCGCAGGGCCTGCCCAGGATAGGAGGTGAAAACCATTGTCAGACAACTGGGTCGTACAAAACCTGGAAAAAGCCCTGAATGTCTGGAATGACAAGCTCAGTGAGATCTGGCAGCTCATTACCCAGTCCCCCACCAGCTTTAAGGGCGGCACCCTTTGGAATGTGGTGTCCAGCATCCACGGTGCCTTGCAGGCCATAGGTTATGCCCTGCTGGTGCTGTTCTTTGTGATCGGTGTGATGAAAACCTGCGGTTCTTTGACGGAAGTCAAACGCCCGGAACACGCATTGCGGCTGTTCGTGCGGTTTGCCCTGGCCAAGGGTGTGATCTCCTACGGCATGGATTTGATGCTGGCACTATTGGACATTGTGCAGGGGGTGATCTCCACCATCATGCAGGCAGCAGGCTTTGGACAGCCCCAGTCCGCTGTGCTGCCGTCTGAAATTGTTTCGGCCATTGAGGACTGCGGGTTCTTTGAATCCATCCCGTTGTGGGCCGTCACGCTGATCGGCGGCCTGTTCATCTGGGTGCTGTCTTTTCAGATGATCCTCAGCGTCTACGGGCGCTTTTTCAAAATGTTTATGTACACAGCCATTGCCCCCATTCCGCTGTCCACCTTTGCCGGGGAACCCACCCAGAGCATTGGCAAGAGCTTTCTCAAAAGCTACGCTTCCGTCTGCCTGGAAGGAGCCGTCATTGTTCTGGCCTGCGTGATTTTCTCCGCCTTTGCATCCTCGCCCCCTGTGGTGGATGCGGGAGCGGCAGCTGCTACGATGGTGTGGAGCTATATCGGAGAGCTGATTTTCAATATGCTCATTCTCGTAGGTTCTGTGAAAATGGCAGACCGGGTCGTGCGGGAGATGATGGGATTATAATATCAAATCGTGCGATTCCTCTTGATAATTTCGTTCGATTCGTATATAATGAGAGTACATCGAAAGGAGGTTTGACCTATGTCCATTACCGCAACTGAACTAAAGCTCAATCTCGGAAAGTATCTTCTGCTGGCAGCCACGCAGGACATCTATATTACCCGCAACGGAAAAACCATCGCTAAGCTGGTTTCACCTTATCAGGATCGTGTGGACACAGTGGATACCCTATTTGGCAGTGTCCCCGATACCATGACATTGGAAGAAGCACGGGAGGAGCGGTTGAATTCCCTATGAAGGCAATCTTAGATACCTGCGTCGTCATTGACTTTCTGCAAAAGAGAGAACCTTTTGCGCCTACCGCGCTCCAAATTTTCCGGGCCGCTGCCGGAGAGCAGTTTACCGGGTGCATTACCGCCAAGTCCGCTACGGACATTTACTATCTGACCCACCGCTGCACACACAGCGATGAAAAAGCCCGGAATATCCTCAATAGTTTGCTCAGTATTGTTAGTATGCTGGACAGCACAGCGGTAGATGTCTTTCATGCGCTATCCTCGGAAACCACGGATTTTGAGGATGCAGTCATGATAGAAACCGCTATCCGCTCTAAAGTGGACTGCATTGTCACGAGGAACACGAAAGACTACCTAAAATCTCCGGTTCCGGTATACACCCCGGATGATTTTATGAAAGCCCTGGAAGACGAAATCGTATAAGCATTTCCTCTTTAGAAATCTCTGGAAGTTTTGCCTATCTTTCTCATGAGAAATTCAATTACAACACAATCATTCTAACTTATCGGCTACTCTGTAAATTTTCAGAGTAGCCGATTTTCTATTGAAGGAGGAAACCATTGGAAGTAAAAATCAACAAAGAGATTCAGTCCTACAGTGAATCCATGTTCTTTGGCCTCTCCATGCGGCAGTGCGGCTTCTCGCTGGCGGCAATGCTGGTTGCCGTGGGGCTGTACTTTCTGCTGAAGCCCTATGTGGGTACGGAAACCGTCAGCTGGATGTGTATTCTGGGAGCCGCACCCTTTGCAGCCATGGGCTTTGTCAGCTACCACGGCATGACCGCTGAACAGCTGGCTTGGGCCTGGATTCGTTCAGAGCTGCTGGAACCAAAGCGGCTTATTTCTGAGCCGGATGATCTCTACTACAAACTGTTGGAGGATACCATCTCCAACCATGAAAGGGAGGCGTATAAAAATTGATGAAATCCATTCGTAATCTCCTGCGGCAGGACCGGGAGAAATATGTGATCCCTCGCCGTGTCCAGGATGTGATCCCCATTCAAAAGATCTGGGAGGACGGGATTTTCCTCACCGGTGGACGGTACGCAAAAACCTTCCGCTTTACGGACATCAATTATCAGGTGGCCTCTGCCCCGGACAAAGAGAAGATGTTCCGGGGCTATTCCGCCCTCATCAACAGTCTGGATTGCGGAGCTACCACTAAAATCACCATCTTCAACCATAAGATGAGCCAGATCAACTTTGAAAAGTCCATCCTCATGCCCATGCAGTGGGACGGCCTGGACGACTACCGGGAGGAATACAACCAGATGCTTCTGGACAAGGCCACCAATGGCAACGGCATTGTCCAGGAGAAATTTTTGACAGTTTCTGTCCGCAAAAAGGATGTGGATGCCGCCCGGAGCTTCTTTGCCCGTGTGGAAGCAGACCTGTCCTCTCACTTCGCTGCCCTTGGCTCCACTTGCGGTCCCATGAATGCCATGGAACGGCTGCAAATTCTCCACCGCTTCTACCGCAGGGGAGAAGAAAATGAGTTCCGCTTCTCTCTGCGGGACTCTGCCCGGAAGGGTCACAGCTTCCGGGACTACATCTGCCCGGATTCCATGGAACGGCACAGCGACTATCTCCAGATTGGGGAACGGTACGCCAGGGTACTGTACCTCAAGGACTACGCCAGCTACATTCAGGATGATTTCGTATCCGAGTTGACGGACTTGAACCGGGACATGATGCTCTCCATTGACATGGTACCCATTCCCACAGACGAGGCTGTGCGGGAGGTGGAAAACCGGCTTCTCGGTGTGGAGACAAACATCACCAACTGGCAGCGCCGCCAGAACAGCAACAACAATTTCTCCGCTGTTGTCCCCTATGACATGGAATTGCAGCGGAAGGAAAGCAAGGAGTTTCTGGAAGATCTGACCACCCGTGACCAGCGGATGATCTTCGGCATCCTGACCATGGTCATTACCGCGGATACCAAGGAACAGTTGGATATGGATACGGATGCCGTTCTCTCTACCGCCCGGAAGCGCATGTGTCAGATGGCGATCCTCAAGTATCAGCAGATGGATGGCCTGAACACAGTCCTGCCCATTGGCACCCGGAAGCTCAACGCCTTCCGCACCCTGACTACGGAGGGCCTTGCGGTGTTCATGCCCTTTAAGGTTCAGGAGATCATGGACAAGGGCGGCATCTATTTTGGAGAAAATGCCATCTCCCACAACCTCATCATGTGCAACAAGGAGAATCTGCTGAACCAGTCCGCATTTCTGCTGGGCGTTCCCGGCTCCGGCAAGTCCTTCTCCGCCAAGGAGCTGATGACCTTCCTGATGCTGAACACCGAGGACGATATTCTGGTATGTGACCCCGAAGGGGAGTACGCCCCTCTGGTGGAGGCCATGGGGGATATGGGTTCCGTGATCCATGTTTCCGCAGGTGGGCGGGATCGGCTCAACGCCATGTACATGGTGGACGGCTATGGGGAGAACAACCCCATTGTGGTCAAGTCCGAGTTCATCATGTCCCTGATCGAGCAGATCGACAAGAAAGGGGTTGGTCCCCAGCACAAATCCATTATTGACCGCTGTATTACCATTGTCTACCGCAACGCCGCCTATACCGGCACGGTCCCCACCCTCTGCACCCTGCGGGACACCCTGCTGGAGCAGCCGGAGCCGGAGGCCAAGCAGATCGCACTGTCCTTGGAGCTGTACACCACCGGCTCTTTGGACATCTTCGGCAAGCAAAGCAATGTAGACCTGGACAAGCGTGTGGTGGTATTTGACATTCACGGCCTGGGGGCGCAGCTGAAGCCCACCGGCCTGCTGGTCATTACGGATACCATGCTGAACCGTGTGACCCTGAACTGGAAAAAGGGCAAGCGGACTCATGTGTTCATCGACGAATTCCATGTGGTCTTTGAAAACGAATTCTCCGCCGCCTTCTTCAACTCCGCCTGGCGGCAGTTCCGAAAGCGCAATGCTTTTCCCACAGCAATTACCCAGAATGTGGAATATTTGCTGGATTCTGTTCAGGCCAGCACCATGCTTTCCAACTCCGAGTTTATTGTCATGCTGAATCAGGCGGCATCTGACCGGGAAAAGCTGGGCAGACTCCTGAACATTTCCAACGAACAGATGAACTACATCACCAATGTGGAAGCCGGTTCCGGCCTTATCAAATACGGCAGTGCCCTGGTCCCTTTCATCAACCGTTTTCCGAAAAATACCAAGCTCTACCAGCTTATGACCACCCGCCCCGGTGAAGGGCGGTTCGCCGGTCAGTCCTGATCGGAGGCGAGGCCATTGCCGGAAATCAAGACAAGGCAGCGGAAGAATCAGCCGGTGATGAATACCGCTCAACGGCAGATGCAGCGAAACTTTGTCCGGAGCAAAGCGGAACAGGCGGCGCACCGGCAGTCGGAGCAGTCGGATTCTCCCAGCAATTATGCGGAAGAAAAAATCTCCCGGACGGCAGAGGATGCCGTTCGGGATGGGTCCTCCCTGGCTGTGCGGGAAATACGCTCGCTTCGCCAAAGGAATGATGATAAGCATGGTATTTCGTCGGAAGCGGATATGCCGGAGGAATATCAAAAGGCACCTGCAAAAGGGCCTTCCAGGAGCCGTCCTGCAACACAGCAGGAAGCGGGGCGAAAAGCAGCGGTACAAAGAATCGTCCAGCAACAGCAGGCAAATGCAACGGGAGGTGTTCCGGAAAGCTCCGATGCTTTGTCTCACCGCACTGCCCAAAAGCCAATTCGCACCCGTGAGCAATCTATAGCTGTCCCTGCCCAGACTGCGCAGCAGGAAGCAGCACGGAAAGCAGCTGTACAAAACATTGTCCGGCAGAGGCAGACCCAAAAGCAGGAGAAACTGCAAATAGAGCAAGCACATTTTTCTCAGCAGGTGGAGGCATCCAAAAGAAATTCTTCCACAATACCGTTGCCAGATAGTCAGGCGGTTTTCAAACCAATGGACCAAACCAGAAGCTCTACAGTTGGCACCGCAAAGGCAGATGGTTTCCATAACACGGTTTCGCTTGACAAGGGAACGGCATCTAAAGGGCAGACTCCTATAAAAAAGAAGTCCGATTTGCCGATTCGTACCAAACAGGGCGCTGTCCCCATTAAGACCGCTGAATGGGCATCTGAAAGGATTGTGGATACCACCGCAGAGAAAGCCTTTCAGGAAGCGCAAAAGGCCACCATCACAGCTGCCCAAAAGAGCAGCCACGCAGCCGCCACCGCTGGGCGCAGGGCGGTGGTGGCCGCAAAGAAGGCCGCAGAGCTGGCAGCAAAGTTGGCGAAATCCGCAGCAGAGGCGGCAAAGGCACTATACACAGCCATTGCCGCCGGTGGAGTTGCTTCCGTTCTGGTGATCGTTATTGTTGTCCTCATCGGCTGCGGTGCCGCCATCTTCGGAAGCCAGGACGAATCTACGGAAACGCTGCCCCTCAGTGCGGAGGTGGAAGCCTATGAGCCGGTCATCCGCAAATATGCCAAGCAGTACGGCATCCCAGATTATGTTCTGCTGATTCAGGCCGTTATGATGCAGGAATCCAGCGGCAGAGGGAGTGACCCCATGCAGGCTTCCGAATGCGGTTATAACATACAGTACCCCAGAACCCCC
>ERZ772861.1053-NODE-1053-length-25185-cov-6.926224_pt1 | contig 25185 bp, 21 predicted proteins | sample MGYA00512135_ERZ772861 | MGnify/ENA primary metagenome ERZ772861 (study PRJEB29015, sample SAMEA2737700) | human gut metagenome | biome: human gut; feature: human-associated habitat; material: faeces | place: China | collected 2012 ...
CCTACCCGGAAAAGCAGCTGGCGAAGTGGGCGGCCATCCGCTATACCGCCAACCATATTTTCAGCTACATTGAGCTGGACGAGCAGCACGCCATCATCGAGGTCGCCGTGCCGGAGGACTGGCGTGGGCACAGCATCGGCGAGCTGGACATCCGCAGGAAATACGGCGTCAATATCCTCAGCGTGAAGCGAGACAGCAAAACGGACGTGAACATCTCGCCGGAAACAGTGCTGGACGCTGATATGACACTGCTCGTGCTGGAGGAAAACCAAAAACTCAAGAAGCACTTCCATCTGTGAGAAGAAGGCTGCTTTTCCCGATGAAAAAGAGTGGTTACTATCTGAGATAGTAACCACTCTTTTTTTCTGGGCTGACAAGTTTGAAAAGCGCTCTCAACACAATGCTTGATTAAATAGCCCGATAGGAGGTATGCCTTATTGGGCTTGAGCGTCCTTTCGAATCAGTTCAAAGAGAGTCATCAAACCCTCGCACATAACAGGATCCAGCACAGGAAGACCCGTTTCACGTTCCAGGGCTGGCGCGATTTGGATGCTGGACATCCCGGTGCAGCTTAGAGCGATGACGTCTGCGCCGATCTTCTTCTGCCGCTGCGCCTGTTCCACAGTGGCAGAATATCCCTGGGGCGTCATGAGGTCAAGAACACTCTCAACACCATTGCCTCTGGCGTTATCTACAATCAGATCGCCGAAGACTCTCTGATAACCTGCCGGAATGTTCTCGGTAATTCCCAGCACGGCGGGGTGGCTGCCATAAAACATGCATAGAGCTGCGGTGCTCTCTCCTGCCCCGATGACCGGGATGGGGACAACCTGACGCGCTTGTGCAACGCCGGGATCGCCTGCGCAGCTGACAATGATCGCATCAAAACCTTCCTGCCACATCTCTTTTGCCATGGCGACCACTTTGGGGACGCCAGTTGCCATAGTCTGGTCATCGTGGATCCCTTCCGGCTGATCCGGAATGCAGCGGGATTCTACCTGAAGCATGGGAAAATACTGTTCAATCAGCGCACCATGCATCTGCTTGAGTTGAGGGTCATCGGTGGTCAATACGCGGATCAGGCCAACTCTGTATTTCTTCATATTATATCGCCCTACCTTTTTATGACATTTTAATGGAATGGAAAATAGTCTGCTTGTTGGCGTATGCGCAGGAACGGTGCTGGCTGCAGCCGGAACATGGATAGGAACATTCTGTCAAACTGTCTTCATCGACAGGCGGCTGGGAAGGAAGCGATTTGATCTGTTCGACCAGGCGGAGGACTTTCTCCACTTCTTCCTGCTCTCCTTCGATCTGAATGGCCACGGAGGCTTCTGTGCCGGAAGACCCGCCTTTTGCAAAGACATGGGCGCTTACATGAGCATAGCGCTCAAGAGCCTGAGTCTCAGTCAGCACTTCTCCCGGGATGGGTGCAAGGCTGCAAGGCATGCCGTAGGAAAAGTCACACTTGTTTCTGGAGACGTGCGTGTTCAGCACGGACAGATCTCCGGGGATCAGCTTCATAACACTGGACAGGACCAAGGTGCGGAACCCTTCCGTATAAAGGAATGGCATACAGGTTCCGTAGCCGCCTCCGCCGAGGCTTCCGATCAACAGTGCAGCGTGGCCGAACGCATCCAGTGCGTTTGCTCCGGTGACAAATAGATCGCCAGGCCCCATTGTTTGCAGGGTGTGCTCCAGACAGGAATCAACATTTTGAATTTCACCATGCTCATAAAGCAGGAAGTGGGCTCCCTGACTCACCGCTTTGGATCGCTTCATTCCGTTTTTTGAGATCCGGCCGCAGATACGCATAGGTGTGCCGGATAGCATCGTGGTCAGACAGGAGACCGTGGAAGAGCCTTTGAAAAGGATCTTTCCATGGGAGAGGTAAGGAGCGAGCAACTCACTATCCAGGACACAGCGGGCAATCAGCCATTGACATTGCGTCCCCAAAAGCGTGAATTGTGCGATTGCCATAATGGATCTCCTTTCAGATCTGGAAAGCTCCGCCCTTCAGGACGAGCACATCATCCAGATAGAGCGTAGGATTTTTGATGATCCCATCGATATGGCAGTCTGCCTTATTTGTCCCGCCAAAGCCAATGTTGGTTCCAAAGGCGATATGCACAGTCTGATAGGCTTTTTCATCCTCCAGGATCACGCCGGTCAGCCTGGCGGCATAGTTTGTGCCGATGCCCAGTTCGCACAGAGTAGCATTGCGCTCATTGTTCAGCAGAAAACCGACCTTTTCCGCATCTGCGCCCTGGATGCTCTGCAGCTTTCCGTCCTTTACCTGTACCAAAAGCGGGGATTCCAGCAGTCCGATGCCTACCATGGATCCATCAATGACCATAGAACCGTTGGATCCGTTTTCCAGGGGGGCGATGTAGGCCTCGCCGGAAGGAAGGTTACCGGCCTGTCCCTTTTCCCGGTATACGCCGGGACTGGGGATGCCCGGGCGGCCAGCCAGATCCAGAGTCAGCACATAACCGCCTTTTTCAATTCTGGCGGCGGAGGCCTTGGTGAGCATCTCGGTGACGCGATTGGTCAATTCCATCACGGTATCATAGTCTGCGGTCATAGCACCCTGACGGAACATATCCTCGGTGATGCTGGGCATGGTAGCGATCCGCGCCCCGGCTTTTGCTGCTTCGATCTTGGCGCGGGTGTGGGTGATGGAGGTGCTCATCGGGCACAAAACCACATCGGCGGCTTTCATTGCAGCGGCGATGGAAGCCGGCGGCTCCTGACCGGACACCTCACGGGGGGACATTGTCACCAGCATGGCGTCAGCGCCCAATTCCTTTGCTGCCTGATACAGCGTCTGGCCGATCTGAAACTTTTCGTCGTCCGTTACCACTAACACAGTCTCGCCCGCTTTTACATCCATGCAGGATGTGAGCACACGGGTTCCGATTTCTACCAGATTCATACTGCACCTCGGTTTCAGGACAACATTTCCATCAGAGCACGGGCAGCCAAAGTGCGGGACAAAATGACAGGCTTTCCCGAGATTTTATGGAAATTTGCTTTCATTTCCACGGTGTATCCAATGCAGTCCATAACGACCAAGTCCACATCCATTTCCGCTACCTGACGAGCGGCGCGCTCCATCTCTTCAGGGCTGCCGTAGGGAGAGGCGGGAATGGAGGTAACCTGGGAAACGTAATTTTTCCATTTATCCTCCGATTGCGCCACCTGCTGGGGCGTGGGGGTGATGACGGCGATCTTGCCGCGGCCGGCCAGAGCAGGCACCATGCCGTTGAGAACCTTGCAGGGGAAAACCAGAGTAACCTTGGAGTGGAATACGGCCGGGAAATCTCCGGTGCAGAGGAACAGTATGATTTCCGCCCCTTGCGCCTCCAACTTGTCGATACAGTCTTGCAGTCTGGGGAGGATATACCGCTCGGCAAAGACGACAGAGCTTCCGTCCTGCAAGCGGGAAATCAGCACATAGTCGTCCGGGCCGGGCTGAAAGGTTTTAACCTCTTCCCGGGAAAGCCCATCCAGACCGCCGGCTTGGAGCAATTCCACTTGATCCCCCAGCAGGGGGAGAATATCTTGGGTCACGTCAGTTCTGGGAGACTGACCGATTGTAATAGCACCTACTTTGATCATAGAAAACCATCCTTTTGCAAAACGTGGTTCTGAATAAGACAGAACGATGTAACCTTTACTGTTTGCCGAAGCCCTGGAAACGGCTCATATCGCCATAAAGCGCCTGAATGTGGGCAAACTCGTCCTTATCGTAGAAGGACAGCGTCCCCCGGCCGAAGGCTTTGGCGGCCTCCAACATAAAGCGGGCGGCTTCCTCAATGTCGGCAAAATGGCTTGCACCGGTGGCGCAGCCAGGCACCGGGGTCTGAGTGGCAATTGCCACACCTACCACCGGGGCCTTGGTGGCAGTGGCAGGCTGGAGAATGCTGTTGAGGTGATACAGGTCGTTTCCGTAGGGGGTAATATCCTGCTGAGAGAGGGGGAAGACGTGAGCGGGCTTGCCCAAGGTGATCTCCATGAGATCCACCAAATCGCTGCTGACCTTCAGAATATAGCCCTGCATGACCGTGGGAGAGATGGAAAAGTCGCGCGTGTTGATGATTTTATTGCCCTTGGTGGTGTCCACAGAGAGAATGGCATCCAGCTCGTCGGTGACTTCTTCCCGGTTGACCTGAGCCATTTCCACCGGGGAGTCCATGAAGGGAACGGGGGTGTGAGGCCGGGTGGGGGCATCGGGGCAGACGTGGGTGGAAATAAAAACATCTCCATCCAGACGGTCGCCCTTTACTTTCATGTCCAGCAGTTTGGCAGCCACTGATAATGCACACAGCGCGCCATCGCCATCAGAGACAAATCCAATGCGCTCAGGCCGGGCGCCAAGACCGCCCAGACGGCCCAGCAGGCCGATGGTGGGAGCGCTTCCGCCGGAAGACTTGCCGTGGGTGCCGGGAATGCGCACCTTCACCATATCGGTTTTGCCTTTGGGACCCTGAAGAGCATAGACCTCGATGTTAGCCTGAGGGTCAATGGTGCGCAGATACTGCTCTACTGCCGCGCCGGAGGCAGAGGGAGAATCGAGAATATCAATGAGTTCAATGACTTGCTTGATCAGCATGGGAAAAACCTCCTGTCAAAGAATTAGAAATCAACGTGAGCAAGCATGGGACGGTGGATGATACCTTCCACCTCAGCCAGCAATTCCTTGTCGAACATAGGGGCGGACAGCTTCAGGTTGCGATAGCTGGTGCGGATGAGATAGATCTCCTGCCCCGGGGACAGATCGGAAGTGGGGGTGGGGCGTCCGGTTTTGGTATCAAAGGTCATGATGAGGTCGGGGAAGGTACCCATTCGCTCTCCGTCCGGGCCATCTACCGTCATATACTCATTCCAGAAAGACATCTCATACCCACACACCTTTACGGTTCCGACATCAAAGCCGCCCTCGCTGCGCAGCTGATAGTCCTCCACGATGCCGCGGGCCAGAACCTGACCACCTAAATAGTCGGTCACGGCATGAACGGCGTAGTCCACGGAACGCTCCAGCCCCTGAGCATAGCACCGGCCTGTTTCAATGGCGTGGGAAAGTCCGCCCAAAGCGCTGTTTTCCTGCAAAAACCGAGCGGATACCGGGTTGCGCACCACGGCGACCAAACCGCCCGCTTCCACGGCGGAAGCGCGTACCAACTTGGAGCAGTGGGTGATGGAACCGGTGACGGTACACTCAACACGGCGACCCAGATCTTCCTTGCCGCCCACGCAGGTCATGGTGGAGATATAACTCGGATCCCGGTGGAGGTTCAGGCTGCCCATAACTCCGGTGGGATGAGCGCGTCCGTTGCAGGGAGCATCCAGCAGGGGAATGCCCAGCACGGAGGCCTGAAGCCAACCGTTAAAGGTAGAGCCGCCGCCGTTTTCGTTGGTGACGATACCGCCCAACTTCAGACCGGTTTTCTGCGTGAACAGTTCCACGCAGCGCAGCAGGTCCGCGGGACTGACATACTTCTCTTTGGCGGCTGGAGCGCCCACCATAGAGGCAGTTACAATGATGGCGTCGGGGTCTATCGCGTCAATGGGTGTCAAGCGCAGGTCGCTGAACTGAACGGCGAGGTTGCCGGTCTGCGCACCGGTGTCTGCCGAACCGCCGCCGCCACCGCCCAGAATGGAGCCGCCCAGAGCAGCCCAGTTTACCGACTGGGCAGTAAGACGAGGATAGTTTGTTTGCATGGTTACCGCTTCCTTTCTATAATTATAAAGTTCTGTTACATCAACATAGAACGGATCAGATTGCTGAAGAAGCCATACAGGCCGTCGCCGGCAATCAGACCGGAGTCGCGCACTTCCATGAATTCGGTACCGAAGATTTTACGGACGATAACAGCCAACAGAACACCGATACCGTAAATGGGATTATTCAGCAGCAGGCCAGTGGCAAAGAGGACGCCCACCATCTTGGTGCCGAAGATAATCTGGATGATTGCACCGGGGATGGCCCACAGCAGCAGCTCGCGCAGCAGGCCCGCGTTGGCACCGGCCTGAGCGGCAGCGGCAAAGGTATAGCTGATGGGAGGCATAATATCCTGGGAGAGATACATGTTGGCAAACATCATTACCACTAAGATGCCGATGATGCCGCCTAACATCTCGATCTTTACCTGCTCTCGGCGGCCCTGAATTTCTCGGACGGGATCGGCACCCTTACCGCGGAGGATCCAACCAGTTTTCAGGTCATAACCCATGTCAGCAAAGCAAGGACCGACGGAACTGACGTAGCCGGTGAGAATGGCCACAGGCAGAGCGGGGAATCCCATGAGAATACCGAGAGTCATGAAAATGGTAGTGATTGCAAAGGCGGGGAACCAACCGGAGTGCATGGCGGCCATGCCCACCAATACCATGGCAACAGCGGCGGAGAAACCGGCCCACAGCACCCACAGAATGGACAGCCCAAGAGACATCTGGGAGAAAATGCCAGTCAGCGCGCCGACAATGATAGCACCGCCCACAAACAATCCCATGGCAAGGACAAGGCTCTTCTTGGCGGAGTCCTGAGAAACGGTGACCTCAATCTTCTGGACAGAGGCCTCCTTGTGGCCACGGAGCACGGTAATGACGGACTGAATCAGGGCCACCATGCCCGCGCCGATCATGACGCCGGAGGGAATATTGGTGGTGCCAAGGTTAAAGCCGAAAAGCTGCTCGGAATAGCCGCGGATGATGAGGCCAACACCCAGACCGGTCATAGCAATGATATCGGCGATGAATACGATACCGATGCCGGCAACCGGCAGCTTGAAGTAGCTGCCCACAACGCCAACGACCAGACCCTCGAGCAGACGGCGACCCTTTTTGCCACCCTCATCGCCTGCCTGAATGGCGGTGGCGGTAGCGACTCCGGGAGGCCAAGCGCCCTGGGCGGGGAAGATGGCAGAGTCATAGATGCGGCCGATGATAAAAATGGATACCGAGGTGCCGATCATACATCCAACACCCATCATCAGAATGGAGGAAGCTTCTCCCATTAAGTAAAGCATGGCAACAGCGATAAATCCGCAGTTTGCCGCGGAAAACCCGGCTGCCGAGGCAACGGTCTGAAGCAAGTTCTGGCGCTCCAGATTGCAGTATTTCAGACAGGCGTTCAAGGGAATGCGGGCCACCAGCATGGCTACGATGGCACCCAACAGGGAAGTGTTTGGCGTAGTTCCCAGTTTGCCGATGATGTTCATACATACGGCGCCTACCAAAAAGGCTATGAGAATTCCTGGGATCAGGGTGCTCGGCTCAAAAGCCGAGATGTAAGTCTGTTCCTTGTACAGTTTCTTGCGTTCTTCTTTTGTTTGCATGATGGTACCTCCTTAGTAAAATAGTTCTATCCTCCATCCCTCTAATCAAAGAAGGGATGAACGAACACAGGAAAGGATCTCTGCTATTCGAAAGACAGCGGCAAGCAAAATAATGCGCAAAGAGCGGTATTTGCGATAACAAGAATATATTTCCTATATGCGGAAAAACAAAGGTAAAACAAAGCGGGCAGATGCCCGATTTGCTTTAATTCATATTTGACAATGAACCCATGGCCAGATTGACCTGTTCTGCGACCCTCTCAAATTCACGCATTAAAGTCTGCTTGCGCTGCGGAGTGAGTTCTGAGGCATAGCCTCCTGTACTGAGGGCTCCGACAAGGCTTCGGCTGCGGTCAAACAGAGGAAATGCCAAAGCGAAACGATCAGGAGTGAGGGTTCCTTCGCTGAAGTCATAGCCGCACGCGACGATTTCTTTCAGCTTAGCTTCCAGCGTTTGCCGCGAGGAGTCTTGCATGGACAGCCCATCCATATAACGCTGCTGCTCGTGAGGCGGCAAAAAGGCCAAAAGCACACGGTTCGAGGCTCCCTTGTGCAGGGGGTAGATGCCTCCGAATCGCACAGAGTTTGAGACATCTCGAATGGATCCGATTTTTTCAATGCAAATGCTGCGTCCGGCGCAGGGAACCGTCAGAATGCAGTGCTCGCCGGTGCGTTCGTAGTAGTCCCACATGTAGTACTGGGCGATCCGCTTGACTTCTCGGTTATCCAAGCTCTGTACTCCGATGAGAAGCGCCTTGTCACCTAGAAAATATCGTTTTCCTCCCGGCTCCTGCTGTAAAAAACCTGAAACCGTAAGTGTATATAAAAGACGATAGGCCACAGTGGTACTCATATTGCATTGTCTGGCTACTTCGCTGAGGTTTAGCCCCGGAAATGAGCCGATCAGTTCTAATATCTCTAATGCTCGGCCTGCTGTTTGGAGGTAACTGCTGGTCTCTCCCATCTTAATGATCATCGCTTTCCTATTTCAGAAAATTGTTTTCGGATACTGGTTGAACTAAATATATATACATTTTGCGCGTATGTCAAGTTTAATTTATCCTCGTCAAAGGAGAAATGTTATCGCGTTTTTTGGCAAAAATGACAGTTTTTGCGGCTGAATCGGCATTGAAACCGCCCTTCTGCTCGTAAGAGACCGCTTGCTTGCCTTTCGCAGACTTCCGGCTTCAGGCTGTATGGTGAAAGACGGCTTCCGGACGCCATTGATTTATCTCGCTCTTTGCAATGGGGGGCGTATATTATTTCAACCGAACGATTTGCGCACACCGGGACGAATGCGATGTGTCCGGTGAGATATATTTTGGTTTTACAGCATTTTTCCCGTTCGCCTTCAGGCTGCTTTGCAGACGATCATAGTTTTCCGTCAGGCCGTCTGCGGTGAACAGCTTCCTCCCGGCCTTGTCGTACAAAATCATGGCGTCCTTTTTGCCGATTTCCACTTTGCCAATATCCTGCATGGATAGTTCGGCTTTTTATGAAGCAACCCGTGTATTTCCATGCTCGCCCCTGTCACAACGACACTCCATCTCGACACCCACAGCATGACAAGAAGGCCGATTGTCGCAAAGACGAGCGCAAAATAGAGGTGTCCCATCGTAACGGACTCATTTCCGCTTACCGTGAATGCGAGGAATATGAAAAACAAAGCGATTCCCAGCAGAAACATGGCCATATAGACGTATTTCAAAGCGGACGGAAGCGTGACAACATACTGCGCATCACTTTGCATCTTGCCGCTGACAGAGGTTCTTTTGCGATTCAGATGTCCGATCACACCGTACAAAATGCTGACGGCTATTGCAAAAACAATGCATTTAACGATACCAATGGTCATTTTTATCCTCATCATGGGCGTTCCGAGTGATGGAGGATGCACGGTGCAGTCGTGCGCTTCAAGGACACCTTTGACATGACCTCTGTAGTTTCCGCCACGTGATCAAATTTCACTTCCGGCGATATTTCTCTACCAGATGGTTGGAGTTATATATGCACCTTTATAGCTTCGATTTTTTACTGCGAATAACACCCTCTCTTTTGTTTTTAAGAAGATTGGTGGTGTAAAAACGCAAAATGGGATCGGGGTTATTTATTAATCGCTGGAGTCTTGCAAAATGCGCATCTAAGATGTAAAATGGCAATATATTAATAATTGAGAGCAATATCAGAGAGTATATCATAGAACACCGTTTGCTAAAATCGTATTAGAGATCATCCTTTGTGCTTTTAGGAGATGAGAATATGGACCGACAGAAGGAAGATTCTTACCAAATTGTGAATTATTACAAGAGAAATCGAACAATCGAGATGCTCCTTATGGAGGAATTTGCATTTAGTCTGCTTTACAATAATATTGCGCCGGATAAGCTTCAGGCGGCGCTCGACAGCGTGGGATTAAATCGTATCCCAAATCTTTTTCTGCTGATTCAGGTCGATGACCATCTCAATGAATCCAAACGCTTGAACACGGAAAACGAATTTGTGCTGAAAGTGCGTATTGCTGATATCATTCGCGCCTGCTTTGAGCGGAACGGCCTCGATCCCGTAGTTGCCAACCTGACGGGAACAGATAAACTGGTTGCCTTTCTGGTTATGGATGAAAGCGTAGAGCGCGATAACCTGATAGCACGAATTTCCGATGAAATCTGTGAAAAGGTTAACATTTTTGCTGGTTATTCCGTGAGCATCTGTGCTTCTGATCCGTGCAAAAACCTGGAGGATTTCCCCAGGTGCTATGAGCGTACGAAAACGATGCTGCAAGAAAGCTTTTTCCTTGGCAAGAATATGCAGACCAACGTGATGAAATCGTTACCTCTACTTACGTCTACATCTATAGTCAATGAACTGGAAAACGTGATACAAAATGTCTATCTCTCGCTCAGCAGAGGGAATCGCGTTCTTTTCAGCCGGACAATGGTAAAACTTTTTTCCACGCTTCAGAAAAATGGACGCAGCCGAGAGCAGACGCTGCTTCTTGCTGGCAAGCTCATTGACAAGATGGATGAATACACGACTATGTGCGGTGTAAAAAAAGAGAAACGGCTTAGTGCACAGCTTTTGCAATATAAAGAGATGTTGTTCTCCTGCTGCTATGCAGACGATATCTGCTTTATTCTGGTAGAAAGCTATGAAATGCTTCGTGAGGAGTTGGAGAAGCTTCAAGGCCGGCTGCCGGAGGACGCGTTTCGAGAAACCGTCAACCAGTATATCAAGGACCATTTTAATGAGAGAATCTATCTGGAGGAAGTCGCGAAAAGCTGCGGCTACAGTAAATATTATTTCTGCCGCCAACTCAAAAAGTGTTTCGGTAGGGGGCTGAGCGACTGCGTGAACCGGTTCCGGATAGAGCGGGCGAAAGAACTCCTGTGTACAAGCAATCAGTCGATTGAGAGCATTGTATATGAAGTGGGCTTCAGCAGTGCAAACTACTTTGAGGTTGTTTTTCGTAAAGAGGTAGGAATGCCGCCGACAGTATACCGCCGTATGCACCGAGAATAAGTGTACTGAAAAGACTGCGCCGCGTTTCGCGGGCAGTCTTTTTTTGCGCTGGTAGCGCAATATATTTAAACTTATTTGAAAGATAATAATGGTGAATCGCCTCGTGCCCATTTATGATTGCAGCATAGCAATTATATTCATAAGGAGGAAATATCCATGAACAAATATGAAAAGCTTTTTACCCCGATCCGTATTGGCAACCGCATTCTGAAAAATCGTATCGAGGCGGCTCCGGCGGCATTATCCAATTTGACGCCTGAGGGTTATTTTACGGACCAGAATGTTGCTACTTTTGAACGCAGAGCAAAAGGAGGCCCTGCGATCGTCAACATGGGCGAGGCACGCATTGACCTGAAGACGGGCATTTCCCATAAGCTTTGCCTTGCGCTCGATGACGATGGTGTACTTCCCTCCCTGCTGATGGCGACCGATGCCATTAAACGCCACAATGCCATTCCTGCGGTCGAACTGATCCATCCAGGCGGACGCACCAATCCTCAGTATTATGATGGCACTATTTGGGCTCCCAGTGCACACAAGGGCCATCTTGGTAAGGATTATACCGAACTTGACGAAGAGACCATCAACTATATTGTCGAACGGTTCGGAGATGCTGCGGAAATGGCCATGTACGGCGGAGTGGAAATGATCATGATCCACGGTGGCCACGGCTGGCTAATCCATGAGTTTTTGTCGCCCCTGCATAACCAGCGTACCGACAAATTCGGTGGAAGTCTCGAAAACCGCGCTCGTTTCGCACTAATGGTCATTGAGAATATCCGCAAAAAGTGCCCCAATCTGCTCATTGAGTTTCGCATGAGCGGCACAGAGTATGTTGAGGGTGGTCTGACCATTGAAGATCAGGTAGAGTTTGCCAAGCTGATTGACGGCAAGGTTGACCTTATCCATGTTTCTTCCGGTTCTTTCCATTATCCTGAGACCAACCAGAAGATGTTCCCCAACATGTTTATGCCGCACGGTTGTAACGTGCAGTATGCCGAGGCAATCAAGAAGGTGGTCAAGACGCCAGTTGCCACTGTCGGCGGTCTGGGTGATCCCGATTTGATGGAGGAAATCATCGAATCCGGCAAGGCAGACATTGTTTGTCTGGCACGTCCGCTGCTTGCGGATGCGGAGTTGCCCAACAAGATCCGCTCTGGCCATGCTGACGATATCACTCCCTGCCAGCGCTGCAATGCCTGCATCAGCGAATCTTTTGTCCCCTATGTTAAATACTGTTCCCGCATCATTCGCTGCACGGTCAATCCGACTACTGGTCGCGAGTATACGGAAAGATATGTCAAGCCTGCAAAAGTGCAAAAGAGGGTGCTGGTCATCGGCGGCGGCCCTGCTGGCATGGAAGCGGCAATTTGTCTTGCTGACCGCGGGCACGAGGTCATCCTTGCTGAGAAGAACGGACATCTTGGCGGTGCAATCAACTTTGCTAAGTACGTTCCTTTTAAGGCAGATCTGGATAAGTTCATGAACGTTCTCATCCGTCGCGTGGAGGATCGCAAGATCAAGGTCATGCTGAATACCACGATGACTCCCGAGCTTGCCAAGCAGATCAAGCCCGATGCCATCGTTATGGCAATCGGTGCTCAGCCCATCGTTCCGCCGATCCCTGGTATCGATGGAGAAAATACCGTGATGGCTATTGGTATGCATGAGCATATGGAAGATGTTAGGGAAAATGTTCTGATCCTTGGTGGCGGCCTTGTCGGCTGCGAAGAGGGCATCTTCCTAAGCCAGAAAGGGCATAATGTTACGATCGTCGAAATGAAACCGGAACTGTGCCGCGATGCGCCGTATCTTCATCACGAGGCTGTGTTGCTTGAGCTTGAAAAGCTCGGCGCGAAGACCTATACGAACACGCGCTGCGTTGAGGTTACATCTGACGGTGTTGTCGTTGAGCAGGACGGCCAAAAGGTCAAGTTAACGGCTGATACGGTTATTGTTGCTGCTGGTGTTCGTGCCCGTGTCGATGAGGTAGAGACTTTCCGCGACTGTGCAGAAGAGTTCTGGGTCATCGGTGACTGCAAGCAAGGACGTAATGTCACCGCAGCCATCCACGAAGGTTACGACGCGGGTACTTACATTGAGTGATTTTGCCTAATGTGGTCTCCAAATTAATAATATTTCATTGCGCCTCTGCGTGATGAAGGAAAGAGAGAAAATCACTATGCTGACTACGATCATCATTGTTGTTGCGATTTATTTTGTAGCGATGCTCGGCATCGGGTGGTATGGCCGCCGCTATTCGTCTACCTTTGATGGGTATCTTTCCATGGGTAAATCCGGCGGCATCCTTCTCTTGATGGGAAGTGCAATCGGAGCTAATATTGGTAACGGTTTTGTCGTTGGCGGCGCAGGTGGTGGCGCGACCTCCGGACTTGCTGGCTCGGCCTATGGCCTCGCCTGTGCTGTATCGACTCTTGTGGCGGCGTTCCTCTGCGATTTTATCTATAAGCATAACTATAATTCCCTTGCAGACTATACTCGCGAACGTTATCATAGCGAAGTCCCCGGCGTGATCTACGACATCAGTACAGCTATTTCTTCTATTGGCTTGCTTGCCGGTCAGCTCATGGCTGGAAAAGCTCTCTTCGAAACGCTTGGTCTGCCCGGCGTTGCCGGCGTAATCTCCATCGCCGTAGTTGTGTTCATCTATTCTCAGCTTGCCGGCCTTTGGGGCGCTTATGCAACCAGCGTGGTACAGACTGCCGTTATTGCCCTCGGACTTTTTCTGACTATCGGTGTTCTCTTCAGTAAGGATGCCATCGGTACTATCAAGGCGGCTCAGGCAGCCGGTACGGCAACGCCTGGCGCGCTGGACTTCAGCGGCATGACACCCGCAGGCTTTCTTGCTATGGGACTGCCTATTGTTCTCGGTATGGCTACCGACCAGAATGTTTTTACTCGTGCCTGCTCTGCTAAGAACGCAAAGACTGCAAAGCTTGCTCAGATCTTCTCTTTCCTTGTCATGATCCCGCTTGCACTGATGCCTGCTTTTATTGGTGCGTACGGCAACACGGTCTATGGTGCCGTTGGTGACTCTGCTTTCTTTACCGTCGTTATGAATGAGTTGCCTGCAATTATCTGTGCGATCATCATCGCCGCCGTTCTCGCTGCTGTCATGAGTACGATCGACTGCGTCTTTATCGTAGAATCTACTGTTCTTACCAGAGATATCCTGATTGGCACGATGAAGAAAGAGTATTCGGAAAAGCAGCTTTCCAAGATAACACTCGGCCTGAACATTGCTCTTCTGGTTGTTGGCGTTATACTGGCGCTGAACGCTGGTAGCATCTTAGATGTACTTAACGCATTCTATTCCTTCCTCGCTGCCGCCTGCTTCATTCCTTTCTTCGGCGGTCTGCTGTGGAAGAAAGGTTCTGCTAAGGGAGCAATTGCTGCTTCTGTTGCCGGCATCACCGTAGTGGTTCTCGGCTGGCTTGGTGTTTCGTTGCCTTCTCTTGGTGGATTCTTCCCCTGCATTCCCAGCGCGATTGCATTTGTGATCGTTAGCTTGATTGCGCCCGACAAAGCAAAAGCTTAAGAAAAATAGACCATCGACACTGGGACATTTGTTCTCCACATCAGAAACCGACAGGCTATCTACACGGTAGCCTGTCGGTTTCTGACTCGATATTTACATGTTTGCAGTGTTGAATTAGCAGATATTGCTCATAATTTCCGGGGCTATCTCAAGATGGCAGCATATCATTGTCGGTTCATGCAGCTTTGGTTGTGTAGCGGGCGAAAGGATCTGCAAAAGCGGTTCATGCCGGAGGACACCAATGCTGGGCTGATTCAGTCTTTACTTGATAATTTTAGCGGCATACAGGTCTGCTCCAAGCTGATCTACTTACAAGGTTTTAAGGCCCGTTGCTGGACTTCGTTGCCGTGTCCGGCTTTTCCGTTTTAAGGAGATGAGAGCCTATGACAAATAATAAAACTATGCTTTATGAGAAAAATTGAGATCATGTGCAATACCTTGGCAGAACGTAAGCGTAAAACGAAGCCGCGTATAAAAGTAGAAAAGCATCGATGATCGTCCCCTCTGTTCCTGCCTTGATTCCGATGTCAGAACCATCGGCCTTTAGGTCAACAATATCAAGAAGCTTTAGCATGTTCATCTCTGACGCGGTGGCTGAAGAACGTTGCGCCCAGCAGGGCGAGCACGATGACCGCGATCGAGCCGTTCCAGCTCCACAGGTCGACCGCCCACCCGGTCAGCGGCGGGCCGAGGAGCATTCCGACATTGCTGCATAGGTTAAAGAGCGCCATCGCCGAAGCAGTCTCACTCGGACTGCGGACGGTGTGCGGAATAATCGCCCACAGGCAGGCAGAGGCCGCCCCCTCAAACACCGGATAAACAAACGCGCAGCCGAGTAGTGCGCGGCGGGAAGTCAGAAGAAAGAGTGCGCAGGTTGTCAGCGCATAGCAGGGGAGAACGAACGTACAGAATTTTTTGCGGTTAACATGATCCATCAGAAAGCCCGTTCCAGCAATAACTGGAATGGAAATGATGGCAAAAAGGCTGATGTATCGGTTTGCCTCGGCAAGGCTGATACCGACACGCTCGACCCAGCACTGAGAGATCCATGTCACAAAACCGAAGCAGGCTGTGCAGAAGCAAAGCATGCTCAGGCTGATGGCCCAGACGCTCGGATTGCCCAGTGCCTGCGTGCCGGCCTGTCCGTTGTCTGCCGTTTCTCTGCCGCACGGTGTGCGCACAAAGAGCAGCCCCAGCACCAACGCCGCAGCCGCGAACAGCAGACTCAGCCGCCAGACGCCGCGCCAGCCGAAGCGCTGCGTCAGCTGGGCGCCGACGAGGAAGCACAGCGCCTGCGCCACCAGTTGCCACGAGGCCCAGAGTCCCATCGGAAAGCCCTGCTTTTCTGGCGGGAACCATGCGCTGATGGTCATCGGGGCAGCAACGGTGATGAGGCCCGCGCCCACGCCCTCGAGCACGCGGCTGACGATCAGCCACGGCGCGGTGGCAGCGGTCATGCCCAGCAGCGTTCCGGCGCAGCCGGCCAAGAGCGAAACAAGGCAGGTACGCTTGACACCGAAACGGCCCACGATCAGCGCCGCAGGAAATGCCATCACGATCCCTGTGACGGAAAAGAGTGAGGATAGCCAGCCGCCGGTGGCGTTGGAAAGGGAAAACTCTGCCTGGATCGCGTCCAGACACGGCACAACTTTGTTCTGTAAGACCGCAATGGAGACACCGCAAAAGATCACGGAAAGCGACGCGGTCCATGCCGCTTTTTTATCATAGTACATGGAAAACTCCTATTCTGAAACCCCCTCGCCGCAGAAACATACGGCGAGGGGGTTCGTATGAGAGAGGCGAGAAAACGATTTTTACACGGACGCGCCTGCGCAATAGCCCGTGCGCATGGCCGTTGAGATCTTGCCCGCCTGCTGACAGTCGCCGACAATGCGGATGTCGTCCACAAGCGACACCCAGCCGTCATAACGCGGTCCGGTTGCGCGCATGCCTGTTGCGATTAGAACGTTATCAGCCGGAAGCAACAGTTCCTTGCCGCTCGCATCGGTGATCCTGACGCCATTGTCCTCAATAGACACGACCTTGGCGCTGCAATAGGCCTTCACCGACTCATCCAGCTTGGCAAGCAGATGCTTCCAGTGGATGTACGGCGCATCGGGCGCAAGAGTATCACGCATTTCTACGATCGTAACATCCTTGCTGTGATCCCACACAAGGCCGAGACTCTCCTCGCATCCGGCCAGACCGCCGCCGATGATGACGACCTTTTCACCCAACGCAACGTTCTTTTTGAATAGCTCGGTGATCTGATGGACATGCGGCTTATCGATGCCGGGAATCGGGGGCATAACAGGCTCTGCACCGCAGGCGACGATCAGCGCGTCGGGAGCCTCGAGACGGATCAACTCCTCCGTCACGGGTGTGTTGAGGCGAACCTCAATGTTCGTCTCCTTGGCGACGTTCGCCTTCATGCCGTTGACGAAGTCGACAATATCATGCTTGAACGAGACCTGATCGGCATACCCGAGGTGATAGCCGAGACGGTCGGTCTTTTCGCACAGCAGGACATGGTGGCCGCGCCGCGCCGCCGCAAGAGCGGCCTCCATACCAGCCGGACCACCGCCGGCGACAAGAACTTTCTTCGGCTCCGAAGCCGGATCCTCCTGGTGTGTCGTCTCAAACTCACGGCCAAGCGTGGGGTTGACGGTGCAGCGCGTCGTGCCAGAGTCAAACGGAACGTGCGGAATAAAGCCGTCGCTAACGCACTCCTCACAACGGATACAGCGAATAATCTCGCCTGCGCAACCACTTCTGGCCTTGCGAGGCCAGTCGGGATCGGCGAGGAACTGGCGGGCGACAACAACAAGATCCGCCTTTTCCTTGACAATGATGTCATCCATCATAGCTGGGTCATTCAATCCGCCGACCACAGAGACCTTGGACTGCTTGACCGCCGCCTTGATGCGCTCTGCAGCGGGTACATTGCAGCCGCGTGGATAGAATACGCTCGGGAACATGCGGGATGCGGTCGCGGTGACGTGGAAGGTCGCGGCGGAGACGTGAATAATATCCACGTGACCGTCCAGAAGCTTTGCAAATTCTACCGTTTCATCGACCGTGATGCCGCCTGGCACATCCTCCTCACCGCTTAGGCGGTACTCAATGATGAGGTTTGGACCACACTTTTTGCGGATGCGGTCAACGACCATCAGCGGGAAGCGGGCGCGGTTCTCAATGGAACCACCGTACTCGTCTGTGCGGTGGTTGTCCAACGAGGACATAAACTGGCCGAGCAGCCAACCGTGACCGCCGTGGACGTTGACGATGTCACAGCCAGCATACTGCGCCGTAAAGGCAGCATTGGCGTAAGCGTCAGCGAGCATGTCCATCATAGACTCATCCATTTTGCGCACCGGCGCGCCGTAAAGGTTGGCCTCCATAGCTGATGGGCCAAGGACAAAGCCGTCCGGTGTCAGGAACTCGGGCTTGGAGCGGTTGCCAGAGTGTGTCAGCTCGATTGACACCATCGCGCCCCAGCGGTGCACGGTGTCAGTCGACTGAATCAGCGAGGAGACGATCAGCGGATCGTCCAGATGCGGCATGGTGGGGTGGCAGTGGTCGGTCTGACTATGCACACCGGCCTCGCCGAGCGTCACCACGCCCGCGCCGCCGCGGGCGATCTTCTTATAGAGTTCCAGATGCTCCCGCGTATAAAACGGCGTGATGGTGCCCACGCCCATCGGCGCGGAGAAAATGCGGTTTTTGATCAACTTTCCGCGCACACGCAGCGGAGAAAACAGATGGGGATAGTTATTCATATTTGTGCCTCACTTTTTTATATAACGCCAAAATCAGTCAATATTGCTTCTCTCACGGCCCTTTTCCTTGTTGATCTCTGTCCAGAGCTCGGCGTTTTTGATGTTCAGCGCCACAGGATCAAACACGGGAGACGAAATGCCGGCCTTGCGCTGTTTGTCGTAGTTACGCAGCGCCTTGATAGCAGGCCTGCTGATGATTACGATCAGCGCCAGATGTGCCCATGTCAGCAGGCCGCCGCCGATATCCGTGACGTTCCACACACGGTAGCTCGGCCAGGAACTGGACACAAACACCAACGCGAGGAAGATGGTACGCAGAATGGTGATAGCGAGATTTCTATACTTCTTGGTATGTTTGTCGGTGATGTAGATGAATGCAACCTCGCCTTCTAGGTAGTAGCTCATCAGAGAGGTGAACGCGAAGGTGGTGATGAGGAATGCAATGATATACTGCCCGAAGGGGATCAGGGAGCTGATTGCATACTGAACATAGGCAATGCCATCGGGGACATTGGGAAGATTTTCCACAAGCAGAGCACCATCCGGACCGGAAACATTGTAGCAGCCGGTGATGAGGATGCAGAACGCGGAGATGGAGCAAACACCGAGCGTATCGATGAACACGGAAAGAGCCTGAACGAGGCCCTGTTCAATGGGGTGGTCAGCGTCGACCGCAGCGGCAGCCGCGGTACCGGTGCCCTGGCCGGCCTCGTTGGAGTAAATGCCGCGTCGCATGCCCCAGACCAATGCAGTACCGATCATGCCGCCAAACATGGACTTGGGATCGAACGCGGAAGAGAAAATCAAGCCGATCACGCCGGGAAGCTTAGAGATGTTGGCTGCAATCAGAACGATGGAGATGAGGAGATATACGATACACATGACCGGAACAATCTTACTAGCCGCATCAGCGATGCGCTGGATGCCGCCAAAAATGACCGCAGCCAAGACAATCGTGACCGCAAGGCCAACCGTCCACATCGGGACGTTGAGCGCGGTGGAAACTGACTCGGCAATGACGTTGGACTGCACACAAGGGCTGCCGAGAATTCCGGAAACAATAGAGACCACAGCGATCATCGTGCCGTACCACTTCCAACCGAGACCCTTTTCGGCATAGTAGGCCTGTCCACCGATAAACTTGCCATCGGGCGTGCGATCTTTATAGATCTGGGCAAGCGTGCACTCAATGAACGCGGATGCCGCGCCGACCAACGCACTCATCCACATCCAGAAAATTGCACCGGGGCCGCCAGCGAAGATCGCCGTTGCCGTACCGGCGATGTTGCCCGTGCCGACACGGCCGCCGACCGTAATCATCAGTGCCTGAAAATTGGAAAGGCCCTTCTTCTTGTCCGTTTTGCTTTTGTCTGCCTGGAAGAGCAAACGAAACATTTCGGGGATCTTGCGAAACTGAACACCGCCAGTCATGATTGTGAAGAAGGCACCAATCGCCAGAACGACCCAACAGATATTGTCGTGCCACAAAAAACCGACGATTGCGCCGGTCACGTTATCAAACGCAGTTAAAAAAGTATCCATTTTTGTCCTCCCATACGCACATGAACATGTTTTTGAGTATTTGCCTTCCTGCCCCGTCGAGCGGAAAGGCTGGAAATTAATGTTGCGGTTTTTCCCTGGGGAATTCCAGCGCCGGACGTGAACCGGATTGGACGGATCCGATGGTTTGAGTGTAGCGTTAAAAAGTCGAAAAGGAAATCAAATATTATCAGAACTTTTTTAAATATGCTTAGATTACGGCGAGAAATTAACAACGTAAGGCATCGTTGCTTGCGGAAAAATTGGACAGATGGTATAATTTGCCTTACTCAGAGGCACATCATCCGCAGCACAAAGGAGGGGATCTGAATGGCAGGAGATGCTGCTGCCATGAACGCGTTTGCACGCGAATTCTCATATTGGAAATCGCACTTTTCTCTTTGTGATATTTTTTCAGATGAGCTTTCCTACAGCCTTCTGTTCAACAACATCCGTCCTGACCGCGTCGATCAAGCCATGTCTACCGTGGGAATGGCCTGCCTGCCGAATTACTTTCTGCTCGTTCAAGTTGATAACTATCAGAAGATCTCGCAGTCTCTCGAGCCGACGCGCGAATACTTTCAAAAGGCTATCGTCATCAACCTCATCCGCAAGCAGCTCGAGGCTCTTAACCTTTCCGGCTTTGCGGCCAATATTCTCAACCCGAGCGCGTGATCTGCTTTATCGCGCTCGATCATGAACGCCATCCGGATACAAAAGCCTTTTTCACAGAGTTTGTTGCGTTAGTGCAAAAGGCGGTCCACTCACGCACACCGTATACGCTCTCCGTTGCCATCAGCGAAGAATGCTGCACACTTGAGCAGTATCCCTCTGCGTACCAGAAGGTTCTGCACCAACTCAATGAGAGCTTTTACAGCGGCATCGGGGCTTACATTGACCGCAGCAGCGTCGGTAAGGCTCCTGTGCAGCTCTCTCTGGCACCAATCTACCCCAAATTTATGGCTGCAGTCAGCCGGAACGATCTTCGCCGCATCAATACCCTGATCGAAGAATTGTTCAGCATATTCACGCAGTCTCGCATTCTGCCGCAGCAGGTACGAGTGGACATCGTACGATTGATCCGTAGTCTGGAGGAATATGGCTTTCAATGCGGTGTGCCGGAGGATGAAATTCTTGCCTTTTCCAAGCATAGCATCGACGGTGTGCTTTCTGAACCATTTCTCAACCTTGTGCAGGAAAACTTTTCAAGTTTCTGCTACCAGCTCTCCACCTCGCTAGAGCGGCACAACGCAGACCAGAGCTACCAGTTCAAAACGCCGATGGAGTGCTATATCAGCGAGCATTTCGCCGAACCTCTCCGGCTGGGCGATGTGGCTCATGTGTTCGGCTTTAGTGAGGGGTATTTGTCCGTGATCTTTAAGCAGAACTTTGACCAGACATTTTCCGAATATCTTCTCGCCTACCGGCTCGAACGCGGGAAGGAACTGCTTGTCAGCACTGGAATCTCTGTCGGTGAGATCGCTTTTCAGGTCGGCTTTAACAGCAACAGTTATTTCTGCACAGCATTTAAGAAGAGGGAAGGGCTATCGCCCAAACGCTATCGCGAGCAGCATGCACCGTCTAACTTCTGTAAGAAATCTGTAGATGAATAAGTCCTTAAGATTAAAAAAGCGTTGTTGCAGCAGCGCCGCAAGAACGATTCGATTGCCTACCGTCGGCAGCGCAGTCCCATTCTGCCACTTGTAAATGGCTTGCGGGGAATTGAAACCGAACACAGTTTGCAGATCGTGTACGATAAGACCTGCTGCGTTGCGCAGCCGAACGATGTTCGCACCGGTGCACGCTAAATTGATCGTCGGAAAACCCACCTCAGACACCTCCTTTCTCTGAATGGTTGGCGCCCGTGGACACAAAAAAGCCGCTTGTCTGAATCAAGACAAGCGGCTTCAATCGTTCAGGGAAGGAGTCCCCGGCAGATTTCTCCACCAGGATAGCAGGTACACATTGTTTGATCCGAGTAGTGCAGCTCGTACGCACGGCCTCCTGGTTCCAAGAGCTGTTGCAACATTTTCCTGAATTTTTAGCCGCTCTTAGAGGTTTTTCTCGATTTTAATTCTTTTCTTAACATCTTGCGACCTGAGTTTTCCATGTGTTCTACACCTGCCTGTGGCGTTTTATGTGGTCAAAGGCAACGTCTCGCCGGAGCTGCTCCGGTGAGGGCTTTGTAGTGTCCTTGATGCCCGAATCCTTCGCCCGATGAAATAACAGAAAACCCACGCCGGGGTCGCCCCACGACGCGGGATGCTGTCATCAAGGAGGAAGACTGCCACTGCCGACCTGCGAAATCGCATTTTGCAAGACAGAATCATACTGCTGTTGTGACAACTAAGACCGTGTATTATTATTCTTGCTTTTTCCGGCGGTATCCTGTAAAATGACATCATCAAGGGAGAGGAGAGCAGACATTTTTGAAAGAGCGCTTCCATTGATCAAATTGGAACGCCGTTTGCTCGAAAAACCCTGTAGACCAACTATGAAAAGGAGGGTATTTCAGTATGTACAAGGTAGATCTCAACAGCGACCTCGGCGAGAGCTTCGGCGCGTATACCATCGGGCTCGACAACGAGGTCATCGCGCATGTCTCCTCTGTCAATGTGGCCTGTGGCTATCACGCAGGTGATCCGTTGGTGATGGAAAAGACCGTTGCCGCAGCCAAGGCGGCGGGCGTCGCCGTCGGCGCACACCCGGGTTTCCCCGATCTGATGGGCTTTGGCCGCAGGAACATGGTCGTCTCGCCCAAGGAGGTCAAGGCGTATGTCAAGTATCAGCTCGGCGCGCTGATGGCCTTCGCTGCGGCAGAGGGTATCAGGCTCCAGCACTGCAAGCCCCACGGCGCTCTCTACAACATGGCTGGTAAAGACATGGATCTGGCGCTTGCCATCGCCGAGGCGATTGCCGAGGTAGACGAGAGCATTATCCTGCTTGGCCTTGCCAACAGCAAGATGATTGATGCAGGCAAGCAGTTGGGCTTGCGCGTCGCAAACGAGGTCTTTGCCGACCGCGCCTATCAGGCCGACGGCTCGCTTGTGCCGCGCAAGCTGCCCGGCGCCGTCATCCACGATAAGGACGAGGCCATCGCGCGCACCGTCCGCATGGTCACCGAGGGCAAGGTCACGGCCATCACCGGCGAGGAGGTCGAAATCGCGGCTCACTCCATCTGTGTCCACGGTGACAACCCTTCGGCCGTCGAATTCGTCAAAAATATCCGCACGCAGCTCACCGCCCGTGGCGTGGAGATTGCCCCCATCCGCGAGATCGTATAAAAAGAGCCTCGTTTCCAGCTGTTCCGTTCCGCAAAGACCAACACCCCAAATCTGCCGCACTGCGGCAATATTTCAGGAGGATGATCATGAGTAACGAAACCACCCAGAAGCGCTCACTGTCCGTCAGCCTTGGCGCGGCCTTTCTGATGGCGACATCCGCCATCGGCCCCGGCTTTCTGACCCAGACCTCGCAATTCACCGCAAAGTATCTCTCTTCTTTCGCTTTCGTCATCGTCTGCGTCATCATCATGGATATGATCGCGCAGAGCAATGTATGGTCCATCGTCGGCGTTTCCGGCCTGCGCGGTCAGGAGATTGCCAATAAGGTCCTTCCCGGTCTCGGGTATCTTCTTGTCGTGCTTGTTGTGCTTGGCGGTCTTGCGTTCAATATCGGCAATGTCGGCGGCGTGTCACTCGGCTTCAATGCCATGATCGGCATTCCCGAAAAGGCCGGCGTCATCATCGGCGGCGTGCTTGCCATCTGCATTTTCCTTTCCAAGAAGGCAAACGACATCGTCGGCAAGGTCGCCCAGATCCTCGGCGGCATCATTATCGTCGTCATGCTGGTCGTGGCTTTTATGGCCAAGCCCCCCGTCGGCGATGCGGTCGTCCATATCTTTACCCCTGAGAATCCCAAGGAACTCATTCCCGTCATGGTCACGCTGCTCGGCGGCTCCTGCGGCGGTTACATCACCTTCTCCGGCGCACACAAGCTGCTCGATGCGGGGTGGGGCGGCAAGCCGGAGGAAGTCAAGCACTTCCGCAAGTCCGTCCTGACCGGCATCTGTGTCTCGGGCAGCGTTCGTATCCTGCTGTTCCTGTGCGTGCTCGGTGTCTGCACGGCCGGTACGGTCGTTGTGGCTGAAAATGTCGCGGCTGTCACTGGCGCTGCCAACCCCGCAGCCGAGGCTTTCCGCCTTGCTGCCGGCGACATCGGCTACCGTCTCTTCGGTCTCGCGCTGTTCTCCGCCGGTATCACCTCCGTCATCGGCGCGGCCTACACCTCCGTCTCCTTCCTCAAGACCGTTCACCCCTTCATCGCCAAGAACGACAAGTGGTTCATCGTCGGTTTCATCGCTTTCTCCACGCTTGTTATGGCGATCCTCGGCGGCGCGAAGCGCATGGTCATCCTGGCCGGTGCTCTCAACGGTCTGATCCTGCCGATCTCCCTGTGCTGTATGCTGCTCGGCTGCCACAAGAAGTCCATTGTCGGCGAGTACAAGCACCCCGTGTGGCTGCAGATCCTTGGCTGGTGCGTGGTCGGTGTCGCAGGCTACCTTGCCGTCACGGCGCTGCCCAACCTTGCCAAGCTCTTCGCGTAACGAACCTGCACCATTCCGCGAGCCGGTCTGTCCCACAGGCCGGCTCCGCCTGAAAGGAGAACGATATGTCCGACATCAGATTCCTGCTCAGCGGTGACTCGGCCGTAACCGTGGAATTCGGCAACGAGATCAGTGAGCACATCAACGCACAGATTCGCGCGCTCAGCATCGCGCTCACCGAGAGCAAACTCCCCGGGATCGTGGAGCTCGTGCCGACCTACCGCTCGCTGATGGTTCACTACGACCCTGAGGTCATCCCCTACGGTGCGCTTGTCAAAAAACTCAAGGGCCTGCTCAATCAGCTTGACCACATCCGGATTCCGCCAAGCGATGTGTTGGAGATCCCCGTGCTCTACGGCGGGGAGGAAATGGGCCCCGACCTTGGCTTTGTTGCCGAGCACAATCACAAAACGCCTGAGGAGGTCATCCGGATTCACACCTCCACGGAATATCTCATCTATATGCTGGGCTTTACCCCCGGTTTCACCTATCTTGGCGGTATGAGCGAGGAAATTGCCGCGCCGCGCCTTGCCCAACCTCGTGTCAGGATTCCCGCCGGCAGCGTCGGCATCGCCGGCAGCCAGACGGGCGTATATCCCATCGACTCCCCGGGCGGCTGGCAGCTTATCGGCCGCACGCCCGTGCGCATGTACGACCCTGACCGCGCCGTTCCCATCCTGCCCAAGGCAGGCCAGTACATCAAGTTCTACGCCATCGATCAGGCGGAATTTGACCGTATCGCCGCGCTGGAGGCCTCCAGCGGCTATACGGTCCACACCTACCCGAGAAAGGAGGCGGAGCAGGCATGAGCATCACCATTCTCAACCCTGGCATGCTCACCAGCGT
>ERZ772861.1054-NODE-1054-length-25183-cov-6.761382_pt1 | contig 25183 bp, 22 predicted proteins | sample MGYA00512135_ERZ772861 | MGnify/ENA primary metagenome ERZ772861 (study PRJEB29015, sample SAMEA2737700) | human gut metagenome | biome: human gut; feature: human-associated habitat; material: faeces | place: China | collected 2012 ...
AAGCCAAGAGGAGGTTGCGTGAGCTGATTCCATTCAATGTACCCATCCATTCCGGAAACGGTGGGTTGCTAAAAATCCCAATCATTTACAAATTGTTTACCCATGCAATCGTCCTGGCGACCCGGAGGGGCTTTTCCATCATTCCCGTTTCCCGGTTCATGTCGGGAGGGAGGATTTTGCTTTTCTGCAAAGCAGAATTCCTGCCAGCAGCAGGAGCGGGAACAGGGTGCCTGCCAGAATTCCCATTTTCATGTTATCGCCCAGTGCCCCCGATACCATTCCCACCAGGGTTGGACCGCTTGTACATCCAATGTCGCCTCCCAGCGCCAGCAGCGCAAACATGGCTGTTCCCCCCGCCGGCAGTGCAGCGGAAGCCTTGCTAAAGGTTCCCGGCCACATAATTCCCACGGACAGGCCGCAAATTCCGCAGGCTGCCAGGCTCAACAGCGGGGAGGGGGACAGGGAGATTACCAGATAGGACAAAACACACAGGATGCTGCTAAACACCATAAAGCGTTCCAGATGAATCCGGTCGCCGTACTTTCCGTAAAACAATCTGGACGTTCCCATGAGGACTGCAAACGCCATCGGCCCGGCGAGGTCTCCCGCCGCTTTGGAAATCCCCAGCCCCTTTTCTGCAAAAGCAGAAGCCCACTGACTGACCGCCTGCTCACTTGCCCCTGCGCATACCATCATCAGCAGTAAGACCCGAAAGGTTTTAACCCGAAACAGCTCTTTGATGCTCATTCCGGGCGTACCGTCTGCAATCAGCGGAGCAATCGGCACATGGGCAAACACGAAAGCATTGACCGTCGGAAGCATCGCCCAAATAATTGCCAGCAGTTTCCAGTGTTCCATTCCAAATGCGCCAAAAAATGCCGTTGAAACCAGCACCACCCCGGCGTGCCCCCAGCAGTAGAAGGAATGGAGCATACTCATGGCCTTCTCCTTACTGTCAGAGGGGCAGGCTTCCACAATGGGACTGACCAACACTTCCAGCAAACCGCCGCCAACGGCATAAATCATGACGGCAATTAAAATTCCAAAAAACGGAATCGGAAAAATTTCCGGCAGAATGGTGAGCAGCACCAGCCCAGCCGCCGACAGCACATGCGCCCCAACGATGGCACTGCGATACCCCACTTTTTCAATGACACCGATGGACAGAACATCTGTCAGCAGCTGTATTCCGAAATTGAAGGTCACCAGCAGCGTAATCTGAGCAAGGGGAATCCGGTAGCTTTTTTGGAAAAATAAAAACAGCAGCGGCGCAAAATTGTTGACGATTGCCTGTACAATACAGCCTGCAAAGCAGGCAGCAATGGTTTTATGATACTGATTTTTCATGGTATCCTCCTTCCGAATCAATGTGATTATATCCCATAATGAATGATATGTCATTGTACAAAATCGCATTTTTATGATATCATATCACAAATTGCTTTTGAAAGGACAGCCACCATGAAGCCCTGCCAAATTACCACCGATGATACCCTGCGGGAAACCACCCTGCATGGCAGCCCCATCTATCCCTTTGCGTATTATCCCGAAAATATCTGGCAATTCGATTTTCACCGCATTGATTGGCACTGGCATCATGAATTGGAATTTTTGCTTCTCCGGGAGGGTACCGCTCTTTGCCTTGCAGGGGCGGAGAAGATAGCGCTGCCGGAAGGCTGTGCAATCTTCATTAACAGCGGTGTGCTGCATCGCTACGAAGTGCAAAGCAGTACCTTTGCGCCCAATATCGTCTTTTCTCCTGCCTTACTGGCTCCCGAAGGAAGTCTTCTTTATGAAAAATATATTCTTCCCATTGTCAGCTCCCGGGTTTCCCATCAGATTTTCACCCCGTCCGTTCCGTGGCAGCGGGAAGTCCTGCAACTGCTGTCCCAGGTGATTGACCTCCAAGGGACAGAAGCGAACAACGAATTGCATACCGTGCAGCTTTTAATGCAGCTTTGGCAGGTGCTGTCCGGTCATTTGATCCTGGATTCCGGTTCCGCCAGCCTGCACCAGCCCAGCCACACCCAGGCCAAGCTGCAAACAATGATGCAGTACATCCATGACCATTACACCCAGCAGATTAGCCTCCAAATGATTGCGGACGCTGCTTCCATCAGCAAAAGCGGCGCGCTTCACCTTTTTCAGACCAACCTTCACATTTCTCCGGTTGCCTATCTCATCGAATACCGGCTGGCGCAGGCCGCCGAGCAGCTCCACACCACTCAAAAATCCATTTCCTCCATCGCTGAGGCCACCGGCTTTGCCTGCTCCGGCTATTTCTGCCGGAAATTCAGGCAGCTTTATCAGATGAGTCCCGTGGAGTACAGGCAAAAAAAGCAACAGCCACACCCATAATGAATGCCCCCGCCCTGCATCGATAAATGCACAGGCGGGGGCTTTTTGAGGGAATGTTATCTCAGCCGGTATTCGGTTTCATCCAGCTCCAGGGTAGAGGAGTAGTAGACCTCCATGGCCTTTGCCAAATTCTCGCCGTCGCTGACCGCCGCCGTTTCATAGCAGCTGTGCATGGCAAGCTGGGGCAGACCAATGTCCACCGTGGGGATGGATACATGGCCGATGGACACGCAGCCCAGGGTGCTGCCGCCGGGAATGTCCGGGCGGTTATAGTAGGTCTGCACGGACGCACCGGCCTTTTCGCACACCTGACGGAACAGGGCAGCGCACAGGCCATCGGTGCAGTAGCGCTGGTTGGAATTGAATTTTACCACAATGCCATCACCCATTACCGGCGCATTGGAGGGATCCGCAAGCTCGGGATGGTTGGGGTGAATGGCGTGGGCGTTATCCGCCGACACCAGGAAGGACTGGCTGAGCATCTCGCGGACGTTCCGGTGCAGCCCTTCCGCAATTCTGGTCAGCACATCCTCCACATAGGTGGAGTCTGCGCCATCGGTGGTGCGGGAACCGATTTCCTCGCTGTTCAGGGCGCAGAACACCGGAATATCCCCACCGGGTGCGGCATTCAGGAAGCCCCGGAAGCAGCCCCACACGCATTGCAGGTCATCCAGTGCCTGGCTGGAAATATACTCGTTGTCCATGCCCCAGACCCGGGCATTTTCCCGGACGTACAGCGTCAGGTCATGCCCCAGAATCTTGCCGCCAGTCGCTTCTTCCAGAAGGGCTGTCAGCTTTCCGGCAGCATTCTTACCGCCCAGCAGGGGATTGACATCCATCACCGGGTTCCACTTGTAGCCGTCGTTTGCCTGACGGTTCATGTGAATGGCTACATTGGGAATCAATAGCAGGTCACGGTCAATATCCACCAGTACAGATTTTGCGCCATGCTCCGTCTGCACCATCACCCGTCCGGCCAGGCTCAGGGGACGGTCAAGCCAGGGGGCAATCAGCAGCCCGCCATAGCGCTCCACCTGTAGCGAGGTGTAGGCTCCCACCTTTTCGCCATTCTCCTTCAGCTTCAGGCTGGGGCGGTCAGTGTGCGCCGCCGCCATTAGGAAGCCCTTGGGGGTCTCCGCAGGAATGCGGAATGCAATCACCGCTGCACCGCCCCGGCACACATAGTATTTTCCGCCGGGGGTCAGATTCCATTCGCTTCCTTCCGGGAGGTTCACATATCCTTCCGCATTCAGGGTGCGCCGCAGGGCTGCCTGAGCATGATAGGGGCTGTGGGATTCATTCAAAAACTGACATAAAGACGCAGTAAATTCCGTCATAGCGGTTTTCCTCTCTTAATTTCGTTCTATTGGGGCAGGAAGCCCCCAAAAATCATCTTGAAAAACGTCGATTACATTTCGACAAGCGCGCAAAACATATCGATTTTTTCTTCGACCTCAGCCAATGCGCTGAGCCAAAATTCCTTGTCGGTCAGGTCAATTCCGGCCACCTTGGCAGCGTCCTCAGCGGTTGCAACGGTGGTGGTGTGCAGCAGCTTCTTGTAGATGGGCACGAAGGACGCACCCTCCTGGGCGTATTTTGCATACAGTCCCCGGGCAAACAGTCCGCCGAAGGCATAGGGGAAATTGTAGAACGTAGAGCCATAATAATGGCTCTTGCACAGCCACATATACGGATGGCGCAATGCGCTGTCCAATCCGTCACCATAGCTGTCCGCCTGCGCCTGGAGCATGATGCGGCACAGCTCTGCTGCGCCCATAAATTCTTCCTTCCGGCGGCGGAGCACCGCATCCTCGAAGCGATAGCGGGAATAGATGTCCACAATAATCTGGGTCACGTCCTGTAGCTGGCTTTCAATCAGATTCAGCTTTTCTGCATCGTCGGCGGCCTGGGCAATGGCGTGATTCATCACCACGCACTCATTGAAGGTGGAGGCGGTTTCTGCCACGGGCATAGAATAGTCATGGTTCAGGGGGCGATGGTCGGCAATGCACTGATTGTGGAAGGCGTGTCCCAGCTCGTGGGCCAGGGTCACCACATCTCCCAAAGTGCCGTCAAAATTCGTCAGAATCCGGCTCTGACCGATGCAGCTTACGCCGCTGCAAAAAGCGCCGCCTGCCTTGCCGCTGCGGGGGTAGAAGTCAATCCATTCTTCGTCAAAGGCGCGGGCGACCATACCGCTGAGTTCATCGTCAAAATGGGAGAACAGCTCCACCAGGTAATCCCGGGCATCCTGGGTGGTAAAACGGGTGGAGCTTTTGCCCATGGGGGCAAACAGGTCATACCAGGGCAGCCCGTTTTCGTGCCCCAAGGCGTGCGCCTTGGCTTTCAGATAGCGGCGGAACATTGGAAGCTTCTGGTCGATGGCGGCAAACATGGCATCCAAGGTCTTCTTTTCCATGTTGGACTGCTCCAATGTTCTTGCCAACGGGCTTTCATAGCCCCGCAGCTCACATTCATTCAGCGTTTCCATCTTCAGAGAATTAAGAGCATAGGCAACGCTGTCTTCAATGGCACTGTAGCAGGCAAGCTCCGCTTCATAAGCATCCTTGCGTACCTCCGCCTCGGCGGAATAGGCCAGATTGCGGACGGCGGAGAGGTTAATTTCCTCGCCCCGGTAAGTGACCTTCACCGTGCTGGTCAGGTACTGCTGCAATTCCGCCCAGGCATTGGAGCCGGAAATCTTCAGCTTTGCCATCACCTTTTCGCCAATGCCGGGCAGCAGATGGAGGCTTCCCAGCTTTTTGCGTTCCAAAATAAAGCGGTATTCTTCAAAAAGCGGATCAGACGCAATCAAACTATCCAAATCCGGGATTGCTGCCAGCCAGCCTTCAAAGGCGGCAACCGGCGCGGCGCTGTCGCTGTAGACCCCCATGATTTTGCCGATTTTGGAACCGGCTTCCGCATCGGTGGTGCAGGCTGCCTGGCGCAGCTCGGCATAGCACAGGAGCTTTTCAGCCAGCTCCTGCAACTGCTCTTGCAGCGTAAGGCCGCGCTTGAGCAGCGCGGCGCTGTCGCCGGTCAGGTGCTGGGTCAGCTCCTCCAGGTCACGCACTGTCCGGCGCAGCGCCTGCAAATCTTCCTCAAACCGAGGGTCGTCAAAGCCGGTGTAAATGGGGTTCAGGTTCCAACATTCATTCATGGGATTCATCCTCCATCGCAATATATTGGGGTTGGGCGGCCAATCAGGTTGTATTATTGTACACCACAAACCCCAAATCGTCAATTGCGCAAACGGAAAAGTGCAGCGCTCGACAAAGGATTCTGCATTTTTCATTATTTCGCAAATAAATGTCGAAATAATCTGCATTCGACATGAAAATGTGAAATTGTAACGAATATTTGTTGAGGAATCTTATTGCATTTAGAAGACTGCCGTGCTAAATTATACCTGTCGCACAGAGGTAAGATAAATGCAGAGCCGAATGGGGAAAAATTTAGTTTGACAGGAGAGGATTGTATGGAACGTGCAGCCACTGTACTGATTGCAGACAGTACCGAGGAATTTACAAATGCCCTATCTGCTGCGTTGCAGCGCACGGAGGGATTCCAGGTGGTGGGAACTGCGGCTGACGGAGAGCAGGCCATTCGGCTGATTGGGGAGCGCAAGCCGGATCTGCTGGTGCTGGACATGATGCTCAGCAAAAAAGACGGCATCAGCGTACTTCGAGCCATTTCCGGCATGGAGCGGCGGCCAAAGACCCTGGCAACCAGCGTATTCTTGTCGGATTATGTGTCCGGCAGTGCAGCCAGCCTGGGTGTTTGCTACCTAATGCTGAAACCCTGTGACATGAACGCCATCGTGGAGCGGTTGGAGGAAATCCGGGGAGGGGAGAGCCTTCGGAATCCGGCACCGCGCCGCGTGGACAAAACCAGCATCGAGTCCATGGTGACAAACATCATCCATGAGATTGGTGTCCCCGCCCACATCAAGGGCTACCAGTATCTGCGGGAGGCCATCATCATTGCCGTAGGGGACATGGACGTAATCAACGCCATTACCAAGGTGCTGTATCCCATGGTGGCGAAGACCTTCCAGACCACCCCCAGCCGGGTGGAACGAGCCATTCGCCACGCCATCGAGGTAGCCTGGGACAGAGGAGATTTGGACACCTTGCAGCGGTTCTTCGGCTATACCGTGTCAAATACCAAGGGGAAACCCACAAACAGTGAGTTCATCGCCCTCATCGCGGACAGGCTGCAATTGCAGCTCAAGAGTGCCGAGGCAGCACAATATTGAATAATTCAAGAAAATCCACAGCCTGTTTCCACAAATAGGGAACAGGCTGTGGATTTTTTGGGGGCAATGAATGTATCAGCAATACGTTCCCACTTTATGCAAATCTAAGCTGGCGCAACCCAAGCGATGCCTTAAAAGCATCGTACATGGGTGTTGTGGCATAGTGGGGGAGACTTAACGCCTTCTCTGTCTCCATCAATTCATCCATGGTTAAGGCTTCGACAATTTTTTCAAAATCAATCCGTTCGAGAACTTTTTTTGTGTATGGTCTTTTTGCATCCAGGAAAGCAATCCTTGTGAGAAATTCCTGAACTTTTGCTGAATTGAGCAGGAGCATCGCAACGTAGGCCATATCATACTGCTCAAAGCAGATAAAGTAGCTTGTGTCATCAGTCATGACAGGCTTTCCATCGCCCGAATACAGCAGGGAGAACAAAGGCTGCTTATAAAAGCCGCTTACACCCACTTTGTATTTTGCATAGGAATAATTGCCAACTCCAAACATCGAAAAGGGCGGTGCTCCGCGGTATATTACGCTCTTCCTGTTTTCAAACGATTCGATGTTGTCATTTAAATACTTCCATGTTTTTGGAAGCTCCCATGCAAGATGCTCTGTTTCCTCCCGTGCTTTCTTCTGCGTCACGATGACATACTTTGAAAAATGGTCAATCACAGGCGCTTTAAACATACTGCTTTTCACAAGTGGGAATACCAGTGCATCTTCAATTTGGACTTCCTCCTTCTGCCCATTTTGAAAAGTTCCGTTTTTCACAGTCAATTCCATGACTTTTGCACAGTCATGCTTGACTCCCTGCCGCCATTCAAAGCAGCATTGTCCGTCGAAATCTTCTGCATCAACGCCCAGGTTGTTGCAGAATTGTCCGTTTTTGTACCCAAACTTCGACTGTATAACTTCTGGATTTTCAAAGTCATAAACATTGCAGATTTCGGGAGAAACAGCATTTTCCGATAGCACAACCACCAGCACACACGCGCTGGCAGTAATTCCAAAGACCTTTGCCGCATCAAATTCCAGTATATCGCAGGCAGAGAAACTTATGCCGTTTCTCTTTAGTTCCATAAAAACATTTCTCGCAACGGATGTCTTGCAAAGCATGGCAATAACCGTATTGGAATCCCTGTATTCATGGATAAGCTGCAAAATAATATACTCGCAAATATCAAAATTACTTGCGCCGGTGATGGCATCCATTCCTTTTAATCCCTTAAAATTTGTCTTCAGGGGCAAATTGTCAGAGCCAAGTGCCGAAAGGGTACTGTTTGTTACCCATGGGGGATTGCCAATCACAAGAATTTGGCGCTTGTCTTGGATAAGCGTTTTTGAAGGAAATGCAAAAAAATCAGAATTGATAATCTTCACTTTATCACTGCCAACGGTGTTCCTGCAAACATTACAATACTCTGGATTTATTTCAATCCCATAGTATTCATTGGCATCAAACAACAGGCTTGCCTTTAGGAATCCCCCAACGCCGCAGGTTGGCTCTACAATTGCAGACGGCTCTATATGGCGGTGTTTCTTTAGATAAAGACAAACCTTTTCTGCAAAATCAACCGGGGTTTGGTAATCACCATATTCCCGTTTACCACTCATAATTGGTGACTCCTTCAACACGGTTATCCAGCGCAATAACCCTTGTGTACTGCAATCGCCATTGCAGCGCATTACTGATGGTCAAATAACCCTGCTTGGGGGGATGGGCAAGGATTTCATCGGCAAGGTCATTGTAAACAATTTCATCACCAGGAACACTTCTGTCCTGCAACAAGCCGATAATATCTTCCTTGTTTGCACCGTCACCGACCATTTCCCGCAGCCGCTTTGTAATGGTAAAATCGCCTGTCCGTTCCTTGGCTATAAACGTACAGTGGGTAAAGCGCAGGGTACATATGTTGTCCATGTCCTGCTTGTCGTACACAAAAACAAGCAGGTTGTAACCAAGGCCAAAGATTTTTTGACGCGCATTTTTGAATGGGCAGCTGGATTGCGGCTGTGTAATGGAAGTAACCTTTATGTCGGTTTGAATGTCTGCCCCCGGCAGGTCGATTCCCTTTGCGCTGTTTCCCACCTCAACGCTGTACTGCGATTGCAAAAAACGCTGAAATCTGTGTTCAACATAAGTGCCGACTGCTTTTCCGTCTGTAATGCCAATCAGTTCAACATGGTTTTCGCCGCTTTCCGTTTCGCAAAAATGCCGTGCGGCCTGAATCAGTTTGTTTATGGTCAATGCCGGTTTCATGGTCGTTCTCTCCTGTTTCTATCTGTAAGCGTATCTTATTTTGTATATAGTATAGCGTAACTTCTCCTATTTCTCAATAGATAATCCGTGAATTTCTCCCATTGCCAGTATTGCCATTATCCTACCCCTTGACGCTCTGCAACGTGTCCACTATAATATGGAAAGAAATCACATTACAAGGGGTGGAACCGATGAAAAGATACATTGCGCTGCTGTTGGCATCCGTTTTGGTCATGGCCCTTCCGGTCAGCGCAGAGGGCAGCTATGACTGGCCGTTTATTGAGAAGATTCCCATTGACAGCGCCTACACCCAGCAAGCGGAGCACCGGGGCAGGGTAGAGAAGCTGACCTACACGACCCATTCCTACGCCCTGGAGGCGGTGGCTTCCGGCGAATATCTGTCCGCCGCAGACGACAACGACACCACACCGCCCGTTGACCGGGAGGCATTGTGCGGGGATGAAACGGAATTCCTCATGGAAAAGTCCCTCTGCGTCTATCTGCCCTACGGCTACGACCCCAGCCAGCAATACAATGTGGTCTATGCCCTCCACGGCACCGGGGCAAAGGAGGAGTACTGGCTGGGGGACAACCGCCTTGGCCAGTCCACCTGCAATATGCTTGACCAGATGATGGAGCGGGGAGAATGCGCCCCCTGCATTGTGGTTGCCCCCACCTATTACTCCATTCCAGAGAACAAGGCGGGACTGTTCACGGACTACTGGAACGGGGACAGCCTGGCAAACGTCTGGCCCATGTATTTCTGGGAGGAAATGCGGGGCGAAATTATCCCGCTGATTGATTCCACCTATTCTACCTACGGAGATGCACTGGATGCCCGGGATCACCGCGCCTTTGTGGGGCTGAGCCGCGGCTCTATGACCACCGTCAATTCCATCATGCTCCACTGCCTTGATCAGTTTGCTTATTTCGGCAATTTCTCCGGTATTTGGTGCGATTTCGACACTTTTCAGGAAACCCTGGAATCCGAAGAATATCAGGATTTGCCCATCCGCTTCTGGTACAACGGCAACGGTACCACGGACTTTTCCCTGGAAAATCAGGAGAAATTTCTGAATACTGTTCTGGACGAAATGGCTGACCGATTCGAGGACGGCGAGAATTTCGCCTTTGTGGTTTTCCCTGGCGGCGGTCATGGATTCAACTGCTGGCTGCCGGACTTGTATAACTGCCTGCGGGTCTTTTTCCAATAAAACAGCTTAAAATTTACGGGCTGGTTCGTCACGAACCAGCCCGTTGCTTTATGGTTTTTTCAAAATGTTTCACGTGAAACATTTTATCGCGTTTCTCATGGAAAAGTGCCAAGCAGTACGGGGACATCTCCCCGGTAATGTTACAGCATCTCCACCAGCATATCGGTATATTCCCGGCAGGTTGCGCCGTCGCGGTCGCCGGTGACTTTCAGGGGGTTATCCTCCAGTGCCCGCTCCAGTCGCTCCGCGGCGTAGGGGCGGCAGATGTGGCGCAGGAGCATGGCCTCAGCTTTCAGAATGCTCTGGGGATTGGCGTACTGTCCCAGCCCCAGCTCCATCAGCCGGGGCGCAGAGCCGTGGATGGCCTCGAACATGGCGAAGCGGTCACCGATGTTGGCACTGCCCGCCGTGCCCACACCGCCCTGAATCTGGGCAGCTTCATCGGTGATGATGTCGCCGTAGAGGTTGGGCAGCAGCACCACCTGGAACTGATTGCGGATGGCGGGATTCACCAGGTTGGCGGTCATAATGTCAATATACCAGTCGTCCACGGCGATTTCGGGATAATCCTTGGCTACCTCGTGGGCAATGGCGGTGAATTTGCCATCAGTTTTTTTCATGATATTGGCCTTGGTGACGATGCTCACCCTTGTTTTGCCGTTCTGGCGGGCATAGTCAAAGGCGGCACGGGCAATGCGCCGGGTTCCGGCATCGGTGGTAACCTTGAAATCCACGGCCATACCATCCAGGGAAACGCCCCGGCTGCCCAGCACATACTCCCCCTCGGTATTCTCCCGGTAGAACATCCAGTCGATGCCCTCCTCCGGGATGCTCACCGGACGGACGTTGGCGTACAAATCCAGCTCCCGGCGCAGCGTCACATTGGCGCTCTCCATTTTGCCCCCCATGGGGGTGGTGGTGGGGCCTTTCAGCAGCACATCACAGGCCTTGATGTCGGCAAGCACATCCGCCGGGACGCTCTCGCCCAGCGCCAGCCGGTTTTCGATGGTCAAGCCCTGAATCTGCTTGACAACCACCTTGCCGGACTGAATTTCATCGGCAAGCAGCGCTTCCAGCACCCGTTTTGCCTGGGGAACAATGATTTCGCCGATGCCGTCCCCGTTGATAACGCCGATGGTAACGGTTTCCTTTTGAGAGAAATCCACCTTGTCGGTTTGCATATTGTCGATGCGTTCCAGCTGCTGGCGCAGCAGGACGGAGAAGGCATCCATTGCGGAGAGAATCTGCCCCTCCCGATCCAGATGCTCTTTGACGGCGCTGCCCAAGTCATTCAGAGCCTTTTCGATGGATTTTTCCATTATGCATTCGCCTCCCGGGTATATTCCAGCAGACCGCCTGCCAGCAGAATCTCCTTCTGCCGCCGGGTCAGGCTGCAGTGCAGGCGTACCTGTTCGCCTGCTTCATTTTTCATGGTGACAAAGCCGGTGTCCATGCCCTCCAAAATGCCGGAGATGGTCAGCTTGTCGCCCTGGGTAAATTTATCGTAATCGGCCTCGTTTTCAAAGGTCAGGGGCAGAATCCCGGCGTTAATCAGGTTCGCCACATGGATTCTGGCAAAGCTCTTGGTCACCACCGCACGGATGCCCAAATACATGGGCACCAGGGCGGCGTGCTCCCGGGAGGAGCCTTGCCCATAGTTGCTGCCGCCCAGAATGATGCCGCTGCCCGCCGCCTTGGCACGGGCAGGGAAGTCCGGGTCGCAGACCTCAAAGCAGAATTCGCTCATTTTGGGGATGTTGGAGCGGTAGGGAAGCACCTTCGCACCGGCGGGCATGATGTGGTCGGTGGTGATGTTGTCGCCCACCTTGAGCACCAGCTGTGCGCTGATTTCATCCCCCACAGGTTTTCCCTTGGGGAAGGGCTTGATATTGGGACCGCGGACAACCACGGCCTCCGCTGCCTCCGCCGGGGGCAGGGGCTGCAGCACGCTGCTGTCATCAATGACAAATCGCTCCGGCAGCCGAATATCGGGAATGGGGGGCAGGGTCGTGGGGTCAGTGATGTAGCCGGTGAGGGCAGAGGCTGCCGCCGTTTCCGGGGACACCAGATACACCTGGGCATCCTTGGTGCCGCTTCTGCCCAGGAAATTCCGGTTGAAGGTGCGCAGGCTGACACCGCCGGAATTGGGGGAGAAGCCCATGCCGATGCAGGGGCCGCAGGCACATTCCAGCAGCCGTGCGCCGCTGGCGAGGATGTCGTTCAGCGCGCCGCAGGCTGCCAGCATGGAAAGCACCTGACGGGAGCCGGGGGAGACGGACAGGTTCACGCCGGGGGCAATGGTTTTGCCCTTCAAAATGGCGGCCACTTTCAGCATATCCGCCAGGGAAGAATTGGTGCAGGAGCCGATGCACACCTGGTCTACCTTGGTATCCTTCAGGGTGGATACCTCTACCACATTGTCGGGGCTGTGGGGGCAGGCAATCAGCGGGGTCAGGGCGCTCAGGTCAATAGAAATCACCCGGTCGTAGTGGGCATCCGGGTCGCTTTCCAGGGGCACGAAGTCCGCTTCTCTGCCCTGCGCCTTCAAAAACAGCCTTGTTTGCTCATCCGAGGGGAAAATGGAGGTGGTTGCCCCCAGCTCCGCCCCCATATTGGTAATGGTGGCACGCTCCGGCACGGTCAGGGTCTTTGCCCCCTCGCCGCCCCACTCGATGATGGCACCCACGCCGCCCTTGACGGACAGAATTTCCAGCAGCTTGAGGGCGGCATCCTTGGCAGTCACAAAGGGACGCAGCCTGCCGGTCAGCTCCACCTTGAACATTTTGGGCATATTGATATAGTATGCGCCGCCGCCCATAGCAACAGCCACGTCCATGCCGCCGGCACCGAAGGCCAGCATTCCCAGACCGCCGCCGGTGGGAGTATGGGAATCGGAGCCGATGAGGGTCTTGCCGGGCTTGCCGAAGCGCTCCAGGTGCAGCTGGTGGCAGATGCCGTTGCCGGGGCGGGAAAACCGCACGCCGTGTTTGGCAGCCACGGTTTGCAGGTACTGGTGGTCGTCCGCATTCATAAAGCCGCATTGCAGGGTATTGTGGTCAACGTATGCAACGGAAAACTCGGTTTTGACCTGGGGAATGCCCATGGTTTCAAATTCCAGGTAGGCCATGGTTCCCGTGGCATCCTGGGTCAGCGTCTGGTCGATTTTCAGGGCAATTTCCTGCCCGGTCACCATCTGCCCGGAAATCAGATGGCGCTTGATGATTTTTTCAGCGATTGTATTCCCCATTTTGACTGAACCTCTCAATCATGGATTTTTTGGCATTCTGAATATGTTCGCACATCAGCCGCTCGGCCTCGTCCTCGTTGCCGGCACAGATGGCCTCGCAGATGGCTTTGTGTTCGTCGGTGCTGACCTGGCGGCGCTGGGCAACGGAGGCACGGCGATAGCGCTGGGTTTTTCGGTGCAGGGGGCGCAGGGTATCCATCAGCACATGGCGGCGGGAGAAAACATAGATGCCGTCGTGAAATTCATCATCCAGCTCCCGCAGGTGATCGACATCCCCCTTGTCCACATAAAAGTCCTGCAATTCAATCAGGTGCCGCAGCTGCTTGGCTTCCTCCTCGGTGCGGTTGCGGGCGGCATAGCGGGCTGCCAGCCCCTCGCAGCGAATGCGGATGTCCATGATGTCCACCAAATCGTCCACAGTGATGCCCAGCACCACCGATCCCTTGCCGGTATCCTGAATCAGACGCTCCTGCTCCAGCCGCCGCAGCGCCTCCCGGATGGGGGTACGGCTGACGTTGAGCTGCTCCACCAGTTTCAACTCGGTGAGCACCTCGCCCCGGGGGTACACCCCGGAAATAATATCGCTTTCCAGCTTTTCAAATACCTGGTCTGCCAGGGAAATGGATTTGAACATTGCCATGACACCGTCCTCCCGTTATTCCTTGGGGAATCTGCCCGGGGCAAATTCCTGAATCTTCTCCAAAATCTCACCGTGGGAAATCACCGTCACACGGCCATCCTCATATTCCTTGTCCACCCAGGTTTTCAGCTGCTCCACCAGGGGATCCCGCTTGGATATCTTCTCCGCTTCGTCTTTCAGGCGGTAGTGCTGGTTCATCCAGTAGGCAATTCCGGCTGCACCGGAGGTCTTGCCAATCTCCACGGTGGCGGGGCGGTTGAGCAGTTTTTCCGTATCAAAAATGGTGTAAATTTCCGCATCCTTCATCAATCCATCCGCATGGACACCGGCGCGGGTAGAATTGAAGTTTGCCCCCACAAAGGGGGTCATGGGCGGAATCTTGTAGCCAATATCCTTTTCAAAGTATTCGGCAATCTCGGTAATAACCGTGGGATCCATGCCGTCCATGGAGCCACGAAGAGACGCATACTCAAACACCATGGATTCCAGGGGGATGTTGCCGGTGCGCTCGCCAATGCCCAACAGACTGCAATTCACGGCGCAGGCCCCGTACAGCCAGGCGGTGGAGGCATTGGCAACGGCCTTATAGAAATCGTTGTGACCGTGCCATTCCAGGCACTCGCTGGGCACATCGGAATAATGCTGCAAGCCGTAAACAATTCCGGCCACAGATCGGGGCAGGGAAGCCTCGGTATAGGGAACGCCATAGCCCATGGTGTCGCAGGCGCGAATCTTCACGGGAATCCCCGCCTCCCGGGACAGGGCTTGCAGCTCGTTGACAAAGGGCACCACAAAGCCGTAGAAATCCGCCCGGGTAATGTCCTCCAAATGGCAGCGGGGAATGACCCCGGCATTGAAGGCATCCTTCACCGTGCCCAGGTAGTAATCCAGCACCTGGGAGCGGGTCATTTTCATCTTCTTGAAAATGTGGTAGTCGGAGCAGGAAACCAGGATGCCCGTTTCCTTGATTCCCAGATCCTTCACCAGCTTGAAATCTTCCTTGCTGGCACGAATCCAGCTGGTAATTTCCGGGAACTTGAGCCCCAGCTCCATGCACTTTTCCAGCGCCTTGCGATCCTTCTGGCTGTAAATGAAAAATTCCGTCTGGCGAATGATGCCGTAGGGGCCGCCCAGCTTGCTCAGGAGCTTATAGATATTCACCACCTGATCAACGGTGTATGGCTCCACCGACTGCTGTCCATCCCGGAGAGAGGTATCGGTAATCCAGATTTCTTCCGGCATATTCAGGGGAACACGGCGGTGGTTGAAGGCTACCTTGGGCACCGTGCCGTAGGAATAAATATCCCGCTGCAAATTAGGTTCAGACACATCTTGCAGGGAATACCGATAGGAATTTTTTTCCAAGAGGTTGGTTTTACTGGAAATTTCCAACATCTCTATGACCTCCTTCTGAGAATGTTTTATTGTATACAATTATACTTGTGTTTTATAAAAAGTCAAGTGTATTTTAACGGCGCACAGACGAGCGGCGGTGCAACTACGCTGGCGCAAAGCTGAGGGGATGTCGTTCGACAAACGGTATATGCCCCGGCTTCGCGCGATAATGCACCGCCGCTATGGTCACAATCATCAATGAAAATTTTTTGCATAAATCTGTGGGAATACCTGTAAAATCCGGTACTTTTTGAAACATTATGTTGAAATTAACACAGGATGAAGATTTTATATGGCAAATATTTATGCATACTGCTTAAAATTTCAGAAATATTTTAGATATATTGTCACTTTTTTCTTCTGTGAAAATATGGTATGTTATTCAGGGGATGCTATGCCCCCTTCACTTCGCATACCGATTTGATTTACATAAGGAGCTGTGACCATGTACTTTCAGAAAAAACGCTGTATTGCCATGCTTCTGGCCGGCGGCCAGGGCAGCCGACTGTATGTGCTGACGGAAAAAACCGCCAAGCCTGCCGTTCCCTTCGGCGGCAAATACCGCATTATTGACTTTCCTCTGTCCAACTGTGTCAATTCCGGCATTGACACCGTAGGCATTCTCACCCAGTATCAGCCTTTGGAGCTGAATGAATACATCGGCAATGGCCAGCCCTGGAATCTGAACAAGACCCACTCCTGTGCCCAGGTGCTGCCCCCTTACGAGCGGCATGACAAGAAGCAGGGCTGGTACAAAGGCACCGCCAACGCCATCTATCAGAACATTGATTTCATCGACCGCTTCGACCCGGAATATGTGGTGATTCTGTCCGGCGACCATATCTATAAGATGGACTACTCCAAGATGGTGGCATTCCACGAACAGAACGGTGCCGCCTGCACCATCGCCGTGCGCACCGTGCCCCTGGAAGAAGCCAGCCGCTTCGGCATCCTGAATACCAACCCCGACAACACCATTTATGAGTTCGAGGAGAAGCCCAAAAAGCCCAAGTCCACCAATGCCTCCATGGGCATTTACTGCTTCACCTGGAAGGTTCTGCGGGAAGCGCTGATTGCCGACGAGGAAGATTCCAATTCCAGCAACGATTTCGGCAAGAACATCATCCCCATGCTGCTCTCCGACGGTCACAAGCTGATGGCTTATAACTTCGACGGCTACTGGAAGGACGTGGGCACCATCGCCTCCCTGTGGGAAGCCAACATGGATTTGCTGGGCAAGGAGCCTGCTTTCAACATCCGCGGCGATGAGCGCACCAAGATTTACGCCCGCAATTCCGCTTTCCCCTCCTCCTACATTGATGCCTCCGCCAAGATTGTCAATTCCTTTGTGGCTGAGGGCTGTGAGGTCTACGGTACCGTCTGCCACAGCGTGGTCAGCACCGGCTGCACCATCGGCGAAGATGCCGTGGTGGAGGACAGCGTTGTAATGCCCGGTGTGGTGATTGAGTCCGGTGCCATTGTCCGTCACGCCATTCTGGGCGAGGACAGCAAGGTTTGCCGCAATGCCGTGGTCGGCGGTGCATTCGCCCCCGACGAAAAGAAGAAAATCAGCGTTGCCGGCAAGGGCGTTGTGATTGCAGAAAACGCCGTGCTTGCCCCGGGCGATATGCTGTAAGGAGGATAACGCAATGAATGTAATGGGTATTCTTTTCACCAATGATGCCAACATCGGTGACCTGACCAATAAACGCACCATGGCCTCCCTGCCCTTCGGCGGCCGTTACCGCCAGGTGGACTTCGGCCTGTCTAACTTTGCCTATGCCGGCATCCGGCACGTGGGCATTATCGCAAGATTCAGCTATCAGTCCCTGATGAACCATATCGGTGACGGTGAAGAATGGGGTCTGGAGCTGGGCGAGGGCGGCCTGGAATTCCTCACCCCCTACGCTTCTTCCGTCAACCATTCCTATCGGGGCAAGCTGGAGAGCCTGTCCTCCAACATGGACTTCCTGGAATACGGCAATGATGAGTATGTGGTGATGATTGACTCCACCGTGCTGTCCAACATCGACCTGAACAAGGTTCTGGCTGCCCACGTTGCTTCCGGCAAGGACATCACCGTGGTCACCTGCAAGGGCGTGTGCAACGGCAAGAAGGTCATGGACTTTGCCCTCAAACTGGACGACAAGGGCGAAGTGGAAGACATGGTCTGCGACTTTGCCGCACCGGAAGATTACCAGGCTTCCATGGACATCTTCGTCATGAGCCGTCAGGTGCTGCTGCGGGAAGTCAAGACCCTGGTTGCCAAGAATTACTTCCACATGGATCGTGACCTGTGCATGGGCGGCTGGAGAAGCCACAAGGTGACCGTAGGCGCCTACCAGTACGACGGCGTTGTGATGTTCAACGAGTCCACCCAGGAATACTTTGAGCACAGCCTGGCACTGACCGACAAGGCCACCCGTGACGGCCTGTTCAACGGCGTCCACCCTGTATACACCAAGGTTCGTTCCCGTGTCCCCACCTACTATGGCGAAAACTGCCAGCTGGAAAACGTGGTGGTGGCCGACGGCTGTATGCTGGACGGCAATGTGAAAAATTCCGTGCTGTTCCGCACCGTCACCGTCAGCGAGAACGCCAATGTGGAAAACTGTGTTATTATGAACGATACCGTGGTGGGCGAGGGCTGTGACCTGAAGAATGTAATTCTTGATAAGAATGTCACCGTCACCCCCGGCACGAAGCTCTATGGCACCCGCGCCAATCCCATTGTAATCAAGAGAGGTGAGACCGTATGAAAATTGCCATCTGCGCCTCCGAAGGTGCCCCCTATGCCAAGTCCGGCGGCCTGGGAGACGTGATGGAGGCGCTGCCCGCAGCGCTCTCCAGAATTGAAGGCAACGAGGTCGCACTGTTTCTCCCTTACTACTATAAAATCAAAACCAACACTGCCTATCAGGTGGAAAAAGTAGCGGAGTTCCGGGTCAAGCTGGGCTGGCGGCAGCAATACTGCGGTGTCATGAAGCTGCTGAACCGAAAGGATGGTGTCCAGGTTTATTTCCTGGACAGCGAATACTACTTTGGAGCTCGTACCGGCGCTATCTACGGTGACATGGACGATGGCGAGCGCTTCGCCTTCTTCTCCCGGGGCTGCATGGATGCCATGGCGGCGCTGGAATACATTCCCGACATCATCCAGTGCAACGACTGGCAAACCGGCCTGATTCCCGTGTATCTCAAGGCGGTGTACCGTGCCCAGTTCCCCGGCACCCGCATCATGTATACCATCCACAACATCGAGTATCAGGGCTGGGCAAACGCCGGGTTCTTCGATGATATGCTGGGTCTGCCCTGGGAGTTCCGGGGCACGCTGGACATGAACCACTCCGTCAACATGATGAAGGGTGGCATCGAGTGCTGCGATATGCTCACCACCGTTTCCGAGACCTATGCCCGGGAGCTGATGTATCCCTACTACGCCCACGGCCTGGACAACATCATCACCGGTGCTGCCTGGAAGCTCACCGGCATCACCAACGGCATTGATGTCAATACCTTCAACCCCGAAACCGACCCGGCACTGCCGGCTCACTACAATGCCGACACCTTCGCGGAAGGCAAGGCAAAGGTGAAGGCGGCTCTGCAAAAAGAGGTTGGTCTGCCCGTCAAGCCAAATGTGCCTTTGATGGTCATGGTCACCCGTCTGGCCGGTCACAAGGGTCTGGATTTGCTGTGCTACATCGCCCGGCGGCTGATGTGGGAGCAGGATGCGCAGATGGTTATTCTGGGAACCGGTGAACCCCAGTACGAAGCCTTCTTCAAGGATTTGCAGGCGCAGTTCCCTGACCGGGTGGCGGCGAAAATCACCTTCAATCTGGGGCTGGCCGCTCGGATGTATGCCGGTGCAGACATCTATCTGATGCCCTCCAAGAGCGAGCCCTGCGGCCTGAGCCAGATGAACGCCATGCGCTATGGCACTGTGCCTGTGGTTCACGCCACCGGCGGCCTGAAGGACACCGTGCCTCCCTGTGATGAAAACGGCGAGGGCGGCCTGGGCTTCACCTTCCAGAGCTACAATGCCGACGACTTCTTCGCCGCCATTGTCCGTGCCCTGGATTTGTACAACGACCACCCCGAAAAGTTCCGTGCTTTGCAGCATACCGACATGATTCAGGATTTCAGCTGGGATGTCCCTGCCGGCAAATATATGGAACTGTTCGAGAAGATGCTCTCCTGGTAAGAAAAGTGCCCGTGACCCCAAAAAGGTCACGGGCGTTTTGCGCAAGCGTAACTGTAGGGGCGGCAGTGCCGCAGAAACGCCCACTGCGTGGGCTCAGATAAGAGATAATAGAGAATAATGAATAGATAATAGTGATTTTGACCGCTTCATGGGTGTTTCACCTATTCACTTTTCACTATTCACTCTTCACTTGCCGTCAAGTCCTGCTCTATTCGAGAACCATTAAACACGCGCCCTGTAGGGGTTGCCAAACCGGCACTCTCTACAGGGCGTGAACTGTTAATTTCAGTAATAAAACCCTTCCTGGTAAAGCAGCTTTGCAAACTCAAAAATCTGCTTCCCATCCACATCAAAGGGAAAAACAAAGGAAAATCCAATCTCTTTTTCGTCGCAAATGCGGATATTCTCTTTCAAGTCCTGCTCCGTCTGTTCGGGGCGATAGAAATCCGCAAGGTAATCTTCAACGCCGTATGCTTCAAATTCATATCCGGCAAGCTTTTCAAAGGGAAACGCCAGTGCCGCATCTCGTTTCAGCTTCGTAGATACGGTAATTTTATCAAAGGGAAGCTCAATATCGCACAGGCCCGTTACCCCAATCACCGGGATGGGATAGGATTCCCGGCACCAATTTCCGGCCTCATCCTTGTGATAATGCCCGTTATACCAGCCGGATTCCACTCCAAAGCCCCCATGGGACAGGGCGCGGACAAGCGCCGCCTGTTTCAGCTCCAAGGGATAATAAATTTCATTCAATGCCTGCCTGTCCATCCAATTTTCCTTCCTGCATCCAAAATACCCGGTAATTGTACCACAAACGGGCAGACAATTCCACCGTCTGCGCAAAAGAAAACCCCGTGGCTTAAAAAACCACGGGGTAAAATTCTATGCAGCTGAAATGCTTACTTCAGGGCAGCCTTAGCCTGCTCCACAACAGCAGCGAAAGCAACGCTGTCCTGGATAGCCATCTCGGACAGGCTCTTGCGGTTCATGGTGATGCCAGCCTTGTGGACACCGTTCATGAAGGTGGAGTAGTTCATGCCGAAGGGAGCAACAGCAGCGCTCAGACGGGCAATCCACATGGTGCGGAATGCACGCTTCTTCTCCTTACGGCCTGCGAAAGCGTAGTTGCCGGACTTCATAACGGCCTGCTTGGCCATCTTGAAGTGCTTGGACTTGGAACCCCAGTAGCCCTTGGCCAGCTTCAGGGTAGCATTTCTTCTCTTGCGCGTCATCATTGCGCCTTTAACTCTTGCCATTTCTGTATCCTCCTATCCTTTATCCTTATTTGTACGGAATCATCTTCTTGATTGCATCCACATTGGTCATATCGGCGTATGCGGTTGCGCGCAGATGACGGGTACGCTTGGTGGTCTTCTTGGTCAGGATATGGGATTTGAAAGCCTGTGCTCTCTTCACCTTACCGGTCTTGGTCAGGTTGAATCTCTTTTTCGCACCGCTATGGGTTTTCAGCTTGGGCATAAATAGTTCTCCTTCCGTATCTATAAAGTAATTATGTTTACTTGCTATTTTTCGGAGCCAGGAACATGGCCATAAAGCGGCCTTCCAGCTTGGGGTTCTTTTCCATGGAGGCAATTTCAGCGCAGGCATCTGCAAAGTCCATCAGGAGCTTTTCGCCCAGGTTGGTGTGTGCCATTTCACGGCCACGGAAGCGGACGCTGACCTTGACCCGGTTGCCGTCCTGCAAGAACTTCTGAGCAGCCTTGATTTTGGTATTCAGGTCGTTGGTGTCAATGCTGGGGCTCATGCGGATTTCCTTGACTTCCACCACCCGCTGATTTTTCTTGGCTTCCTTTTCCCGCTTCTTCTGGTCAAAGCAGAATTTGGAATAGTCCATGATTTTGCACACCGGGGGGACGGCGTTGGGGGAAATCTTTACAAGGTCGAAACCCTGCTCCTCTGCCATGGCATTGGCCTGAGCGGCAGAAACAATGCCCAGCTGGGCGCCATCGGCACCGATAAGCCGGATTTCCTTGTCACGAATCTCCTCATTGAGCTGATGTTCTAACTTTGCGATGGTAAGCACCTCCAAAAAAGCAGCAAAAAAACGGATGCCAAAGCACCCGCTGCACGCACTCCTGCCCCGTAAGGGAAGGAAAGGACGTATCAACCGTTTTGCTTTTATCGCTTACGGTGAGGCGGATGTTCAGCCTTCTTGATTACCTAGGTATTCTAGCACGACTTTTCCCCGTTGTCAATAAGTATTTACAGAACTTTTTTGATAAAAAGCAGCCAAACCCACGCACATTTTTGTAGGGGCGGCTATTAGCCGCCCGTAACCCCGGATTTCAGGGAGCACTCAGTTGAACACTATAACCCCACTGTAGGGGTCGACGAGTATGTCGACCCGGCACAGAGCACCCCGAAGGGGCGCTTTGTGCTTCGGGCGGCTGGTAGCCGCCCCTACAGTCCATGTGGGAAGCTGATTCCATTCAACGAACCGTTCTGTCCCATCAGGTTGCGGGTCGACTGCTAGTCGACCCCTACAGTGGTGCTTGCCATTCAACCGGGTACTAGCGAACATCCGGGGGTTCGGGCAGATGCTATCCGCCCCTACGGTTCGAGTGGCGGAGGCAAAGGTGCTTCGCGCCACAAGGCGTGCGCAATGATCCAGGCTGCATAAACTGCGCAATGGCTGGTTACAATTTACAGGAACCCGACCCGCGTGCCGGCAGTGTCCGTGAAGGTGGAACACACCTCCAGCGGAATCCCATGCTCCATGGCAATTCGGACGCACTTGGGGTGAAGCACCTGTGCGCCGTTTTCCGCCAGCGCCAACATTTGCCCATAGCCGATGCTGGTGAAGCGGGCGGCATTTGCGTGCAGCCGGGGGTCCTCCTCATATACCCCGTCCACGTCCGTGTAAATGCGGCAGAGGTCGGCATTCAGTGCCGCCGCAAGGGCAGCCGCCGTGGTATCCGAGCCGCCCCGCCCCAGCGTGGTGACGCTGCCCCCGTCCTCAATGCCCTGAAAGCCCGCAACCACCGGGACGATGCCCCGGTTCCATAGGGACAGTATCATCTCCGGGTCGATATGGGTGATGTCGGCATCACCGAATGTCCCCGTGGTATGGATGCCCGCCTGCCAGCCGGTAAGGCTCTGGGCAGGAATCCCCCGACGGCACAGCTCTATCGCCAGCAGCGCCGCGCTGATCTGTTCTCCGGCGTTGAGCAGCTGGTCTTTTTCCCGGGGGCTGGGACAGGCCGTGAGTGTCTTGGCTTTTTCCAGCAGAATGTCGGTGGTATCCCCCTGAGCGGAAACCACCACTGCCGTCTGCCAGCCGTCGCCCACCGCCTTCGCTGCCAGCTCTCCGGCGCGGCGCAGCCGCAGGGCATCCTGCACGGATGTGCCGCCGAATTTTTGAATCATCCGCATATCCATTCCTCCCGCCATCATTGTATGTCAAAGGGGGACGAACGGTGCAAAAAAATGCCGCCCACTTACGTGGGCGGGGCGGCAGTGCCGCCGGACAATGACGCTACGCAGCGTGTACCAATACATTGGTTCCCTGACCCGCCCGGTAACGTTCTGCACGCCAAACCATAGCGCCGGAATTGGGGCGGCAGTGCCATTATGATAGCGAAAGGGGAATAAGTTTTATTTTCTCTCCGCTGTTTACTGACATCTTTAACCGGCCAGAACCTCGGCTTTGACAACACCGCGGGTGGCACTGAGCCGCGCCAGAAGCTCATCAAGGGAGATGGTCATGTCGTTGGTGGATGCGGAGATGGTGATCACCGCCGTCCCATTGGTGGGCACAATGGAGTTGATGGTGCTGATGTTGGCCTTAATCTGGGCAAAGAGATTAAGGATTTCGCTCAGCTGACCCGGCTCGTCATGCACCAGCAGCTGGAAGGTGATGATATGGCCGGTCATCATGTTCTGGAAGGGGAGCACGGAATCCCGGTACTTGTAAAAAGCACTGCGGCTGATATCCGTCATGCGGGTTGCCTCATTGACGGTGGTAGCCTCGCCGGTGGAAAGCAGGCGCTTGGTTTCCGCAACCTTCAGGAAAACCTCCGGAAGAGCAGATTCCTCAACGAGATAATATTTGGGGTTTGTGGACATTTGCAGCCTCCTGATGTTTGATGTGTGTACTGTATGTACAGACGTTCTTATATCGTGTATTCTAACATACTTTTTCAAAAATGCAACCGTTTTGTTATTTTTTCCTTGTTTTTATTAAAAATCAAAGCTTGTTCCAGTCAGAAGCAGTTTTATAAGCGCGTAACCGTAAGGGGCGACACAGTAGTCGACCCCTTGCGTATGCAAGACGGTTTCTGAGCAGTAACGAATCGGGCAGGTTAGGGAACTAACGCATTGGCAAAAACTTCAAGCGGCATCGTCCGGCGGCACTGCCGCCAGAAGGGAGGTCTGATTATTTCATGAAAAAAGCATTTTTGATTCTATTGGCGCTGGGCGGCATTTTTTTGGCCATACAATTTCTGCTGCCCTTTTTATTTCCGTTCATCCTGGGGGCGCTGCTGGCGCTGGCGGCGGAGCCGGGCGTGCGCTTTCTCACCGCCCGGCTTCGGCTGCCCCGGGCAGCGGCCTCCGGCATCGGCGTGGGAGCGGTGTTTGCCGTGATTTGCGCCGTGCTGACCCTGCTGGTGGGGTTGGCGCTGCGGGAGCTGCGTGTGCTGGCAGGCATCCTGCCCCAAATGGAGCTGACTGCCCGCAGTGGGCTGGAGGCGTTGCAGCTGTGGCTGCTGAATCTCTCCGAGCGTACCTCTCCCGGCATCCGGTCGCTGTTGCAGCGCAATGTCAACGCGCTGTTCTCCGATGGTACCGCCATGCTGGACGGCATTGCCCGGCAGGCACTGAGCATGGCGGGGAGCTTTCTGACCCAGCTGCCGGACGGCGCACTGGGCATCGGCACGGCCGTGCTGGCCGCTTTTCTCACCTCCGCAGAGCTGCCTCACATTCGGCAATGGGTGCGGATGAAGCTCCCCCGGAAGCCCATCCAATCCGCCGCGGAATTTCTCACCCGGCTGCGCGTCACCGCCGGGCAGTGGCTGATTGCCCAGTTAAAGCTCATCAGCGTCACCTGTCTGCTGCTGACAGCGGGTTTTTTTCTGCTGCGCATTGAGTATGCCCCCCTGTGGGCCATGGTGGTTTCCCTGGTGGACGCGCTGCCCATTTTGGGCACGGGCACCATTCTGGTTCCCTGGAGCCTCATCTGCCTGGTGCAGCACGACACCGCCCGTGCCATTGGCCTTCTGGGCATCTATGCAGCAGCCTCCCTGACCCGCTCCATGCTGGAGCCAAGATTTGTTGGCCGTCAGCTGGGGCTTGACCCCCTGGTGACGCTCATCAGCCTGTATGTTGGCTTCCGGCTGTGGGGCATTGCAGGCATGATGCTGGCACCACTGCTGGTGATTACCGTTATTTCTGGATTTTCCTCGCTGAAACCGGCGGAATAATCCCCCCAACGCCCCACAGGACGATTGCATAAGTTAAAATTATATGAACACGTTGTTAGCATGAAGATATGGAACAACCAGCTGCATTGTGTGGATTCAGCTTATGGTTAGCACCCCTTGGCTTCCCCCGGGGGGAAGCTGCCGGGATTGACGGCACTTCGGAACCGG
>ERZ772861.1067-NODE-1067-length-24897-cov-10.603897_pt1 | contig 24897 bp, 19 predicted proteins | sample MGYA00512135_ERZ772861 | MGnify/ENA primary metagenome ERZ772861 (study PRJEB29015, sample SAMEA2737700) | human gut metagenome | biome: human gut; feature: human-associated habitat; material: faeces | place: China | collected 2012 ...
TTGCATGTGTTAGGCGCGCCGCCAGCGTTCGTCCTGAGCCAGGATCAAACTCTTTGTTAAATGGTATATTCAAGCTCTCGCTTTAAATATCAAAGTTTGATTGCTCTGCTGAACGCTAACTTGCTATCTATTAGCACGTTATTTTGTGTTCATCCAGAATTTCTTGTTATTCTCTTAAGAATCTCAAGGTAATGTTTTTAATTCTGTACTGTTCAATTTTCAAGGAACTTTGTGCCGCTCTTGCGACAGCTTATTTATTATATCACATTCATTCGAGTTTGTCAAGCACTTTTTTGAAATTTTTTAAATTTCTTTTTTCAGAGTTTTGAACTTTTTACCAGTCGGTCACCGTGCTTCCGCCGTTTCTTCCTTCCGGTTTTTTCGGTCCATCTTCGTACCCTTGACTGTCTTCTTTCTCACTGTTCAAGCGGTTTCAGGCTTTCTCAAGTACCCTCTGTTTTTGTGCCCTCTCGTTTGAGTGCTTGTCTATTATATCACGCTTTTCGAGCTTTGTCAACATCTTTTTCATTTTAATTTTGCACAAATGGTTTTAAACCGTTATATTCTCCGATTGTGCAAAATGTAAACAACCACAATATACAGTTTTCCGCTATCAATATTTAGTTATCAACAGCCGCATTCCTGTATGTTGAAAACTCGTGCATTCTTTCCGTAAAGCTAAAAACAATGCCGCCCTTTAAGGACGGCACCGATAAAAATCCTATTTTTCCTCGTTCAGTTCGGAAATTATTCTGACAAAACTGTCAATATCATTAAAATCACGATATACCGAAGCAAATCTGATATACGCCACCTTATCTATATCCTTAAGCCTGCGCAGTACCAGCTCGCCGATCTCGTCCGACGATACCTCACGTCTGAACTGGTTCTTCAACTCCTGTACAATATCCTCAACCATTTTTTCAAGGTCTTCGATCTGTACCGGACGTTTCACCGTAGCTCTCGCAAGCCTGTTTATCAGCTTGTCACGATCAAAAGGTTCAATGGTATTATCCTTTTTCACAACCATAAGCGGTATTGTTTCCACCATTTCATAGGTCGTAAAACGGCACTTGCACGACAGACATTCACGTCTTCTGCGAATTTTATTTTCCGCAGGGCGACTGTCTATTACCTTGCTGTCCTCATATCCGCATTCCGGGCATTTCATCTGTTTTCCTCGCTTTCGCTCTGATCCTCACGGTTTCCTTTTCCATATTCCTGTATTTATGTATTTTAACACACTTTCGCAGCTTTTTCAAGCATTTTCTGTAATCAAAGACCCATCTTATACTTATCGTATATCTTTTTCATATTATTCGCACATACAGCAAGCTCGTCATAGCTGCTGTAGTTCTCACGGTAAAGCTCTACTATCATTGCTTTATCGTACTTTATTTTTTCAAGCTCGCTGAAAAGACGGTTGAAGTTAAAGCTGCCCTTTCCTATCGGCAGGCAATCACAGCCTGCGTTGCCGTCGCTTACATGAAGATGTACGACCTTGTTGCCTATTATATCCAGAAGTCTGAACGGATCTACATTGCTCCTTCTTGCCTGTTTGAGATCTACAACAAATCTGACCTCGTCGCCGAGTTGTCCGATCATATCCTCGATAAATCTTACACTGCTGCTCTTGCAGTAGCAGATGTTTTCCTGTGCCACCGTAACACCGAATTCTTTTGCAAGGCGGAACAGACGCAGATAGCGTTCCATGTACCTTTCATCAGGTACCTTTGAGCTTAGGATAGCTCCGTGCAGAACAAACACATCCGCACCGATCTCCGCCATAACCTCAAAATACCTCTTGTAAATATCAATCAGATATTCGGTTCTGCGTGGATAATCGCCGAAAAGGAACAGCGTTTCCATAGGCGAAGAAAAAGGATGCATGGATATTACGTTCATCCCGTATTCACCGATGATTCTTCTTAGTTCAACAAGCACCTGCCCTTCAAGCTCGTCTATCGAATTTACGAATATCTCAACATTTTTTACACCCCGCTCGGCAAGCTCATAAAGAGCCTTTTCTGTTTCAAGAGGGTACAGACAAGCCGTAGATACGCCAATATCCATTTTCATTACTTCCTTTCTGAAAATCAGCCCGCCAGAGAACAAATGTTCCCTATTATTGATATGATTAGCGGTAATACATACACCGCCGCCAGCACCGCAACAAGCAATGCGTAAATGCCGACCCTGCACAGACCTTCCGCCTTATCGGCAATTGCCGTTATCTTTTTGCGGAATATAATGTACAGTGCCAGTGCCGCAAAGCCTGCAATGCTCAGCACAATACCCGGTTTAAGCCCCTTCGGGCAGAAGCTGAAGGTTATATCGTTTTTGCCTTCCTCCAGCTTTACCGCCATAAAGCCCGACATTGAACGGTATATCTCAGCAGGCTTTCCGTTTATTGTCGCAGAAAATCCGTCGTCATACGGCACCGACAAAAACAGCCACTGACCGCTTTTTGCATTGTCTGCTGTTCCGCTTATATTTCCTCCGTCAACCTTAAGGTCGGCGGTTTTTGTTTTATTGATAGCTTTCTCCAGCTTATCGAGCGACAGCCCATAAATACCGTAGCTTGAGCAGTAAGTGCTTTCGTTTACGTCAACGTCTATGCTTACCTTCTCATTTTCGAAAGTACCGAGATATAAAAGTCCGTTGCTGTCTTTATTCGGAAACGACAGATCCTGCTTGATACCGTTTACATATATTGCAAACGAACCGTTGATATGCTCGTTGATATTTCTTGCAACAAGATCAAAGCAATCGAAATACAACGCCTGCTTTTCACCTATATCCAGCTTGTAGCTGAGCGTTGCGATGCGTGTATCGCTTTTGGGCGTGAAATAATATATCCCGTCATGTTGTGCATACCGAATATTTCTTTCTCCGGTATGCTCATACTCAGTAAACAGCAGTTCGTTGCCCGTATCAAGCAGATTCTTTGCAAGATATTCCTGTATAACTATGCGTTCCGCCTTAGGCAGTTCCGTACATTGTGACAGATCGCTGTCGGTCACTATTCCGAGCGGAAGATAATATTCGCTCTCATAAATTGAATAGTTCTTGTCACGATAAATCACAGGCTCTCTTGCGCTGAATTTCTCTATATAATATTTTATATTCATAACGGCGTCGGTAAGAGCCGTGCCTCCGTTGCCGGTTACCTCCATCCAGTAGGACGAATAGCCGAGCCGTTTCATCGCAAACATATAATCCTCCGATGTAAGCGAGGTGTAATGTGCGATGGTGGGATAGCCCAGTCCGCCTATAAGATTTGCGTCAAAATATTTCTTCGGCCACTGCGTCAGCTTCACCCTGTAAAAATCATCGTCCTCAGGGATTTTTTCTTCAAGCTCTATCGCATTGTTGTACTTGACGGGAGTATATGCCGATGCGCCAATATACACGTTTGCGTTGAAAACGCTTTCGGCTACAACAATTACAGCCAGTACAGAACAAACCGATTTGAAAGTCAGCTTCTTGAAAACGCCGAAAGCCATAGTCAGAACATACAGTGCCGTAAATCCGCAGAAGATAATTAAAAGCAGGATGAATGACTCCGAGCTTCCCCACAGTGTCGAAACATATGAATCCAGTTCGTATCTGTAGCTACAGTAGTACCATATCGTAAAACCGAAATAGATAACGCCGGCGGCAGTTATTCCGATAAGATAGGGCTTTTTATTCTTTTGCGCATAATCATCAGGCTTTGTATGCGACAGCTTCACCGCCGCAAAGGTCAGCATCATAAGCGTGGTCATATAGCCGTACCGCATAGGGAATGCCATATAGTCGCCCGTGTGCCACATCTTGTTTATCGGCTCAAACACTACCGGCAGAAGCGTAAGAAACGAAAGCAACGCATAGAATCTGCTGTTCTTGCTCTTTCTTCGCAGAAAATACACGATGAAAGCCGCAACGGAAAATCCCGTACAGAAAATAAGCGGCAGATTTGTATATATCCCTGCAAATACCGCAGAATCAAACAGACCCTTGAGTATGTTTGCGCCTCTTGCGGATGAAAGATACTGTGCAAAGCTCGGAAGCCATACAACAGCGGAGATCAGCGCCGCTATACCACAGCCTATGATAAACCTCGGCGCAATGCCCTTTGTACTGCCCTTTTTTCTGTTAAGAAAAATGTAAACGCCGAAATACAGTATCGTGAACAATACCACCATATAGCTGAGATAATAATTCAGCACCAGCATTCCGACAAGACAGAATATAAGACCGCCTGTGCGTTTACGCTTTATGAGCGAATTGAACGCTATCAGCAGCAGCGGGAAGAAGTACATTACATCGAGCCATACCGTGTTCTGATAGAACAGCATAGAGTAACCGCTGAACGCATACATAACGCTGAAAAGCGCCGAATATGTCACATCCAGCTTTTTATGGCAGGTGCGGAAGTACGCATTTGCAGTTATCGCACAGACAGCCATTTTCATAAGCGTCATAATGTTCATGAACAGCATCATGTCCGCTTTGTCGACAAATGCAACAAGAAGCGAAAACGGACTTGATATAAAGAACAGGAACACACCAAGGAAATTCATTCCGCCGGCATTCTGCCAGTTGAAGAAGAAATCCCCCTTGCCCTCAAGTATGTCCTTGAAGTCGAGCAATAAAGGAAGCACCTGCTGGTGCATATCGCACCATGCGAGCGTTTTATCTCCGAACGGATAAAGCCCACTGCCCGCAAATACCGCAAGTCCTATGACAATTACCGCTATCGGCGGAATTATCAGCGTCAGCAACAGCTTTGGACTGCGTATAAGTTTACCGAAATGTGTTGTAATTTTTTTAGTAATATCTCTTTTCAAAATATCCTCCGGGATTTTTAAAAATCTCTCCCATTTGTTTTTTATGAATATCTGTCTAAATTCAAAAGCCGCAAAGACTTTATGTGCTATGCGGCTTTTATTTTTGATTGAATTATCAGCCGCTGGTGATTATACCATGAGCTTCTTTGTGTCTACCGTACCCTTTGAAGCAAGATTCTTTGTATCCTTCTTGCTTTCGCCGTTTCCTGCATTTGTATAATTCTTGCCGTGCTTCTCCTGCCAGAGTACCCACAGGGGACCCGAGATGCACAGTGAAGAATAAGTACCGCAGATAAGACCTGCCATCATAGGAATAGCAAATGTCATTATCGAGGTTACGCCGCAGATTGCGCATACAACGCAGATTGCGAGTACGGCAAAGGCTGTTGTAACAGTTGTGTTTACAGAACGTGTTATCGACTGAGTTATACTCATATTAACAAGTTCCTTGAGTGAAAGCGAGTTGCCGTAAAGGTTACGGTTCTCTCTGATACGGTCATATACAACGATTGTATTGTTGATAGAGTTACCGAGCACGGTAAGAACAACCGCCATAAAGTTTGCGTCGATCGGGAAACGGCAGAACACGAACACCGCATAAACCATGAAACAGTCATGAACAAGGGCTACCAGTGCAAACACACCTGCCGAAAGGCCGCCGATTTTCTTGAATCTGAACGCAATATAGATTACAAGCAGTACAAACGAGAACAATACCGCAACAAGGCACTTAAGGAAGAACTCCGCACCTGATGTGGGGTTGACATCCTGGCTGTTTACAAGCGTAAGGCTGTTATCCTTGAAGGTCTGCTGGAGCTTATCCGATAAAGCTGTCTGCTTATCTGCTGTAAGTCCTTCTGAAGACGAGAATGAGATCTCAACGACTTCAAGTGAGCTGTTCATCGAAGAACCTGTAGTTACCGTAACAGCTCCGTAGTTTTCGCCCTCGACCGTCTTCTTTACCGCATTTGTGTCAATTTCGCCGGTATAGCTGTAGGTCAGCATTGTACCGCCCTTGAATTCAATTGCCATTTCAACGCCGAATACGCAGTTGAAGATAACCGTAATTACAGCAATGACGATCGGTATCAGAAAGAGTATCTTTCTGTATCCTATAAAATCAAATACTTTTTTGTTATTCATTTTGAAGCACCGCCTTCCGTTGCGGCAGCCTTTTCAGCGGCACGCTTCTTTGCAGATTTTCCGCCGTAGAGAGCGGGATTTCTGAATATCTTGAATCTGGAAAGCGACATTGTCATAAGTCTTGTCGCAAATATGCCGAACAGGAAGTTCAGTATTACGCCGACCATCAGAGTGTAGCCGAATGAGTAGATAGTACCCTCAGTTGAAGCGCCGAACATGAAGAATACCGGCTTCAGTATAGTAGACGCAAGGCTGTCGGGAGTGCCGAAAGCACCCATAAGTATGATAGCAACGATAATCATTGTGATATTACCGTCAAATACCGCACTGAACGCTCTCTTATAGCCTGTGGCTATCGCTGTATCGATCGTCTTGCCGCTGTTTATTTCTTCCTTTATACGCTCGCCCGTGATAACGTTAGCGTCAACGCCCATACCAACCGCAAGAATGATACCTGCGATACCGGGAATTGTCAGCGTAAAGCTGTTCGAGAACGGGAAGAAGCCTGTTATAGCACAGAACGTACCTGCAACCTGTCCGATAAGACCGATAACGGCAACTACACCGGGCAGTCTGTACAGTGAAATCATGAATATCATAATAAGACCGAATGCGATAACGCCGGCGATTGCCATAGCGTCACGGGCACCCGTACCGAGTGTGGGCGAAATCGTGCTGAAGCTCGATGTTTCCAGCTTGAACGGTAACGCACCGCCGTTTATCTGGTCTGCAAGCGCCTTAGCCTCATCAGCCGTAAAGTTACCGCTTATCGTAGCCTCACCGCCGCTGATTTCCTCTTTGACCGAAGCTGTGGATATACACTTGTCATCCATATATGTCGAAATGTATCCCTTTGATGAAGCAAGCTTCTTTGTAGCCTCTGCAAACTTCTCCTTGCCGCTGTCCTTCAGCTTTAAGGATACCATATACTCATATTCCTTGCTGTTTCCGCTCTTGAGCTGATATACGGCAGAAGCCTTTTCAACGTCCGAGCCGGAAATGATAAGGGGCAGATCCTCATACGTCTGACCGTTGGAAAGCGATTTTTCCGAGCCTTCTCTGAAGGTGAGCAGTGCGGTAGCACCAAGCTCCTTTACAGCCGCTTCCGGATCAAAGCTGTCATCCTCAGCCTGCCACGGGAAACGCACGATTATCTTATCACTGTTATAATCAACATAAACCTCATAGTCTGTTATGTTGTTTGCAACAAGTCTTGTTTCAACGATCGACTTTGCCGCATCGACCTCTTCATCGGTCGCATCGTAATCTGCCGGTGACGTAAATGTAACGTCAACACCGCCTCTGATATCAATACCCCAACGAATATCACTTACACCTCTTATAATAGTGTTCGTGAAATCGCCGTACTGGGTATGAACACCGAAAAATACTATGCCTGTAAATGCCAGTATAACCGCCAGCACTATAAAGAACACAGGCTTTGCCACTCTTTTCAAATGTTTCACTCCGTTTCTGTGCCTAAGCACATCCTGTTAATTTATACATTATAGTATTATACTATAATGATTTCGATTAGTCAAGAAATAGTAAAGATTTTTTGCAATTTTCACAATCCGTTCATTATACGGAAAGCTCAGCCTTTTCTCCGAGAACATCCTTATTCTTTTCAAGGACAGGCTTTATGCACTTGTCAAGGAATGCAGTCACCTGGCTTGCGCTTCTGCCCGTGTAATTTTCGGGAATGAGCTTTGCCTCGATTTCTTCCTTTGTAGTCATGAAGTCGGGGTCTGCGGCGATTCTGTCAACGAGGTCGTTTTCTCCGCCCTCTTCTTTGATGACCTTACCTGCGGCAATGCTGTGCTGTCTTATCTTCTCGTGAAGCTCCTGTCTGTTTCCGCCCTTCATAACTGCGTCCATCATAATGTTTTCCGTTGCCATGAAAGGAAGCTCCTTCATTACTCTTGCACGGATAACCTTAGGATATACGACCAGTCCGTTTGTGATATTCAGCATAATGTTCAGTATAGCGTCTGTTGCAAGGAATGCCTCCGCTACTGCGATACGCTTATTCGCACTGTCGTCGAGCGTTCTCTCAAACCACTGTGTGCCTGCCGTAAATGCAGGATTAAGAGTATCTATCATAACATATCTTGAAAGCGAGGTTATTCTCTCCGCTCTCATCGGGTTTCTTTTATAAGGCATAGCCGAAGAGCCGATCTGATTCTTCTCAAAAGGCTCCTCGATTTCCTTGAAGTTTGCAAGGATACGCAGATCGTTCGAGAACTTCGAACAGCTCTGTGCAATACCGCCCAGTACGTTTACTATTCTGCTGTCAACCTTTCTTGAATAGGTCTGACCGCTTACGGGTACGCACTGCTTGAATCCCATTTCCTCAGCTATCATCTGCTCCAGCTTTTCTATCTTTTCCTCATCGCCGTGGAACAGTTCCATAAAGCTCGCCTGTGTGCCTGTAGTACCCTTCTGACCAAGCAGCTTCAGATTACCCATCTGATACTCAAGATCCTCAAGATCCATCAGAAGCTCGTTCATCCACAGCGTAGCACGCTTGCCTACGGTAGTCAGCTGTGCGGGCTGTAAATGTGTATATGCAAGACAGGGCATATCCTTATATTTATCCGCAAAAGAAGCGAAGTTCGAAAGAACGTTCACGAGCTTTCTGTGTACTATCTTCATAGCGTCACGCATTACGATAACATCGGTGTTGTCGCCTACATAACAGCTTGTAGCGCCTAAATGGATTATGCCCTCGGCCTTCGGACAGCACTTTCCGTATGTATGAACGTGCGCCATAACATCGTGGCGGAGCTTCTTCTCCTCCTCAGCCGCATAAGCAAAATCAATATCATCAATATGCGCCTCAAGCTCGTCAACCTTTTCCTGTGTTACCTGCTCAAGTCCGAGCTTCATTTCCGCTCTTGCAAGCGCTACCCACAATCTGCGGAATGTCGAAAACTTCTTCTGTGCGGAGAATGTAAACTGCATTTCCTCACTTGCATATCTCGTACAGAAAGGGCTTTCGTAAGTTTCATAATTTGTCATTATAAATAACCGTCCTTTTCATCGGATTTTTTACTTTCCTGTGTCATCTGTATCTGCCGCCTGTACCTTTGGCGCATACAACGCTTCATCTGCACATACCGACACATTTTATATTGTATCACAAATTGTCCGTGTTCGCAATAGCAAACATCATTTTTTCTCAAAACTTACCTTTCCGTATATCATTCAACCGCTCTGCTTCACCCTACGGCAACATCGACCACAACCGCTCCGCTTCGCCCTACGGTCATATCGACCACAACCGCTCCGCTTCACCCTACGGCCACATCGACCACAGCCACTCCGCTTCACCCTACGGCCACATCGACCACAACTGCTCTGCTTCACCCTACGGTCGCATTGACCACAGCCGCTCCGCTTCACCCTACGGCAACATCGACCATAACCGCCCTCCTTCTCCCTACGGCAACATCGACCACAGCCGCTCCGCTTCACCCCACGGCAACATCGACCACAACCGCTCTGCTTCACCCTACGGCCGCATCGACCACAACCGCTCCGCTTCACCCTACGGCAACATCGACCACAACCGCTCCGCTTCGCCCTACGGCAACATCGACCACAGCCGCTCCGCTTCACCCTACGGCAACATCGACCACAACCGCTCCGCTTCACCCTACGGCAACATCGACCACAACCGCTCTGCTTCACCCTACGGCCACATTGACCACGACCACAACCGCTCCGCCTCACCCTACGGCAACATCGACCACAGCCAGTCATTTCGCACAACAAAGCCGTTTTAACAGCTCTGCCGAAAATTTTTCGTATTTTTTTAAAAAAGCCCTTGACAAATACCCGAAAACCGTGTATAATGTTTACTGTTATCTGGGTGTGGCGCAGATTGGTAGCGCGCTACCTTGGGGTGGTAGAGGCCGCAGGTTCAAATCCTGTCACTCAGACCAATTAAAAACCGCTTGATTGTCAAAATCAAGCGGTTTTTTGTTTATCGTTTTATCTCCTATATAAGCAAGCTCTGCAGATATATTCTATTAAATATAGCACCCTCACAACCCGGCATCGCCTGCCTATGCACTTATTCAAACCGTTTCGCTTTCTTTTTCCTTTTCACCGTCCGTATACCGCCGGTCGCCATTCTCCCTGTCATACGCCTTCACCGAATATTCGCTGACATTCTTTACCGTTTCACCGTCTATCTGCAATGCGGCAGGCGAATCAAACCGCACTGTGATTTCCTTTCCGGTCAGCACCTCTACCATCTCGGTATGGCTGATATGCTCCCCCTTGAAGATTGAAGGGAACACCATAAGCGTTTTCAGCTTCCCACTGCCATGCATCACAACGACCGACAGCTTCCCTTCGGGATTGTTTCGGTCCTGTTGCGGAGCGGTCATCATACCGCCACCGTAAAACCTGCCGTTCATTGTCGGCGCAAGCCATACCTTTTTATAGCTGTACTCCCTGCCGTCAACGTTTATAACCGCATTCGCCGGTCTGAAATGAAACAGCAGACCTTTAACCGCAATAGATGTATAATTTATCGGCTTGTCGGATTTTTCTCTCAGTTCATCGCCCGTTTCACAGCAATATCCGTCAATTCCGTAGCCTATAGCATTGATAAACCGTGAGCTTTTGCCGTTTACCGTTACAATAGGCAGATTTCTGACATATCCGTTTATCCTTACAGGCTCACAGCCCTGCTCCTTGCCGAGATCACGCAAAAAATCATTTCCGCTTCCCGTACCGTAATAATACAACGGATTTTCATAAGGATACCCGTCGCTGTCGTTTATAAAACGGTTAAGCGTACCGTCACCGCCGCACAGCACAATATCGCTTTCGGGCGAAATACTGTCAAAAAATGTGCCGTATCCGCTTATCTGCGTCATATTGCAATATTTCAGCTCATCGTCCTTGTATATTTCCGTCAGCTTTTTCGCAAGCTCTGTTCCTTTGCCATTGCACGATAAAGGATTATACAGTATGTATTTCACGCTCATATATGCCTCCCCTTAAAACCGACAGCCGATTGCTTATGATGTTATCGGTCCTTCGGCTCTTTCGGTCTTTTAGTTTTTTGGTCCTTTTGGTATAGTATAACAAATTTAAACGGATTTTGCAATATATTGTTGTAATTTGTCAACACTTTGCATTAAAAATTGTATAAGTTGTTGCTTGTAAGCATCCGTGCCTCGTCAGCCGTTTGGGTTGCCACATCTGTGCATCGACAGCCATTTGTGCCGTTGCATCTGTGCAATGACAGCCATTTGTGCCGTTGCATCGTGCAACGGCTCTGTGTGGCTGTCTTTATGCATCCTTGCATAACGGCTCTGTGTGGCTGTCTTTATGCATCCTTGCATAACGGCTTTGTGCGGCTGCCTTTAAACATCCTTGCTTAAAACTTTGGGCAAGCACTATCACGCATCCTTTGCACGTTTATGAACGCTCTGTTGGTTTCGCATCGTGCCTCGTCAGCCGTTTGGGTTGCCACATCGTGTGGCAACTAAGTGCGGCTGCCTTTAAGCATCCATGCTTAAAACTTTGGGCGTTCATTTTATAAGGCATCCGTGCCTTACCCGCAAGTTGCGGGTTCTCCCTCCCGCACCAAAAAAAATAATACCCCGCTTGTTGAGCGGGCGAAAGTGTAGTGTGGCGGGGTGTCGAATTGCGGTCGTTTGGGTCGCTGCATCGTGCAGCGACTCTGGGCGACCGCTATCGTGCATCCATGCACGACCCGCAAGTTGCAGGTTCTCCTTCCCGCCGCACCAAAAATAATACCCCGCTTGTTGAGCGGGGTATTATTTTTGGTGCCGATGGCGGGGGTCGAACCCGCACGGTATTGCTACCAACGGATTTTGAGTCCGTCACGTCTGCCAATTCCATCACATCGGCTTATTAAAATGTGTTGTAAAACCGCACTGCATAACGGTAATAGCGATTTCACAGTTTGATTATTATATCATAGCGGTAAAATGTTGTCAATAGATTTTCACTATTTTCCAAAATAATTTAGTGTTTTTTTATAAAAAGCCCTTGACAATTTGTTGAAAATGCCGTAAAATTAATATCGAGTAAATATCTATTATAACTCAGGAAAGTCAGCTGCCTTGTAAATTTTCACCAACAAAAGACAGGACGATCCGCTTATTTTACATATATACAATTAAATGTTGAAATGTAAAATCAGCCGTGCAGGCGCTTATGCAGTTTTGCGGCGGCGTGACACGGCAATTCAGAAAAGGAGGAACGCTTACCCATGGAAGTGTGGCTTGCAGTTACACTCTGTGCGGCGGCATTCGTAGTCGGAGCGGCGATATTCGGTTTTGTTATGTACAAAATGGGTATCGAGCATAGAAAAAAGACGGCAGAAGCGCAGATAGAATCTGCCGAGAAGGAAGCAAGCAGGATAGTATCCGAGGCTAACGAAAAAGCTCAGGCAACAAAGAAGACCGCACTGGTTGAGGCTAAAGACGAGATCTTTAAACTCAAAGAAAACAACGAAAAAGAAATTCAGAAACTCAAAAGCGAAACCGAAAGAGAACTCAAGGAACGCAGAGCAGAGGTAACACGCTCTGAAAGAAGACTTCAGCAGAAAGAGGAGAACCTCGACAAGAAGAACGATAAGATCGAGCGTCTTGAAGAACAGCTCCAGAACAAGAACAAGAAGGCTGAAGAAAAGCTGGCTGAAGCCGAATCCATCAAGAAAAGCCAGATGGATATTCTCGAAAAAATATCCGGCTTTACTTTAGATCAGGCGAAGGAACACCTGCTGAGTATGCTTGACAGCGAGCTTTCGCACGAAAAGGCAGTCAAGATTACAGCTTACGAACAGCGTCTTAAGGACGAATGCGACGAAAAGGCAAGACAGTATATCTCCCTTGCTATTTCAAGACTTGCCGCCGATACCGTATCAGAGGTGGCAGTATCCGTAGTTCCTCTGCCCAATGACGAAATGAAGGGCAGAATAATCGGCCGTGAGGGCAGAAACATCCGTGCGCTTGAACAGCTCACAGGTGTTGACCTTATCATTGACGATACCCCCGAGGCTATAACGCTTTCCTGCCATGACCATGTAAGACGTGAGATAGCAAGAATAGCGCTTGAAAAACTCATTCAGGACGGACGTATCCATCCCACGAGAATTGAAGAAACAGTAGAAAAGGCAAGACGTGAGGTCGAGCTTAAAATCAAGCAGGAGGGCGAGCGTGCCGTTATGGAAACCAACGTCAACGGCCTGCACCACGAGCTTGTAAGGCTTATCGGCCGCCTTTACTACCGTACCTCTTACCGTCAGAACGTACTTAACCACTCAATAGAGGTCGCTCACCTTGCAGGCATAATGGCAAGCGAGCTTGGCGTTGACGCAACTCTTGCAAGAAGAGCAGGTCTTCTGCACGATATAGGCAAGGCTCTTAACCACGAGATTGAAGGCTCACACGTTCAGATAGGTGTCGATGTCTGCCGTAAGTATAAGGAAAGCCCCGAAGTTATCCACGCTATCGAGGCTCACCACGGCGATGTTGAGATACACTCTGTTATTGCCGCTCTTGTACAGGCAGCCGACGCAATAAGCGCCGCACGTCCCGCCGCAAGAAGCGAAAACTACGAAAACTACATCAAGCGTCTGCAGAAGCTCGAAGAGATATGCAGCTCTTACAACGGTGTTGAGAAGTCATTTGCTATTCAGGCAGGCCGTGAAGTAAGAATCATGATAAAGCCCGAACAGGTTGACGATGATAAGATGATAGTTCTTGCAAGAGAAATTTCTCAGCGTATCGAGAACGAGATGGAATATCCCGGTCAGATAAAGGTACATCTGATAAGAGAAAGCAGAGCTATAGATTACGCAAAATAAACCATAAACACTCGGGAGCCGTTGCATAGATTTATGTAACGGCTCTTTTTGCTAAAGAGGTATTCTTATGAAAAAGAGATTAACGGCAATACTTACGGTAATGGCACTTATGCTGACAGGCTGCGCCGGAAATGTCACATCGGGAACGGAAAGTCAACCGACGTCGGACGTTCAGAGCGATATTTCGGATAACGAAAGCAGTGATACTTCGTCTGCACCAGAAAATAACGCTTCACGCTATGAGATAATCACAGCAACCGAAATGGCTGAAAAAATGGGGCTGGGCATAAGTCTTGGCAACACGATGGAGGCATACGAAGCGACCGATTGCGAAAAGATAACGTATGAATGGATTCCCGTTGTCGGCGGAAACGAACCGCAGGACTATGAAACCTGCTGGGGAGCGGATGTTACCACGCAGGAAATAATAGACGGTATGAAGGCGGAAGGCTTCAACACAGTTCGTATTCCTGTGTTCTGGGGCAATATGATGGAAAATGACAATACATATACGATAAACAAGGAATACCTTAAAAGAGTTAAGGAGATTGTTGATTACTGCGAAAAGGCAGGCGTATATTCCGTTATCAACATCCACCACTTCGACGAATTTATCATAAGAAGAAACGACCTTGACAAGTGCAAAGAGATATTCACTCATCTGTGGACGCAGATAGCCGAGTATTTTGCGGATTATCCCTACACGCTCGTTTTCGAGGGTTATAACGAATATCTCGGCGGCGATCAGTTTGATTCAAACGGTAATCTCAAGGAACAGTCCGAAACCAATGCTTACAAGATGACCAACACGCTAAATCAGGCATTTGTCGATGCGGTAAGAGGCACAGGCGGATATAACGCACAGCGTGTGCTTATCGTTTCGGGCTACTGGACAAACATAGATAAAACGACCTCTTCAAGATTTAAAATGCCTGAGGATCTTGTAAATGACAGACTTATGGTATCTGTCCACTATGTTGACAACTCTATGTACTGGTCGAATAAAATAGGTGGCGAGGAATGGCTTAAATATATCGACAGCCAGTGTGCCGAGCTGAAAAAGGCTTTTCTGGATAACGACATCCCCGTATTTATGGGAGAAACGACATCGACCTATCCTGCAAGCAACTTTGCAAAGGACGCAACCCACACCGATTCCTCCGAGTGCCTGTCGATTGTACTCGGAAAGCTGACCGAGCTTGGCATCGTTCCTGTTATATGGGATACCAACAGCCATTTCTATTCAAGGACGACTTATAAGATCGTAAACAAGTCGGACCGCAAGGTCATCCGTGAATATTCCGACAAGCTGAAAGCAAACCTTGAAGCACAGCAGTAATAACAAACAGCAGCAACGCTACTAATCACCGTACCGTTGCTGCTTTCAGTTTATATAATCCGATTTATCATTAAATTGTACTGTGAAATATATCGCCAACACCGCTGAAATCACTTTCCATGCCGACAAGGCATTAATATTTTCGTGAGTATACGGTACAACTACACTGACGGTGAACTTAAAAAAACCGCACTATCCCTCGAAAATCGCCAACACCCTTGCCTTTAAATGAACGCTTTGTTGGCTTTGCGTCCATGCAAAGCCTTTGGGCGTTCAACTTCGGGCATCCATGCCCGTCCCTTGTCAAAGGTGAGCTTCTGTTGCTGAGCTTTGTTCAGCCAACTATTGAGGGATTGCCACACCGAACCTTGTCATCTCCACAACCATTACAAAAAGACAATAATCCCTCGCCCCACGTCTGTCCTTTTATACAATACGTCAATCACTCACCAGTCTGTTCACCGGCTCATTCGTCAGCCTTTGAAACAGCTTCACCGCAAGACCGGTGCAAAGCGCCGAAATAACTGTACCCTCCCTTGTTCCGACTATCGTGAAATCAAACAGCAACAGCGACAGAATCAGCGCAAGCACCACACAGCTTACATCAAAAGCTATCTTTACATTACCGAAATTCTTGTTCGCCGTATCTGCTATCGCCTTTACAAAAGCCTCTCCCGAATTCATTATAACATTTGCCGAAACCGACAGCGATACGCCGAAGCCCAGTATCACTATTCCGACAATCACCATCACAAGACGCATTATGTAGCTTTCCGCAGGAATAAACCCGACCAGCCACAAGCCGAAATCGGTAAAATATCCGAACAGGAATGACAGTGGGATCTGCAAAAGCTGTATCAGCCGAAATTCCTTTCTGAGTATAATTATCTGACCGAGTATCAACACGCAGTTCCAGATTATAAGCCATACTCCGAGCGAGAAACCTCCCTTTGTACAGCTAAGCACATTCGCAACGGACGAAATCGGCGACACACCAAGCTCCCCGTGCTTTGTAAAAGCCACTCCCAGTGCGGAGAAAAACAGGCTTATTATAAATAAAACATATCTTTTAGCGGTTTCTTTCTTTGACATTTTCGTCTTTCCTTCGTTCTTTGATTCAATCAAGATTTTCACGCATCCTTGACAACAGCGAAATAAGCAGTTCACGCTCTTCATCGGAAAATCCGCAGGTAGCCCTGTCCTCTATCCTTGAAAATTCCTCTTTGATAAGCGGAATGAGCATTCTTCCCTTCTCTGTGAGATATACGCTGAGCGAGCGCCTGTCAGGCGCTGACCGTGTTATCAGACCCTTTTTCTCCATGCCGCAAAGCAATGAAGTCATCGTTGCAGGCTCAATTCTGCAGGCGGCGGCAATATCCTTCTGCATTGCTCCGTCATGCTCCGCAAGATATTCAAGCACCTTTGGCTGTCCCGAAGTCAGCCCCTCGTTTTTCAGAGCAGAAAAAATCCGCTTGCGAAAAGCGGTGTGGTTTGTCATAAGCAAGTGATGAAGTGAATTTTCCATTAGTCCCTCCAGAAATATTTTAAATTCGCATTTAAACTGTTAGAAATCTAATAATATATTACCATATATCCTCTGCCTTGTCAACAATATATTTTCACCGTCCTGATGCCGCCGGACACCCAACCCTATCATACAGCACAGTAATACCCCGTACCATAAAAAACGGACGGCTGCGGCGGATAAAACCGCCGTCACCGTCCTTTAGCATCACTTGAGATTGAAAATATCAATAAGTCCTGAAGCCGAGAATATATATCTGTTCCGGCATCGACAGATCAAACACTGCGGGCTTCTCCCTGTCGATTCCGGCAAGCACTGCCTTGTCAAACTGTGCCGTCACCGTTTCAAATTTGGTAACATCTACCGTTGGCTTCACCTCAGCCTCGCATAATGTCTTTCCTCCGTAACGCACGGTTATTTTGCCCGTATTGACACGGCTTCCGCACACTATCTCTATACTGTCTGCGTCACCAAGCACACAGTTGTTGTAGATAAGTCCGCCGCCGAGCATATAGTGCTGTTCGAGTTTTTTGCTGTATTTCATTTTCGTCCCGTATTTGCCGTCGTAATTTTTCGCCTTGATGCCCTTGCAAAGCTCTCTCGGAGGTATTATTTCACCGCTTACGTCGATCGTTTTTGTAAGCCTTATATCCTCGCTTGACGCACCCGCCATAAAGGTGTATCTTCCCTGCTCTACGGCAAAACGTTCACGGCTGACATCGTAGAATCTCAGTTCCGACTTTTTTATATCAAATTCAAAATGCCTTTTACTGCCACCCTCAATATGCTCACGGGCAAAAGCCACAAGCTGTCTTAGCGGACGTTTTACCGATGGATTCTCCATACGGAAATATATCTGAACTACCTCGTCACTGTCCGTTTCGGAAACATTTGTGACATCAAGCGAAACGCTTATAACATCACCGTTTTCCTTTACGTCAAAGTCCGAATATTCAAACCTTGCGTAGCTAAGCCCGTATCCGAACGGATAGAGCGGTTTTCCCCTGTAGTAAAGATATGTCATATCGTTTTCGATAATATTGTAGCATTCTATCGGGGCAAGCTCATATTCGCTTTTATACCACGTCTGTGCCAGTCTGCCGGCAGGAGAATATCTGCCGCTTATCACATCGGCGAAAGCGTTTCCAAGCTCCGGACCTGCGTGAGTGGTGTAGATTATAGCAGGCATATATTCCTGCTCCTCGCATATCGAGAACGGATAGCTTGACACCACCGCCATTACGCATTTGTTGTTGGCGCTGTAAACCGCTTTGGCAAGCGCAGAATCGTGTGCAGGCAGTGACAGCGTCTTACGGTCGTACATTTCACGGGCTACTATCATCGGATCGTTTCCTACGCAGACTATGACCGCATCGGCTTTTTGTGCAAGCTCTGCGGCACGCTTGATACCGTCCGATATGACCTCCTCGCAAAACAGCTTATCATCGGTCAATCCGTACTGCCTTACAAGCGTCAGCTTTCCATTTTCATCAATGCCCAGTGCCTTTCCGAAATAGGTGCGGTACAGTACCTCATCCCCGTGTTTCTGCGGTTTCATTATTTCCTGCGAATACCAGCGGTAAGTGCTTTCGCTGTCGCACTTACAGGTGTTTTCGGTTATGTATTTGTTGTTGTAAAGCGAACGGTACGTTGTTTCATCGTGACCGTATTCCGCCTTTTCAAAAAGCGCTCTCGGATCGTCCTTTTCGTAAATCGCACTCACCGTATCATCATCTGCAACGCCGAGATATTTTCCGGTCAGCTTTGATTTTATTACTATATGATCGCAGGCATTATCATATTCTGATTTTCCGTATCTTTCTTTTATTCCATCAAATATTGTTGTATTGTATGACGAATAACCTGTATACCAATCCATAAGATTGCAGTTGCCGTTCATTCCGACCACAGCCACGCTACATTCATCATAAATCGGCAGTATGTCGCTACTCCGTAGTAATACCATCTGTTCCAGTGCTGCTCTGCGATTGAGGCACTTATGCTCCTCGTTGTCAATCATCATCTCGCACACATCTGAGAATGGATGTTTTTCGTCAAATTCACCAAGTCTGAACCTTGCAAGCAGGCTGTTATACAGCGCTTTGTCTATATCCTTTTCCGACACAAGTCCGCTGTTCAATGCCTCAAACACCGCCGCTTCGACCACGTCCTCGCAGTCGGTCATAACGTCCGTACCGTTCTTTATCGCAAGGGCTATCGTTTCTGCGTGGGATTCGCTGTATTTGTGGAACGTTACATTCTGCGAGAAATCGCCGCCGTCAGTTACCACGAATCCCAGTCCCCATCTGTCTTTGAGGATTTTCTGTATATCCGGATTTATAACCGCCGGGACACCCGAAAGCTCGTTATATGCCGCCATTACAGAGTATGCTCCGCCGCAGGTTATCGGGCGTTCAAATGCCGCATAGTAATACTCGTTGAGCGTCCTCATATCGACATCGGACGAGGCAGTTCCACGCTCGTTTTCGGTATTGTTGGCGCAAAAATGCTTCAGTGTCGGGATGGCCTGAAGGTACTCCCCGTGCCTGTTTGCAAGCCCTTTTGTGTATGCCGCCGACATTTCTCCGGTCAGGAACGGGTCCTCTCCGTAGCCCTCCTCGTTTCTGCCCCAGAGCGGATTTCTGCACAGGTCAACGGTAGGCCCCCACAGCATCAGATGGCCGCTCGGATGGCGTTTATTCAGCACCCGTGCCTCCTTGCCTGCCGCAAGTCCCGCCTTTTCCATAAGTTCCGTGTCAAACGTTCCGGAAAGCCCGATGGGCTGGGGGAATACGGTCGTCGGCTCATCGGGGTTTCTCGAAACATATCCCCTTGCAACCTCCGCACCGACATACCACTCGCCTATATCAAGGCGAGGCACAGCCGCCATATGACTTGACATAAGTCCTGCCTTTTCCTTTATTGTCAGCCTTGATAAAAGGTCCTTTACTCGCTCGTCAAACGACAGCGAGCTATCCCTGAATCTATACTTGTTTTCCATGTTCTCCTCCGTCTTGCAGTTGTTGACTTTTTACACAAACCGCAATATACATTTTTCACTATCATAGCATATGTAATCGTTTTCGTCAATAGCATTTTGTGCATTTTCACAAAAATAACGCAGTGCCGTTTTAAGCATATCTGCGTTATTCCGTATTCATTTCAAGTCGGATATTTACTCGATTTTCGGCATCCATTTACCCTTCCAGGTATACAGTGCCATAAGCACAACGCCTATTACCCACGAAACAGGGTACAGCAGATAAACACCGTCAATAGTCGGGAAAAGCGGCACTACGAGCCATATCCAGAATATTCTGAAAATGCACATTGCGAACAGTAATATCAGCATTGGCGGAATGCTCTTACCCGTGCCTCTTACAGCCCCTGCAAGCACATTCATTATTGCAAGCAGGAAATAGAACGGGCAGAAGTATTTCATTGCAGTTTCGCCGCAGGCGGCTACTGCGTCATCGTTTGTGAAAAGCCTTATAATCGGGTCGGCAAACACAAGCAGCAGGACGCCTGTTATGACAGTATAAACAACGCCCATACCGAGTGCTGTCCACATACCCTTTTTAACACGTTCGGGCTTATTCGCACCGTAGTTCTGACCGACAAAGGTAGTCACCGCCATACTTATACTAAGCACCGGCAGGATGTTGAAGCCGTCCACCTTAAGATATGCGCCGAAGCCTGCTACCGCATCCGAGCCGAAGCTGTTGACGCTTGCCTGTACAAGCACGTTCGAAAAGGAGATGACCATATTCTGAATGCCTGTAGGCAGACCTACCTTTATTATCCTTATCGCCATATCCCTGTGTACCTTTATCTGACGGATAAACAGCTTATAATCCGCATTTACCTTCACCATATAGATTATAGCCATAACGCAGGAAACAAGCTGGCTCGCATCGGTTGCTATCGCCGCACCCTCTACGCCCATACCGAAGCCTTGTATCAGTATAAGGTCGAGTGCTATATTTACAACTGATGCCGCACCGAGATATAACAGCGGTCTTTTTGAATTTCCTGCCGCATTGAATATTCCGGCACACATATTATAAAGCACGTTGAACAGCAATCCGCCGCAGTATATCTGCAAATAGAGCGATGCGCCGTCAAGGATATTATCCGGCGTCTGCATCCAAACAAGGAACAGTCTGCTCATAAATACGCCTGCAACCGTCAGCACAAGGCCGATTATAACTGCGATTGCCATAGCCGTATGTACCGCTCTTTTCACATCGTCCTTACGCTTTGCACCCATATACTGCGATATAATAACGCCTGCGCCGACCGATGCGCCCTGGCTGAACGCTATCAGCAGACTGACGATAGAACCGGTTGAGCCTACCGCCGCCAGAGCCTCCTTGCCCACGCAGTTTCCTACTATTATAGAGTCGACCGTGCTGTATAACTGCTGTAGGAGGTTGCCCAGTATCAGCGGCACGGAAAATATAAGCAGCTTCTTCCAGATAGAGCCCTCTGTCATAAGGACCGTTCCGGATTTCTTCTTTTCTTTTATATCTACGCTCAAGTTAAACTTCCTTTCTTCGTTCATAAATATTATACTCATTTAAAAGAATATGTCAACTTCCGTTATCACTGACGTTTTGTGCCACAGCATATTGAACTGTGCTGCAGATCGTGATAAAATGTAAATAGCAGAAAACACGCCGAAAGGATATGATAAATATGACAGACGAAAAGAAAAAAGCTCCCGAAGCTCCCGTACAGACCGATGATAAAGGCGACTACAGACAGTCTGCCGACAAAGAGGAGGCTATATGGGATATGAAGCAGGAGCTTGAGGATTATATTGAGGATCAGGGTATTTATATAAGGCAGTAAAATATAGATTAAACCGATTTGCCCTTTCGGGATAGCTATGCGATAAGAAGTGTGAGAAACGGATACAGATAATATGAAGCCGCATATATCCGTATTCCGCCTAATATTTCAAAAACGCACCCGATGACATAAGAGAATTCATACGGGCGGCTGAAGAAACGCTAAAATAAGCTTGACAAAGCACTTTAACTGTGCTAAAATCATTCTTTGTGAGTTCGCAATATCCTCACTTTCCGTCAAAAGACGGATAAATCAAAACTACGAAAGGACAATTCAATATGCGAAACAAAAAAGTCCTGTTTATCACACAGGGAGCCGTTATCGCCGCAATCTATGTAGTGCTGACCTATATTGTCAGCCTGCTGGGGCTTACAAACGGCGTAATTCAGGTGCGTCTTTCCGAGGCGCTCACAATCCTGCCGGTATTTACTCCGGCGGCAATTCCGGGACTGGTTGTAGGCTGTGTCATCTCAAACATACTGACCGGTGCTGTAATATGGGATGTTATCTTTGGAAGCCTTGCCACACTCATAGGAGCGGTAGGCACATATCTTCTGAGAAAGCATCACAGGATACTGTACCCCCTTCCGCCCATAATTGCCAATACTGTTATAGTACCGCTTGTACTGACCTATGCTTACGGTGTACCGGACGCATTATGGTTCTCGGCACTAATGGTATGTGCAGGTGAGGTCATCTCCTGCGGAGTTCTCGGTCTGCTCCTGTATCACGGACTGGACAATAAATATTGCAGACGTTTGTTTACCGCAAAGGTTTAACAAACAAAACAGTTTGAGCCGCTATGATTATATCATGGCGGCTTTCGTGCAACTTGTACATTTATTAACGTTTTTTTGGTGTATTCCACCAAACACACCGCTTTACTTCTTGACTTATTACAGCATTTATGATAAAATCAGATTATCAAAATGTAAGTTCAAGAGGTGTTTCTTATGAAAAAAAATAAAGGCTGGCTAAAAAATAAAGTGCAGAGCCAGGTAGTTGTAATAACATTTTTAAGCGTTGTATGCTGTATAATGATGCTGGCTACAATTGCCGTATGCACTGTCAACATTCTGACAATGGCAGGTCACGATGACCCTGTTTATCATTCTTCGATAATGCTGTCACTGATTATCGAGGGCATTTCGCTTATCGTTACTGCGGCATTTATAGTGCTTACCGTATATTTCAGAAAAGCTATACTGAAACCTATCAAGAAGATAGTTCACGAGCTTAACAACTTCTCGGAAGGCATTCTTTCCGCTGAATTTGACGTAAAGATAAACGACAGCGATATAGGAAAACTCGCAGGTTCGCTCAATACTACAAAGTGGTATCTGAAGAAAATGGTCGATGAGCTTACATATCTGCTGACTCAGATGTCATACGGCAACATCAGCTTTACCATTAACTATGATTACAAGGGCGAATTTACTCCCATAAAGTCGGCATTTGAGCAGATACTTGTAAATCTTAATGACTCGTTTTCAAGAATACAGAAGGCAGGAACTATGCTATACGATGCCTCCGAGCAGGTATCAAGCGGTTCGCAGGCGCTTGCACAGGGCACAAGTGAGCAGGAAGCCTCTATCCGTGAGTTGTCAGACTATGTGCAGGATATTTCAGGCAAAGTAAACAAGAACGCCGAAAACGCAAAGAACGTAAGTGAAATTTCAGATACTGCGACCACTGACCTTAAGGAAGGCAATGCAGAAATGCAGAAGATGCTTGCCGCCATGAAGATCATTGACGAAAAATCAGTCGAGATCGAAAAGATCATCAATACGATCGACAACATCGCATTCCAGACAAATATACTTGCCCTTAATGCCGCTGTAGAGGCAGCAAGAGCAGGTGAAGCCGGCAAGGGATTCGCCGTTGTTGCAGACGAGGTCAGAAACCTTGCGAGCAAGTCCGCAGAAGCCGCACAGACAACAAGCGAACTTATCGGCAGTACGATAGAGGCTGTTTCAAACGGTACGGCTATCGCAGATTCAACCGCACAGACTATTGAAAGCGTTATGGAGCGTTTCAGCAATGCAAACGCACTTATCAACGAAATATCGGACGGCTCAGCACAGCAGGCATCTATGGTTGACCAGGTGCTTTCAAGCGTAAGCCAGATTTCAGCGGTTGTTCAGAACAATGCCGCCACAGCTGAGGAAAGTGCAAGTGCAAGCGCACTTACAGCCGCTCAGGCGAAAGAGCTTCAGAAGATGGTCAAGCAGTTCCATCTGCGTGAGAACGGTCAGGTTCATCTTGAAGGGCCTATGGAAGAATAACAGGAATAGCAAACAAAAGCAGGCTGAAAATGCCTGCTTTGTTTTTACGGAGAATTTTATGACTACACAGGAATTTAAATACAAAGGAATGCACTGCAAAAAATGGCTTTCCGATAACGAAAAAGCAAAAATACAGATAATTCACGGGCTTGGCGAAATGTCTGAATACTATGAGCAGTTCGCAGAATATATTACCGCTAAAGGAGTTTCGGTATATCTTTGCGAATACCGTGAACACGGAAGGACGACACTGCCTGCGGACATAGACAATATCGTTCAGACTGCCGCAAAGGAATGCGGTGATTTTTCGTTATACGTTCACTCGGAAAGTGATACGCCGCTGTTTCTACTCGGTCACAGCCTGGGCGCACAGATGGCTCAATATGTTATTTGCCACTGCGATAGCTCGCTTTACAGCGGAGTTATACTTACGGGCTGTCCGTATATACATGATACGAAAGCGCTTTTGTCGGACATAGAAGCGGAAATTTCCGAAAAAGGCGCAGATGCTCCGAGTATGGATGTATTCCTGAAGCTGTTCGGAAAGGTTGCGGAGCCTTTTCCGGAGAAATGCACGGTATCCTGGGTGACATCCGACCTTGAGCGTGCTTTATATTACGAAACTCTCCCGTATACCAACAAAATGTACAGTTGTCGCTTCTACAGGAGCTTTTTACAGCTTGCAAGCGAAGTACAGTGCAAGGATTATCTTAAGAATGTTTCACCGAAACCGCCATTTCTTTTAATGAGCGGAACACAGGATATGGTGGGCGATAAAGGCGCTTATGCAAAAGAAAAAGCCGGTCTTCTTATCGAAAACGGCTTTGATGTCAGACTTGAAATATTTGACGGAATGCGTCACAGTATACTGCAGGAAGTACAGAGGGAAAATGTATACCGTTTGATTTATGAGTTTATAAGAGAGAATATATAACTGAAGCATCCGGTTTTATCCGGATGTTTCAGACTGTCGATAAACCTATATAATTTTTGAAAATGGGTGTTTAGCGTTGCTTGCTTTGTTGGTTTTGCATCGTGCAAAACTTTTGGCAAGCAACCAA
>ERZ772861.1080-NODE-1080-length-24596-cov-8.052606_pt1 | contig 24596 bp, 20 predicted proteins | sample MGYA00512135_ERZ772861 | MGnify/ENA primary metagenome ERZ772861 (study PRJEB29015, sample SAMEA2737700) | human gut metagenome | biome: human gut; feature: human-associated habitat; material: faeces | place: China | collected 2012 ...
CTTGCATGTGTTAGGCACGCCGCCAGCGTTCGTCCTGAGCCAGGATCAAACTCTCAAAAAATTGTATCTAAAGCGCCGTAGCGCCTCAAATCAAGTTTTTGAATAAATTTGCTTCTAGCAATATTACTCAAGAATTTTCGTTGGCTGTTTTTTCGCTTACGCTTAAACAATCCATTTTAATTGTCCAAGGTGTTATAGTTTGTCTTTTCGTTATTCAATTTACAAGGTACAGTGTTCGCTTTCTTCTGAGCTTTCGCTCTCAATCAAGCTTTGACATATTATCACAGAAAGCTTAACTTGTCAAGAACTTTTTTCAAAGTTTTTGAAGTTTTGCCGCTTTTTTGTGAACTTTTGCCGCTGTGAACCGCTCTCGCGGACAGCTCAGATATATTAACACCGCTGGCAGGTTTTGTCAAGCACTTTTTTGAAGTTTTTTCATTTTTATTGGATAAACACACTGGGGCAGGATTTGCCGGCTGCTTCACCCAGCCAGGCTGAATACCGCATATAGAGGTTGCAGGCAGCTAATCTTCATTGCTACACCGTTTTATACATTTTTTACAATTCTTGTTCTCTAAAACGTCTCTTGTCACCCAAAAAACTGGCATTTGTTTCGTCAAATAAGATTGAAAACAGGATGATTCCACGGTATAATGATTTTAGGCGTTCTGCCCCAGCGGGCGCTTAAAGGAGGAAATTTGGAATGCTGGATGAAACTTATTACCGCACAACGGATGAGATTATCGCACGCTACGGCAAAAAGGACAGCGCTCTGATTCCCATCATGCAGGACATTCAGGCGCAGTACCGCTATCTCCCCGGGGAGCTATTGAGCTATGTGGCTTCTCAAATTGGAATCACCGAAACCAAGGCATACAGTGTTGCCACCTTCTATGAGAACTTCTCTTTTGAAGCAAAGGGAAAGTACGTCATCAAGGTCTGCGACGGCACCGCTTGTCATGTCCGCCACTCCGCTCCGGTGCTGGAAGCGCTATGGAAGGAGCTGGGTCTGAGCAAGAAAAAGCATACCACCGACGATATGATGTTCACTGTGGAGACGGTTTCCTGCCTGGGAGCCTGCGGCCTTGCCCCCACCATCATGGTCAACGACCAGGTACATCCCTCCATGACCCCGGAAAAAGCTCTGGCACTGCTGGAAGAATTGAGAGGTAAGGGCTGATGATTCAAAATACCGAACAGCTTTCCCAGGTGCGCCAGGACGCACTGACGGAAATGAATCGCTATGACTGCCGTATTCTGGTCTGCTCCGGCACCGGCTGTATTGCCACCGGAAGCAACAAAATCCACAAGCTGTTTCAGGAGCTGGTAAAGGAAGCCCCGGGCATTCTTCTGGAGTTTACTCCCCATGAGGAAGCCGAACACGACAAATTGGTTGGCGTAAAGAAAACCGGCTGCCAGGGCTTCTGCGAGCTGGGTCCCCTGGTGCGGATTCAAAAGGGCGACCAGGTCATTCAGTATGTAAAGGTGCAGCCGGAGGATTGCCGGGACATTTTCGAGCAGACGGTTCTGGGCGATGTCATTTTGGAGCGGCTGCTCTATCACAAGGGCGAGCAAAAATACGTTCAGCCCAGCGAAATTCCCTTTATTGCAAAGCAGACCAGAATCGTGCTGGAAAACTGCGGCAAGCTGGATGCGGAATCTCTGAATGAATATCTGGCTGCCGGCGGCTTCCTGGCACTGGAAAAGGCCATGACCCGGATGACCCGGGACGAGGTCATTGACGAAATCGACAAGTCCGGTCTCCGGGGCAGAGGCGGCGGCGGCTTCCCGGCCGGACGGAAATGGAAGCAGGTTGCCCGCCAGAAAGATCCCATTCGCTATGTGGTCTGCAACGGTGACGAAGGCGACCCCGGCGCTTTTATGGACGGCTCCGTGATGGAGGGCGATCCCTTTAAGCTGATTGAGGGCATGATGATTGCCGCCTATGCCGTCAAGGCGCAGGATGGCTATATCTATGTCCGTGCCGAGTATCCCATGTCCGTTGCCCGGCTGCGCCATGCCATTGCGCTGCTGGAGGAGCGGGGGCTGCTGGGAGACAACATTCTGGGCACCGATTTCAGCTTCCATCTTCACATCAACCGGGGTGCCGGTGCGTTCGTCTGCGGCGAAGGCTCTGCACTGACGGCCTCCATCGAAGGCAATCGGGGTATGCCCCGGGTCAAGCCCCCCAGAACCGTTGAAAAAGGTCTGTGGGAGCGTCCCACGGTTCTGAACAATGTGGAAACCTATGCCAACGTTCCCAAAATTATTTTGCAGGGTGCCGACTGGTATCGCACCATTGGTACTGCCGGAAGCCCCGGCACCAAGACCTTCTCCCTCACCGGTGCCATTGAGAACACCGGTCTGATTGAAGTACCCATGGGCTCCCCCCTGCGCCAGATTATCTTCGACATCGGCGGCGGTCTGAAAAACGGTGCCACCTTCAAAGCGGTCCAGATTGGCGGTCCCTCCGGCGGCTGTCTGACAGAAAAGCACCTGGATGAGCCGCTGGACTTTGACTCCGTGAAGAAATTCAACGCCATCGTCGGCTCCGGCGGCATGGTGGTCATGGACGACCACACCTGTATGGTGGAGGTTGCCCGGTTCTTCATGTCCTTTACCCAGCGGGAAAGCTGCGGCAAATGTGTCCCCTGCCGGGAAGGCACCAAGCGGATGCTGGAAATTCTTGAAAAGATTGTGGCAGGTCAGGGTGAACTGGAGGATTTGGACAAGCTGGAGGAGCTGGCTTCCATGGTCAAAACCATGGCGCTGTGCGGCCTGGGCAAGTCTGCCCCGCTGCCGGTTATTTCCACGCTGAGTACCTTCCGGGATGAATATGTGGAGCATATTGTGGACAAGAAGTGCCGTGCCAAGGCTTGTACCGCCCTGCGGCGCTATGTCATCAATCCTGCCTACTGCAAGGGCTGCGGCAAATGTGCCCGCAACTGCCCGGTGAATGCCATCAGCGGCAAGGTCAAATCACCTTACCACATTGACCCTGCGGTTTGCATCAAGTGCGGCGCCTGCAAAGAAAACTGCGCCTTTGATGCCATTTACATTGAGGCATAAGGAGGGACAGTCATGGGAACCATTACAATCAACGGCAAAAAGGTTGCTTTTACCGACGAAAAAAACATCCTAACCATCATCCGCAAGGCGGGCATCGATATGCCCACTTTGTGCTACCACAGTGAGCTGAGTACCTTCGGTGCCTGCCGCCTGTGTACCGTGGAAAACGACCGGGGGCAGTGCTTCGCCTCCTGCTCCGAGGAACCCCGGGACGGCATGGTAATCTATACCCACACCGAGCGGCTGCGCCGCCATCGCAAGCTGATTGTGGAGCTGCTGCTGGCTGCTCACTGCCGGGACTGCACCACCTGCATGAAGTCCGGCGAGTGCGTCCTTCAGGATTTGGCGCACAAAATGGGCGTGCGGGAGGTTCGCTTTCAGAACTATAAAGAGTTCAAGCCCATTGACTATTCCTCCCCTTCCATCGTCCGTGACCCCAACAAGTGCATCCTGTGCGGCAACTGCGTGCGGGTGTGCAGCGAGATTCAGGGCGTGGGCGTGCTGGGCTTTGCCCACCGGGGGACGGATGCCGACGTGACCCCCGCCTTCCATAAGAAACTAAAGCAAACCAACTGCGTCAACTGCGGCCAGTGCCGGGTTTATTGCCCCACCGGTGCCCTCACCATTCGCACCAATTTGGAGGAAGTATACGCTGCTCTGGGTGACCCCCACGTTCGGGTGGTTGCTCAGATTGCTCCCGCCGTCCGGGTGGCTGCCGGGGAAGCCTTCAGGCTGCCCAATGGCACCAACTCCATGGGGCGCATTGTGGCTGCGCTGCACCGCATGGGCTTTGACCAGGTGTTCGACACCAGCTATTCCGCCGACCTGACGGTGATGGAAGAAAGCAAGGAATTCCTGGAGCGGGTATCCGCCGGTGAAAAACTGCCGCTGCTCACCTCCTGCTGCCCCGCCTGGGTGAAGTTTGTAGAAAACGAATTCCCGGAGTTTAACAAGAACGTGTCTTCCTGCCGCTCTCCCCAGGGAATGTTCTCCGCCGTCATCAAGGAATACTATCGCCGCCCGGAAAACAACCCAGAGGGAAAAAAGACCTTTGTGGTATCCATTATGCCCTGCACCGCCAAAAAGGCGGAAATCAAACGCCCGGACAACTTCACAAAGGGAGAGCAGGATACCGACATTGTTCTGACCACCACAGAGCTGACCCGGATGATTCAGAACTTCGGCATTGCCTTTGACAAGATTGAGCCGGAAGCCTGCGATATGCCCTTCGGCATTGGTTCCGGCGGCGGTGTCATCTTCGGTGTCACCGGCGGTGTTACCGAGGCGGTTCTGCGCCGCCTTGCCAATGGGCATGACAGCGCCAGCCTGGCTGCCATTGCCGAAAGCGGCGTGCGGGGCGAGGAAGGCATCAAGGAGCTGACCGTTCCCTATGAGGGGATGGAGCTGCATCTTTGCGTGGCCTCCGGTCTGTCCAACGCCCGCACCGTGATGGAGCAGGTGAAGTCTGGCGAGAAGCACTACGATTTGATTGAAGTGATGGCTTGCCGCCGGGGCTGCATCATGGGCGGCGGTCAGCCCATTCCCGCCGGTCCCCGCCACAAGGCTGCCCGTGCCAAGGGGCTGTATCAGGCGGATGGCAGCATGATTATCAAGAAGTCCGATGAAAATCCCCTGGTGGATGTGTTCTATAACGGACCTTTCAAGGACATGACCCACGAGCTGCTGCACCGGGCAGAAAGCGAAGCATAAGCATCATCTGACCATAAAATAATAGCGGCAGCCGGAAGATACCCAACGTATCCTCCCGGCTGCCGCCTTTTTTATACCCCTGTTTTCCGTTTTTCTGCAACCTTGTTTTCATACATATGTCTGTCCGCCTGGTCGAACAGCACCTGGAAGGAGCAGTCGGGCAAATCCGAAGACAACGCCCAGCCGCAGGCATAGCTGATATCAACGAAGCCGTTGTTGCCATGGTGCAGCTGGTTGAATCCGCTGACATTCCGGTGCAGCTTATCCAGTATCTCCTCCACGCTTTTTTCGGTTGCACCATAAATCACAGCCATGAATTCATCGCCGCCATAGCGTCCCACAAAATGGGGCGCAGGGATTGCGCCGCGCAGCATTCTTGCAAAATTGGCAATCAGCTGGTCACCCACAGAGTGCCCCAAGGAATCATTGGCCTTTTTCAGATTATTCAGGTCAAAGACAATGCACGCCACCGGCTCATGGGTGACACTGGAATCCGAAAAGAACAGCTCGCAGCGCCCCTTGTTGGGCAGCCCGGTATGCTCATCGACAAACACCTTTTGCTCCAATTGGCGGTTTTTCCGCCGCATTGCAACAGCCTCTGCCGTTCGGATAATCATGATGACAATCAGCAGCGTCACATCCGCCACCGTTGCATACTCCAAAGAACGGATGGTATCGGCAATGGACTGGGAATATTCCTCCGCAGCAAAAACCGTCTGATCCGCCATGCGGAAATATTTTTCGCTCACGTCCACAATATCGGTGGCGGCATAGCCCTCCTGGCGAACCCGGTAAATTTCTTCCTTCAGCTGCTGCCACAGTGCAATTTGCTTATCCAAATCCGCTAGATAGTTTTCGTCCGGCAGCTGCACCAGACTGTATTTCCGGGAACCGTTGCGCAGGCCATAGGTGATTTCATCCAAATATGCAATCAGGTCATCATCCCCCTGTCCTACGATTTCCAGCTTGATTTCCCGCTGGGTCGCACCTCTAACCAGCCCCGCATCGTTCAGCACTCGCGCCGTTCCCTGCAAGTTGTCAATCTGGGCAACCATGCAGAAAACCAAAACTGTCATCAAAATGATCAGTAATCCCTGAAAGCAGGCAAACAGTGCCCTCCTCTTTTTTCCCATAAAGCGATTTCCCCCATCTGTGCATTGATGCCGCAGGGGCTCACCGGTGAAAGAAAGCCGCCCGTGAAAGAAAATCATCCACGGGCAGCTGAAAAAACAAGGAATGCAACCGGCTGTCATCGTCTGACCGCTGCGGCAGTCAGGCATTAGACCCATATGGCTTTGTGTCGCCGCCTTTCGGCGGGTTTACCGCGTATGAAGTTGGGAAACAGGCCGATAACGTGCCTGTCATGTACAAATCATTATAACAGAAGATTGGAAATCGTCAATTGTTCTAATTAGACCATTTTTTTGTGAAAATCGCCCCCGCAGCTATGAAAACTGCGGAGGCGATTTTCATTCTTTAAGGCGCTTATGCTTCCTTGCTCAACACCACGGACAGCTGAATTTGTCTTGCCGCTTCCTTCAGGTCAAAGCTGCCGTTGTCGGCGGTGACGATGTGGATTTCGTACAGCTCCTCCGGAGCCAGCTCCGTGGGAACGGCACCGCTCTCCTGCTGGATGTGCCACAATTCGGCGGGCAGCTTCATCAGACTGCCGTCGGCAGTGCGGGCATACAGGGACAGTGCCTCCACCTTGCCGGAAAGGCCAGTCATCCGCAGGGCAACCGTGGTATTGGGGTGGACATTTTCAACATTCACCGTGTAGAGCCAGCTCATTACCTGACCCTGTCCGCCCATGTCTTCAAAGGCATCCTGGCGCAATACCTTCCGGGTGGCGGTGTCCAGGTTCACCTGACGGTAGGGCATCTCCGGGAGGTAGACAAAGCGGTCTTGCAGCCGCAGCAGCTCCAGATAGCCGGTGGGGCAATACACGCTGTTGCCAGCGCCGCCGGCATACATACCGATGGCCATGTTGTTATAGCCGAATTTGCTGGAAACATCCATGGTGAAAACCGTCTCGCCGGTATCAAAGTCCAGCATGATGAACTGCCACATTCCGGTGGTCAGGTCCTGCACATAGCCATAGACATAGCCGGTGGCGGTGGAGAGCTTCATGATGGAGGTATCCCGCAGGTCATTGCGGCTCCAAATGGACTTCATTTCATAGCCGTTTTCCGTCTTGATGGTGTCCATGCGCTCCACGCCGGGAACAATCATCTTGTTGCCCTGGGTCACCCAGTTCATGTCATAGATATTGGCGTAGCTCTGGATGGAGGAATCGCTGTCTGCCGCTGCCAGCTGGGGGCTGCCTGCGCCGAACCAGTTGCACACAATGGTGCTGACGGTGCCGGAACCGTTGTCATAAACAATGGCGGAGTTTTCCACCGTCACAGGCAGGTCTTCCGGCAAATCATCAATCACAGGTGCCATGGCGACCACTTCGCCGGTTTTGATGTCCAGTGCCATCAGATTCACCGGGGTCTGATTGTCGGTGAAGATAACCAGCTCCTCGCCCAGAGAGGGAGAGCAGCCGCCGCCCCATGCCAGACCGGCTCCGGTGATTTCAGAACCTTCGGGACTTGCCTTGGCACCGTCACTCTCATAAGGAGTGCACCAGACGACCTCCACCCCGCCGTTGGCACGGAGCAGATAGCAGTTCAGATTGGTGAGAATCACCGTTCCCTCGGGATGGGCGGCAATGCCGTTTTCCGCGCCCTCGCCGGGAAGCAGGTCATACACATACACCGCTTCGCTCAAATCCGGGGTCTCTCCCCGGAGGATTGCCTCGATGGCATCGGCGGCAATGTAGCCGAAGGTGCCCTGCTGCCCCCGGTCGGGATAGATGCGGAAGCCGCCGGTGGCAAACCAGAGGTTGCCGTCGTAGTCAAAGACCACGGAAAGAAGATTCTGCGTCAGCTCCTTGCCGAGCGCAGCTTCGGCTGCCGCCTTGATGTCAATGTCCAGTACCTTTTCAAACTCCGGCAGGACGTTTCCTGCTTCATCGGTTGCCCGCAGCATCAGCACATGGTTGTTGCTGGTGGGGCAGACGATGCGGTTTTCCGAGTCCAGGAACGTATAGGAGCTCTGGATGACGTAACCGCCGCCGTCATGCTGCTTTGGGGAGAAATAGCCCAGCGTCGTGGTTTCCTCCGCGTTCAGATCGCGGATGGCGATGCCGCCGAGCAGCGGAACGACTGCGTGGCCGTAGCTGTCAAAGTAAATGGCAGGCGAAGCGTTCGCGTTGGTTTTTTCATAGGAAACATTGATCTCCGGATAGATGCCAAGCGGCAGGACTTCATCCGTAGAGTCGGTATTGTAGCCGTCGTGGTGAATGTTGGCGTCGCTCTTTGCCATATAGGGGTTTTCGTCAACACGTTTGGCATTCATGGCCTTTACCGGCAGGGCGGCGCTTGCCGCGGAGTCTGTATCCGATGCAAGCATGTCGGAAGACTGCTTCGCACCGCAGGCCGCCAATGTCAGGCACAACACACCGGCCAGCAGAAGGGTTGGTACAGAACATTGTAACTTTTTCTTTTTCATTGATTTCCTCCATTTTTGTGCTTGTTGTCTTGGTTTGGTTCGATGCCCGTTTATTCAATCCAGGCATTCAGTCCTCGCCGGAATGCTTCCTCGGAAACCGGCTCCAGCAGGAAATAGTCTGCCCGCAGCCGGAAGGCGTGAAGGGAGAAATCCAAGTCGCTGCACCAGATCATCCGGCACGCGGGGCATAAGGAGCGAAGATGTTCCGCTGCATTCAGTCCTGCCACTCCGGAAAGTGCAATGACGGCATTGGTTGGAGCATCTTTCTGCGCCGTTTCAAAAAAGCGTTCCTGGTCGTCATATTGCATGACCTGCGGAAACAGCCCCTTCGCTTCACAAAACCGGGTAATTTGCTCGGCGTAGCGCTGCCGCTCTGCTTCCTGTTCTGCCAGCACGGCAATACGATACACAGATTTCCCTCCTTCCTTCATCCGATTTGGCATCTTGCTTGCGCTCAGTATAAAAAGGCCATTCGGTTTTTTCAAGCGCCGTAGCACGAAAGGGGCGATTTTGGCACGAATTCCGACAGCGGTTCTTTGTCATCCTCGACACGCTGTGATATAATTATCTTGGAATTCAAGCACAAGGAGAGAACCCTGCATGAGAATTGCGATTGTGGATGATCTTGCTGCGGAACGTGCACTGCTGAAAGACCGGCTGGAGCAGCAGCTTCACCGGAGAAATGTGCAGGCGGATATTCTGGAATACGAAAGCGGCGAGACATTTCTGGAAGCGGCAAGGAAAGCGCCCTTTACTGCCGCATTTCTGGATATTTATATGGATGGCATGACGGGCATGGAGGCGGCAAAGAAGCTGCGGAAAACCAACACGGACTGCCTGCTGGTTTTTACCACGACCTCGACCGACCATGCGCTGGAGGGCTTTCAGGTACGGGCGCTGCACTATCTGGTCAAGCCCTTTACCGAAGCGGACATCGACGCGCTGACGGACGAGCTGCTTGCCCGCGTACCGCAGCCGGACAAATATATGGAGCTAAAGGTGGAGGGAAGCGAGATCCATCTGCGCTATCAGGACATCGTCTACGCAGAACACTTCGCCCACTTGATCTACGTCCATACGACGGTTCAAAAGACGCTTGCCACACGCCAACCCTTCAAGACGTTCATCGCCCCACTAAAGGATGACACACGCTTTTTTGTGTGCGGGCGCGGCGTGATCGTGAATCTGGAACACGCGAAGGATCTGGAAGGCGCCGCCTTCCGCATGGCGGACGGAAGCCGCGTGTTTGTCAGTCAGGACCTTCTGAAAAGTGCCCGGCAGGCATTTATGGAGTTCTTGCTGCAAAGGGGGCGTATGGTATAATGGAGCTGCTGCGTCCAATTCTGGAGCTCGGCGTGGTGATTCCCGGCATGCTGCTTGCCTACTTCCCGGTAAAATCCAGCTTAAAGCAGCCGCTGTCAAAGCTTGTTTTGTGGCTTGCCCCGCTGCTTGCGCTGCTTTGTGCCGCCGGAGGCGTGGTGTGCTATGCGCGCCGCATGCCGACTGCGCCGATGCTTGCAGCCCTAACCTTGCTCGCAGCCGTGATCTACATAAAAACACTCCGGATCTCGCTTTGGAAATCCGGAACGGTTGCATTATCTGTCTGTGCGGTATTTGCCTGTATCAACAGCCTTTGCCGGGCGATCAACGCCGCTATGCTGGCCGGTTTGCCGCAGGCGCAGGCTGCGCCATGGTTCTGTCTGCGGGCCGTGATTTGCTATCATGCGATCTGCTGGCTGTTTGCCGCCATCGCCTATTATCCTGCGACGCACAGCGTGCGGAGGATGGTCGAGGATGAAAATTTTGCGCAGACCTGGTATGTGTTCTGGGTGCTGCCGCTGGTGTTCATTGCGCTGAATCTGTTTATGATCCCCAAGTATGCGGACACGCTCTATACCGGGCGTGTTTTGCAGGGGTATTTTGTGATCAGCATCGCACTTTTGTTTTTGATGCTTTTCTTCAACGCAATCTTCCTTCTGATGGCGATCAGCATCAACCGGAATGTGAGATTGCAGCAGGAGAACCAGCTGCTTTCCATGCAGCAGCAGCGCTACGAAAGCCTGAAAGCTGCCATTGAGGAAGCACGGCAGGCGCGGCACGATCTGCGCCACCAGCTATGTCAGCTCGCTGCCCTTGCAGAAGAAGGGAATCTTGAAAAGATCAAAGCCTATCTTTCCGGCGCAGTTTCCAGAATCCCGAGTCTGGAGCTGCATTTCTGTGAAAACCGGGCGGCGGACAGCGTGGTCGGATATTACTGCGCACTTGCGAAGCGGGAGCAGATCCCATTTTCCGTGCAGCTCGATCTGCCGGAATGTCTTCCTGTAGACGAGATCGATCTGTGTCTGGTTCTCTCGAATCTGCTGGAAAATGCGCTGGAAGCCAGCCTGCGCACTGCGCCTGCCCGACGCAGGATCAAACTGACAGCCTATCTGCATGGCAACAGTCTGGCACTGATTCAGGTTGAAAACACCTATGACGGAGTCATCCGCGAAAAAGGTGGCGTATTCCAGTCCTCCAAGCGAAAAGGAGACGGCGTCGGACTTCAGTCCGTCCGTCACATCGCAGAAAAATCCGGCGGGGTGAGTACGGTTACCTATCAGGACGGCCTGTTCTGCGCAAAGGTCATGCTCTGCGGGTAATTATGCCCTGCCTTTCCAAAACGGCACGGTCACAGATTTCAGCAGTCTCGCCTCCGGAAATCCCTGTATGTACCGGATCGCCGTTTTTGCAAAGATGTTAGATTTTACCGTATCCCAATCCGCCAGCTTTACGATCTCCGCTGTGCCGCTTTCAAAGTCAAACCGCAGCCCGCCCCATTCGCCGTCGTTGTCTACCAGATATTCGTAGACAGCGGCGGTAATCGTTTCACCTGTTTTCCGACACTCCGTCTGCCGCAGAGAAATTGTGTGTGCGGGATTGATCTTCGTTGCTTTTGCCGTGCTCGTCGGAAGGACTGGTTTTTCCGAAATCCCCATCTCAAACGGCACGACCATAAAATCATGCCGAGAATATCTCCTCGGCATGACCTAAATTTATTTTACTTTTGTTCCTACCCCAACTATTGACATAGAGCCTAATTTTTCGGGGGTTTAGGGTCGAACAAAAAGCGCCCTGTGAATGGGGGATAAAAAAAGAGGACCGAATTTCTTCAGTCCTCTTGGCTCCCCCTGTTGGACTCGAACCAACGACACACGGATTAACAGTCCGTCGCTCTACCGACTGAGCTATCGGGGAATCAAGACTGCAAATTTTACGGAAGCCCGTTTAGAGTGTCAAATTTTCAAAATAATACAAATGTTACCAAATGTAAAATCAGAAAAATCAAATTGTTGGAAATTCTCTCTGCAGCGGTAAGGTGCACCGTAGAATTGCATTTCAACAGATTGTTCCGCCTTTTGCAGCATCAATGCCGACTTACGCCTACCCCAATTCGCCTTTTGTGCTTCATGCTCCATTCCCGCCTGCCGGCGACCAGCCGGCCGCGATTGATGCGCTCTGCGCAGGCATTGAAAACGGTTTGATGAATCAGACGCTTCTCGGCGTGACCGGGTCGGGCAAAACCTTCACGATGGCCAACATCATTGCCCGTGAGGGTGTTCCGGCCATCATCTTTGCGCCCAATAAGACGCTGGCCGCGCAGACCTATTCCGAGATGCGCGACTTCTTTCCTGAAAACGCAGTGGAGTATTTCGTTTCCTACTATGACTTCTATCAGCCGGAGGCCTACGTTCCAGCACGCGACCTCTTCATTGAAAAAGATGCCGCGGTGAACGACCATATTGAGCAGATGCGTTTGGCGGCAACGAAGTCAATCCTCGAGCGCAGAGATACGATTATTGTGGCAACCGTGTCGGCTATTTACGGCATTGGTTCGCCCGAAAGCTACACGACCATGCGCATGATCCTGCGTCAGGGGGATCGTCGCTCACAGCGCCAGCTGATCAACCAGCTCGTGAAGATTCAATATAAGCGCAGCGATATGGAGTTCAATCGCGGTACTTTCCGCGTGCGGGGCGACACCATTGACATTTTCCCGGCTGAACATGCAGAGACTGCCGTACGGGTTGAACTTTTTGACGATGAAGTGGATACCGTTTCGCTTTTTGATCCGCTCACGGGCAAAGTGGTGCAGAAAGTGCAGCGTTTTGTCGTCTATCCGGCGAGCCACTACGTTACGCCGCGCGACGAAATCGTGCGGGCTATCACATCGATCAAGGCCGAGCTGAAGGTGCGCGAGGCTGAGCTCTTAAAGGACAATCTCCTCGTAGAAGCGCAGCGCTTGGAGCAGCGCACCAATTTCGATCTGGAAATGCTCGATCAGGTGGGGTTCTGCAAAGGAATCGAAAACTATTCCCGCCACCTGACTGGGCTTGCTCCCGGGGCCGCGCCGCCCTGCCTCATTGACTATCTGCCCGCTGATGCGCTGATGTTCTTTGATGAAAGCCACGTGATGATGGGACAGCTCGGCGGCATGTACCGCGGTGACCGTGCGCGAAAGGAAACGCTGGTTCGCTACGGGTTCAGACTGCCCTCGGCGCTCGACAACCGGCCGCTGAGGTTTGATGAGTTCGAGGCCAAAATGCGTCAGTCGATTTTCGTGTCGGCAACGCCGGCGGAATACGAACTCGAACGCAGTCAGGGTGAGGTGGTCGAGCAGGTCGTGCGTCCGACCGGCCTGATTGATCCTGCGGTTGAAGTCCGGCCGGCAACGACACAGGTGGATGATCTTTTGTCTGAAATTTCTGAAACGGTGAAGCAGGGCGAACGCGTGCTGGTGACGACGCTCACTAAGAAAATGGCGGAAGATTTGACTGACTTTCTGTCCGAAGAAGGCGTGAAGGTGAGGTATCTCCACTCGGATATCGACACGGTCGAGCGTGTGGAGATCATCCGGGATCTCCGAGCAGGCAAATTCGACGTTCTTGTCGGCATTAACTTGCTGCGCGAAGGTCTCGACATTCCGGAAGTTTCACTGGTGGCTATTCTCGATGCTGACAAAGAAGGGTTCCTGCGTTCGACTCGCTCACTGATCCAGACAATCGGTCGTGCTGCGCGTAATCTGCATGGCCGTGCCATCCTCTACGGCGACAAAATGACCGATTCGATGAAGGCAGCGCTAAACGAAACCAATCGCCGCCGGCAAAAGCAGGAAGACTTTAATCGTGAGCACGGCATTGTGCCCCAGGGCGTAAAGAAGGCGGTGCGAGAAATCATTGACGGGGTTTATCGCGGTCCAGATGTGGCGCCGGAGTTGTCGGCGTCCGACGCGCTGCCGATGGACGAAAAAACGTTGTCAAAACGTCTCCGCGAGCTCGAAGAAGAAATGATGAGTTATGCCAAGAATCTGGATTTCGAAAAGGCTGCACGCGTACGTGAAGAGCTGATGGCATTGAGAAAACAAGCTTTCGGTGCTTCGGCTCCAGCCTGAACTTCTCACAATTGAGTCTATGAATTTTCAGCAAGCTAGCGTAGGATAATGCACCGTGGGGAGAACCTTGCCCTGCGCAGACCTTCGCCCGATTCTGGGATTTTGGTGAACGGACAACAAAATGAACAACAACCAAGCGATCAAAATTCTTTTTGTCTGCACGGGAAATGTTTGCCGCAGCCCAATGGCAGCAGCCATCTTCGCCAAGAAGGCGAAAGAGGCTGGTTTTGAAGACGTGATGCTCAGCGACAGCGCCGGTACGAGCGATGCTCATGAAGGCGAACCCTGTGATGCCCGAGCCGTGCTCACCTGCCGCCGCCGAGATGTGCAGCTCGCCGGACACCGTGCTCGCCAGATTGAAGCGAGCGACTTCGAAAAGTTCGATTTAATTTTGGCAATGGACTGGGAAGTGCTCACTGAACTTCAGCAGCGAGCTCCCGCCGCCATGCGCCACAAGATTCAGCTCCTCATGCGCTACGCCAACGACATTGACGAAGCGATTGTGCCCGATCCCTACTATGGCCTGAACGAAGGATTTACGCGCGTTTACGAATACTGCTCGGATGCGTGTGAGGGGATCATCGAAAACTTTGAAAAGAAGGCCAAGCAGCTCCTTGCTGCCCGTGCCGCATCTTCTGCGGCAAACGCTCAAGCCTCCTGAAGGCCGTATTGCAAAATACCTCCCCATTACGGCCTGTAAATCTCAATCTAACAGTGTAAGTCAGAATAAACTCAAGCACTAACCCTAATTTCTGACTTGATCACTCAGGATTGTTGGCGTAGAATCCGCTCACAAAATTGACAAGAACAGTCAGGATTGAGCGGCTGACCTGCCTCCCTAGCGAGAATCGTCAGCCTCTGTTCGATGGGAGACGAAGTTGAAGCTGACGACTAAAGGCCGTTTTGCCGTTACCGCCATGGTCGACATCGCCATGCGTGCTCGTGAAAGCGATGCGCCGGTGCCGATTGCGCAGGTTGCGGAACGCCAGAAGATTTCGCTCGCGTATCTCGAGCAAATCTTTTGCCGACTGCGCCGTGCCGGGCTCGTTGAGAGTACGCGCGGACCGGCAGGCGGTTACAAGCTTTCCGAGCCTGCTTCTCAAATCACCATCGATCGCATTGTTTTGGCTGTAGACGAGAACATGGACACAACGCAGTGCCGCGGTGAAGGTACCTGCCTCGGCGGGGCCGCCTGCCTCACGCATCACCTCTGGGAAGAGCTCAATTCCGTTATTGAGAGCTTCTTGGCGAGCCGTTCGCTCGAATGTCTCATTGAGGAGCATGAGGCGCGTGAAGCCGCAGAGGCTGACAGCAGCGCTTCCGTGAGTATTCCCGCGGTCATTCCCGTGCGCAAAAGCGCTTGAACCCGATTTCCCCTTGCATACTTTGGACTTTCAGTCATGAAGCTTCCGATTTACCTCGACTACTCCGCTACGACGCCGTGCGATCCCCGCGTGGTCGAAAAGCTCGTTCCTTATCTGCACGATCATTTTGGGAACCCCGCCTCCCACAGTCACAGCTACGGCTGGGAAGCTGAGAAGGCCGTTGAAGAGGGCCGCACGCAGATTGCTGCGCTGATCGGCGCGGATCCGCGCGAAATTGTATTCACGTCCGGCGCGACGGAAGCTGACAATCTGGCGATCAAGGGTGCAGCGCATTTCTATCGCGACAAGGGCAAGCACCTTATTACGGTCAAGACTGAACACAAGGCCGTGCTCGACAGCATGCGCCACCTCGAAAGCGAAGGCTACGAAGTGACGTATCTTGACGTTGACGAAGAAGGCATGATCCGCTGGGATGACTTAGTCAATGCTATTCGCCCGGACACCACGCTTATCTCGGTCATGGCGGTGAATAACGAAATCGGCGTCATTCAGGATATTGCCCGTATTGGCGAGCTCTGCCGCGAGCGCGGCATTGTCTTTCACTGCGACGCTACGCAGGCTGCCGGCAAGATCGATCTCAATGTTGACCATCTGAAGGTCGATTTGATGAGTCTTTCTGCGCACAAGGTATACGGCCCCAAGGGCATTGGCGCACTCTACGTTCGCCGCAAGCCGCGTGTGCGCATTGAGTGCCAGATGCACGGCGGCGGACACGAACGTGGCATGCGTTCGGGGACCCTGCCCACGCACCAGATCGTCGGCATGGGCGAAGCTTACCGCCTTGCCCGCGAAGAAATGGCTACGGAAGTGCCGCGCATCAAGCGCCTTCGCGATCGTCTCTGGGAAGGCATTCAGAAGAATATTTCGGATGTCTACCTCAACGGTTCCTGGGAGCACCGCGTCTGCTTCAACCTCAACGTGAGCTTTGCGTTCATTGAGGGGGAAAGCCTCATGATGGCGGTGAAGGATCTGGCCGTCTCATCGGGGTCGGCTTGCACGTCTGCGTCGCTCGAGCCCTCCTACGTGCTCCGCGCGCTCGGCCGCGATGCGGAACTTGCGCACTCGTCGATTCGCTTCACGACGGAAGAAGAAATTGACTACGCCGTTAAGTGCCTTACCAAGGCCGTGAAGGATCTTCGCGAAAAGAGCCCTCTCTGGGAAATGCACCAGAACGGCGAGGACATCTCGAAGGTCGAGTGGGCCGCGCACTAATTTCAGTGGTTCAGAACATTAATTCAACATTGATGAAGACCCCCTCCCGGGAGCAAAGGCTCCCGGTACCGTCTTCCGGAGAAAGAGAATGGCCTACAGCGAAAAACTGATTGACCACTTCGAACACCCCCGCAACGTCGGCACGCTCGACAAGAACGCACAGGACGTCGGTACGGGCATGGTGGGCGCACCCGCCTGCGGCGACGTTATGCGTCTGCAGATCAAAGTCAATCCTGAAGGCGTCATTGAGGACGCGAAGTTTAAGACCTATGGCTGCGGCTCAGCCATTGCGAGCTCTTCACTCGTCAGTGAATGGGTCAAGGGCAAGACGCTCGAAGAAGCCGGCAAGATTACCAACGCTCAGATCGCCGACGAGCTTGCGCTGCCGCCCGTGAAGATCCACTGTTCAATTCTGGCCGAGGATGCCGTCAAGGCCGCCATCGCTGACTACCGCGCCAAGCAGCATCCCGCTGAGCAGGATGCCAAGAAGGAATAATCATCATGTCCGTTACGCTTACTGAAGCCGCTGCCAAGCACGTGCAAAAGTATCTGGCCCGCCGCGGCAAAGGCGTTGGCCTGCGCTTGGGCGTCAAAACCTCCGGCTGTTCCGGCATGGCCTATAAGCTCGAGTTTGCTGATCAGGTCGAACCCGACGATAAAGTTTGGGAAAGTTTCGGCGTGAAGGTGCTCGTTGACGAAAAGAGTCTGCCGTATCTCGACGGCACTGAGCTCGACTACACGCGAGAAGGCCTGCAGGAAGGCTTCAAGTTCCACAATCCTAATGAGAAGAGCCGCTGCGGCTGCGGCGAGTCCTTCCAGATCTGAGGGTTGATCGGTCATGGCTCAGATGACGCCTTTTGAACTCTTCGGCCTTAAGCCCGCCTTCAAAGTGGATTTGGAGGCGCTGCACGCCGCACACGAACGGGCCATCCTGCAGGTGCATCCGGACCGTTTCGCAGATCGTCCCGCTGCCGAGCGCCGTGTGGCAGAACAATGGGCTTCGCGCATCAATGAGGCCTATGCGGTGCTCAAAGATCCGGTGAAGCGTGCCGTTTGGCTCTGTGAGGCGGCCGGCCGCAGTGTCGGCGCAGAAACGAACACGCGCATGCCGACGGACTTCCTGATGCAGCAGATGGCCTGGCGGGAAGCCATGGATGATGCTTGCGGTGATGATGAGAAGAACGCGGTTCGCGATGAAGCGCGAGGCGCTGCCGACAAAGTGCTCGAAGCGCTCAGCAGTGCGATCGACGAAACGCATGACTGGGACAAGGCCGTTGATCTCACCCGCCGACTGATGTTCATTGAACGTTTTCTTGAGCAAAACGCTGATTAACCCTTTCCATTTATTCGCTTGACCAAGGCGCACGCATCGGAAGAAATCGCCGGGCGCGCGCCTTCGCCCACATAAGAAGAGATAGAAAACATGGCCCTCTTTCAAATCGCTGAGCCGGGACTTTCTGCTGCGCCGCATGAGCATCGCCTTGCTGTCGGCATTGATCTCGGCACCACGAATTCGCTTGCTGCGACCGTAAAGAGCGGTGAACCTGTTGTGCTTGCCGACGAGGTCGGCCGCCAGCTCCTGCCTTCTGTCGTGCGCTACCTGAAGGATGGGTCGGTTGAAACGGGGTGGGATGCGCTTGCACATGCCGAGAGCGATCCGCGCAACACCGTCTATTCGGCCAAGCGCCTGCTCGCGCGAGGCCGCAGCGAACTCAAAACGCTGCCCGTGCTGCCCTACGAAATCGTTGATGCGCCCGGAGGCGTGGCGATCCGTACGGTTCAGGGGGACAAAAGTCCGGTAGAAGTGAGCGCTGAGATTTTGAAGACGCTTGCCAAGCGTGCAGAAACGCAGCTCGGCGGTGAATTGACCGGCGCTGTGATCACCGTGCCCGCTTATTTTGATGACGCTCAGCGTCAGGCGACAAAGGATGCGGCACGACTGGCGAACCTTTCCGTTCTGCGTCTTTTAAACGAACCCACGGCGGCGGCTTTGGCCTATGGGCTCGACAACGGTGCAGAGGGCGTCTATTTGGTCTATGACCTGGGCGGCGGCACCTTTGACGTCTCTCTCCTCAAGCTTTCGCGCGGCGTTTTCGAAGTGCTCGGCACGGGCGGCAATGCGGCGCTGGGGGGCGATGATTTTGATCATGCGGTGGTTGACTGGGCGGTGTCGCAGCTCGGCAGCGTTGAACTTACCGCAGAAGACCGCCGTCAGCTGCTTGACCGCGCGAAGGCGGCGAAGGAAGCGCTCACGGATGCGCCGGAGACGGTTCTTAAACTTGAACTCTCTTCGGGTACTCATGCCTTTACGCTCACTCGTGTGATCTTTGATCAGCTCACAAAGTCGCTCGTGGATGAAACGCTTGAAGCTGTTGCCAATGTTTTGCGTGATGCGAAGCTCGAAAAAGACCAGATTAAAGGCGTGGTGCTGGTGGGCGGTTCCACCCGCATGCCCTGTGTGCGCCGCGAGGTGGAAGCTTATTTCGGCTTTGCGCCGTTGACGGGCATTGACCCGGACTGCGTGGTAGCCGTCGGTGCCGCAATGCAGGCCAATAAGCTTGCGGGCAATGCCGCCGAAGGCGAGGATTGGCTGCTGCTTGACGTCACGCCCTTGTCGCTCGGCATCGAAACGATGGGCGGACTGGTCGAAAAGATCATTCCCCGCAACAGTCCCATCCCAGTCGCGCGGGCGCAGGATTTCACGACTTTCCGTGACGGTCAGACCGCGATGGCGGTACATGTTGTGCAGGGTGAACGCGAAGTGGTGGATGCCTGCCGTTCGCTCGCTCGTTTTGAGCTTCGCGGCATTCCTCCGATGGCAGCTGGGGCAGCCCGCATCCGCGTGACCTTTCAAGTGGATGCCGACGGTCTCTTGTCCGTGTCTGCACGAGAAATGACGAGCGGCGTAGAGGCTTCCATTGTCGTGAAGCCTTCGTACGGCCTCACCGACGAAGAAATTGTGCGCATGCTCCGGGAAGGCAATTCGAGTGCCGAAGCCGATATGCAGGCTCGCAAACTCCGTGAAGAGCAGGTGGAAGCCAAGCGCCTTCTCGAAAGCACCGCCAGCGCGCTTACGCAGGACGGCGATCTCTTGTCGCCTGAAGAGCAGTCTGAAATTGATCGGCTCGCTCGAGCGGTCGGCTCTGCCATTAACGGCACGGATGCCGACGTGATTCATAAAGCCGTGGAGGCTTTGTCAAAGGGCACTGAAGCTTTTGCTGAGCGCCGTATGGATCGCTCCATTCGCGCTGCATTGGCCGGCCGCAGCGTCAATGACGCGTTGTTTGATGAAAAGCCCTCCGGTTCCTGATATTTCCAATTGAATTTTTCTTGATCCCAGAGAAACGATAAATGCCAAAGATCACTGTTCTCCCCAACGCTGAGCTCTGCCCGGAAGGCAAGACCTTTGAAGCTGAAACCGGCGCCAACCTTGCCAGGGCGCTGCTTGCCAACGGCGTGAAGATTCAGCATGCCTGTGAATTCAACTGCGCCTGCGCGACCTGTCACGTCATCGTGCGTCAGGGTTTCGACAGCCTTAACGAACCGTCCGACAATGAGCTCGATCATCTCGATACGGCCTACGGCGCATGTGCCGAATCGCGTCTTTCCTGCCAGACCACGGTTGGTACGGAAGACATCACGATTGAGATTCCCAAGTACAACCGCAACATTGTCGGAGAGTAAAGGAGATCGCCATGGAGCTTCACTGGTCTGACGTGCAGCGCATTGCCGAAGAGCTTTACGATGCGGATCCTGATCTCGATCCGCTGACGCTTTCCTTTGTGAAGCTCCACGACATGGTGGTAAAGCTGCCTGACTTTGCCGACGATCCGCAGAAGTCCAATGAGCAAATCCTGGAGGCCATTCTTCAGGCTTGGCTTAACGAGCGGGATTGATTTCGTTTGATCTGCCGATTAGACGTCTCTGCTCAAGGCCGTCCGCAGCAGTCCATGAAGGCTGCCGGTCGGCCTTTTCCGTTTTTTGGCAGACTGAAAACATATTGATCGATGAGGTTTTTTCATGCAGCGCTTCAAGTGCCTTCAGCCCCGGATGGGCACAGCAGCAGGGCTGAGCGTTTTCGTCCTTGGCCTCTGCTTAGGGCAGTCTTGCGCAGCCGCAAAGGAACCGCTCCCTCAGCTGCTCGAACAAAAGCCGGCGGTCAGTGTTTTGGCGATGGATGCGCTTCCAAACCGAATCGTCGTGACGATCAAAGGGGATCCGCACACATCACGGGGCTTCAGCTGGTTCATGAATGCAGCACCGGACGACCTGAATGTCGAGCTCTCTCCATCGAGTGATTTTGCGCAGATCACCCGCATTCCGGTTCAGACAATGCAGGTGCAAAGCCGTTTTCTGGAACGAACGGGCTGACGGGTATTTTCTTTTTCGTTCGGAAAAGGCCAACAGTACCATCCTCGGCTACTTCACTGATGAAGGGCGAAGTGTGAAATGGCGGCCCAAGGACGGCGCCAGAAAACCCGATCACGTTGAGATTGGCGTTTTGACGCGTCCAGAGACGATTTGCCGCGCAGAGGTTTCGAGTCTCAGTCCCGGCACGCTTTGGTATTGGCGCATTGCCGCAAAGGGCAAAGTGCTGAGCCCTGTCGGCAGCTTCAAAACCGCGGCCGATCCGGACAAGACGGACGAAGTTTCCTTTATTCAGGTCTCCGACACACAGAACGCCTACTACAACGAACATAAGCGCAATGAGGCGGCTTACGGCGCCGATACGCTCTTAGAGGCCCTGCGGCACTTTCCGAATGCAGACTTCGTGCTGCACACCGGTGATTTTGTTGAAACCGGCAGTATTGAGGACGAATGGTTCGACCTTTTCAAGCGTTCAGCACCGATTCTGATGCAGACCACAGTGGCGCCGGTTGCCGGCAATCATGAGGTCTATTCGCTTCAGGACGGCGTGCGGAGCTTTGGAGCGTTTGAGCGGCACTTCAATGTCAATGATGCGCTTACTGGCGGAGCGGCTCTGACGAGTGGCCTCAAAGAGGATCCCGACGGCGGCGCAACCTATTCGTTTGATTGGGGAAGAGTGCATTTTGCAGTGCTTAATACCAATGACAACCAGCATGCTCAGCATTCAGCATTGAGCCTCGCACAGCTTGAATGGCTCAAAAAGGATGTCCGGACTTCACGAGAGCGCGGTGCACAATGGGTCATTTTGGCGCTGCACAAGGGGATTTATTCAAAGGGCTACCATTCGCTCGAAGATGCTGATATCCGGCGCGTTCGGCAAGCGCTGACAGCGCTGATTGACGACCTTCGGATCGATGTGGTGCTTCAGGGACACGACCATGTCTATTCGCGCACCAAGGCGCTTAAAGTGCGCGACAACGATGACCCAAGCTTCTGTCCGGCCCGAGTGACGCAGCCCGACTTCACCTATGACGCCGATTTTTTCAAGGTTCTGCATGCGCCCAAGGGCGCGGTGTTCGTGACAGCCGACACCGCCGGCACCAAGGCCAATGATGCTGTGGCGGACGGTACTTTGAAGCATTTGGGCAAGGTACGGCCGGCGTTGAAGAGCATGACGGAAAACGAGCTCGAAAGCTACAGTTATCTTTTTGAGACCGGCATGCAGCCGCACCGATCGAGCCGTTTCCATAAAAAACACACTAATTGGCGCGATGCTTCCGAGCAGAGTTTTATTCACTATTGCGTCAAAGGCCGCGTACTCGTGGGCGAGGTCTATGTGGTTTCGGGAAGCTTGGAGAAAGCCGAGCCTCGCCGTGTGCAGATGATTGACCGCTTTACGATTGAGAAGCCTTGAAGAGATCTTTAATCCGCAGCGCTGGGCGTTGCCGCCATGGAAAAGAGGAGAGACGAAGCTGCTTCGTGCATGACCTTGCGTGCTGCAATCAGGTCGAGTACTTCTCGTGCCGAAAAGCGTGCAAAGCGCTCGACTTCATGATCTGCCGCGCAGGGTTCGAAGCCAGCGGGGACCACCAGGTCGTGGGTATAAGAAGCTTCTAACATCCAGCCGCCCGATACGGCCCGGGAAATTAAAAAGCTGCCCAGATATCGAGCATTTTGTGCGTCCGCTGCCGGGAGCGAGGCCTCTTCATGCGCTTCGCGCAGCAGCGCTTCAGCGGGCGTTTCACCCGCTCCCACCATCCCTGCGGCGAGGCCGTCCCACAGGCCGGGGCCGACTCGTTTGGTGCGGCTTCGCTGCCCTAGGATATAAACCGGGTCGAATTCGTCAACGGGATCGCGCAAACGAGCCGAGAGATGAACCGCTCGGGTCAGCGCTCCCAGAGGACGGTAGAGCGCTCGCTCGAGGCGCACAGTGACTCCCTTTTGCGCAGACTCGGAAAGACTGAAGAGGTCAAGGAGCTCCCCGCGCCATCCCTGAGAAAGGTGGGCGGCCCGCATTGCGATGCCGAAGTCGAGCAAATGTGCCGCATCGAGACGCAGCCCTGTTTGGTGCTGAGTAATGCCGGGCATGCGGCTGATTTTGTCCGCCCATTCGGGAGCCGTGCGGCCAATGAGAACGCCGCTTGAAAGGCGAATGGGAATCAGCCCCGGGTGCGCGCAGAGCGCTGCGCTTGACCAGCTGCCGGATGCGTCCGGAAGCACAAAGCCCGCAGTGAGGACTCGCGTGAGTGCCTCGCGGCGGGCTTTGAATTCAGCCGACCCGAAGGATCGGCTCGATGAGCTTCCAAACGCAGGGATAAAGGAACCCTGCATCATGGATTACTTCGTGTTTTCCGGGCGCATGTGCGGGAAGAGCAGCACGTCGCGGATCGTCGGAGCGTCGGTGAGCAGCATCATGAAACGGTCAATGCCGATGCCGCAGCCGGCGGTCGGGGGCAGACCGTATTCCAGAGCACGGATGTAGTCAGCATCGTAATACATCGCTTCGTCGTCGCCGTGGCTCTTCTTGTCAGCCTGAGCACGGAAGCGGGCAGCCTGATCGTCCGGATCGTTGAGCTCAGAGAACCCGTTGGCGGTTTCTCGGCCGGCAATGTAAAGCTCAAAACGTTCGGTGATTTCAGGATCGGCGTCGGACGCGCGGGCGAGCGGCGAGATTTCAACCGGATAGTCAATGATGAAGGTCGGTTCGATCAGCTTGGCTTCGGCGGTTTCTTCAAAAAGCGCCATCTGCAGAGCGCCCAGGCCGGCGTCAACCGGGATCTCACCGCCGAGGCGCTTAAGCTCGGCGCGGATGAAGTCCGGGTTGTTGAGTTCTTCATCGGTGTAGTTCGGAGCGAACTTCTTGATGGCGGCAAGTGGCGTCAGGCGATGGAAAGGCTTGGAGAGATCGATTTCCTGGCCCTGATACTGGAGAACCATCGAACCCGTCGCTTCTTTGGCAACCGTGCGCAGGAGCTCTTCGGTGAAGTCCATCTGATCGCGATACGTCCAATACGTCGCGTAGAACTCCATCATCGTGAATTCGGGGTTATGGCGAATCGACACGCCTTCGTTGCGGAAGTTGCGGTTGATTTCAAAGACGCGTTCAAAACCGCTGACCACGAGGCGCTTCAGATACAGTTCCGGCGCGATGCGCAGGTACATATCCATATCGAGCGCATTGTGGTGCGTGATAAAGGGTTTTGCATTGGCGCCGCCCGGGATCGGGTGGAGCATCGGCGTTTCCACTTCAAGGAAGCGGTGATTGAGCATGAAGGCGCGGATGGCGGCAATGGCCTTCGAGCGGGTGAGGAAGCGGTTGCGCGATTCCTCGTTCATGATGAGGTCGACGTAGCGCTGACGGTAGCAAAGCTCCGTGTCCTGCAGGCCCTTGTGCTTATCGGGCAGCGGACGGATGCTCTTGGTCATCAGACGGATTTCTTTCACGCGAATGGCGAGGTCGCCGGCATGGGTGCGGAAAAGCACGCCCTTGGCAGCGACGATGTCGCCCAGGTCGAACGTCTTAAAGGCAGCATAGGCGTCGGGGCCGACTTCATTTTGCTGCACGAAGTACTGCATCGTGCCGGTGAAGTCGCGCACCGTGCAGAAGGAGGCCTTGCCCATGATGCGCTTGAGCATGATGCGGCCTGAGCAGGCAACTTCGGGGGCGGCGGCTTCAAGCTCCTCCGCCGTCATTGCGCCGTATTTGGCCGTAAGGTCGCCGAAGAGATCCGTACGCTTGAAGTCGTTCGGATAAGCGACGCCGGCGGCGCGCAGCGCGGCAAGCTTGGCGCGGCGCTCGGCGCGGATGCGTTCCCGCTCCGCCTCGCGGGCAGCCTCCTCGGCGGCCTCCTGACGGCGGATTTCATCCT
>ERZ772861.1094-NODE-1094-length-24427-cov-6.552519_pt1 | contig 24427 bp, 18 predicted proteins | sample MGYA00512135_ERZ772861 | MGnify/ENA primary metagenome ERZ772861 (study PRJEB29015, sample SAMEA2737700) | human gut metagenome | biome: human gut; feature: human-associated habitat; material: faeces | place: China | collected 2012 ...
CAGCCCGTTCGGGCTGCCAGCTCCCCCAGAGGTGGAGCCAAGGGCGCTTTGCGCCTGGAGAATCCACTTAGATTATCCAGAAACACATCGCCCACATTGTATCTCCATGGTTTTGCCCAGCTTGGTGAACCGCCCCGGCTCGCAGCAGGTGATAAACACCTGACCGCTGACAATCTGGTTGAGCACAAAGTCCTGCCGCCCGGCATCCAGCTCACTGAGCACATCGTCCAGCAGCAGCACCGGCTCCTGCCCAAACTCCCGGCGCATCAGCTCCCGCTGTGCCAGCTTCAGGCTGATAGCGGCGGTGCGGGTTTGCCCCTGAGAACCATAGAGCTTCAAACTGATGCCGGACAGGGTGATTTCAAAATCATCCTTGTGGGGGCCGGTGAGGCACTGGGCGCTGTCCAGCTCTGCCCGATAGTGGCGCTCCAGATGGTCTTGCAGCTGGGCTTCCAGGGCAGCAACCGGCGCAAAGGGGTCTGTAACGGTGGAAACCGTTTGGTAATCCAGCTGAAACTCCTCCCGCCCGCCGGAAAATTGCCCGTGGTACTCCCCTGCTGCTTTCCCCAGGGCATCATAAAATCGGGCACGGTAGGAAATCAGGATGGCACCCACCCGGCACAGCCGACTGTTGTACTCCGGCAAAATTTCCAGCACGGCGGGATTGTCCTTCCAATCCTTGAGAATCCGCCCCTTCTGCTCCAAAATCCGGCTGTATTCCGTCAGGGCGGCATCATAATTGGGGCGCAGCTGACACAGGGCATTGTCTCCGAATTTCCGCCGGGCGGAGGCACCGGCTTTGAGAATCATCAAATCCTCCGGGCAGAACAGCACCGTGGGCAGCAGCCCATTGAGGTCTGCGGCGGATTTTTTCCTTACCCCGTTGATTTGCAGCTGCCGGGGCTGCCGGGTGGGAAACAGCAGCCAGCGGATGCTCTGCTGCCGCTCCTGGGCGGTTATCTTCCCTTCCAGCTCACAGAAGGGAGCGGAGAAGCCAATCATCTCTGCATTTTTCAGCGCCCGGAAGCTTTTGCCGCTGCCCAGAAAAGCGATGGCCTCCAACAGATTGGTCTTTCCCTGGGCATTCTGCCCCACAATCAGGTTCACGCCGGGGGCAAATTCCAGCCTCTCCTCGCCATAGTTGCGGAAGGAGCGGAGGTAGAGCTCATTCAGCCCCATGAATTTCAAATTGTCTGCCCTGATAGGCAAAGACATCTCCGGGGCGCAGCTTCTTGCCGCGCATGGTGCAGACCTCCCCGTTGACGGTGACCAGTCCCTCCTGCACGACCTCCTTGGCTTCGCCGCCGGATTCCACCACGGATGCAAACTTCAGTGCCGCATCCAGCTTGATGAACTCCGTGGAGATTGCCAGGGGCAGGGACGCATTCTTTTTGGTAACAGTAACTTTCATTGTATATTCTCCATTTATTGCAGCAGCCGGTTGCATGGCATCGGCTTGTAATCCTTATCCCTTGATTCTGACCGGCAGAATCATATATGCAAAGTCGTGCTTCTGATCCACAGGGGTCAGGACGATGGGGCTAAGGCCGTTGGTCAGCTCCAAGGTGACCTCCTCGCTGGGGATGGCACGCAGGGCGTCTGCCATATAGCGGACGTTGAAGCCGATTTCCAGCTCCTGCCCGTCACCGGCATAGCTGCATTTGTCCTCCGCAGAGCCGATGGTGGTGGAGGTGCGCATTTGCAGCTCCTGATTGGCAAAGGTGCAGCGGATGGGGCTTTTGTACTTTTCGGAAACAATCAATCCCACCCGATCCACGCTGGCAGCCAGCTCGGAAACGCTGGCAATCAGCTTGATGGGGCAGCCGGTGGGAACCACCCGCTTCCAATCCAGGAAGTCGCCCTCCAGCAGACGGCAAACCAGGATGGCATCCCCCACCTGGTACAAAATGTGCTTTTTGCCCAGGGTGAATTTGGCCGGTTCCTCGGAGTCGGTGAGAATCTTTTCCAGCTCCTTCAGGCCGGAGGCGGGGACGACAAAGCTCAGCTCCCGCTCGGTGGATTCCTCGGGGTGATAGGTGCGCCGTGCCAGCCGGAAGCCATCCACCGCCACAGCAGTGATGGCATCATTGGTGACCTCGAACTTCACGCCGTTGTGGATGGGGCGTGCCTGATTATCCGCCACGGCAAAGATGGTGCCGGAGATCAACTCCTTGAGTTCGTTCTGAGGGATGCGGATGGGGTGGCCGCTGCTGACATCCGGCAGGTCGGGGTATTCGTCGGCGGATTCTGCGCTGATGGTAAAGGAGGAGTAGCCGGAGCGGATGGACACATGGTACTGCTCGTCCACCACTACCGTCACCGGGCCTTCGGGCAGACGGCGAATGATGTCACTGAACAGCTTAGGGAAGACGCACTCGCCCTCATCGGAGACATCGGCGGCAATCTGATAGGTAATGGCAGTTTCCATATTGTAGCCGGTAAGGGTGATGCCGCTGCCAGCCTGACAGAGAATACCCTCGATGGCAGACAGGGCGCTTTTTTGCGCCACAGTGCGCCCGGCAATGTTCAGCCCTTGCAGAAGCAGACTTTTTTCACAGGTAAATCGCATATAGCAGTTCCCTTCTATGTTAAAGAATAAAGATGAGGTGTCCCGGTGCAAAGCGCCAATAGCGTATATTACAGGGACGAATTGATGTTGGCGGTGATGTCCCGCACGTTGGCAGTCATGGTTTCATCCTTTGCCTTGAGGGCGGCTTCCACCCGGCGGATGGCATACAGCACTGTGGTGTGGTCGCGGTCAAATTCCTTGCCAATATCAGGCAGGCTGAGATTGGTCAGGTTGCGGATGAGGTACATGGCAATCTGCCGTGCCTCGGCAATGTTTTTCTTTTTGAGAGTGCCCCGGATGACGGATTCCTCGATGGAATAGAATTTGCACACCTGGCTGATGACCAGAGCCGGGGTGGGCAGAGCGCTGCCCTCGGTCTTAAAGGAGTCCTCAATCACCCGGGAGACGTTGGTCAAATCCAGAGGCATATTATCCAGGTCGCGGTAAGCCAGCAGCTTTTTTACAATGCCCTCAATCTGGCGGACGTTATTGGTCACGTTGACGGCAATGTAGTTGCACACATCGTCGGGCAGCTCTACCCCCAGGCTCTTGGCCTTGTTTTTCAGGATGGCCATACGGGTTTCGTAATCCGGGGGCTGAACGTCAGCCAGCAGGCCCCACTCGAAGCGGGTGCGCAGGCGATCCTCCAGGGTCAGCATATCGCTGGGCTTCCGGTCGGAGGTCATCACAATCTGCTTGTGCTCCTCATAGAGCTTGTTGAAGGTATGGAAGAATTCCTCCTGGGTGGATTCCTTGCCGGCGATGAACTGAATATCATCAATGAGGAATAGGTCACTTTCCCGGTATTTGTTGCGGAATTCCACGTTTTTGCCGCTGGCAATGGCGGAAATCAGCTCGTTGGTGAATTCGTCGCCCTTGATATAAACGATGTTCGCCTCTGGATTCTGGCGGCGGATGTCGTTGGCGATGGCATACAGCAGGTGGGTCTTACCCACGCCGGACGGGCCATAGATGAACAGGGGATTATACACCTGCCCCGGATTTTTGGAGACGGCGATGGAGGCACTGTGGGCGAACCGGTTGCTGGGGCCGACCACGAAATTATCGAAGGTGAACTGGGGGTTAAAGTCCATGGAGGAGATGGTCTTGCCCTTGTTGCGGAAGGCATCGCGTTCTTTATCGCCGAACACCAGGAGCTTGGCATCGGAATTGAACACTTCCTTTAGTGCATCTTCCACATATCCGGTACACCGGCGGCGGATGATGTCCCGGCGGAAGTCGGAAGGGGAATAGATAATCAGGTTGTTCTCGTTGAGCTCGACCACCTCCGCATCATCAAACCAGGAGGATACGGGTATGCTTCCCAACTTCTCTTCCATGTGGCTGAGCACCTTGGCCCAGACATAGGCGGATGAATACATTATTAGGCTCCTTTCTTCTATTTACAGCAGCCAATCAGAAAAAAGTCTGCATTTTTGAGCATATCATTTCAACGTAGAGTATAGCACATTTCCTGCAAAATTACAAGCCGTTTTTCGCCGGTTTTCTATTATCTACTTGACCGTTTCCCCGGAAAATGATATAGTAGTAAACCAATAAAAAATGTTCCCGCTGCTGCCCGTTTCGGAGAGAAGATTCGTTCTTCCGGGAGCATCATAAAAAAGAGGGATAAGGATTGTTAGAGAACGAAAAAATGAAGGTTGCCTGGACCTATGTGGTCATTGCAGCCATCGCCTTCCTGGCGGCGCTGGACTATGAGCTGTTCGTCTTCCCCAATCAGTTTGCCCCATCGGGGCTGAACGGCATCTGTACCATGATTCAGTACATCACCGGTGTCAGTGTGGGCTATCTGAGCCTGCTGATTAACGTGCCCCTTGCCATCTGGTGCTATGTGGAGGTGAGCAAGCCGCTGGCGCTGCGCAGTATGGTGTATGTGGTGGTGTTCTCCGTGGCGCTGCTGGTGCTGGACAAGGTGGATTTGACTCCCATTGCCTACTCCACGGAAAACGGTACCAGCCGTATTATGGGGCCCCTGGTGGCGGGCATCATCATGGGCTACTGCTACAGTATTCTCATCAAGGCCAGCGCCTACACCGGCGGTACCGACTTCATTTCTGCCGTTATTCACAAACGGCACCCGGATAAGAGCGTATTTTCTCTCAGCTTTATCATCAACGCAATGGTTGCAATCGCCAGCTTTTTCGTGTATGATTATAAAATGGAGCCGGTGATTTTGTGCATTCTTTATAGCTTCGCCTCCGCCACCGTGGCAGAGCGATTCCAGAAAAGCGGCCGCAGCGCCATTCGCTATGAGATTGTCACCAACCATCCCGACGAATTGTGCAGCGACATCATTCACCTGCTCCATCACAGCGCCACCCGCATCAAGGCGCAGGGCGCTTACACCGGCAAGGATACCTGGATTGTGATGTGCGTGGTCAACACCACTCAGTCCGCTGCCCTTGCCTCCATCATTCAGAGATACCCGGACACCTTCGCCATGATGAGTCCGGTAGGCGGAGTGATGGGTAATTTCAAAAAGCTCAGCGAAACCGGAAAGCCTGTCCCCCACATTCTCGATGGCGGCGACGGTCAGACCATCTGACCCTGGGGCAGGCACATCCGTTCATTCACCCTGTCATTTTTATAAGGAGGATTTTTTCATGGCATATTATTACCAGGAACCGAGTCACACCTTCAGCGAGTATCTGCTCATTCCGGGCTACACATCCGAGGACTGCATCCCCGATAATGTGACCCTGAAAACGCCCCTGGTGAAATACCGCAAGGGCATGGAAGAACCGGCCATTTCCCTGAATGTGCCCCTGACCTCTGCGGTCATGCAGTCCGTGTCCAACGACACCCTTGCCATTGCCCTGGCAAAAGAGGGCGGCATCAGCTTCATCTTCGGCTCTCAGACCATCGAAAATCAGGCAGCCATGGTTGCCAAGGTGAAGAATCACAAGGCCGGCTTTGTCACCTCTGCCTCCAACCTGACCCCGGAGAACACCCTGGCAGATGTTCTGGCACTGAAGGCCAGCAACGGCTTCTCCACCGTTGCCATCACCGCCGACGGCACCCCCAACGGCAAGCTGCTGGGCATCGTGTCCAGCCGTGACTACCGGGTGTCCCGGATGCAGCCCACCGACAAGGTGGCAACCTTCATGACCCCGCTGGAAAAGCTGATTACCGCTCCCGCCGAAACCACCCTGAAGGAAGCCAACGACATCATCTGGGATCACAAGCTCAATTCCCTGCCCATTGTGGATGCTGACGGTCACCTGCTGTACTTTGTCTTCCGCAAGGACTATGCTTCCCACAAGAGCCACCCCCTGGAGCTGCTGGACGAAAAGAAGCGGTATCTGGTGGGCGCAGGCATCAACACCCGGGACTATGCCCAGCGCATTCCCGCTCTGCTGGAAGCCGGTGCGGATGTGTTTGTCATTGACTCCTCCGAGGGCTACACCTGCTGGCAGAAAAAGACCATCGACTGGGTTCGCGCCACTTATGGCAACAAGGTGAAGATTGGTGCCGGCAACGTGGTTGACCGGGATGGCTTCCGCTTCCTGGCGGAATCCGGTGCAGACTTTGTAAAAGTGGGCATCGGCGGCGGCTCCATCTGCATCACCCGTGAGACCAAGGGCATCGGTCGTGGTCAGGCCACCGCTCTGATTGAAGTGGCAGCTGCCCGGGACGAATACTTCCGGGAGACCGGCGTGTATGTGCCCATCTGCTCCGACGGCGGCATTGTCCATGACTATCACATGACCCTGGCGTTGGCCATGGGCGCTGACTTCCTGATGCTGGGCCGTTACTTCGCCCGGTTTGACGAAAGCCCCACGCCCAAGATTATGGTCAACGGCGCTTACATGAAGGAATACTGGGGTGAAGGCTCCAACCGTGCCCGCAACTGGCAGCGCTATGACCTTGGCGGTGCCCAGAAGCTGAGCTTTGAGGAGGGCGTTGATTCTTACGTTCCGTATGCCGGCCCGCTGGCCGATGGCGTGCAGACCACGCTGTACAAGGTGCGTTCCACCATGTGCAACTGTGGTGCGCTGTCCATCCCGGAACTGCAGCAGAAAGCCCGCCTGACGGTCGTTTCTTCCACCTCCATTGTGGAAGGCGGCAGCCATGACGTTATCCTGAAAAACAACCCGAACAATGTTTAAGCTGTTCCGGGTTGGGGCACCACGGCCAGCAGAATTTGCGCTTGCAATCTGATAGGATTTGTGGTATTATAACCAACATGAGATGCAAAGGGGCAGCTACCAATACAGCTGCCCTTTTTTGCACTTTTGCGGGTTCAGGCGGTAACATTGTGCGTTTTAACCGCCTGGGGCCGGGGGCTCAGCCCCAAAACAATCAGGGACGCGGCAGAATGGCTGCGCCAATTAAGAGAGGGAAAGAATTATGAAAAAATTTGCCTGCGCTGCGCTGAGCACTGCACTGCTGGCCAGCATGCTGGCTGCCTGCGGCAGCTCCGCATCCACCACCCCAGCGGCTTCCTCCGCTGATACATCCTCCGATACCGGGGCATCTTCCATCGAAGCTGCCGCTTCCACCGGGGCTGCAGCAGATGGTTCGCTGCACGTTGCCATGAACACCGATATCCAGACGATGGATGTGCACAAGACCAACAACGACTACATGGTGCCGCTGAATATCTTTGACCGCCTGTTTGAGATCAAAACCAATGCGGACGGCTCCACTGAGCTGGAGAAGAGCCTGGTGGAAGACTACACCGTTTCGGACGACGGCCTGACCTATGATTTCACCCTGCGCAGCGGTGTTACGTTCTCTGACGGCACCCCGCTGACCGCCAACGATGTCAAGTATACCTTTACCCGTATGCTGGCCTTGCCGGACAGCGTGCAGACGGATTATGCCTCTGCCATTGCCGGTGCGGAAGCTGTGATGGATGGCACCGCCACCGACCTGGAAGGCATTCAGGTGATTGATGACACCCACTTTACCATTACCCTGTCGGAGCCGTTTGCCGGTTTCCTGTATGAGCTGGCAACCGCTTCCTGCTCCATCATGAGCGAGAAGAACGTGGAGGAAGCAGGCGACCAGTTTGGTATGGACTGCTCCAAGACCATCGGCTCTGGCCCGTATGTGGTCACCAGCTGGACCCGCGACAGCAGCATTGTGCTGGATGCCAACCCCAACTACTGGGGCGAAAAGCCCAGCGTGCAGCATGTGGAAATTTCCATCGTGCCGGATTCTTCCACCATGAGCATGATGTTCCAGAACGGTGAGCTGGATATCCTGGACTGCGATTACATTGACGCTGCCGTTGTCAACTCTACCTACAAGACCCAGTATGCCGATGATATCGTAACCTCCAACCGTCTGGGCACCACCTACATGGCTCTGAACGAGAATGTGGAGCCGCTGAACGATGTCAAGGTCCGCAAGGCCATCCAGATGGCCATTGACCGCCAGACCATCCTGGATACCGTGTATAACGGCGATGGCAACCTGGTGGACGGCATTTACCCCAAAGGCCTGATCGGCTACACCGAGGACAACGAGGGTTGGCTGAAGTACGACCCCGAACAGGCCAAGAGCCTGCTGGCCGAAGCCGGTTACGCGGATGGCTTTACCATGGAGATTGCTGCCGATAACTCCAGCAGCGATTCCACTCTGCTGGTCATCCAGATCGTGCAGCAGTACCTGCAGCAGATCGGGATTAACGCCGAGATCAAGAGCTATGACCCCGCCAGCTGGCTGGATCTGCGCAAGAGCGGCGATATGGTCAGCTTTGTCAGCTCCTGGACGGCCGACTATAACGACCCGGATAACTTCATTTACACGTTCTTCGGTACCCCCGAAAAGAGCAATGTGCGCAGCCTGAACTACTTTAACACCGACGTTATGAGCCGTGTTGCTGCCGCCCGCGGCATTGTGGACGACACCGAACGCCTGACCGAGTACGCCGCGCTGGAAAAGCAGATCGTGGAAGAGGACGCTGCATGGGTACCCATGTTCAGCCGTTCCCACCTGTTTGTTAAGGGCGACCGGATCGCCTCCTTCACCCCGCACTGGGCCGGTTATAACGATACCCAGTATATCAACGTTACCTTGAAGTAATTTTTGGACAAAAAAAGTTACAAATAATGCAATGCAGGCTGCGACCACAGGTTGCAGCCTGCATTTTTTATGTTATAATTTTAATGCTTGTATATTTTACAGCATAAAAGTGTAAAAATATACAGTCGCTCAAACAGACTGTCCATAAGGTAAAACTGCATTCTGCCTGGCAGGAACCGTAGGGGCGCACATTGTGCACCCACGTTAGCGCTTTTTATAAAAGCGCTGTGCCGAAGCAACGCCTGCGGGGAAAATGATGTTCACCTGCACAGAGCATGGTTTTAACCGATTGGCAGTTTGGAAACAGCGGCTGTGAGGGACAAAAGGGGAGTGACTCCGTGTGAAAAGCGTGATAAAGCGCATTTTGGGCACCATTCCGGTGCTGATCGGCGTGGTACTGCTCATCTTCATCATGCTGTGCATTGTTCCCGGCAATGCGGCGGCTATGCTGCTGGGTGAACATGTGGACCAGGCCACCATTGACCGCCTGACTGAAGTGATGGGGCTGGATAAGCCGGTGATCGTGCAGTTCTTTGACTATCTGGCCGGGGCGATCCATGGGGACCTGGGCATCAGTTATAAATATAACCGCGCTGTTACCGATATGATCATAGAGGCGTTCCCCTACACGCTGGAACTCGCCCTGCTGGCGGCGCTGTTTGCCTGGGTGCTGGGCCTTGGCACCGGTATTATAGCAGCCATCAGGCAGAACAGCCTTGTGGACCACCTGTTCATGGGCGTTTCGCTAGCTGGCGTTTCCATGCCTATTTTCATGGTGGCGCTGCTGCTGCAATACCTGTTTGCCTTCAAAATCAAGGCATTCCCGCTTACGCTGGATGGTACCTTCCTTTCCATGATTCTGCCCGCCATTGCCCTGGGCTGGAACAGCGCAGGCAGCATTGCCCGTATGACGCGCTCCAGCCTGCTGGAAGTGATGCAGGCGGATTATATTGATACCGCCCGTGCCAAAGGCCTGCGCAAGCAGGCGGTTATTCTGGGCCATGCGCTCAAAAACTCCATGCTGCCGGTCATTACCATGATGGCATTGCAGTTTTCCGGCATGCTGTCCGGCGCGGTTATCACCGAGAGCATTTTTGCCATTCCCGGCATCGGCCGCCTTGCCACCACAGCGATCCAGAACCGTGATATGCCGGTGCTGCAGGGGACCGTGCTGTTTACCACCGTGCTGGTCATTGCAGGCAACCTGATTGCGGACCTGCTGTATTCTGTGCTGGACCCGCGCATCAGAAAGGAGGCATAAGCCATGGCAGACGAAATGTTGAAAAATGCCCAGCCGCAGGAACTGGAAAGCCAGATTGGCGAAGAGGACGGCCTGAAAGAACAGCTGCTGCGCATGTGCCGCCAGAACAAGCTGGCCGCCTTTTCGGCTGTGCTGATTCTGGTTGTCATCCTGATAGCTATTTTTGCTCCCGTTCTGGCCCCCTATGGTGAGGCTGAGCAGGACCTGATCAGCCGTTTGCAGGGCCCCAGCGCTGCCCACTGGTTTGGCACGGATGAACTGGGCCGCGATGTGTTCTCCCGTATTCTGTATGGCTCGCGCCTCTCGCTTACCATCGGCATTCTGCCCAGCATCATTTCGCTGGTGGTGGGCATCTTCTTTGGCCTGCTGGCCGGTTACTTTGGCGGCTGGGTGGATTATGTCATCATGCGCCTGGCGGATATCATGCTGTCCATCCCGTCCCTGCTGCTGGCCATGGTGGTTATGTACACCCTGGGCCAGTCCACCGTCAACCTGTTTATCGCGCTTTCCCTCACCAGCTGGGCCAGTGTGGCCCGCGTGGTGCGCAGCCAGACCCTGAGCCTGAAGGAGAGCGAATATGTTGAGGCTGCCCGTTCGATCGGTGTCAGCAACGGCAAAATCATGCTCAAGCATATCCTGCCCAACTGCATTCCCTCATTGATCGTTCTGTTTACCCTGAATGTTCCCTCTGCCATTCTGTCTGAAAGCTCGCTGAGCTTTTTGGGCATCGGCGCACAGCCACCGGCAGCATCCTGGGGCTTGATGGTCAACCAGTCCAAGCAGTTTTTGTTCACCCAGCCCTGGCTGGCCCTGGCACCCTGCATTGCCATTATGATCGTGGTGCTGGCGTTCAACTTTTTGGGTGACGGTCTGCGCGATGTGCTGGACCCCTACATGAAGAACCAGTAACGGCGGGGGAGAAGTAAAAGATGGAAAATAATAATAATGTTCTGGAAATCCGCGGCCTGAACTCCTATTTCTTTACCGAAAAAGGCGTGGCCCCGGCGGTGGATGGCCTGGACCTGGATATTCCCAAGGGCAAGATCATCGGCCTGGTGGGGGAGAGCGGCTGCGGCAAAAGCATGACCGCCAAATCCATTATGGGCCTGCTGAAATACCCCGGCCGCGTGGCGGGCGGCAGCATCCGGTTTGAAGATCAGGACCTGACCAGACTTTCGGATAAAGAGCTGCGCAAGATCTGCGGCAATGATATTTCGATGATCTTTCAGGAGCCGATGACCAGCCTGAACCCGGTGCTCAAGGTGGGCCGCCAGGTGCGCGAAACGCTGCTGGTGCATAACCCGACCATGAGCAAGGCGGAAGCCAAGCAGCGCGTGGTGGAAATGTTCCGGCGTGTTGGCATCCCCGAAGCGGAAAAGCGCTATGACTGCTACCCGCACGAGCTTTCCGGCGGCCTGCGCCAGCGCGTGATGATTGCCATGGCCATGGTATGCAAGCCCAAGCTGCTGATTGCCGATGAGCCCACCACCGCACTGGATGTGACAATTGAAGCCCAGATCCTGCGCCTGATGAAGGAGCTGCGGGACGAAACCGGCATGAGCGTGCTGATCATCACCCATAACATGGGCGTTGTGGCGGAAATCTGTGACTATGTGTATGTCATGTACGCAGGCAAGATCATGGAACAGGCTGAAACCTTTGAGCTGTTTGACCATACCATGCACCCCTATACCAAGGGCTTGCTGGATTCCATCCCGCGCATTGGCCAGAACGCCGAGCGGCTGCACACCATCCCCGGTGTGGTGCCCAACCTGCTGCACCTGTCGCAGGGCTGCCCGTTCAGCAACCGCTGCGAATATGCCACCGACCAATGCCGCACGGAAAAAGCGCAGCTGCATCCCGTTGCACCGGATCATCAGGTGCGCTGCTTCCGCTGTGAGGAGGAACATCAATGAGCGAGGTAAAACACGAAGTTCTTTTGCAGGCAAAAGGTATTTATAAAAACTTTGAAACCAGCAAAAAAGACCAGGCCGTCCATGCCCTGACCAATGTGGATCTGACCCTGTACCGCGGCGAAACGCTGGCCCTGGTGGGGGAGAGCGGCTGCGGCAAAAGCACCCTGGGACGCACCCTGATCCGCATGCTGCCCGCAACCAGGGGCAGCGTGACCTTTGAAGGGCAGAACATCACCGCCATGAAGGATAAGGAATTTGCCCCCCTGCGCCGCCGGATGCAGATGGTCTTCCAGGACCCGTATGCCAGCCTTGACCCGCGCATGAAGGTGCGGGATATCATTGCCGAACCGCTGGAAACCTATCATGTATGCAAAACCAAAGCCGAAACCACCCACCGCGTGCTGGAATTGATGCAGGCTGTTGGTGTACCGGCAGAGTTTTTGAACCGTTACCCGCACCAGTTCAGCGGCGGCCAGCGCCAGCGCATCGGCATTGCCCGCGCCATTGCGCTGCAGCCGGACATGATCGTCTGCGATGAACCGGTCTCCGCATTGGATGTTTCGGTGCAGAGCCAGGTGTTGAACCTGCTCAAGGACCTGCAAAAGCAGTACGGCCTGACCTATCTCTTCATCGGGCATGATCTTTCTGTCATCAACTTTATTGCGGACCGCGTCTGCGTAATGTTCCTGGGCCATGTGTGCGAGGTTGCCACCAAGGAAGAGCTCTACAGCCGCCCCATGCACCCCTATACCGCCTTTTTGATGGATGCCATCCCGCAGGCGGATCCACACCGCCGCAACCAGCACCGCCGTGTGCTGATGGGCGAAGTGCCCAGCCCGGTCAACCTGCCGTCCGGCTGCTGCTTCCATACCCGCTGCCCTTACGCAACGGAGCGCTGCCGCACCGAGGTTCCGGAGCTGCGGGAATGGGATGGCCGTATGGTTGCCTGCCACCGTGCGGGCGAAAACTGGGACTGAGATAACACAGTGAGGAAATAACAATGCAGGCAGTAATCAACGTGGCCATAGCGCCGCTTACCACAAACCCGGCCCTCTGGGCGCAGAACCCGCAGCAATCCCGCCTGGTGGATGAGCTTTTGCTGGGCATGCCGGTGGAAATTACCGGCGAAGCCGAACAGCACATGGTACCGGTACGCACCTTTTACGGCTATACCGGCTGGGTAGCACAGGATGCTTTGCTGACTGGCCCCAAGGCGGAAGAATGGCTGGTTCAGCCGCAGATGGTGGTCATAGCCCGCTGGGCTGATGTGCTGGCGGAACCCCGTGTGCAGGGGGGCTGCGTGGCTGCTGGCCTGCCCTTGGGCGCCCGCGTGGCCGTGCAGGGGGAGCCGGAAGACGGCTGGCAGGCCGTAACGCTGCCGGATGGCCGCACCGGTTACCTGCGTGCGGACGCGCTGGCCTCGCTGTACACCCAGCCCTGCGAGCAGGACCAGGAAAAGCTGCGTGTAGCCATTGCCCAGGCAGCCAAGCGCTACCTTGGCACGCCCTACCGCTGGGGCGGCAAAACACCGGCGGGCATTGATTGCTCCGGCCTGTGCAGCATGGCATACCTGCTGTGCGGTATTTCCATCTGGCGGGATTCCGAGCTGAAAGAGGGCTACCCCATCCATCCGGCCCATGTTTCGGATATGCGCGTGGGAGATCTGGTGTATTTCCCCGGCCATGTGGCGCTCTATCTTGGCAATGGAGAGTACATTCATTCCACCGCGCGAGCAGGGGATAATGGTGTTGTGATCAACAGCTTTTACCCGGATTCCCCCCTTTACCGCCCTGACCTGCCCAAGCAGATCACCGCAGTAGGCTCCTACTTTGCCCGCCGGGAGGCAACCTGATAAAATTGAAATGAAGAAAAGCGCCTCTCTGCGATAGGAACAGAGGGGCGCTTTGATATGGGTTTTATAATAAATGCGGTCAAAAGTGCGGTCAGATAAAAAAACTAGACGATAAAACATACGTTTTAACGTTCAACACTTTGGCGGGAGCTGGTGGATTCGCCAAGCCGCGGTCTAAGCAACAGTCCGCAGGGCTGTTGCTTGCCGCCTTCGGGCGGCCGACCTGTTCGAACCCTACCAGTTCCAGCACAAAAAAAGACCCGCAACCTCAGTTGCGGATCTCTTTTGGTGGAGCGAAGCAACCCAAATCCGAACCATTGCCCTCTGGGGCATCTTTGGCGGCGATTTCATCGAAAGTGATGGTTTTTGTGCCGTCTTTGTAGTTGAATGTAATCAAAACTTTTTCATCATAGAGATAAACAGCATTCACGAATGTATTGATAAGCGTTTCCCGGTGGCTTTTCACGTTCGGGTCGAGCTTGCGGAACCGGGTCAGCCAGAACCGAACCTGATTTTCACTCAACCGAGGCCGAGCGATTTTTTCTTCGGCAATCCGAACCTCAAGTTCTTTCTGCTGGGCTTCCAGCTTTTCCAAACGCGATTTGGTGGAGTTGGTCAGCACACCTGCTTGGATGGCGTTCAGCATATTCTCAATGCCGTTCTCTACCTCGCGCATCTGCTTTTCCAGCAAAGGAAGCGTGGTGTTTTCCTGATCCTGCAACTCCATGACTTCTGCAACGATGGCATCAATCACGGCATCGTCCTGAATCAGCTTCATGGTTTCAGCTATGACCAAATCTTCCAGCCACTCTTTACGGACGGTCTTTTTCTTGCAGGTCTTGAAACGCTTCGCGGTGGCGCACTTATAATAATGATGAACGACCTTGTTTCTACCCGTACCGCACTCGCCGAACATCATCGCGCCGCACATTCCGCAGAACAGCTTGGTGGTGAGCAAGTAATCGTCCTCGGCCTTGTGACGGGCAGGAGCGCGGCTGTTCTTTTTGATTTTCAGCTGCACTTCCTCAAACAAGTCCTTGTCCACGATGGCCGGGATGCTGTCGGGCATCACAATGTCCTTGAAGTGGTTTTCTCCGATGTACCGTTTGTTCGTCAGCAGCGTCTGAACACTGTTGTAGGTGAACTTCTGATTGCGGTTGGTGGTCACGCCACTGTCGTTCAGCCAGTTCATCAGTTCCTTCATGGTCGCACCATCGTTGTACCGCTGAAAGGCTTCTACCACAAAGGGAGCTTTCAGCGGGTCGATTTGAAAGAACTTCTCCTCGTCCACCTTAAAACCAATGGGAATCGTGCCGCCGTTGTACTTCCCCTTCAGAACATTCTCGGTCATGCCGCGCACAACTTTTTCAGAAAGTTCTGCCGAGTAGTATTCAGCCATGCCGGTGAGCATACTCTTGACCATGATACCCGCAGGGCTGTCAGAGATAGGCTCCGTGGCAGATACCAGCTTGACATGATTTCGTTCCAACTGGTACTCATAATGTGCAGAATCGTAGCGGTTTCGGGCAAAGCGGTCGAGTTTCCAGACCAGCACAATGTCAAATAACCGTTTCTCGCTGTCCTTGATCATCTGCTGGAAATCCGGGCGGTTATCGGTTTTGGCGGAAAGGGCGCGGTCAATGTAGTGCTTAACTACCGTGATGCCGTTCTTTTCGGCATAAGCCGTACATTCACGAATCTGGCCTTCGATGGATTCTTCACGCTGATTGTCGCTGGAATAGCGGGCGTAGATCACGGCGGTCATGGCAGGCACCTCCCATTTAGATATTGTTGAGCAGCAGATACTAATCAGCAATTGTTTCGTATAATTTATACCATGAATTTTACGTATTTTCAAGTACTTTGAAAAATTCTCATGAAGTATATCGCCTTGAAATTTATAAAAAGGAAACACTTGTAATATTGTGTTGCATCTTATAAAATAGAGGTATCAACAGTTTGCCCTAAGATAGCAAAGGCAGGTGCATCGTTATGACTCCGGAAGCAAGAGCGCGGGAACAGATCGATAACAGATTGCGGCAAAGTGGCTGGACAATTCAGGATCTGAAACAACTAAATCTGACGGTTGCTTCCGGTGTTGCAGTGCGCGAGTTCCCTACCAATACCGGTCCGGTGGATTATGCACTTTTCATTGAGGGAGTGCCAGTTGGTGTTGTAGAGGCAAAGAAAGACGAAGAAGGTCAAGCGCTGACAGATGTGGAAACGCAGTCCAGCCGCTATGCAAATAGCCAGTTCAAATGGGTAAAGCGGGAGTACAAGGTTCGGTTCGCCTACGAAGCCACTGGCGAATTGGTGCGTTTTACCGATTACGCAGATCTTAAATACCGTTCGCGCGAAGTATTCTCGTTTCACCGCCCGGAGACGTTGAAACGCTGGCTTGCTGAACCGGATACTGTGCGCAACAATCTGAAGCGTATCCCGCAGCTGGATGAATCGGGCTTCCGCAAATGTCAAATCAGTGCAATTCATGGTCTGGACACTTCGTTTTCAGAAAATCGGCCGCGCGCTCTTGTGCAGATGGCAACCGGCGCAGGCAAGACCTTTACAGCCATTACTGCCGCCTATCGGCTGTTGAAATACGGCAGAATGAATCGCATCCTGTTTCTGGTAGATACCCGCAGCCTTGGTGAACAGGCCGAGCGCGAGTTCATGGCATACAAGCCCAATGACGATCCTCGCAGCTTTTCGGAATTGTATGGTGTACGCCGGTTAAAAAACTCTTATATTTCCGGGGATGTACAGGTCTGCATCAGTACGATTCAGCGGATGTATTCCATTCTAAAAGGGGAAGAACTGGACGAACAGGCAGAAGAGATTCCCTTTGCGGAATATGTCACCGCCGAAAGCAAAGCACCAAAAGAGGTCGTCTACAATGCCAAAATTCCGCCGGAGTTCTTTGACTGTATCATTGTAGATGAATGCCATCGTTCTATTTACAATGTATGGAGTCAAGTGCTTTCCTATTTTGATGCGTTTATCATCGGCCTGACCGCTACGCCGGATAAGCGAACCATCGGCTACTTCAATGAAAATTTTGTCAGCGAATATACGCGAGAGCAGGCCGTTCTGGACGGCGTTAACGTTGGCGAGGACATTTATCTGATTGAAACCGATGTGACGAAAAATGGTGCAACCATCCTAAAGCAGTTGATCGAGCGGCGTAACCGCCTGACGCGCGCAAAACGCTGGGAGCAGATGGACGAGGATGTGTTCTACACACAGTCCAAGTTGGATAAGGATGTCGTAAATCCAAGCCAGATCCGCGCTGTGATTCGCACCTTCAAAGAAGCACTCCATACCACGTTGTTCCCCTACCGGAAAGAAGTCCCCAAAACGCTGATTTTTGCCAAAACAGACAGCCATGCAGACGATATTGTGCAGATCGTCCGGGAAGAATTCGGCGAAGGAAACGATTTTTGCAGAAAGATCACTTACAGCGAACAGAATCCGGAAGCTGTTCTCAGCTCGTTCCGGAATGACTACAACCCACGTATAGCCGTTACCGTGGATATGATCGCGACCGGTACGGATGTAAAGCCCATCGAGTGCCTGCTCTTCATGCGGGATGTGCGCAGCAGCAATTACTTCGAGCAGATGAAAGGCCGCGGCACCCGCACACTGAGCAAGGATGATTTACAAAAGGTAACACCTTCTGCTACGGAAAACAAAGATCATTTTGTGATCGTGGATGCAGTGGGTGTAACCAAATCCAAAAAGACCGAGACCCGTACGCTGGAACGCAAGCCAGCTGTTTCCATGAAGGAACTGATGATGAACATTGCACTCGGTGCGCGGGATGAGGATACCTTGACTTCTCTTGCAAACCGTGTGATTCGTCTCAGCCGCAGGATGGAACGCAGCGAACACAAGCAGTTCAAAGAAACCGTAGGGCAGACCGCAGAGCAGGTTGCGGAGAATCTGCTGAATGCCTTTGATGAAGATGTCATTCAGGCCAAAGCACAAGCAGAAAGCGGCGTGCTTACGCCCGCACCGGAACAGCTTGCACAGACCCAGAAAGAGCTCATCAAACAGGCCGTTGCACCTTTCCAGAAGCCGGAAGTTCGCGATTTTATTGAAAATGTCCGACGCAGCCATGACCAGATCATCGACAGCGTCAATTTGGACAAGGTACTCTTTGCCGGTTATGATACCAATCAGGAGGAAACGGCAGACCGGGTGATCTCTACATTTAAGAATTTCATCGAGGAAAACAAAGATGAGATCATTGCCCTGCGCATCATCTACAATGAAACGTATAAAAAACGTCCGATGGTACTGAAAAAGCTGACGGAACTGTATCAAAAACTCAAAGCAAAGGGCATCACGGTCGAGCGCCTGTGGGATTGTTATGCCATCAAGCAGCCTGACAAGGTAAAGAAAGGCACACTCGCTCAGCTGACCGATCTGATTTCTATTATCCGTTTTCAGATGGGCTATACGGATACCCTTTCGCCCTTTGCCGACCGGGTAAACTATAACTTCAAACAGTGGACTTTCCGCCGCAACACCGGTGCGGTCCACTTTACCGCTGAACAGATGGAATGGCTGCGGCTGATCAAGGAGCATATCATCACATCCCTGAGCATTCTGCCGGAGGACTTGGAGTATACGCCGTTTGACAGCAAAGGCGGCTTAGGTGGGTTCTATCGGGTGTTCGGAGAAAAGTATCAGGAGATTTTGGACGAAATGAATGAGGAATTGGTAGCGTAAGGAGAACGCATTTAATGTATCCAATAAAAAAACTACAGGACTGCGCAACTATTATAGCCGGGCAGTCACCAGAATCGAAATATTATAATAGTACTGGAGAGGGAATTCCTTTCTTTCAGGGAAAGGCTGATTTTGGAGAGTTATATCCTAAAGTCCGTGTGTATTGTTCTAGCCCAACTAAAATTGCACAATATAATGATATTTTGCTTTCTGTAAGAGCACCTGTTGGCCCAACAAATTTGTCCCCCGGAACTGTTTGTATCGGTCGTGGTTTAGCAGCTATTCGGCCTGATGATTCTTTGGATTTGAAGTATCTACTCTACTATTTTCGCTATTTTGAGACACAACTATCGGCAAAAGGAACCGGAACAACATTCAAGGCAATCAATCAAAAATTGATAAAAAATCTTGAGATTCCAATTCCTCCGCTCAATGAGCAATCCCGAATTGTTTCCAGAATCGACGAGCTTTTCTCGGAGCTTGATAAGGCTGTTGATACTCTTAAAACTACAAAAGAGCAGTTAGAGGTATATCGGCAGGCTGTGCTAAAAGAAATTTTTGATTCTGTCTCAACAACATCGGTTCATATAAAAGACGTTTGCTTAGATATAAAGGTTGGCATTGTTATAAAACCAACTCAATATTATGTTTCCGAAAATGGTGTTCCTGCTTTTCGCAATGCAAATGTTCGTAGAGGATATATTAACGATACTGACTGGGTGATGATTTCAAAAGAAGGTCACCAGCAAAATTGTAGAAGTGAAGTTCACACAAATGATGTTCTTATCTCACGTTCCGGAGCAAATTTGGGAATGGCATCGGTCGTTCCTGCGCGGTATAATGGATACAATGCAATAGATGTGGTCATTGCCGTTCCGGATATATCCAAAGTTATTCCAGAATTCTTAGCACAATACACCAATTCTCCGATGGGTAGAGCTATTGTAAAGAAAAATGAACGAGGTGCCGCACAAGGTCACCTAAATGTATCTGCTTATGCAAATCTTCCTATTGGTGTACCGGATTTGCAGGAGCAAGAAAAATTGGTAAAACAAATATCGGACAGGCTTTCAGTTTGCGATAGCATTGAAAAAACAGTTGATACCGCGCTTGCACAGACAGATGCAATGCGGCAGAGTATTTTGAAACAGGCGTTTGAAGGAACATTGTAAAAAGGAGTGAGTTTTGTGTCCTGTATTTATTACGGAAACCAAGAGGGATTAACCTATAATAAACGTGAACATGTTTTTCCGGCATCGCTGGGATGCAAAACAATGCTTCCCAAAGGATGGGTATCCGATCAGGCAAACGAGCTGTTTTCCCCTATGGAAGAAATTCTCACAAGACGTTCCCTGATTTCAACAGAACGTGCTCTTTTTGGGCCAGGGAAAAGAGGCTCTCTTGCGCCACAAAAAGCGGCTCAAAGCGATGTGTGTGTTGGTGTGGACGAAAAGGGAGACTGCGTTCTTAGTTATATGGCGTTAGGTAATCCATATAATATCAGCCATTTTTGTCGTGGTGAAAAACATTTTCGGATTTCTCTCGCAGTCAAGGATATGCCGGATGCTGCCACTAAATTCATTTCAGCCTTAAATAATTTTGATGAGCATACGAAATATGTAACGCTCACTTCAAAAGATATTTCACCAAGCGAAGTTTTGGTCGGATATCACAAAGGAAAGTACTATATTGCGTCTCATCCCTCCCAAAAAGATTCCTATCATATCGAAAAAGAAATAAAGGGCTTTTTGTCCTGCTCAGATGCCGTGTTAAACGCCAAAAATATGAGAGAGGAACAAACACACGTAAAAATGGGATTCCAGCTTCAGGAAACACCTGAAACGTCCAGAATGTGCGCAAAGATTTTGCTGAATGCAACTGCATATCTTTATGGAAAAGAATTTGCAGAGAAACCAGAATTTGATGAAGTCCGCGCATGGATTCTGCATGGAAATCATTCGGAGAAATTCTGCCGACTTCCGAGCGCAGTTGAAGAAACAGCAGCACTCCACAAAATTGCACCAAAGAAATCACACTGGTGTCAGTTTGCAATGATTCAAAATCAGTTTATTGGAGTGCTATGTTTATATGGCTTTTGGCAATGGGTTGTTCCTCTTGCGTATTTCGATAAACCGCCTATCCATGAGCCAAATGCTTTTATTTGTGACTGGGAAAATCAAAAAGATTATAAGTTGCTGGATTATATTTTAGAGTGCCAAGGTTTAGGTGCAAAAATATAAACAGTTATCATATAACCATACATTAAATGTCGTTAGAAGGAAGGCGTCAAAATGGATGTTTTAACTGGTCTTTCCAAGTTTTTTGAATTACTAAACGATAATAGCGGTGGTTTGACATTTCTTATTACAGTTGTTTATGTTATTGCTACCATCGCTATTTGTAAAGCAAACATTCAATCAGCGAATGCTTCCAAGAAACAGCTGGAAGAAATGCAAAAACAATATGCAGAGGAAAACAGGCCACTTATTGAGGTTGAATTTTTATTTGAACGACGGTCATTCTACGGATTACGCTTTATAAATCACGGAAAATCGACTGCGCAAAATGTTGAAATTCAATTAAGTGACGCTTTTATTGATAGTTTGGAAAGCACAAACTTTGCGGAGTTATTAAAAAAGCAAAAGGGAAAAAAATGTGTTATCGGCGTTGACCAACACTATGACCTCTTCTTTGCAAATGATACCTATATTCAGCTTCCAAATAAAGTGCCAGCAACTGGAACCATTCATTACGAGGATAATGGCGTAAAATATCAAAGTGAGTTTGACATTGACACGGAACACTATGCAACGATTTTCTCTTTGGAAAGCGACGAAGAAAAGTTTCTAAAAGAAATGAAAAATCAAACTGCTGAACTAAAACGAATGAAAGAAAGTATTCGGGCAATTGCCCAAAATACAAAACAATTTAATACAACTGAGGAATCCGAATGAGCGAACAATCTTCTAATATCGTCTCCAAAGTCTGGGGACTTTGCAATCCGCTGCGGGACGATGGCGTATCCTATGGCGATTATCTTGAACAGCTTACCTACCTGATTTTCCTGAAAATGTCCGATGAATACTCCCGCCCGCCGTATAAGCGAGAAACCGGCATCCCTAAAGGCTACACTTGGTCAGATATGAACACGCTTAAGGGCGCAGAGCTGGAAAATCAGTACCGCGCTATACTGGAACGGCTGGGCGATGAGGGCGGCATTTTAGGGCAGATCTTCAAAGGGGCCGTCAACAAAATCAGCAATGTTTCCATCCTGTACCGCGTGGTGCAGATGATCGACAAGGAAAACTGGGTGTCCATGTCCTCCGATGTGAAGGGCGAGATCTACGAAGGGTTGCTGCAAAAGAACGCCGAGGACGTAAAAAGTGGTGCAGGGCAGTATTTTACACCCCGCCCGCTCATCAAAGCAATGGTGGCCTGTCTGCGCCCGGAACCGAAAAAGACGATCGCTGACCCCTGCTGTGGAAGCGGCGGCTTTTTCCTTGCCGCACAGGCGTTCTTGGCTGACCCAAAGAACTATGCACTCGACCGTACAGAGAAAGAATTCCTGAAAAACGAAACGTTCTATGGAACTGAACTTGTGGTTGCAACCTTCAAACTCTGCCTGATGAATCTGTATCTGCACAATATCGGTGACCTGTACGGCAAAGTCCCCGTCATGCGCGGGGATGCGCTGTTGTCTGACCCGGGTTATCGTGTAGACTATGTGCTGACGAACCCGCCGTTCGGTAAAAAATCCTCCATCACCTTCACCAATGAAGAAGAGGAGCAGGAAGAAGAGGATCTGGTCTACAACCGGCAGGATTTCTGGACAACCAGCTCGAATAAACAGCTCAACTTTATCCAGCATATCAATACGATTCTGAAGCCGACCGGAAAGGCGGCCGTTGTTGTACCGGATAACGTTCTGTTTGAGGGTGGTGCAGGCGAGATCATCCGTAAAAAGCTATTGGACACCACGGATCTGCACACCATTCTCCGTCTGCCAACTGGCATTTTTTACAAGCCGGGTGTAAAGGCAAATGTGATTTTCTTTGATAAGCGTCCCGCCAGCCCAGAGCGTCAGACAAAGGAAGTCTGGATCTACGATTTTCGCACAAATGTTCACTTTACGCTTCGTCAGCATCCCATGACGGACGCTGATTTACAGGATTTCATTCAATGCTATCATCCGGAAAACCGCCACGAACGCACAGAAACATGGTCACAGGAAAATCCAGAAGGCCGCTGGCGCAGATTCACGGTAGATGAAATTCTGGAACGTGATAAAACCAGTCTGGATATTTTCTGGCTGAAGGACAAATCACTTGCTGATTTAGATAATCTCCCTGCGCCGGACGAACTTGCCGCAGATATTATTGAAAATTTGCAGAGCGCTCTGGAAAGTTTTCAGGAATTGATGGGGCAACTGAAAAAGAACGATTGAACAGGATGTGAGCATAATCGAAAATTCTAAAATGAAACCGAAAAAGACTGCGGAAGAACTTGTTCAGATGCTCCATGATGAAAAAGGTATCCAATTTCATCTCATTTCAGAAGAACAGGCCGTAGAATGTTTTTCAAAGAGAAACAATTATCTGCGCACAGCATCTTATCGAAAGAATTACCCCAAACATATTGCTGGCCCAAATGCAGGAAAATACATCCATCTTGAGTTTGCATATTTGACTGAGCTGTCTACACTGGATTTTTACCTAAGGGAGCTTCTTCTGCAAATGTGCATTGATGTAGAGCATGATTTGAAAGTTTCGCTTCTGCGTGAATTAGAAGAGAATCCGAGTGAAGACGGTTATGCAATCGTCCGTGATTTTCTTGCACAATACCCGGAGATTTTGGCAGCTATCGAACGAAAAACAGACGCCTCCTTTACAGGCGAACTAATTGAAAAGTATTTTGCAGTATGTTCTGTTTTCCCGGCACAGAGTCCGCAGGCGTATCTATCAACACGTATTTATGACGTTGATTGTCCAATGTGGGTTCTGGAAGAACTGATTGGATTTGGCGAATTTTTGCGTATGTACCGTTTTTATGCAGAACGAAATCCACAGTTTACACCACTGTTACCCCAAAGAGTTTTGAATCCGGTCAAAAGTTTGCGCAATGCTTGCGCGCATAATAACTGTTTGCTCAATGCGCTGTCTCGCACGAGCACAACAAGGCCATCACCTGAGATCTCGGCCTTTATTGCATCACTCGACAATATCTCAGCTGGTGAACGCCGCAGCAAATTGACAAGCCGTCCGATGTTTGAAATTGTCTGCTTGCTATATGCTTATAACAAAATTGTTAGCCCTTCCGTCAAAAAACGTCGGATAAAGCAACTCACTGAATTCGTAAACGGTCGAATGCAAAGGCATATAGATTATTTTGAAGGTCCAGAAGGAAACAAATTGATATCAACTTCTTTTGAATTTCTGAAAAAAGTTGTTGACAAGTTGAATTAGTTCACATATAATATCATTGATATTAAAAAGAGTAATCTTTTGTGCGAGTGCCGTCACTGACGTCGCTCGCATTTTCTTTTGTTTAAGACGCTGTGTGGAGTTCCGATACCGCCCCGCAACACACCCGATTCATTTTGCCGCTGTTTCTCACCCGACAAAATCATCGCTGCGCTGCGTGGGCGGTATTTTTTACAAATAGAACCTTATGTGGTTGTGCAGTTCTCCGAAATTTGTTTTAGTTGTTGACTGTACAACCTCAAAGTGTTATTCTTGTGCTTGAAAGAAGCAGAACGTAGTGTCCGCACTGCGCCCGGCTTTCTTCATATCGCACCTTGAATCTTGAATAAGCCGTCTGAACGTGATACCGTGCCATGACCTCACACTTTCCGTGAGCGAGCCGGACAACGCCGCTGCACAAACAGGGGCAGGAACTTCGTTCGGAGCAAACGGTGACTCTCATACATGAGCAGAGACCTTTTACTTATTTTTTGCGTCTTAACAATTCGGAAACATTTGCTGATGAAGCGTTTTGAGCGCAGCGGTAGAGGGCAAGAACCGTCCCGTGGCCACAAATTTTCAATT
>ERZ772861.1097-NODE-1097-length-24405-cov-9.200164_pt1 | contig 24405 bp, 19 predicted proteins | sample MGYA00512135_ERZ772861 | MGnify/ENA primary metagenome ERZ772861 (study PRJEB29015, sample SAMEA2737700) | human gut metagenome | biome: human gut; feature: human-associated habitat; material: faeces | place: China | collected 2012 ...
AAGTCCCTTGTCCTGATCCCTTTGGTTGTCTCCCTCTTTCATATTGACAGGTGTACCCACTCGAATAGCGAACCCGAGAAGTGCTATCCGACAAACAGAACTATCGGTAGCTTTGAAACAGTCATATTTTGCTGCGCTTACAATAAAAATACTGCTGAGTCGGATTTCCCCTGTATAAAGCGGTTCAATGGCATATTCCGTGCTGTTTGGGATAGGCAATTCACCCCTCCAAAAGTTACGCATATAATACTAAAAAAGCGACAGAAGTTACGGTGGCTCCGCCCTTGAATTGCCGTACATGGCTTTACCTGTCGCTTTTTTGATTTCAGAACCCGTACAGGCAGTAGTTTTTACATAAATATTGCGAGAAATTTAAACTCCTGTTGCAAAAATCTGCCCGTTATTTAAGATAAACGCCTAAAAATGAATTAAAACTGCAGGAATCTGCAGTATGACGGATATTTACATTCATACGTCATAATTGGCAAAAAACGTTCCGATTCCGATAAAAAGAAGCGAAAAACCCGAAGATCAGTCATATCTGCAATCCGATTTCCGATATACTGTTGGCACAACTGCATAACCGCTTTGCGAAAAATTCATCAATATATTATGCATATTTCACAAAATGCAAGAAACAAATAAAAAACTTGCAAAAAAGCGTTGACAAATCACCCCGCCGTAAGTATAATAATACTTGTAAGCAACGGAGCTACACGAACACAAAAAGTTCGTGCGGCTCCTTTTGTTTTAAGCGGGATTGCAAAAGTTCTGCAGTATCTGCAAAGGCGCAGAGGGGTGCAGATAGAATTTTTTCAGACCCGTTTCAAGAAAAAAGCGGCACAGCCGCAGTCAGAAAATTACCTATTGAAAGGGGCGGTTATCAATGGATTTCTTATCCACGCTAACTCTTGCTGCCGAGTCGGCAGACAAAATTCAGGAAACCGTTAACGCTACGATGTTCAACGTCGGCGACGGCAACGGTATATGGTACCTTATCGGTGCCGCATTGGTATTCTTTATGCAGTGCGGTTTCGCAATGGTTGAAACAGGTTTCACCAGAGCAAAGAATGCCGGCAACATTATAATGAAAAACTTAATGGACTTCTGCCTCGGTACGATTGCATTCGTGCTTCTCGGCTTCGGTCTGATGCTTGGCGAAGATACATTCTTCGGACTTATCGGTGTTCCGAATCTTGACGTTCTTACTCAGCTTTCAGATTTCAACAGATGTGCAGAGTTCGTATTCAACTTAGTATTCTGCGCTACCGCAGCAACGATAGTTTCAGGTGCTATGGCAGAGCGTACAAAGTTCATCAGCTACTGCATCTACTCATTCGTTATCAGCCTTGTTGTTTATCCTATCGAGGCTCACTGGATCTGGGGCGGCGGCTGGCTCGCACAGCTTGGCTTCGTTGACTTCGCAGGTTCAACGGCAATACATATGGTCGGCGGTCTTACGGCTCTTATCGGTGCCGCAATGGTCGGACCCCGTATCGGCAAGTTCAGCAAGGACGGTAAGCCCAGAGCTATCTTAGGTCACTCTATCCCTCTCGGCGCACTCGGTGTATTCATCCTCTGGTTCGGTTGGTATGGATTCAACGGTGCCGCAGCTTCCAACGTAGATTACCTCGCAGATATATTCCTTACCACAACAATTGCTCCTGCAGTTGCAACGGTAGTAACGATGATATTCACTTGGCTCAAGAATGGCAAGCCCGATGTTTCGATGTGCCTTAACGCATCGCTCGCAGGACTTGTAGCTATCACAGCTCCCTGTGCAGATACAGACGCACTCGGCGCAGCAATAATCGGTATTGTTTCAGGCTTACTGGTTTGTTTCGGTGTTTGGCTGCTCGACTACAAGCTCAAAGTTGATGACCCTGTCGGTGCAGTAGCAGTACACTTCTTCAACGGTGTATGGGGCTCTATCGCAGTAGGCTTATTCGCAACAGGCAAAGGTCAGAACGGCATCACGGGTCTGTTCTACGGCGGCGGTTTCAGCCAGCTCGGTATCCAGCTACTCGGTGTTGTTTCGGTTTGCGCATTCACAGCAGTAACGATGTTCCTGACATTCTATATCTTAAAGCACACGATCGGCCTCAGAGCTTCAAGAGAAGAAGAGCTCAAGGGTCTTGATACGACAGAACACGGTCTGCCCAGTTCCTACGCAGATTTCGTTATCGCAGGCGACAGCGTATACAGCGGTTCTTCCGCAGAAGATACAGCAGTTGTTACTACGGCTGCTCCTGTTGAAACCTCTGTACCCGTACAGCACGTTTCAAAGGCAAGAGCTCCTATCAGCGACAGCGATGTAAAGATGACAAAGGTAGACATTATCGCAAACCAAGAGAAGTTCGAAGTTCTCAAGCACGCACTTTCATCTATCGGCATCACCGGTATGACGGTATCTCATGTAATGGGCTGCGGTATGCAGAAGGGTTCAACTGAGTTCTATCGTGGTGTTCCCGTAGACGCAAGACTTCTTCCCAAGATGAAGGTCGAGATCGTAGTTTGCAAGGTTCCTGTTGAAAAGGTCGTAGAGGTTGCCAAGAATGCACTCTATACCGGTAAGATAGGCGATGGTAAGATTTTCGTATACGACGTTGAAAACGTAATCAAGGTTCGTACAGGCGAAGAGGCTTACGAGGCTCTGCAGGATAACGATTAACGGTAATCCGGAATTTAACATTGGTTCTTCCTTGAATGTTTTGCACCGTCCTTTTTATAAGGACGGTGCATTTTTGCGTTAACCACTTGCTTTTTTCTCCGAAATGTAGGATAATATACTATAGATATTTCAGACTGTGGAAAAATCTCTATCGTTATCAAAAAATGGGGTTGAGGGGCGTAGCCCCCAACAGGGTCTAGGGGCGGTAGCCCCAGTAATATAGCCCCTTACCAGGGGGAAGGGGTTTGGGGATAGGGATAGAGAACTTGTTCTATTCTTTTAAATAACAGACTTTTTCTACAAGCTGTAATATACTATAGATATTTATGCCCCGCCGGCAAATAAAAAACAAGAGGTATTACTATGCAATTCAGACAGGTAGATGTATATACGAAAAGTGAAGCAATACAGGTGCTTGTAATGCGCCTGTCCGAGCTTGGACTTAACGGATTTATAATTCACGACCCCGCCGATTTTGAGGAGTTCCTCGAAAACAAGGAATATAACTGGGATTATGTAGATGACAGCCTTATGGGACTTAAAACCGTAGAACCACACATAACCTGCTATGTGCAGGATAATGAGCAGGGTGCGGAAATGCTCTCTGCGCTCGGCGGCACTCTTGATGAGCTTAAGGAAAACGATACGGATGATTTTTACGGAAGCCTTGACGTAACGATAGATTGCGTGCGTGAGGAGGACTGGGCAAATAACTGGAAACAGTATTACAAGCCATTCACGGTAGGCGAAAAGCTGATAGTAAAGCCGAGCTGGGAAGATGTTGAGAATACAGACGGCAGAAAGATACTTGAGATCGACCCTGCTTCGTCATTCGGAACAGGTCAGCACCACACCACCCGTCTTGTAATGGAGCTTCTCGAAAAGCAGATACACGAGGGCGACAGAATGCTCGATCTCGGCACGGGAAGCGGCATACTGTCCATCGCAGGACTTCTGCTCGGCGCAAAGCAGGCGGTAATGGTGGATATATTCGAAAACTCGGTACGCACCGCAAAGGAAAATACCGAAAAGAACGGCTTCGGCAGTGATATGGTTTCCGCTTATATAGGAAATATCAGCGATGATGAGCCGCTCAGAGAGAAGATAGGCACAGGCTTTGATATAATTACCGCCAATATAGTAGCTGATGTAATCGTGTCAATGTCGCCGTATTTCAGCGGATTTTTAAAGAAGAACGGCAAGCTGATAGTGTCGGGCATTATCACCGAGCGACTTGACGAGGTGCTGTCGGCACTGAAGGAAAACAATATAAAGGTTGAAAGCATATCGGAAAAAGAGGGCTGGAACGCTATTCTCTGCACCTGCAATCCGTAACGTAAAATGCGTATGCACCATATAATGAGATAAACTGTCAGAAGGAGTTGATCTTATGAGTGGTGCATACTTAATGCTTTTCGCTATGATTTTTCTCGGTATTATGGGGGCTGTTAACGTTATTCTTTTCATCGGAAATCTCGGCATGCCTGCCACTCCGCCTGTCAGCGTAACGCCCGACGGCTGTGACGATGTGGAGGGAAAGGTAAGAGCCGCCCTTAAAGCGACAGACGGCAAGGTTATAATAAATGCCGGCGAAGAATTGCTCAGCGACAGTGAGTTCGCCGTTATATGCCGTAATCTTATCGCTGACTGTCCGAGAGTGACACTTAGAGCGACAAAGAAAAAACAGATATAGAATCTGAAGAACTGGAGGCTGCGTGTTGGATAATCAGAAGGTCGATATTTCCGTAGAGCTGAGCGGCTCTGTGGAGGACGTTATATATAAAAATGCCGATAACGGCTACACTGTCATAAATCTCGGCTGTGACGAAGGACTTATAGCGGTAGTCGGAAATCTGGGAGATGTGAACGAGGGCGAACGGCTTAGTCTGCGTGGCGGATGGATAACAAGCCCGAAGTACGGCAGACAGTTCAAGGCGGCAATGTGCGAGCGCTCAATGCCCGAAACGGAAAGCGAAATATCCGCCTATCTCGGCTCAGGCGTTATAAAAGGGCTCGGTCCGGCCATAGCAAAGAAAATAGTAAAGCAGTTCGGTACGGAAGCACTGGATATAATAGATAACGATTGTATGCAGCTCACCGTGATAAAAGGCATAACCTCCGACAAGGCACTGTACATATCAAACGAATATCACAAGATAACAGGTGTTAACGAGGTAATAAAATTTCTCGGCGAATATAATTTCGGACCTGCCCACGCAATAAGCGTATGGTCTGCATTTGAGCACGACAGCATAAAGCAGATTAAGACAAACCCCTATATACTATGCACAAGCGGCATAGATATAGATTTTCGCTCGGTCGATCGTATGGCGGCAGATCTCGGCTTTGATGCGGAGAACAGCGATCGTGTACGGGCAGGTATAGTGTATGTCCTGCACGAAAATGCAAACGCAGGTCATACCTGCCTGCCGACCGAAAAACTGCGTGAATCTGTCTGCGATAATCTCGGGATTGAACGCAGGCAGTTTGAATCCTGCCTTGACGACTGCGAGGAGAAGGACTGGGTAGTAAGAATAACGCTCGGAAAGCGTGAGTTTGTGTATCTCCCCGAATACTACCTTGCCGAAACCTATATTGCGAAAAAACTTGCCTTTATGCTGAGAACCTCCGCACAGTATGAAAAGGATTATTCCGATGAGATAAGAGGAGTAGAGTTTTCGGAGAATATACAGTACGAGGATCTTCAGCGTGCGGCTATCAGTGCCTGTCTTACAGGCTCTGTATTTATTCTGACAGGCGGTCCCGGCACAGGTAAAACCACGACCCTGAACGGTGTTATCAAGATTCTTAAAGCGCAGAAGAAACGCATACTTCTGTGCGCCCCGACAGGCAGAGCGGCAAAGCGTATGTCCGATCTCACAGGCGAGCCTGCAAGAACTATACACAGATTGCTTGAGGTCGATTTTACCGCAAAGGGCGAGCTTAAATTCAAGCGCAACGAAACAAATCCGCTCCCTGCCGATGTTGTAATAGCCGATGAAATGTCGATGGTTGATGCACTTCTTATGTGTTCGCTTGTAAGAGCGATAAAGCCCACATCTAAATTCATTATGGTAGGCGACTCAAATCAGCTTCCGTCCGTAGGCGCAGGAAACGTGCTGAAGGATCTTATAGCATCGCATTATATTCCGTCAGTGGAGCTTAAAGAGATATTCAGACAGGCGGCACAGAGTCTTATAGTAACAAATGCCCACAGGATAGTAAATGGCGAATTTCCCGTACTTGATGACAGACAGAACGACTTCTTCTTTATGAACAAGTCGCTTGAAAGCGATATTGCCGGGCTTGTGATACAGCTTGCAAAACAGCGTCTGCCCGACACCTACGGATTTTCGCCCATAGACGACATACAGGTGCTTTGCCCTACAAAAATGGGTATGGCAGGAACGAAAGAGCTTAATAAACAGCTTCAGTCGGCGCTGAACCCGCCGTCACAGAATAAGGCGGAGCTGAAATTCTTCGATGTTATTTTCAGAACAGGCGACAAGGTAATGCAGACGAAAAATGATTATGATGTGCTGTGGACAAAAAACAATGAAAAGGGAAGCGGAATTTTCAACGGAGATATAGGAATCATCCGCTCGGTAGACCGCTTTTCCCAGAACGTGACCATAGACTTTGAGGGCAGAGTAGCGATATACACCTCCGAAATGCTGAGAAGGCTCGAACACGCTTATGCCATCACGATACATAAAAGTCAGGGCAGCGAGTATGATGCGGTAATAATTCCGATAACCGCCTTCACACACAACCTGCTTTACAGAAATCTGCTTTACACGGGAGTTACCCGTGCCAAGAAAATGATAATAGTTATCGGCACAAAGGAGCTTGTGAAAACAATGGTGGATAACAACAGGAAAATGCTGCGTTATTCGCTGTTAAGACCGCTGCTCGAAATAGAGATGAACCGCAAGGATACCGAAGAAATCGATGACGCAAAAACGCAGAGCGATTAATATCTCCATGATATAAAAACAGGATGTGCTTTCTTCCTACGGTCTGCTTGATGCAAATAAATACAATTATGCTGTCTTTTCATAAACCGATTCGACATTGGCATAGTATGTAATTCCTTCTCTTGAAATTAAATAATTTGTAACTCCGAAAAGCACCTTCTCGCCTTTAGCAAGGTTCGCCTTACAAACTACTTTGAACATTTCATTTCCGCAATTCACCCAATAACGTATCCCTTTACATTCTATAACCACACCGATAAAAGTATCGTATTTTTCAAATAACATAATTCTGTTCCTCCTTGCAGAAAAATATACAATAAAAGCATAGCCGACCGGCTATGCTTTTATTGTACCGCCACCCGCATAAATATGCTAGGTTAACTTTTCTGAATTTTTGGAGTATTTTTAGCCTCGTTCAGCTAAATTCGGAACATTTAATTCGATTGAATATGATTGCTCTTTATTTGATTTCATATACCAGAAAATCTCTCACTGCAACTTTTTCGCTGATGTAATCATCATATGAAATCCGGTTTTCTTTCAGATAACTCTTAGTAATTTCATCTATGGAAGCTATGTATTCCTCTTTATGCTTTTCAATATATTGCTTATAATATGGACTTTCATCATTAAATGTGTAATAAGTTTTGCTCATGACTTCGTAGTTGCTTATTTCGAAATTTCTATGACTGTAAAGATTTGAAGGGCTGACGGTAGCTGCTATAAAATTACTGCTGTCTTTTGAAAGATAATAGCACAATTTCAAAGTAAGTCTCTGAAAGCCAAGACCTCGATACGTCATTCCGCTTTCTCCCGGATTTACAATCACAGCATCATAAATCGAAAAGCTTGATGATTCATCGATCTCCTTTTTTTCCATCCAATCAATTACAAGTTTACTTGTCTGATAATAATCACAAAGTTCCGTTTTGTCTTTTGTGATATTAGGTATGATTATAGCTTCACACACAAGTATATTTTCACCGTCTGAAACATCTTCGATCACCCAGATAAATCCATTATCTATTCCGTATTCTAATTCATTTTCTTCGCTTCTTATGAATATTTTTCTACTGAACGGCGAAGAAGGCGAATTTATCTTTATAAGCACCTCTAGATCATTTTTAGAAGCCGGTCTTAATCTGAATTTTGTTTTTACATTATTACGGTTTACCATAGAAAATTCCAATACCGCTTTTTTATTCTGTGAGTATTTTTGATAATAATCATATGCTATATGTGACAGCAACAGATCATTTTCAGGATGTACAATATATCTCTGATTTATTTTGTTTCTGACCTCAAAATCATAATAATCATATATTTTTTCGTATGCGTTGAAAATCGGTGTATAAATTTCTGAATCTTTAAAAATAATCTTTTCCTGAATATACTTGTTATTGACTGCCGATGTAAAACTATTTGCGACAGAATTAAAAAATGATAAAAACTCATAAGTACCGTTTAAGAGATTTCTGGACAACTGATTTAAATAATCGATATAATCTTTCAGTTCTGTCTGAAGTGAATCATCATTCAAATCTTTGTCATTTTCTATATACCGTCTGATTTTGTCAAAGCCCGAATCTATATATTTTTTATTAGCCGGCAATTTATCATATAAGTCAAATGATATAGTTGCAGTCGGATCACCGTTTATCTGAATGCAAGCTGCAACTGTCTTAAGAAAATAGTTTGCAAGCCTCAACTTCAATTCGCTGATATCGCAATATAAAAAATCTATACTATCAATATTTGTTTTCAGTTTTTTGACCTTAGTTTTAATCGGACAATCGAGTCGCAGCCATTTATCAAGAATTGTATCCAATATTTCTTTAAGTTTGTGTGCTATATCCTCGTCTGTCGCATTGTCATTGTCGGATAATTCTTTAATCTCTTTGCATATATAACTGCAATCTTCTACTGAGAACTGACTTCTAGCTCCATATTTACCGAACTTGTTGTTGTAGTATTCACGTATATAAGGAATTTTACAATTCAACGGATTCTCGGTTAAATCTTCCCATTTATACTCGGTCAAAATTTTTTGAATGTTGCTTCCGGATTTTGAATACTTGAATTCATCACCGTTATTGTTCATTTTATTATAATCGATAAAAACAAGTTTAATAATCATGCTGTTGTCGACTTTCAAAATATTTCCAATTGTAAAAATCAAGTATTGCAAATCAAATACAGGTACATACGATTTCAGTAACTCTATATACCGTTCTTCCAGCAATTCCAAAAAAGGCTTCATCGACATGGATTCTTTCATATTGGCAGGAACAGTCTTTTTGTTTGTTATGGGATTATCTTTATAAAGTTCTTTTTCGTCTTTACAAACCGGAAACAGAGAAACAATCAAAAGGTACAGCAGAGCTTCAGCGAGAGTTTTTTCGTTTGATTTAAGCTCATTAATAAGATAAACCAGCTTATTTTTTTCATACCATTCGCAGCTTGCAAATTCAATCATTTCAAAGACGTCCATGTTGTCTTTTATATTAATGTGCCATTTGGATTTTTGCTTGTTTTCGATGATCTCTTTAAGGTGCTCTGCCCACTCATCGATATTATCTTTCATGGCATTTTTGAAATCATTTAAAGCTGGCTTCTGATCAAAACGTATATCGCCCGTGCTACTTAAGTAATTGCTATTTCTATTAAACAAACTTCTGCGTATTTTTTCAATAGAGTAATGAGTACATCCGCAATATGTTTTAGCTTTGAACATTTTGTCAAATATTTCTTTATAAGTTATTTTGTCATCGTCTTCTGTCACATTAAAAATATTTATAATTTCATTGTCGTTATCTACGACTATTCGGCTAAGAATGTTTCTAAAAGAAAATTCTTCTCTATTTTTCATATACCAATCTCCTTTTCAAAATTTAGTGTGCACTCAAACTCCAGATGCTCCAGATATAAGTATATCACATTTATTTTTGCTAATCAATACAATGTAAAAAACAGTAATCTCTGTTCCCAAAACCGGGACTTATGTTCTGAGTGTGTACATCAAATCGGGACTCATGTTCCAGAATTGTAAATTTGATTCAAATTTATATTCTCGACAGCCGAAAATCGTCATGCTATAATAATCATAGCGAAAACGAAAGGAGCTGATCCCCATGAATAATACGTCTTAACTCAAACAGGCACCCCATCATAAAAACTCAATCCCAATTCAAGTAGGAGGAAAACAAAATGTCAAGATCAATAATAATGAAGAAGATCGCCACAATTGCAATGGCAATCCTGATGATGATAACTGCAACCTGCACAGGCACATTAAGTTCGATAGCACCCTCTTTTTCTATCTCCGCTTCAGCGGCAACAAGTTACACTGTAAACGATGCAAGAAAAGACCTGGCGATAGTTAAAAAACATAATTACGTTATTTCGTACTATAGAAGCACAAACACTAAAACCGTAGTGAAGGCAGTCCAGCGTATCACAAACTACATCACCGGAAGCAAACTTGCTATTGATGGCATTTTCGGCGATGCTACACGCTCTGCTACCAAAACCTTACAGCGCCGTAACAATATAACCGCAGATGGCATAGTTGGAAGAGAATGGGAAAAGGCGGTTGAAAAGTGCCTTAATAAGCTGCTTGCTTCAAAGAATACCGTCAAAAGCTCCAAAGGCGTGAAACTTGACCTTAATCGTGCAAGAGAATACGCAAAAGCCCATTGGAGTAAGAGCCGTAGAAACCCCCACTACAATTACTACGCAGGTAATAATTGTGCAAATTATGTCAGTCAGATCCTTGAGTATGCCGGACTTAAGACAGATTCAGGTTGGCACAACGCAAAATACAATTACATTAATTGTGGTGGTTTGCAGAATTACCTCTATAAGACATATAATGTAAAATATGATAGAAATTTAAATATAAAAGCCGGAGATATAATTGTCACAAATGGTGATCTTGGCCATGTGATGTTTGTGATGGAGGTAAAAAATGGAAAAATAATTGCCAATGCAAATACTAACGACCGAAATCAGACAACTGTCAATCGTTCTGTTATATATGGAGTGATACACACAAGCGTCCTTTTTTAACCGCACAACATAGCAACGAAAGCCGGGCATCAGCCCGGCTTTTTTCGCATCATCACCCTAATTCTTGTCTTCTTCTTTCTTCTTCTCTTTCCTGAACACAAACACCTTGCTGAAAACATAATTCAGCACCAGCACAACAATGTTCGAGAACACCTTCGCACAGAACTCATAAAGCCCGTTCTCGATGCTCGGAAGATTTACAAGCAGGAACATTATTATAAGGTCGACAAACAGCGTGAACAGCCTTGCCGCATAGAATGACAGCGCCTGAAGGGTGTTCTTTGCAAAGCCCTTTACCTTGCTTTGAAATACCCATATCCTGTTCGTGATATACGCAAATGTCACCGACACTATCCACGATATGATGTTGGGCAATACCGTTGAAGAATCCCCTCCGCTGAAATTGAGCCTGTACGTCCATTTTAAAAACAGAGGTACGCTTTCTTCACTCGGGAATATACAGCGGATTATAAAGTACGTCACTATCGACACAAGCGTTGTAAGCGCCCCGAAGATAACATACATTATTATCTCACGGTATCTTGTGAAAAGCTCCTTCCACTGTGACGGGTGCAGAGCCATTTTAAATATTTCCTTTATCTTGTCCAATTACATATCCGCCATTTCGTCAAAATCTTCGCTGTGCAGATTGTCCTCGCCCATATCGCCGTGACCGTGCAGGTTTGCACCGACCATATCTCTGCCCCTTACCATATACTTGTCACGCTCCAGCTTTACCGCCTCGTCAAGAATCTTCTTAACCTCTCTCGGCTTTTTGACGGATTTAAGTTCCTTGTTCGGAGTATCGCAATCCCTTGACGTTACCACGATAGTACCGCATCCGACCATCCTCTGACCCAGTGACAGCTTCATAGTCTTGTCGACTATCTTGTAAAGCTCGATCTCGTCCTCCTTGATATTGAGAAATCCCACCTTCGTATATAATACGCTTGACGTAATTATATATCTTGTAAATGAGATAGGCATACCCATTATGCACTTTTTGCCGGTCCACAGAATATCGCCGTAATCACGCTCGAGTTTTTTCATATTAGCCATAACATTTTTCCTTTCACTTACCAGAGCTTGTTTTCGTGCGGACATCGGCTGACAGCATAAGCTGCCCTCATCTCCACAAAACAACCGCACTTACTGCACATACCGTTTATAAGGCAGTCGCACTCTGTACATATTTCAAGACGTTTTTTGTACAGCGCTTCATCAGCTTTTTTCTCATCGGGAATAAGTTCTATATTCTCCTTGATATTCTGAAACGCCTCGGCACTCATACGGCTCAGCAGACATCTTTTGCAGACGTTCATGAAAGAATTATTTCAGCAACACTGCAGGGCGGAAGCGTGAATGTTATTCCGCTGTCGCTCTTTGTTATCTTGTCAAATTCCGTGATTGTAACGTTTTCCGGCTCATCAAAGGTGTTGTGAGCATTGCTCTCTGCACTCAGTATCCTTGCCCTTACAGAGTCAAAACTGAATCCGCATATATCCGCTTCAATCGTCTTGCATTCCGTAAGCGAGCAGTTTGAAACCGTTAAAGTCATTTCGTTGTCGCTGTTTACCGATACGCTCTGCGAAATAACGGGAAGATTATATCCCTCCTGCTTTTCGTCCGCTATACTGCTGTAGCACAGCTCTGCGTTCTGGTGGTTCTTATACAGATCGAACACATGATATGTAGGTGTCAGTATCATTCTTTCGCCTTCCGTAAGGATAAGCGCCTGAAGAACGTTCACCGCCTGCGCAAGATTCGCCATAGAGATCCTGTCACAGTGGCTGTTGAAAATGTTCAGATTGATCGATGCAACCATAGCGTCACGCATCGTATTCTGCTGGAATAAAAATCCCGGATTAGTGCCTTCCTCTACATTATACCACGTTCCCCACTCATCTACAACCAGTTTTATGTTATTTTCGGGATTATTTACGTTAAGAATGTCGCAGTGACGCTTTACAAGCGTTTCCATATACCACGTTTTTTCAAGCGTCATGTAATATTCCTCGTCGGTAAATCCGGTAGCGTTACCTTTATCCTCCCAGTTTCCCGTAGGCAGAGTATAGTAGTGCAGGCTCACCGCATTCGTATGCCACGGCTTGATATTCTCTGTTATAACCTTCATCCAGTTATAATCATCTGCACTCGGTCCGCAGGCGACTTTATAAAGATGATTATCGCCGTAGTTCCTGCAATACGTCTGATACTGCCTGTAAAGTGCGGAATACTGCTCCGGTGACATATTTCCTCCACAGCCCCAGCTTTCGTTTCCGACTCCGAGATATTTCAGCTTCCACGGCTTCTCCCTGCCGTTCTTCTTTCTTAACTGCGTCATAGGCGAATCGCAGTCTGAGGTGATATATTCTATCCACTCCGACATTTCCTGCACTGTGCCCGAGCCGAGATTACCCGACAGATACGGCTCACAGCCTACCATCTCGCAGAAATCGAAGAATTCGTGCGTGCCGAAGCTGTTGTCCTCGGTCACTCCGCCCCAGTGGGTATTTATCATCTTCTTGCGCTGTGATTTTTCGCCTATGCCGTCCTTCCAGTGATATTCGTCCGCAAAGCATCCGCCCGGCCAGCGCAGGACGGGCATCCTTATATTTCTGAAAGCCTCGACTATATCGTTTCTGATGCCTCTCGTGTTCGGAATACTGCTGTCTTCCCCGACATAGATACCGTTATAGATACATCTGCCCAGATGCTCAGAAAAATGACCGTAGATCTCCGGGTTTATATGCCCCTTTCTGTCACTGCCGTTTACGTACATTTTTATGCTCATATTCTTTTCCTTTCGTGCTGTTTTGTGCAAGTAGCGTTTTACGGTTTTTTCTGCCGTATGGCTTAATTCTATCATAACGCCCCTCCTTTATCAATAACTTTTTGTGCAAATCTCCGCAATTTAATTTGTAAGCTCGGTTGACACAAACAGGGTAAAGCTATATAATATTTAAAGACAGTAGCAAGGAAAGAGGTATTTTTATGAGCTGTAAAGCACTTATTTTTGACCTTGATGGTACGCTTTTGAATACGATTGACGATCTGGGCGACAGCGCAAATCACGTTTTGTGCAAATTAGGATTTCCTACCCACACGATAGACGAATACAAATATTTTGTCGGAAACGGCATACCTAAGCTGATAGAGCGGTGCTTACCGCCAGACAGGCAGGAGTATAAGGAGCAGGCACTCGCTATGTTTATGGAGTATTATTCTGCTCACAGCGAGGATAAGACCGCCCCCTATGACGGCATACCCGAGCTTTTACGTTCCGCCCGTGAAAAAGGTATGAAACTCGGCGTCATAACCAACAAGGCACACGATATAGCACAGCAGGTCGTTCCGCATTTTTTAGGCGGTGGCGTGTTCGATTATATAAGAGGACTTGACGACAGAATAAAGGCGAAGCCCTGCCCCGACGGTGCGCTTGACGTAGCGAAAAAGCTGGGCGTACAGCCCTGTGAGGTACTGTACATAGGTGACAGTGGAGTAGATATGCAAACCGCCGTAAATGCAGGCTTTACATCCTGCGGAGTTTTGTGGGGCTTTCGCACCGAAAAGGAGCTTCGTGACAACGGTGCAAAGTATATCGCCCATAAGCCCGCAGACATTCTTGAAATAATAAGCAAGTGAGGGCAGAGTGAGGATAGTATGAGAAAACAGTTTCTTGAGATAGGTAAGATAGTAGCAACGCAAGGACTTGGCGGCGAAGTCAGAGTACAGTATTACTGCGACAGCGCCGATGTTATATGCAGCTTTGACAGGCTGTTTTTGGGAAAGGACAAGCAGGAGCTTGAGGTCGAAAAGGCACGTCCCCATAAAACTCTCGCCGTGCTTAAGCTCGGCGGCATAGATAATGTTGACGAGGCTAAGACGATAGTCGGCAAAATGCTGTATATGGATCGTGATGATGTAGAACTGCCCGAGGGCGTAAACTTCATTCAGGATCTTATCGGTCTTGAAGTCCGTGATGCAGATACCGGCAAGGTTTACGGCAAGGTCACCGACATATACCAGCACGGTGCGGCGGATGTATACGAACTTAAGACCCCCGACGGCAAGGAACTTATGTTCCCTGCAATTCCTGAGGTTCTGCTCGAAAAGAATATAGATGACGGCTATCTTGTTATAAGACCGCTTGACGGCTTGTTTGACGAAGAATAAAAACGGAGAACCTATGATAAGGATTGATATAGCTACCCTCTTTCCCGATATGTGCGAATCGTACCTATCTGAAAGCATAGTCGGCAGAGGAAGAAAAGCAGGTCATATAGATATACATTGTCACAATATCCGTGACTATGCCGGAAACAAGCACAACCGTGTTGATGACAAGGCTTACGGCGGCGGCACGGGTATGGTCATGCAGGCACAGCCTATATATGACTGCATAACTGCAATAAAGCAGGAGTCGGATGCTTCTCCCCGTGTGATATATATGTCGCCGCAGGGCAGAGTGCTGACGCAGGATATTGTAAAGGAGCTTGCCGCAGAGGACAGCCTTATAATACTTTGCGGACATTATGAAGGCGTTGACCAGAGAGTGCTTGATGAGTTGAATGTGGAGGAGATCTCGGTAGGAGATTATGTTCTGACCGGCGGCGAACTACCTGCACTTATACTGACCGATGCGATAGCAAGACTTCAGGACGGAGTGCTTCCCAACAGCGATGCCTACAGCATAGAGAGCCATTATAACGGTCTGCTTGAGCATCCGCAGTATACCCGTCCGGAGATATGGCACGACAGAGCCGTTCCCGCTGTTCTGCTGACAGGTGCGCATGATGCCGTTGCAAAATGGCAGGGAGAAACCGCTCTTGAGGTTACCCGCAGAAAACGTCCGGATATGCTGTATGACCACCGTGTGAACGGCGAGCCTTACGCAAGATATATCCGTGTGTTCGTGCCGCATAAAGAACGTGAATATGATATAGTCGCCTTTATGAAGATGATATTTCACAGACGCATTCTCACAAACCGTGAGCAGAAGATATTAAAGCGTATGATGCCGGTGCTTGATTCACTGCCGACACCGCCCGAATGCGAAGAAAACAGCCGTATATGGCTGAATGCAAAAAACGCAGGACATATTCTCGATATGTACGCTCCGCTTTTTGATATGCTGAGAGAGCACGGTATAGATTACCGCATAGAGTACAGCGACACCCCCGACGGAAAGCCCGTCGCCGAAAACGAAAATTTCACCGTGTTCGCATAAAATCGTATACGAAAGCCGCCGATGAGCTGCTCACCGACCGGATAATTCGTCACATAATAATACAAAATCAGAAGGATATTGAGGATTAAAAAGCATCTTGTGCAATATGCTGTCCTTAAGAAATAATGTCGGCTTATTCTCTTTTCATCTTTAATAGCGGAACAAATTCGTATTCTGTGATTTTTTCGCCGGTAAGGCTGAATCCGTTGCGGCGATAAAAATCAATTCCACGCTTGTTGTATTCAAGCACCCACAGCTCATTGACGGCAAAATTGTTGATAGCGTAACCGAGAAGCACTGCGCCTATGCCCTGATTTTGAAAAAGCGGCTCTACATACAGCTTTTCGATCTCGTTGCCAAAAATGCGTATAATGCCTTTTATTACACCGTCGTCATAGACAAATGTGTTTTTAAGTGCGGCTGAGCCTGCGGAATATTCTTTGGCAGTGTCAAGTACGTTCAGTTCACTGAAGTAAAAGGTGTCATTTCTGAAAAACGGGTAGAAATTTACCCTGTAATTTGTGACGATTATTTCTGCGATGCGTGAAGCATCGGACTCGGTTGCGGGGCGTATATGTGTCATTTCTGTTCTCCGTTTGATTATGATTAAAGCCGTTGCGGTATTCCGTAACGGATTTAGTGCTATATGCTGATTACTTTATATCAAGTGCTGATTTAAGCTCGTCAACCTTGTCTGTCTTTTCCCATGCAACGTCAAGGTCTGTACGTCCCATGTGACCGTAAGCGGCAAGAGGTCTGTACTTTGTATTTCTTAAATTCAGTGAGCTGATTATTGCACTGGGGCGAAGGTCGAACACCTTGCTTACAGCGGCTGAAATTTCGCTGTCGGGCTTTATGCCTGTGCCGAATGTATCAACAAAGACAGATACGGGCTGTGCAACGCCGATAGCATACGCAAGCTCAACCTCGCAACGCTTTGCTATGCCTGCGGCTACAATGTTCTTAGCAACGTGTCTTGCGGCATAAGCGGCTGAACGGTCAACCTTTGTGGGATCTTTTCCCGAGAATGCGCCGCCGCCGTGTCTGCCGACACCGCCGTATGTATCTACTATTATCTTTCTGCCCGTAAGACCGCTGTCGCCCTGAGGGCCGCCTACTACAAAGCGTCCTGTGGGATTTATCAGCATCTTAGTGTTCTCGTCAAGCAGTGAAGCGGGAACGGTAGTCTTTATAACCTTTTCGATAATATCGGCTCTGAGCTGTTCCTGCGTAACGTCAGCCTTGTGCTGTGAGGAAACAACGACAGTGTCGATTCTTGATGGAGTGCCGTCCTCGTTATATTCTACCGTTACCTGTGTCTTTCCGTCGGGGAGAAGATAGGGTATCTCGCCTGACTTTCTTACTGCTGTGAGCTTCTTTGAAAGTGCGTGAGCAAGGGAAATCGTAAGGGGCATAAGCTCCTCGGTTTCATCACACGCATAGCCGAACATCATACCCTGATCGCCTGCACCTGTGTCAAATTCATTGTTATCTCTGCCCTCAAGAGCGTTGTCAACGCCCATAGCTATATCGGGGCTCTGCTTGTCAAGGGTCGTGAGGATAGCGCAGGTCTTGTAGTCAAAGCCGTAGTCGCTGTTATCGTAGCCTGTTTCCTTTATGACATCTCTTGCTATTGCAGGAATGTCAACGTTTGCCGTTGTCGTAATCTCGCCCATTATCAGAACCATACCTGTTGTGGCGCAGGTTTCGCAGGCTACACGGGCGTTCTTGTCCTGTGCTAATATCGCATCAAGCACACCGTCCGAGATCCTGTCGCAGATCTTGTCGGGGTGACCCTCTGTTACGCTTTCGGAAGTGAATAAGTATTTTGCCATTGATTTTTCCTTTCATATAGCGGTTTTAAACCGTATCCCATACGCATATACCTGCGTAAAACTGCATTAAAAAAAGCCCCTTTCGGAGCTTGCTGACTGCCTGCTCCTCATCTTTCGGTCACAGCCCTTGCCGTGCCGTAGGAATTAGCACCATTTTTCGCAAAGAAAGCTTAAGCGAAACGGTTGCTGGGTTTACGGAGCCTGACTCCCGATCTGCATTTTAATGCAGAAAATGTAAACCGCTCTTGATAAGGGATTTTTCCGATTGATATTGTAGCATAAGCAAATGCGTTTGTCAAGTAAAATGAGAATAATTTTTATTTTAACGGCATTGAAATTTATAGGGAGTTAAAAATGTCGGAATACACTATAAATAAATATAGAACGGCTGTTGAATTGTACCGTGAAAAATGGTATAATTTAATAGAGTGACGATTTCAGGAAACAACGGACGAAAGGTTGCAAGGAATTACAATGAGTTTTGTTACGCTGAGCGATATTACAAAGCAGTACCGTATGGGCGATATAATAATCAACGCAAACGATAAGGTCAGCTTTGACATTGAAAAGGGCGAATTTGCAATAATCGTAGGACCGAGCGGTTCGGGCAAGACTACGGTGCTTAATATACTCGGCGGTATGGATACCGCTACATCGGGCAGTTTTTATGTAGACGGAAGTAAGATAAGCGGTTACAGCAGAAAAGAGCTTATCGACTACAGAAGATACGATATAGGTTTTATATTCCAGTTCTATAATCTCATCCCGAACCTTACGGCAAAGGAGAATATTGAGCTGTCTACTCAGACGGTGGAGGACTATATCCCTGCTGTAGAGATACTTGAAAAGGTCGGACTTACCGACAGAATAAACAACTTCCCGGCTCAGCTTTCGGGCGGTGAACAGCAGAGAGTGGCTATAGCGAGAGCGCTTGCGAAAAAGCCAAAGCTGTTGCTGTGCGACGAGCCTACGGGTGCGCTTGATTACAACACCGGCAAGATGATACTGAAATTGCTTCAGGACACCTGCCGCAGTGAAAATATGACTGTCATACTTGTAACGCATAATACGGCGATATGCCCTATGGCTGACAGAGTTATACATATGAAAAGCAGTAAGGTGAGCGAAATAGTCGTAAACGAGCATCCGACACCCGTTGAAGAAATAGAGTGGTAAGCAGGGAAAGGGAACGGATATGAAAAATGCAATGCTGAAAAATGCGTTTGCCGAGATGAAGAAAACAAAAAGCCGTTTTCTTTCGATATTCGGTATAATCGCTATCGGCACAGGATTTTTTGCGGGACTTCTGCAGAGCGCTCCTGCGATGAAGGTATCGTCGGATCATTATTACGACAGGACTTCCCTGTCTGATATCAGGCTGGTATCTACATACGGATTTGACGATAACGATATAGACGCTTTGAAAAAAGGGCTTCCGGATGTTGATGTTTATCCCGGATATTTCACGGACGCATACGTCAACACGGATTCGGGCGAAAAGAAGGTCGCAAGGGTATATTCTCTTGACAAAACGGGTGAAAACAATCCGTACAGCTCTTTACAGATAGTTGACGGCAGACTTCCCGAAGAAGAAAACGAGTGCGTTATCGACAGCGGTAAACTGCTTGCTCATTATAAAGTCGGGGACAAGCTGACACTGTGCGGAGATGAAGACACGGATATAGACGGAACTTTGTCGGTCAAGGAATTTACTATAGTCGGAAAATTCGCATCGCCGATGTATATATCCGACGTGGAGCGTGGAAACACGACTATAGGAAGCGGTTCAGTCTATATGATCTGTTATATACCGGAAAGCTGTTTCAAGACAGAGGTATATACTCAGGTCATGATAAACTCGGATGAACTAAGGCAGTACAGCTGTTACAGCGATGAATATGAGGACGCCCGTGACGCTCTTGAAAAGAAGATACAGAAAATAGCGGATGTAAGAGAAGAAGAGCGTTTTGACGAAATAGCAGGCGATGCAAAGAAGGAACTTGACGACGGGCAGAAGGAGCTTGATAAAAAGAAGAACGAAGCATACGCAGAAATAGAGAAAAACGAAAAGAAGCTGTCTGATGCAAAAAAACAGCTTGACGAAGCAAAGCCTCAGCTTGAAAGCGGCAAGAAAACGCTTGATGAATCGAAAAAACAGCTTGATGAGGCAAAAAAGGAGCTTGACACAAACGGGGCTACTCTGACGGCGACAAAAGAGGTGCTTGACAGTACAAAGAAAAAACTGGACGAAACGAAGCTGCAACTTGAAAGCGGAAAGAAAACGCTTGATGAAAGCTATATACAGCTTGTTACGGCTAAAATACAGCTTGAAAATGCAGACTCGCAGTTAAAGTCGAGCAAGGCTCAGCTTGACGATGCAAACGCAAAGATAACAAGTCAGCAGGCGATTATAAATACGAGCCGTGATACGCTGGAGGATTCCTACAAGAAGGGCAATATCACCAAAGAGGCGTATAATGCCGGCATAAAACTGCTCGACAGCTCGCAGGCGGAGCTTGACAAGCAGAAGAAACAGTATGAAAGCGGACTTGCACAGTATAATGACGGGCTTAAGCAATATAATGACGGAAAGCTGCAGTACGAAATCGGTTATGCCAAATATGAGGACGGAAAAAAACAGTACGAGGACGGATATTCTCAGTACACAAGCGGACTTGCACAGTACGAAAGTGCAAAGGCACAGTATGACGCAGGTAAGGCACAGTATGATGCAGGATACGCACAGTATGTTTCGGGCAAGGCAAAGTATGACAGCGGTAAAGCGGAGTATGACAAGAATTATGCCGATTATGAAAAGGGTCTGAAGGAGTATAACGAGGGCAAGACGGCTCTTGAAACGGCAAAAACCGATGCGGACAAGCAGTTTGCCGATGTTCAGAAGAAGATAGACGACGGCAGGGAAAAGCTTGAAAAGACGAGCAGACCGGAGTGGTATCTGTTTACCCGTGATGATAACCCGGGTTACAGTGAATACGGTCAGAATGCCGAAAGAATAGGCAATATAGCTATGGTGTTCCCCCTGTTCTTTGTAATGGTGGCGGCGCTTGTATGCCTTACCACGATGACACGAATGGTAGAGGAACAGCGTACTCAGATAGGAACGCTCAAGGCACTCGGCTATAAAAACGGCGCTATTATATTCAAATATCTGCTTTATGCACTGACAGCGGCAACGGTAGGTGCTGTATCGGGTATGCTTGTGGGAATGAAGATATTCCCGGCAATCATTATTACCGCATACGGAATGATGTACGTTATCCCCGATATTCTTCTGCCGTATGACTATATACTTATGATATGTACCACAGGGGTATCTGTACTGCTTACTGCTGTTACAGTTTATTTCTCGTGCGGCGGCATACTTCACGACTGCCCTGCGGCGCTTATGCGGCCGAAAACGCCAAAGAGCGGTAAGAAGATACTGCTTGAACGCATAGGCTTTATATGGAACAGGCTTTCGTTCAGCTATAAGGTAACGATGCGTAATATATTCCGTTACAAGAGAAGAATGCTTATGACGATAGTGGGCATTGCAGGTTGTACGGCGCTTGTGTTGACGGGATTCGGCGTGTATGACAGCGTAAACGATATTCTGCAAAAGCAGTTCGGCGAGATAAGCAATTATACCGGTATTACCGCTTATGACAATACAGTGACCGATGAACAAACGGCAAAGATAGAAAAGATGCTTGAGCGTTATGACTGCGAGGGCAACAAGATATATCAAAAGCAGATAACGGTATATAACGGCAAGAAAAGCACAGAAGCGTATATATTCGGCGGAGCGGACAACGAAACCATCGCACAGTTTGTGACGGTAAAGGACAGACGGACAGGCGAACAGTACACGGTAACCGACGACGGTGTTATAATAAACGAGAAGCTGGCATCTTTGCTCGGCGGTATAAAGAAGGGCGATACGGTAACGATAGCTTTGTCGGAAACGAAGCGAGTTACTGCTACGGTAACCGAGATATGCGAAAACTACGCCCATCACTATGTGTATATCACGGAAAAGCTGTACAAGGAGCTTAGCGGCGAGGAAGGACTGCCGTATAACTGCTTCTTCTTCAACTCTGAGGACGGCGACGATATGACCGAAAGTGACAGGGACGAGCTTGCACAGGAGCTTATGAAGATAGACGGAGTTATGGGAGTAAGCTTCAAGACAAGCGTTGCAGGAACATTCAGTTCTATGCTCAAATCACTGCTTTTTGTAATAGTGGTTCTTATAGTGAGTGCAGGTGCGCTTGCGTTCATCGTGCTTTATAATCTTACGAACATCAATATAAACGAGCGTATAAGAGAGATCGCATCGCTCAAGGTGCTTGGCTTCTATGATAAGGAAGTATCAATGTATGTGTTCAGGGAAACGGTGATACTTACCCTTATAGGAACAGTGGCAGGTATGATATTCGGAAGATTCCTTGTTGACTTTGTTGTAAAGACGGCTGAAATTGATATGGTTATGTTCGGCAGAACGGTGCATCCGATGAGTTTCGTATTCTCGGGTCTTATAACGATATGCTTCGCCGTGATAGTAATGCTGTTTATGCACAGACGGCTTATGAAGGTCAATATGGTCGAGGCACTCAAGAGTGTTGAATAATATTTCGGCGTTAGCCGGGAGGTTGATAATATATGAAGATAAGTAAGGCGATTGTTGCCGCTGTAGGTGCGGCGGCTGCCGTAGGTGCGGCTGTATACGCCAAGAAAAAGCTGGAGGAAACACAGACTCCGCTCAGAAAGAAAAGCCTGACCGTATGGAAAAACGGCGGGGTAACTCATAAGGAGATAATCAGAAAGCCTATAAGCGAGGAAGAACAGACCGATGCGATAAACAGCCGCATTGATGAGGCTGTACGCCGGTATAAGCCTATGTCCGAAAGGGATAGCGGCGAACCCGAAACCGAGCCTGAGATAGCGCCTGTCAATTTTACATTTACTCAGAGTGAAGATGACGATGATACCGGTGTGAGCTTTGAGCGTGTATTCGACCATTTCAACAGGCTTGAATCGTCCGTAGGTAATGAAGGCGAGGATGCAGGCGAAAGCGGCAAAAAAGCCGAGGATACAGCCGAAGAAGCCATACCCGCAGTAACGGCAGTTGAGGAAAATTACGGCGAGCAAGCCGGAATGCCGAAGCAGATGCTGCTTGAAAAGGGGATAATGACATCCGCTCCGATAGCAAATGCGGTTCAGGAGCTTGCAGAAATGCCGTCTGTTATACAGGATAATGAAGAAATTGAAGATGTAAATCTGCCTGTTGATGAGAGCATTTTCGATTTATATGCAAGCGAGCCAGTCGAGGATGCAGTAAAGGCTTTTGAAGAAATCGCCGAGCAGGAAGAAACCGCCGACAGCGAAACTGAAATTGACAGTGAACAAAATGATATTGCTACCGAAGAAGCCGTAAGCGAGCCTGTCGAGGATGCAGTAAAGGCTTTTGAAGAAATAGCCGAGCAGGAAGAAACTTCCGACAGCGAAACTGAAAGCGAGCAAAATGACACTGCCACCGAAGGAGCCGTCAGCGAGCCTGTCGAGGACGCAGTAAAGGCATTTGAAGAAATAGCCGAGCAGGAAGAAATCGCCGACATTGAAACTGAAATCGAACAAAAGGACACCGCTACCGAAGAAGCCGTAAGCGGGCCTGTCGAGGACGCAGTAAAGGCATTTGAGGAAATCGCCGAGCAGGAAGAAACCGCCGACAGCGAAATTGACAGCGAACAAAATGACATTGCTACCGAAGAATCCGTAAGCGAGCCTGTCGAGGAGGCAGTAAAGGCTTTTGAAGAAATTGCCGAGCAGGAAGAAACCGCCGACAGTGAAGCTGAAATTGAAGATGAACAAAATGACACTGCCACCGAAGAAGCTGTAAGCGAGCCTAGACACGCTTCCGCGGCATACCCCATGCCCTGCCACGGCTTTCCGATAAGATACCCCAGCTCTTTTTGTAATTCTCCGTCAATTTCGCGGTTTTCAATCCCCGCCCGTCCGATGACTTTATTATCTTCCTTACGGAGCACCAGCCACAAACCATGCTCGAAAAAGCCGTACATATTTTTGATGTACTGCCTTGTAAATTCTTCTTCCTCAGTCCTTTCATACAGCGGTTCAATATACGGACAGTCCCGCAGTGTATCATAGACTTCGTACAGACTGTCTAAATCCGCAAGCTGCATTTCACGTAAAATCAGCCTGTCAGTTTCTGCAATCTCAAGGGGAAGTCTGTAATGTCTGCAATAAACGGTTTCCAAGTACATTTTGTCGATTGAATCTATATTTTCCACGACATATTTTGCACTGCCCCTGTAATCAAAGCCGTAACCGATTGACGGAATATTTTTTACAACTTCGGGCAGTTCCGTATCCTGTAAGTCTGTTAAAAGCACCCGCCCCGCCAACGGTTCTAACTGCTTATTAAACATTTCAACCGGCTCAGCCTCAAACTGCTTAAACGGTTCAACCGGCTCAAAAGATTGTAACTGCTCCCGGCAGAGAATTTTTAAGTTCCTTAGCTCCGGCTGTCTGCGCAGTTTTTCACATATCTTATATTCTTTTTCTTTATCCTGCATGAGGACTGCGATTTCCCGCACATTTTTC
>ERZ772861.1103-NODE-1103-length-24290-cov-7.643285_pt1 | contig 24290 bp, 19 predicted proteins | sample MGYA00512135_ERZ772861 | MGnify/ENA primary metagenome ERZ772861 (study PRJEB29015, sample SAMEA2737700) | human gut metagenome | biome: human gut; feature: human-associated habitat; material: faeces | place: China | collected 2012 ...
CGTATTTGGAAACCTCAAGAACAACAAGCACTTCAAGAGGTTCCATCTTCGTGGACTTAAAAAAGTTGAAATTGAGTTCGGCCTGCTGGCAATAGCACATAATCTTGCAAAAGTAGCCTCTTAGGAGGCTTATGGTAACAAAAAACAGTTTGAAAAGGTAAAATCTTCAAAAGTAAACTTATAAATTAATCTTTAGAGAAAAATCCAAAGGACTTCAATCTGGAATGAAACAAAAGAGGCTATCTCAAGTTTATTTTGAGACAGCCTCCATACATGCGCACTACAAGGACATTTTAAAACGGACAGGAAAAGTAACCGCTATCGAAGTGAAGAACGCCTTTCAAGGAATTGCCACAACACAAAAAACGCTTCTTGTCCTGTTCGGTGAAATGATGGAGGACTTCAAAGGAAGAATAGGCATCGACAGGGCACAATCCACCTACAAGCAATATGAAGTCCTTTACAAACAGCTTAAACAATTCCTTCGGGAAGAATACCATGTAGAGGATATTCCCCTTACCGAATTAGATTTGCCTTTCATCGAAGCATTGAATTTCTTTTTTCGTGTAAAACGCAAGATGAAGCCGAGAACAGTTAAGGCAAGAATTGTCTTGCTAAACAAAGTGATACGTTTGGCATTGCATCGAAGAATCATCACCCGTCCGCCTTTTGACGGTTTTGAATTGGAAAAGACGGAACTTAAAAACAAATCGCTTACCAATGACGAATTAGACTTGTTAATGAAAACTCCCCTCAAATCAGGCACACAACGGTTTATCCGTGATATGTTCCTGTTCTCGACCTTTACCGGCTTGGCTTATGCGGACGTGCATAAACTTTCTTGGAAAGATATTATTACCGAAGATGACGGTAGTTTGTGGATTTCAGCTAATAGGCAGAAATCCCATACGGAGTTTAATGTAAAGCTATTAAATATCCCTATCCGAATCATGGAGTATTACAAGGGGCTTGCTCCCGATGGAAAAGTATTTCCACACATGAGTTTAGGACAGGTGAATGCTGGTTTAAAACGAATTGCAAGAAACTGTGGTATCAACAGGAAATTATCCTACCATATGGCGAGATATACGTTCGCTTCTCAAATCTGCCTTTCACAAGGAGTTCCGATTGAGAGTGTGAGTCGGATGTTAGGACATAAGCATATTGAAACAACCCAACGCTACGCACGTCTTAACAATGAGAAGATAGGCAACGATATGCAGCAGCTATCTGCACGTCTTGCCACTAAATTCAACTTTTAATAATCCAAAATACAGGTATTATGCAAAACAATAGAAGCACTTTCGCTATACTCTTTTACCTGAATACCAGCAAAAAGAAAAAATCAGGTAATTGCCCTGTCATGGGGCGTATCAGTGTGGACGGCAAAAGCTCGGCTTTCAGCACAGGTTTAGAACTTTCTCCCGAAAAATGGGATGCCAAACAGGGAATAGCCATAGGCAAATCAAAAGAAGAAACAACTATCAACAAACGAATAGAAAACTATCGGGCTGAACTTGTCCGCCACTATAAAACCTTACTGGAAAACAAAAGCTACATTACGGCTGAAATACTGAAAAACACTATCAAAGGAATTGGCATTAAACAAAACAGCTTAATACAGGAGTTTGCAACCTTGATTGAAGAGAAACGGCAGTCAGTCGGTATCTTGATAGTAAAAACCACCTATACACATCTTTATCGTGCTTATCTACATTTGAAAGAGTTTTTGGAGTATAAATACGGGGAACGGACATTCCGTTTACTCAAGTCGATTTTGATTTTATAGAATCGTATGTTTACTATCTAAAAGTCAATTTGCAATTAAGCGCAAGCACAACCAACAATACGATAAAACCATTGCGCAGGGTTGTAATGAGAGCCTTAAACAAAGGTTTGATGTATCAAGACCCGTTCTTTGGCTATCGTCCGCAGCGGATAACCATTACACGAAAATGGCTATCTATGGATGAGATAGAACGGTTGATGCAAGTAGATATGAAACATGAGAGTGCTAATTTTATCCGTGATATGTTTTTATTCTCGACATTCACGGGGCTTGCTTACGTGGATTTAAAGAACTTACGGCATGATAATATTGTACGGCAAGAAGATGGCAAACAGTGGATTGTCTTAAATCGTCAAAAGACCAGAACTACTTCTTACATTCCCCTACTTGATATTCCGTTACGACTTATTGAGAAATACCGGAATACGGCTTTTGCCGGGCTTGATGGAAAGGTTTTTAGGTTATGCACAATAGAAAATGCTGATATTCAGTTGAAAAAGATAGCCAAAGCAGCCAATATTGATAAATGTTTGACCTATCACATGGGAAGGCATAGCTATGCAACACTTTGTCTTTCAATGGGTGTTCCAATAGAAACGATTAGCCAAACATTAGGACATCGAAGTATTTCCACTACTCAAATCAATGAGGATATGACGAACCTTGCAGACCGAATTGAGGGAAGATATGAATTGATTGAATAAATATATACTTGACTATTTAGACCAATGTTTGTATATGAAATGTAAAAGTCGTAAATTTGCACATGAATCTTATTTGATTGAGTATTAATGTGTTCGTGTAATAATAACAAATAGCGTGACCAAAGTTTCTAATAAGCGATATGTATCCAAAGGAGATGACTCTATTGATAAAATAAAGTTGTTTTTTAGTAAGCTAGACTCTACATGGGGGCGAATACTTCTTATTGGTGCTTTTGTTATTGCTGGTTATAAGGTTGGTAGAATACATGAGGAAATTATTCAATTGAGAAAACAAAACGAGATGGAAAACAAGCTGAATAATGCTCTATTTGATGCGAAAGAAAAATACCTAAAAGAAATTGTCGATTTAAAAAACGAATGTAATCTTTATAAAATTAGATATGAGCAAAAAAAATAAAATAAGACGTTTAAGTGACGTTATTGTTGATATAAGAAAAGAAATCAACAATAATGAGAGTCAAGAAAATAAAGATGCAGTTAGGGTCTTGTTAGATGAAGCAAATCAAATTATTGATAAAAATAAGAAAGCGGATAAAGGCATAGGGTATGCCATGTTGCTTATGTTTGGGGTAATTATTTACTTTGGTGTTTCTTTATATCAAGCCGATAATCAAATCAGTCTTTTAAACGATGATATTGTGGAAAAAAGAAATACAATCAATAATCTTCAATGGTCGGATTCTTTATTTACTAAATTCATGGATTTATCTTATGATTCTATAAATGGAAATAGAACTATATATTATAAATCTATAAACGGAAATCCATTAACATATTCTGATTTGATGAAAGAAAATGATTCGTTGAAAAATGTAAATCGCCATAATGAGCTAAAACTCTCACTTGCAAGAAGAAATTATGATATCAGCTTTAAAGAAACAGATTCATATATTACCATAATGGCTCCTAAATTAGATTCCGCATTATTATTATTACCACATTATAAGAATAAAATTCAATATGATGCGAATAAGAAAACTTGGAGTGTCATATTACCTTAGTTTTATTTTTTTCTTCCATATAAAAAGAACCATAGATAGTCAATGCATGTTTTTGTGTCAATATTTATAGTTTTTTACAACCTTTTTTCAATGATAAACATTTACTATATGGAGAGAATGAATAAGGCAATACTTTGGAAAAATTAACTCTTTTTGTGGAGCAAAAAGGAAGAAATTTTTCCAAATCCGTAGGACTTAGCATTGACGTTTCAGGCTCGGAATATACCTTTGTGTTCAGAGAAAGAAAGGATTATTTGGCACTATAAAATATTTTGTGTAAATGGAAAATACGGGATTCAAGTTTGAGTCTCGTATTTTTTATTTTATAGATTTGCAAAATGAAGAAGATTATGAAAGAAAAGAATCAAGCAGTGCCTGATGAGGTATTAAGTAAAGAGTTTATTAGTCAGTTCAAGACAGAAGCCGATGTGAGTAAGTTCCTGAAGCAGTTGCATGCCCAGGTATTAGAGAAGATGCTTGAGGGCGAAATGGATGCCCATCTAGGCTATGAAAAGAATTCTGTAGTTGGAAACAATAGTGGTAATTCACGCAATGGCAGTTATCCAAAGAAAATCCGGACCGAGCATGGAGAAGCAGTCATTTCCATACCCCGTGACCGTAATGGTCAGTTTGAGCCGATAGCAGTGCCTAAACATGAAAGTCGTGGACTTTCAATAGAAAAACTTGTTATCTCCCTATACGCCAAAGGAATGAGTGTTTCTGATATAGAGGAGGAAATGCGTGAGATTTATGAGATAGAACTCTCCACATCAGCTATTTCAATCATTACTAATAAGGTAAATCAGGCTGCATTGGAATGGCAGAACCGCCCACTTGATTCTGTCTATCTGATAGTCTGGATGGACGGTATCGTCTTCAGGGTACGGGATAACGGCAAAATCATAAACAAGACTGTGTATCTTTGTGTCGGACTGAAACAGAACGGTCTGAAAGAAGTCCTCGGTATGTGGGTCGGGAAATCAGAGAGTTCTTCTTTCTGGATGGGTGTCCTGACTGATTTGAAAGCCCGTGGAGTGCAGGATATATTGATTACCTGTACCGATAACCTGAATGGATTTACGGATACCATCCGTACCGTATTCCCTCAGTCATCAACTCAAATCTGTGCGGTACATCAGATCAGAAACTCCTGTAAATATGTCGTTTATAAGGATAAGAAAGAGTTTACGGCAGATATGAAGAATATCTATAATGCACCTAATAAGGAGGTTGCTGCCGCAGAACTTGATAATCTGGAAAGAAAATGGGGAGGAAAGTACCCTTATGCCATACTATCTTGGAGAAACAACTGGGATGACTTGACCGTTTTCTTCCAGTTCCCGCTGGAAATCAGGAAGATAATCTATACAACAAACCTCATTGAAAACCTGAACGGGAAAATTAGAAAGTACACTAAATCAAAACTTTCATTCCCATCAGACGATGCCGTCAAAAAGACAGTCTATCTTTCACTTATGGAGATTGAGAAGAAATGGACACAGCCTATTCATAACTGGGGATTGATTATGAATCAATTTATGCTTATGTTTGAAAACAGAATCCAGATATAAAATCAACTTACAGCTGAATCCTGTTTCCATTTACACAGAATTTTGGACTGTGTTTCCAGATTCTATATCAACAAGCACATTATTATCCAGATATATCTTCATGTTCTATCCCCCTTCTTTTATATATCTCGTCTATGATCTTCTTAAATCGCGACGAACTTAACGCATCCAAATTGTCAGCATTTGCCCAATCTATATATTCTTTGATAACCTTCAACAGACCATACACTTGCTCTATCTCTTTCAATTTCATTTCTTCAGGCTCAGCCATGTCGGGATCAAGGTCCCGTAACTTTTCTACTATCTCTGTTTGTTTATCCTTCTTCTCTTTCCAATGCTTAACCAGTTCCACATAGAAATCGTCATCTCTTATCGTATCATCAACCACCACAGGCAGCATCCTATCCTTATAATTGACATTTTCCATAATGCCCGATAGTTCATACATACAGTTTTTCGATCTTAAGTAAGGCCTGCTCAGTACCACTATTACAGTTTTCCCAGCCCTTATGGCATTCATAAACTCCTTGATGTTGACCGTATAAGGACAATCTTTCTTGTCCAACTTAAAAGGAATCCCTCTATTCTCCAATACAAATCCAAGATAATCCACTATATGTGCTGAATGACCTTCCCAATTGTAAGATATGTAAATACCTTCATCCTCTCTCCACGGAATCTCTTCAGCTTTTTCCTCTTCTGTTTTCGTTAAGCGTCCTCCATCTGCTATACGCATAGCTTCATTGATATCGCTAATACCAGAATAAGCTGCATAGTACTTATCTTCAAACCCGATAATATAGCGGTTCAGATATTTATACATTTCGCCCCTTTGGGTTAACTGCCGTAAGTATTGCGTCACCTCCATCAATACATCCTTGCTTTTTATGGCAATCCTTTCCAAAGAATTAAGTATACTATTCAGCATAAAATGACCATCAATCTTATGCTCATAGCAGTAGCGGATAAAATAGCATAGCGATGAAATGGCGTTTGGATTGTCATAGTTAAAGTGGTAGTCATCCCTATATTTTATCATTTCTGGGCGCGTCACAAGATAGTCCAGCGCATCCATGCTGCCAATACTTATCAACAGACGTACCGCATGTTCTAAATCATATCCGTTAAAACTCTTGTATTCTCCTTCCAGCCTTTCTCTCACCCAAACCGATTCCTGCGTATTCCTTATAAGTGTTGAATAACAGAATAGTCTGTCAGACACTTTCAAGCCCGATGCAGCTTTCTTTATCTCTTCTATTTTCATTCCTTTCTTAACAAGAGTCTCCATTACGTTTGCAGACAATGAATAACCAGACAATGCGAAGCAAAGCACAAGACTATACCCCTCCTCTATTTGGTTTTCTATGATATATTCGAGAATGAATACAACAAAGGGTATTCTGCATTGTCAATATTTGCCCGTAGTTTTTCTATCACCTTAGGAGCTAGGGTTACAGAATCTACTCTCTCTGTTATATATTCAAACAAGGAATACTCACGGCTATAATATTCATCAAAATCCTTTCTGGAAATTGTATAACTGCCAAAACAAAGCAGTGAGAGCAGTTTCTCAGAAGGAATCTCAAACTCACCCTTCAGCATTAGTCCCAAGGCTTCTCGCCAGAAGAATATGGGCTCTCCATCGCTCAGTTTCAAGACAGATGCTTTAGCCCATTTTACAACCCGAATCTTGATTTCCTCTGTTACAGACACATCCATATCAGACCTATCCATCATTCCCGACACTTCCTTCATGAAGAAAGATTCATAAATATCCATGTTCTTAACACCTTTGACAATCTCTCCAATATTGTAATAATTATTGTCATCAACGAAAAGCAACAAAAAACTGAAAGCATACTGATTGTATCCTTCGTCTTGATCGCGCAGTTTCTTATAGAACTCTTTTCTGGAACTATGATTGTCCAATCCTGTCACCATTTCTAGCACAATCTGCTTAAATACAGGATACTCTGTAAAATCCATAAATGCTTGTTGCCGTCTCTCCCGCCCTTTGGTTATTATTTCAGGCTGTGGAAACTTCTCCTTGTAAAGTATTTCTGCACATTCCGCCACTTCGGCATAGGGTATTTCCTGATACCAACTGGCCTTGGCCCAGTCTGTACTGTTGTCTACTGCAAACTTCTTAAAATCATCCTTTACATCTTCTGCCGTCATCCATAAAGCAGCCATAATATAGGCTTGTCTGATATCTTCCCACTTCGAGGATTCTTCTTTTGGAGCAAACAGTTCTGCCTGTCTCTCATAAAAGGTCTTTCTTCCTTTTTCTCGTAAACTGGCGGTCAAATAACAATCCCTAATAACCATCAACAATTCTTGTGTCTGTCTATTATTATCAAAATGACGGTGATATTCTTTAAAGGCCTTTTTATAATAAGCCTCTATAATCCCTATCAGTTCTGTATGTCCTTGTTTGATGAATTCACTTGCCCTTCCAAACACTCCTTTTATCATGTTGGAATATTCTTCCTGCTCATCATGATATTCATATTGGGAATGATAGAACGTGTGAGTAAGGATTTTTTCTACACTCTGAAGAGAACGAACTTTGGCAAGGGTTGTATAGATGGGCGTTCGAGTTACCATATGTGTAGTATGTCCCTTGTGTTGATTATGAACATACCCTTCTTTATCGAGTATATAGTCTATATATCCATCGGCCTTGTCCGCCTCCCCTATCAGCCTTATCATCGATTTGATGGCATCATAGTGGTTTGAGTCCTTTACAATGGCAAACAAGCGTTCTAAATAGGTCTGCTGAGTAAAAAAGGGATTATCGAAATACAAGAATGACAAATCGTGGTATTTGTCTTCTTTCTCTAGTGATTCAGCTGTCTTTTTCTCCAACACGCTGAAAAGTTTTTCAGTCAAATCAGCGCTATCAGACTTCAAACTATCCCATTTCAGGAAATAGCACAGGCACATCAAGTCTGAATAATAAGTCGTTCCTGTTTCTGTATCACTTAATTCATCCACAACGAACCCCACTGTATCTGTCGAATATGCAAATCGCCACAAATCCTCATAATCGTGCGTCATAATGTTCGACATTCTAATGCCTAGCGATTTATACTCCAATAAAAGCCCTTTGAACACTTCGTTTCGAGTTTCATAGTCTAGCATATCTCGGTCAATGTAGATGATTAAATCCAGACTGGCTTTCTTCAACCATTTTAATATGGCAGACACTTCTTCTTTCTTATCTTTCCCATACATTGACAGCCACAGCATAATGATGTTATACCATTCTGGCTTGATACGTCCATTGGGATGTGTGGCTAGTTGCTTAGCTCTTTCTATACCATATCTGTTCAAATAATTGGCAACAAGCCATTCGCGGAATGCGTTGTGTGCAAATGAATACTGACCTCCCTCATCGCGAATAAGATCATATCGCAAACATTCTTCCACATTGTTATCATCGTTTTGCAAGCATATACGCAGTTCCTCCTTGTTCAGACTTTGGGCATTCATCAGTGATAGCCCAAGGGCTACTCTTTCCAGTAGCCGAACAGACTCTTCAAAACTATGTTGTGCAGATAGTGATACGTTCTTTTCTTTTACCTCTTTATCGTAACTGCTTTTTATAAATAGTTTGTATATATCCGCCTTGGTCTTAGGAAGTTGTTTCCCCTTTCCTTTATATGCATCAATCAATACACTCAAGAAGAAAGGATTCTTGATGAAGTCTTCCAACTGATTGGCAAAGACGCTTCTCATAAACCTATCACTATTAACCTCACGTTTGGCAGCATAGTCTCTGGCATCGTCTATACTTAACTCTTCCAGAAACAATTCTGTAAATAACTCCAATTGGCGTTCCCTGCGGAAGTTACTACGGCACGAGAGCACCATTTTCATTTCTGGGTGTTCGTAAGCATAACCTCCTATTTCCTCCAGCAAGTCTTCATATTTCTGGCCGTTTACCTCATCCAGCGCATCAATTACGAGAACTACCTCCCTGCCATCTACGTATTGTGATTCCGGCAAATCGTCTCTCTTAAGTTTCGTATTGGTTCTAACCTCAAAGCTCACGGGAAGGTAAAGACCACTTTGCTGCAATTCCCAGCATAGTTGTTTCAGTTCTGTTGTCTTACCTGTCTGAGCACTGCTATACAGAACAATCTTATTGGTAGAAGTCTCCTCTACTCCCGTAACATAGTCAGCCAATGTATGACGTTCTTTTTTCCCAAGCACGTAATATATGAAGTTGTTCTCCGATTGGTCAGACGTGCAGAAACGGCGAATATAGCCATCTACCGCTTTGTGTTTTGTCAGTCCTCTACGTATCCGTTGCCCATTCCTAGTTTCTTGATTTGTCAGGGACGCAGTCAATTTGTCTAATTTTTCATCTTTCAAAATAATTCCTTGTGTGGTAATATAATAGGATACTTCTTCATCCTTACTTAATTCCTCAATCCATAAATTAGCAAGACTACTCAGAATCACGCCCTCCTTTTCCCACTTTTCTGTCAAGTAAAGTTTCTTTACTTGTTTAAGGTCATTAAAGTGTTTTTGGGCAATGCGCTGCCTGACGGCATCGTTTGCACACCATCGTCCCAATGCTGTCTGATAGCATTGTTCAATCCTTTCATCCAACGTTGTTTTATCCTTCGTTGAAATGAATTCTCTCAAAGAAGGTAACGATCCTGCCAAATAAGAGGCTATGAAGCCCCATAATATAGAACTAATGTCCATTATTATTCCTTTCTCTAATATAAAAATGGGCGACTTTCTACTCCCCGCATCGCATTGCAGTACCATCTGCTCTTTCGGGTTTTACTTCTCTGTTCGGAATGGGAAGAGGTAGATCCACCACAGATATAATCGCCCTCGATTAATCTTAATAATACCAAGCAGCGAAGAATAGCACTAATGATATGATTGTTGCTATGTTCACCAAGGTAATCAGTAAGTAGATACCGCATACTGACAATACCGCAATAATAAAACATAAAAGCAGCAGTATTTCTACTACAATTATAACAATAACGGCAAAATTACTTCATATTTGCCGTTATTGTTTTACTTTTAGGACTAAACATCGTCAAGCGCAATATGCACAAAAACACAAGCGTTGCCTCTATCATTCCGTAATCTTGCGGTATATAGAACGCATGTGCTACGTAATTGCGAATATTGTATCCTTTAGCTGTGAACACATACTCAAAGAATTCAATATCTTCTTTTCTGAATATTTGCAGTAAACATGGTTCTCTCAGTAGATCATCAAGTAATGCCTGAGAAATACTGTTATCTCGTCCTACTTTTGTAACACAACCTCCATAATCACCAACCATATCACGCAGAATGCCTTCAAAACGTATGGAAAGAATATCCACAGGCAATCGCCAATCAGTTGGTTTTCCTTGCAAAAAACGATTATACTGTTTAATGAGTGCTTCAACTCCGTAATCAATCTGCGAAAACCATGTGGTCGTAACTACTTGACCTGATCTAGTATATTCCAGTTGAATACCAAAACAAGTGTTTTTTAGGAACCATTTCCTCAATTTACTATAGGTTAATTGTTTTATGTTGACTGCTGTAAGAATCATATTTATAACAGTATTTCTCACAATATTCATGAGCCATATACCGTATTTCTGACGCAAATCGAAATCCTTACCTGCGTCCTTGCTGTTTCCGTTGATGTCCATAATCTTATTCTCAAAGCCAAGTTTTTCTACCGTAGATTTGCTTGCAGACATTCGTAGGCGTATTTGTTCGTAAGAGGGAAACAAAAACCTAACGGGACATGAAAGATTCTCCAATAGCCAACTTAGTTTCCCTTCAAGTAGTTCCTTTTCCAAGTTGCCAAAATACTCAACAATCTTCTTATCTGTTTTCTTCTCAATTTTGAAATGCAGCATTACCATTTTTTTCTTATTTTCTCGAAATGCCAGTTCTGCCCTGTTCCTTTTTTGGGTCAACCCCGCCTTCTGATAAAACGCCATAGCTTTTTGGGAATGATCTTCGTTCATCCATGGGATGGCAATATTATTTGGTGCAGTTGCCGGATCAACTAATTGCCCCATTTCCATATCTCCCAACGCTTCATAAAAAAAGTTCATGTACGGCTTTGCCTCTCCCTGAATCTTTGATGAATAGAATAAACCTAACTCACAGCAGTTCTCACGCCAGCTATCTTTGACTAATGACAACAAATCCTTGCACAAACATACGATTTTCTTTGCATCACGACTTGGAAAGAAACCCTTTTCCTTAGCCAACCTTATGCAAACCATTTTTGTGCGGTATCCATAGTCTGATTCCAACACGCCCCAAATCAAATCGGTAGCCTCGGGTATCTTATACTTCACTCTTTTTATCAGTGACATCAGAACCTCTATAGCCTTTTCTGCTACATGCGGATAATCTTCTTTGTCTTTTGGCAATAAAGTGTTAATCACCGCTATCAAAGCATCAATAGATTGCTTAGCATAGCGGTTGTCATTCGTTAATAGTGAAATAAAGTAATTGTATCTGTATTTTAATAACTGGTTATTCGTAGCTTTAACACGTTCATCAAAATAAGATACAATAAAATTCTTATCAAAATTACAATTCTCATCCTCTATCAGCCGTTCAATTTTCCACCATGTAAGAATCTCAAGACGTGCTTTTGGCTGTTCTACCGGTAAAAATGCGTCATACGAGAATCTACTGTCAAGATGACTATCATCCTGTTTTGTTTCAAGGAATTCGTACAATTCAGCTAAAGTTGCCATAATAATTTTACATCTATCCGTTAGACCTCAGATATTACCTGGCCATTTTTTAACAAACTATTGAATATATTATTAATACATTTTTGCGGAATCTTCTCTTGCTCTAGACGTAGGTTGTGAAACTTGACATGATCGTACAGTGCGGCTTCCGCAGGGGTAAGATGGAGAGGCTTTGATACATTGCTTGGTGTGCCTTTGTCGCCTTCAAAATATGTGTCAAAGGTAGTGCGATCCATCAGAAGGCTTTGTGTCTGGGGAAAATAACTGCGGAACTGCGAAAGAATTTCGAAGCCCTGTGCATCAATGTCGCCCCAATAATATAGTGAAGCGTGCCGCATGAACGGAACAGACTTGAGGATGCCAATGGTGAATCCATGCCCCCAAATCAGCAGACTTCCTGCCAACTTGGGAAAAGTCAGGAAGTTGATTTTATTCTCCACCACAAACACCTTTTGCACAGGCAACGACAACGCACAGAACTGACTCTGAGGCATCGTAAGATCGTCTACACCAGAAAAGTATTCATTCGCAATCGATGCTTCCAGCACACGAATCCGCACCCATGACTCATCGTATCGCAATCCAAAGCACTTCTCGAACACCTTCTCATCCGAACAAACATGCTCTACAATGACAATATCCAGCAACTCACGAAGCACTCCCTTGTTACGTTCAATAAACTTGGTATGCACCTCAATGGGCAATTCACGAATGTACAACCTAGGACAAGGGTTTGCCACAAAATAGCGCAAAACTTTCAGCAAATCAGACCAAAAGGAAGCATTTTCCACCACCTTCAGCGGATAGCGTTCCACCCATGAACGAAGCTGCGGAAACTCATCAAGCAACATTGCCACATCCTTACGAAACTGTGATACTTCACCACACTTCTGCAAGAAGCGCTCAATGTCCGATGCACTCTCGAATAACACGCGCTCAGGCAGATCCTGTTCGCCCAATGCTTTCGTTTTCACTGTTTTCCACTCAATCGTGTAACCAAAGCCCTTCACCTCTTTCGATTGCGAACGGATGTCCGTCAGTTCACGTTGATACTCGTCCATCGATGCGCTAGCCTTCTTGTCGCAAGGGATCACAATTGGCTCAAACTCAGAGCCAGCTACCACCGAACGCAAATAATCTACATACTTGCGTTCAGTCTTCTTACGTATTTCTACTGCCGTTATCATACTTCCATACTCCTTTCACGTTCTGCCTTAAACTCACTGATAGGCATATTATAGAGCACAGAACAGTTGCCCTTGCGCTCCACATAATGCACATACGAAATATCGTTCTCCACGATGTGAATATTGTCGCTCGGAGTCACCACGAGCAACTGCAGATGGAGTTGTTTGCAGAGCGAAATCAGATAGCGTGCCTTGTCCTCGTCCTGTGCGCGAAAAGCTTCATCTATTGCAATGAAGCGGAACGAAGAATCTAATCCACTCTTGGTTAATCCGAACTGGTAAGCGATAGCCGATCCCAGAATCGTGTATGTTAATTGTGCTTTCTCGCCACCAGACAGCTGCCCCATCGCCTCATAGGTGTTACGCTTCTGCCCATCGTCTTGGTAAAACTCCTCCGACTTATATGTGTACCATCCACGCACATCCATCACCGACTTTCGCCATGATTCGACCTGTAAGCGAGACATCAGCGGTTCAATATGCTGTTCGAAATGAATCTTGCTTCCATCGATTGTTGAATTCATCTCATGAATATTAGGTATTGCACTGCTCAGCAGGTTTTGAAACTCCTTCACATCCACATTCAATCGTTTGGTTGCTACCAACTGGATATAAGTCTTTGGAGCATCTTTGAAATCAATGCCTATAAGATACGAATTCAATTGGTCGATGGTCTTGGTGATAGACTGACACCAGTTTTGGAAGAATACATTGAATGCACTGACTTTGTTGATGATATTCTCCTGCAAATACTTGTTGAAGCGCGATTCAAACCCTGGTAAATCTTCGTCAAGCAATCGTTGGTAATAGGCCTGATATTCGCCCATAAACTCCACGGCTTCGGGCAAACGGCTCACATCCGAACGCCAATCGTGATACTTCATGGTAATTTCCTCTGCGGGATTCTTGAAGCGATAAATCAGGTTCTTCAAATCGCTATTCTTGCGACTCTTCGTTTCACGCTGTTTCTGCAAAGCTAAATCGATCTCATGTTGTAACGTGTCACGCTTTCCGTTCAAATCCTCCAATGCCACATTCAGTAAATCTGTGTGTTGCGACTCAAAAGTATCCGTATCAACTACGCCTATTTGAGCCAAAGCTGAATTACTTTCGTTTCTCCTTTCTTTGAGCTTATTCTCACGATTCTCCGATAATGTTTTCTTTTTGATAGCTTCATTGTTCTCATCATCAAGTAAACCGATTTCTTTTCTCACCCCCGCCAATTGCTCCTGTAAAATCTTCACCCGATTATTGGCTTCCTCCAGTTGTCGTTTCTGTTCTTGCTTTTGCTGAATGACTAGTACACACGACTGCCAGTCGATATCATCAAATTTATCGTATTTACTAAACAGCGTCAAATAGGTTTCCCGCTTCTTCTGAGCATTCTTTATGTCTTCCTCTAGCTTACGGACTTTAGCTGCTGTCATCTTTTCTTCCTGCTGCAACTGACGCACCTCTGCCTGTAACACGGCAATTTTCTCCTTGTTATCCCAGCCAAGCACATAGTGTTCCTTGCCTCGTATCTCTGGTCGGTCGTCTTTCTCATGCTTACCACCTCTCGCCTTTATCAGCCCCTCTTTTGTTACTGCTTTCTCTTGCAGATGGTTGAAGTCCGCAAGCGAATCAACACAACTATAGTTGAACTCAGCAAATAACCTGTCCTCAAGCCAATCCAAATACAAACACATTGGCTTGTATTCAAGCTTACGGAGCAACGAATCCGCTTTCAATGTCCTATCCAAACTCACGAATAGTCTCTGCGCCCTGGTATCGCTGATACACGATACGACCTCGCAGATTATGACCATTCACATACTCATTTACCTGCTTGTAATACTTCTCCGGCACTACCAACCGCAATGCAAAATTGTGAAGAATACGCTCAATGGAATATTCCCAATCACGCTCATCATCCTTCACACATATCAGTTCACCAATGAATGGAATCTCTTCGGTAGTTGCACCAACAGCTTCCAGTATCTCATCACGAATCTCAGCCACACGACCGGATATATTGTTCTTATGCTGCTGCAGATAGCGTATGGTGGCCATTCGTTCTTCTATGTTGCTACTGATTTCATCCTGACGGTTTTGTGCCTGACGCTTCTCTTCCATAAGTTGCCTGTCAATCGTCACTTGCAGAGCATCTTTCTCGCGTTTGGCGGTCGCACGATTAATTTCGAATACCTCTACATCAGGACTTTGTTCCATCTTCACCAGCTTTGCCAACTTATCGTATTCTTCGGCTTTGGCCTTGCGGTTATCACGTATCCTCACTCTCTGATTGATTTCCTTTTCAATTTCATGTATCTGCTGACCCACCTCGTCCTTCTCAATAGCCACCGTCAAGCGCATTTGCTCTTGTTCCAGCTCACCCTTCTGCACCTTCAACTCCTTCAACCTATCTTCCAGTTTCCTCAAGTCGCTCTTGCAGCACACCAACTCCTTGTCGCACAAATCCACCGTTCGCGCAGCAAACCAATAGGCTGCCACACTCTTCTCCTGCTCCATTTCAACTATGCGTATGTCTATCTCCTTCAGTTCCTCTGTCAATGCATTGATAGGTTCCAGTTGGGCAATCTGCTCCTTCACCTTATCGATATTAGTCTTAGCCTCCATCAGATTTTGGAAGTTGTCCTTCAGTTCCTGATACTTCTCCTCAGCCGGCAGTTCCTCGAGCATATTCGTACGAATAAAACTGTCCAGATCGTCCAACACTTTCACACCCACTATCTGATTGAAGAGTGTAAGCGCCTTGTCCGAACGCATACCGAAGAGGGTTATCATCTTTTCGCCATATGCCACCGGACCATCAAAAAACTCTATCGTGCGTTTTGTTTCATTCGTATTGTATTTTTTCGTCAGTCGCTTGCGCCAATCGCCATGCAAGTCAAACTCTGAAAAGTCACGCTCTATAGTCAACGACTCTCGGGCTACACCAAACAGTACCTTTAGTTCCTCGCCAGTGTAGTAGCGCACCTGAAACAGCGTCACCACGCGCTTGTCCACATTGCAGAACGATGCAAGCAATACCGAACGAGCCCCTTTGTCGCGCAATCTCAGCGTGGTTGTGCTCGCTGCACCCTCCTGCTGCTGATTGCCATAGTTGCCAAAGAAGTACGATTCCTCTGTACGGTTGCCCTTCTTCTCCACACCCGATGATTGATTGTAAAATCGTTGGCGCTTCAGTGGCACCATCAGCGTGAGCAGAGCATCTATCAGCGTACTCTTGCCCGAGGCGTTTGCTCCGGTCAATAGCGAGTTGTTACCATGCAAATTCATATGGTACACTTTTTTGTCAAAGGTTCCCCAATTCCACACTTCCAAATAGTCAAGCTTAAAGCCTGCCACTTCCGAACTGGTATTAAATAGGTTCATCTGCTGCATTATAGTCATTAAGTTTGTTTTTAAATTCTAATATATCGTCCAGTGTCACCTTATCCTTGATGATGCGATGTATCTTATAGCGCTTCTCACCCTCAATATGCTTTGCTTCCACCAGGAAACCAAAGCCTGCTATGCTGTCTATATAGCGGTCAAGATCTTTCTCAAACTTGGCACGATTGAATGTGGCGGGAAGAAACAATTCTGCCTCTTCCTTTATTTCAGTAGCAGTTACATACTTGTCCGAAGCCTGCGACTCTGTTGGATTGCTGTCGAAGTCTTCGAGTATCTGCCTCAACACGATGAGTATCACCGAAACCTCAAAACCATACGACCTTCTCGACACCATGTTCAATGTTTTGTCTTCGTCCAATTTCATTTGCTTGACAAAGGCAAAACCTTCATCCTTTTTCACGATGAGTTCCAGTCCCATCACACTGATATAGTCCTGAATCTCGCTTTGGTAGTCGAGTAAATCATTCCAAACTACATCGTCTTTCTCTACGATGCCTTTCAACAGTTTCACTACAGCCCTGCTGTATGGTTGTATATTTGCTGCGTTCATCTTGTTATTATAATTTCGGGAATTGATATGGTTTTATTTTCTGTAAAAATAATATGTTGCTGGCGTTCTTCGCTTACCACCGTCTTATATTCCTTCAGCACGCCAATGTATCCAAACACTTCCGACAGACCTTTCTCCACGCCTTCGTTCCGCTCTATCACCTCTGCCAGGGTCGTCTGCTGTCTGTCGTTCAACACCTCGTTGATGCGGTCTCTCAGCACCTTTCGGTCGATGTGATACGGATTGTAGAGTTTACCAATACTCTCCAAATCAGCCAGACTCAGTCCGGCTATGTCAGGCTTATCCTTATACACAGTTTCTTTTACAGGTGTGAGGGTAAGAGGGCGCTCCAGCGGCAGATTGATGTCAATGGTTTCGTATTCAAGCGAAGCATCTGGCTTTTCTTTCCGTCTGCTGGCTTCGATGAGTAGTTTCTTTATATCGTTGATTACTTGCTTTGTCGCCTCAGCATTCATATGTCCGTTCTGGCGAATGATTCGACTCAGTTTCTCGCTCATGCGGTCGTTGGTTTTCGCAACCTTCTCACCAGCGTCAAACAGATGCTTTTTCATTTCCTTGAGAAACATGTCATGTGCATCAATGCCTCTATTTTCCAGCGTTTTGTAGAGTACACCAGTCAACTCGTCCCATTCTTTCTGCAGATCGGCCGAGAGCAGAAACTCCCAAAATGCATAGAAACTTTTGCCTTGTTGCGATTGTTTTAGTTCGCCATATGCATCAAAGATGTAGTTCAACAAAGCTTTCTTCTCTGCATTTTCTGTCTGACGTTCGTATATCTCTTTGATAATCCCCTTAAAGTTGTCATCCACCTCTTTGAAATCGCTCAGCAGTTCCTTCGCCAGTTTGTTCAAACTGTTGTATCGTGGTTCTATCTGGTAGTCCTCATAAACCTCGACCTCTTCGCCCATCTCCAGCCGCTGAATCTGATGCTCTATCTCCATTTTTTTGGTTCGAAGCAATTCTAGTCGCTTCTCACGGTCCTCGTTCGAGTATTCCACCAATTCCTTCAGTTGGGAAAACAGTGTCTTGAACTTTGATTCAGTACCGATGTAATCTTCTTTTTTCAAGCTCACCACCCAATCTATCAATTTGCTTGTGTGTGACGAAATCTCGTATATCACCTCTCCCTCTTCGTTCTGATAATTGGTCAAGAATCCCTTGTCTGTCCAGTCTTTGATGAGCCGTTTCGCTTTCTGTTCGTTAGACTCTACTAGTCTCGTCATTTCAGAATCATCCTCCACCAACGTATTTTCCTGCTCATCCAGTCGGTTCTCCAGTAGCATGTGCAAGCGTTCCTGCATTATAGCCGCCTGTCCTTCAAACGCTTCAATGACAAAAGACAAGAAGAAATCCACACTTCTTGATTTTATGAGTCGTACGCTTGGTGACTCTCGTAATATTTGTGTTATTTCTTCTACTTGCATAAATGTTATTCGAAATTATTTTGTTTAAAATCCATCAGTGTCTTAAATATTACATTCAAACACTTTTAAGGTGTTATTTATCTTTACACACAAAACACCACCATTGAATCATTGAAGTTCTATAATTCATTTTCCCCAATCCTTGCGATCAGTTCAGCATTCAGTTTCTCATCTCGTCCCAACAATTGCCGTACAAGCTGATAAATCGTAGTGCAAGGATTTTGATTTGCATAACGTGAATCTGCATATTCTAAATGCTTCGCTTCCGCATACCGCAAGGCGGACTCCATTGAGCCGTAAGTAGTCATTATCTTATAATTGTTAGGATCTTTCTTGGCGTATCTGTACTTTTTCTTCGATTTATATTTCGGAGAAGCATTTACAGCTGTTGAAATCTTCTCTTCATAATCCTTTCGAGACACTCCTGTTATTACATTCTGAAAATGATATAGATACCACAATTCGAATGCTTCATTACTCCAGGCTACCTCAATGCTATTTTTTTGTCCCATCGCAATGGCTTCGTTGAAATCCTTTGCAGGAAATTCATCCCTATCGAAAACAGCCCAAACACGGTCATAGTTATTCTTATTTTTAAGATCAATGGCCTTCTCCACAACATCTTTTGTTCCACGCCCAAGCCCTTTAACCTCGATGTCATATACAATTACCCCCTGTTGCTTTTCGGCAAAAGCTTCAAAGTAATTAGGTTCAGTCTTTGTCCCTTCGCACACAATTAACACAGAGCAACGTATGACTTTCTGTTCTCTCTTTTGCGATTGCCTCCTAAATTTTGAAGAAGCATTATCTATCTTTATTCTCTTTGCTGCCATAGCCTTACATTATTAATCATTCAATATATAAGGAATGGCACCATAACGACCGGCGATATAGTTTTTCTCATAATTTGCATCATTACGAGGTTTGGTCCCGTCTGGGAGTACGATATCAATCAGACTATACAAATCCGTCTGCTCTTTAGAATCTTTCTCCGTGAACCATATCTGGTCTCGTCTTAAAATTTTCTGAGAAAGTAAGTGCGTATCGTGGGTAGTGAATATCAATTGGGCATTCTTTGGATTTGTTTCCGGATTATTGAATAATTCAATAATATACTGAGAAATCAGAGGGTGCATTTTTGCATCCAGCTCATCGATGACAAGCACGCTCCCAGAATAAAGCGTTTCGAATATCGGTCCCGAAAGATCAAATAACTTATTTGTACCGGAAGATTCCCTATCTTCAAACGAGAAGTTAATTGTACCTACTATATTACCTTTATCTGAATATACGTTATGTATAGAATCCAACTCAATACTCTTCTTGCCTTGCGTTTCTCTTTGGAAGAGTGCTCGTAATTCCATAGGCAAGTCCTGAGGAATATTGGGTTCTTCCTCATGAGTAAGAATGTTGTTAAATCCAAGTCTCAATTTCTGGAAGAAGTTGAGAGCATCAACACTCAAAGATTCTTTTTTGTGAAAAAATAATTTTGAATATGCTCTATATTGTTGATTATTCAATCCAGAAATCACATTAAAGTCCGATTGAAACCAAGAAATAACCTGACGAGATATTTCACCGCCTAACTGTTGGCATAATGACAGGAACAAACGGTTGTCATTGGTCTTTTCTTCATATCCGACTCCTTCCGGGAAATTATTCTCATCTACACAAATCCCATCTTCGTTTCTTACGAACATCATCTGCTCTTTAGAACGAGGTGTTGTTTTCCGGAATAACCATTCTTCAACGATACGCTCCAGATTATACCTGAATCCATATCTGTAACAATACTCTCCTTTCAAAAATATAATCTCAAACATAGAGGGATGGTGATTGTCCTTCAAAAGAAGAAATGGGTCATATTCCAATTGCTCATTGTCATTTAACTTCACCGACAACAACACGCAACTCGCCATTGCGTGCATCGCACTGACAAGATTGGATTTCCCACTTGAATTGGCACCATACAGCGCAAGCGAACGAAGCAGAGTATATTTATTGCAGTCAAACAAGTTCGTTTCAGTACATTCTTTCAAAGCTTTATCGGCCTCCAATACTAAGGTCTTTTTCCTATAAAACGACCTGTAATTCTCAACTGTAAATTCAAGTAACATATATCTGACTTTTAAGTGTTTCAATTATTTTTCATAACTGTTTTCGAGTACAAAGGTACAAAATTCAATTCATATAATGCATATTTTTGAGATATTTTCTCAAAAATATGCATACAGCATCTATTACATTTGCTGATTCAAAAAATAACATGCTGAAAATCAGCAGATAATCGTTATCTATACACATAATCATATCCGCATGATTGTGTGCAAAATTATGTAGAAATGAAATATTGTTGAAATTTCTTTTATGCTGACTAAAGGTACTGAACCATTTCATGCATTTGTGTCGCATACAAGACAGTTATTCTGTTATCATCCTCAGCATAGTAAGCAATACAGTGTTCTATTCCATTCAACATATTTTCAAATGCCAAACAAGGGTTCAACCCTCCACTGACTAATGTGTTACCCAAGGCCTTCATTTTTTTGCTCCGAGTAGTAATAGGTTCTGTTTTCAAGCATCCAAGAACTTTTTCTGGACTATCCAAATAACAATAATACAACCAAATCTCAAAACAAGGATTGCTCACGACCCATCTACCTTGTACATCGGTTTGATTACCTTTAAATATTTTCTCCAACTGATCATAGAATTCATCTACATCCGAAAGGAGAAATACTTTGTCCATAGTATCCAGTTGGAAAAAGCTGCGATTCTATTTTTATTTCTCCTGTCAACTGTATTTATTCCCACTTCTCTTGCATCTGATATGGCTGTAATCCTTGTCCTTTTTCAGACATAAATACAACTCTTAAAGAGTTAAGCTCACGCTGTTTAATCAATTCCAGAAGAAAATCCTTTCCCCCCAGAGAGTACGAATATAAGACTGGTGGAAAGAATCCCTTCAGGCTTTTGGTAAGCAGAAGACACTCCTGATGTTTCATATACCTGACAATTCTCCTTATTTTGGGTTATAGACTGATGTACAAGCTATTTAGGAGTTAATCTTGAGTATTTTTTTTGAATATGTAAATTTAGATAAATCCATAACAATATTAACATTTTACATATTCAATTCACCAATAAAAGGAATAGCGCCATAACGCCCCTCCATATATCCGTTCTCAATATTAATTGTGTTGTGAATCTTAAAATCGTTTAATGAATACATATGACTCCCACCATCCTTCTTTTCAACCATCCAAGCTTCATCGGTGCGCAAAAAATCCTGATTTAGCAAACAGGTCTGATGCGTTGTAAAAATAAGTTGTCCATTGGTGTCCTGTGAGGAAAAATAACGGACAAGTTCCCTGACCAAATGTGAATGTATGCTATGATCGAGTTCATCTATGATTACCGTCTTGGCGGATTTCATTGCATCATATAATGCCGGAACAAGCGACAGTAATCTAACCGTACCGTCAGACTGTGCCTGGATATCCATATCCTTTGAAAATCCGTTTTTACCAAATTGCTGGAATAGCATTTGACTTATCTTCTGCACTCCATCTTCTACACTAATAGATCTTGTATTTCTGAAATCAACGACCTCCGACAACACTCCGGAACGCATTTCTTTAAGTTTGTCCATAGGTAGATTACTGATGTCATGGGTACTCATCCAATCTTCAAAATTTTCTGTTTCGACATTAACTCTGTTAATACCAAGACCAAGTACCTTAAATATATCCGAAGCAAATTGATTGATTTCTTTGTTGCTCTTGAATATTCCAATCAGTGCAGGATTGAAAGAATGCAAGCCAATTATTGTAAGTTCGTCCTCAAACCATTTTTGTGCAATACTAATATTTTCATCCGTCAATACCGGCATATCATTGTTTATAGTCAAAAGACTGGAAAATGGATTTTTTTCTATCCATCCCAAAACCATATTGCCTACTTCCTCTGAAGGCGTAACTGCATATTCGATTTTGCCCTCTTTGCGAGTGAAAACATTATGGTTTTCTTCCGAACCCAAACCGGAAATCTGTAGTATTTCGGAAACAATCCCAGTATTCATAATTTCCACAGAGTATATATATGGAATTCCTGTTTTTGTCTCAAACTCTATTGTCAGTTCCATAGGTTCTGTTCCTGTATTTTCTTTTAACGCAAAGATGTACTTACCAAAGGTATCCTTGTCGAGAAAACTTTTGTTCAAAGCTATTGCTTTCAAGAAATTGATACCCTTTAACAAATTGGATTTTCCAGCGCCATTGGCTCCATATATAGCAGCCATTTTCAATACAGGCAGTTTCTCATTAAGCATAGTAATATGGTTAGACAAGGTTGTCCTTTTCATATTAGGAAACATATCAAACTGAACCTCATCATTGAATGACAGAAAATTCTTCAATATAACACGCAGTATCATAAAATAGTATTTAATAAAATAATCAAACAGTAATATCAATGAGACATTAACCTATCTCAATGCAAAGATAATTAAAACAACCAGAAATGTGAAAATTTCACGTGAAAATTTCACGCATTAAAAATAAAGAAAGGCATCAAGATAAATAATATTGCTGGCGAAAAGAGAAAATACAAGATTCTATTAACCAATATCAGTCATTATGAAGTTGTATAATGTTTGGTTTAGAACCTTTTTAAATATACAAGATACTAGACTAAACCTATAATTTCTTTTCTCTAATAAACGGCACTCTATGCATCTTGAATCTGGGTTAGAATTAATACTACTAGGTATCAGATTATGATAACTATGCAGAGAATTCTTCCTTTTTCTTTTGGTTAGCATACGATTTTGAGAATTACTTAGTTCCAAAAATTATGTTTTCTTTTTTTAGTGTTATTTTTGTATAAATTTTGTCCCCAGTTTGTCCCTCTTCATATAAATAATAGGGAAAAGCATACTAAATATCAATATATTACAAATCAATTTATATTTTCTGCATCGGCAAGTAGAATATTGTAATCAACTGCAACGAATTAGAACCAACTATAATGAAGTCGCTGATTTTCAGCGGCTTTTTTATTTGCCAAAAATCCAGCTATAAACAGTTGGATACTGTTGTTCACCATATTTTTCTACCGTATTTCTACCGCGGAACAATTAAGGGCTTTTGCCCGATGTCACACTGACGCATTTGTTGACGTGTGTTGACAATGGTTTACGTGAGTAGACAAAAAGGGAAATTATCCGAGCTGTAAAAAGCTCATGTTTCACTAAAATATGGAGAATAACAAAAATGGAAGTAAAAAGAATCTGCCAGTGGTGCGGCAAGCCTTTCATGGCCAAAAAGACCACTACCAATTATTGTAGTCCGCAATGTTCCAAAAGAGGTTATAAACACCGGATGAAGGAACGTAGAATGGAAATGCGCGAATTTCAGGAAATGATGGAGGTAAAGAACAAACTGGAGAGCCAGGAATACTTTACCTTTTCTCAAGCAGCCAGACTAATGGGCGTTTCTCGCCAGTATGTCTATAAACTGGTAAAGGAGGACAAACTTCGTGCATCAAGGCTGAGTTCAAGAATGTCGCTCATCAGAAGAACCGACATCGAACTTATGCTGAAAACAAAACCTTATGAAGTTCTCAGACCAAAAGATGAATTTGACGTTACCGAGTATTATACCGCTGAACAGATTGCGGAAAAGTACAAAGTCAACGCCAAATGGGTGTGGACCTATACCCGGCAAAACAATGTTCCCAAAGTCAGAATCCGCCAGTTCAATTATTACAGTAAAAAGCACATAGATGCGGCATTTGCCAAATATAAGACGGATGACGCCTTGACCGAATGGTACACTCCGGAAGAAATCGAGAAAAACTATGGGATGACAC
>ERZ772861.1105-NODE-1105-length-24258-cov-5.606867_pt1 | contig 24258 bp, 21 predicted proteins | sample MGYA00512135_ERZ772861 | MGnify/ENA primary metagenome ERZ772861 (study PRJEB29015, sample SAMEA2737700) | human gut metagenome | biome: human gut; feature: human-associated habitat; material: faeces | place: China | collected 2012 ...
GCGTGCGCGCCTCATCGATCAAAATGGAGTCGACCTCGTCGACGATGGCGAAGGCGTGTCCGCGCTGGACAAGCTCGCTTGCGTAGATGGCCATGTTGTCACGCAGATAGTCGAAGCCCATCTCGTTGTTCGTGCCGTAGGTGATGTCCGCGGCGTAGGCCTTGCGGCGCTCCTCACCCGTGAGATCGTGGACGATCAAACCGACCGTCAACCCCAAGAAGCGGTGGACCTTGCCCATCCACTCGCTGTCTCGCTTGGCAAGGTAATCGTTCACGGTGACGATGTGTACGCCATTGCCGGTCAGGGCGTTGAGGTAGGCGGGGAGGGTAGCGACCAGCGTTTTACCTTCACCGGTCTTCATCTCGGCGATGCGTCCCTGGTGGAGCACAACACCGCCGACAAGCTGCACGCGATAGGGGTACAGCCCCAGCACGCGGCGGGACGCCTCGCGCACGGTGGCAAACGCCTCGGGCAGGATATCGTCAAGCGTTTCGCCGTTTTGCAGGCGGGACTTGAACTCCGGTGTTTTGGCCTGCAGCTCCGCATCGCTCATCGCCTTGTATTCTTCCGCCATCGCTTCGATCTTATCGACGATGGGGTAGATGCTTTTGAGCTCACGGTCACTGTAAGAGCCGAACATTTTGCTGAAAAAACCCATATAACAAAACTTCCTTTCGTGGGAGCATAATGACACGCCTACAAGTATAGCATCCCTCTGCGCGATATGCAAAGGAAAATTTGCTGTACAATATGAATGGACTGTAAATAAATTCCGCCGACGCGCTGTGCATGGCTTGCACTCTGCATTGCTGCTGTGGTAAAATACGATATAAGATCGTATAGGAGAATGAAACGTCCCCCAACGGCGGAGGACAGAACGTGAGGAAAAGCTTTTTCATCTGATCCAATGATCGAAGGAGGACTAACGCATGAAACTGCACTTTTACGGAGCTGACCGCTGCGTGACCGGCTCCTGCCACTGTTTGGAGATCAACGGCAAGAAGATCCTCGTTGACTGCGGCTTGCAGCAGGGGCGCGATGAGCTGGACAACCGCTACCTCGCCTTTGCCCCCGGCAGCATCGATATTTTGCTCGTCACCCACGCGCACATCGACCATACCGGCCGCATCCCGCTGCTGGTGAAAAACGGCTTTCACGGCCGGATCCTCACAACGCGCGTGACGGCTGATTTGATGAAGATCATGCTGCTCGACTCTGCCCACATTCAGGAGAGCGACGCGGAATACGAAAACCGCAAGGGACAGCGCGCGGGCCGCGAGCCCGTTGAGCCGCTCTACACCGAGCAGGACGCGCTGGACGTCTTCAAGTACGTCACGACCTGCGAGTATGAAGAAAAGATCAACCTCTGCGAGGGGGTAAGCGCGGTCTTTACCGATGCGGGGCATCTGCTCGGCTCGGCGTCCATCACGCTCGAACTGGAGGAAAACGGCGTGCACAAGACGCTCGTCTTCTCCGGTGACATCGGCAATGTCGACCAGCCCATCATCCGCGACCCGCAGTTCCTCAAGAAGGCGGATTACGTCGTGATGGAGTCGACCTACGGCGACCGCAACCACACCGAGGTGTGGAGCTATACCGACGAGCTTGCCGAGATCATCGACGAAACGCTCGGCAAGGGCGGCAACGTTGTGATCCCGTCGTTCGCCGTCGGGCGCACGCAGGAGCTTTTGTACTTTATCCGCGAGATCAAGGACCAAAAGCTCGTCAAGTCGACGCCGAACTTCCCTGTGTACATCGACTCTCCCCTTGCCAAGGCGGCAACGACCGTCTTCTGCGGCGATCTGCACGGCTATCTCGACGAGCAGGCACTCGATCTTGTCAAGGACGGCACGCACATGTTCACCTTCCCCAACCTCAACCTTGTTGAGTCGAGCGAGGAATCGAAGATGCTGAACATGGACACGACGCCCAAGGTCATCATTTCCGCCTCCGGTATGTGCGACGCCGGCCGCATCCGCCACCATTTGAAGCACAACCTCTGGCGCGCGAACAGCGCGGTCGTGTTCGTCGGCTTCCAGTCGCCCGGCACGCTGGGCCGCAGACTGCTCGACGGCGTGGAGAAGGTCAAGCTTTTCGGTGAGGAGATCGCCGTCAAGGCAAAGATCGTCAACTTCCAGGGTCTTTCCTCCCACGCCGACCATGACCACCTCATCGAGTGGATCAAGGCCTTCGACCCGAAGCCTGCGCATGTATTTGTCGTTCACGGCGACGAGGACGTTGCGCCCGTGTTTGCCGAAGAGCTCAATTCCCTCGGCTTCCATGCGCACGCGGCCAAGTTTACCGAATGCTACGACCTTGCCGCAAACGAAATGGTCAGCGAGGGCTATATTTCCGAGCGCAAGCGCACGGCGCAGAAGTCTCGCGCGGACAATCTCTATGCAAAGCTTGTCTCGGCGGCGGAGTCGCTGCTGGCGCTTGCCAAGCACTGCAAGGGAAGACCCAACAAGGATATTTCCGCGTTCACGGGCCAGATCATCAGCCTGATCGAGCGCTTCCGCGAGTGATTTGAGATACACAACAAAAGGTACTTCGCGCATAAGCGCGAAGTACCTTTTCTGAGAGGGAGAAACTATGGAGCTTGCCAAAAATCAGGAGCATACCGTCACCATCGAGGGCTATGGCGAGGGCGGTATGGGCGTTGCGCGCATCGACGGGCGCGTTGTGTTTGTCCACGGCGCGCTGCGCGGCGAGACGTGCCGCGTGCTGATCCTCAAAACGCTCAAGAGCGTCGCCTTTGCCAAAGTGCTTGAGGTGATCGAGCCGTCAGGTGCGCGCGTTGAATCGGACTGCCCGTACTTCCCACGATGCGGCGGCTGCACCTATCGCCACATGAGCTACGAAGAGGAGCTGCGCCTCAAAAAGCAGCGCGTGCAGGACAATCTCGCGCGCATCGGCGGCAGCGCTGTTGTGGTGGAGGAAATCCTTGGTGCCGCGGACACGCTGCGTTACCGCAACAAGGCGCAGTACCCTGTGTCGAAGGACGGGCGAGTGGGCTTTTACCGTGCCCGCACGCACGAGGTCATCGAGTGCGAGCAGTGCCTTCTTGTAAAGAGCGAGGCCGACGCTGCGGCGGAGACGCTGCGCGAATATATGCGGCGCTGCCGCGTCGCGGGCTATGACGAAAAGACCGGCCGCGGCCTTGTCCGCCATCTCTATGTCCGCTCAAACGCGGCGGGGGAGAGCCTCATCTGCGTGCTCGTGAACGGGAACAAGCTGCCGCAGGAGGAAACGCTCGTCGCGCTTTTGCGCGGCGCCTGCCCCAAGTGCCGCGGCATCGTGCTGGGCACAAACACGAAAAAGGGCAATGTCATCCTCGGCGACCGTTACCGAACGCTCTGGGGAGAAGACCGGCTCGAGGATACGCTCTGCGGCAAGCGCTTCCTCTTGAGCGTGCCGTCGTTTTATCAGGTCAACCGCACGCAGGCGGAGCGGCTGTACGCAAAGGCTATCGAATTTGCAAACCTTACGGGGCAGGAGACGGTGCTCGACCTCTACTGCGGCGCGGGCACCATCACGCTTGCGCTCTCCGATCACGCGAAGAAGGTCCTCGGCGCGGAGATCGTGCCGGAGGCCATCGATGATGCGCGCGAAAACGCCGTGCGCAACGGCGTCAGAAATGTGGAATTCTTCTGCGGCGATGCGTCCGACGTGGCAAAAAAGCTCGCGCAGGAACATCTGCGCCCCGATGTCATCACCGTTGACCCGCCGCGAAAGGGGCTGGCGGCCGATGTGGTGGAGAGCATCGCTGAGATGCAGCCGGGACGTGTCGTGTACGTCTCCTGCGACAGCGCGACCATGGCGCGCGATGTAAAGCGCTTTGCGGAGCTGGGCTATACCGCCACGCGCGCCGCCGCGGTTGATATGTTCCCAAGAGCGGACCATATTGAGGCAATCGTTCTATTGTCGCGAAAATAGACTTTGTACCGTAAGATCCCTATGCCGCGGTGCCGCCTGAGCAAAACAGCGAGGCCAGAATAGCGACAAATTCCGCGGGAGCCGGCTTTTGAGGCAGGGGAGAGCGCGATAAGCGCTTGAGCAGCCGGGGATCACGGGCCCAAAGAGTATCAATGACGCTGCAAATGTCTCTTTCTACGCAGAGACAGTCGGTTTCATATTGCTGGGCAACGACCGGATAAAGCCAGCGCTCTGCGAGCAGGCAGCGCGCCGGCTGCTGAAACGCCAGATATACCGCATAGGAAATATGAAAAAAGCCGGGATTGTCTGCGGATAGACCAAGCCGGCGCAGCAAACCGTATATATCCCCTATCGTCATAGCGACTACGCCACCTCTCTGCCCTCCGCTTTTGTGATCTCACCGCGGAGTGCGGTCAGGAATTCCTTCATTTCATCTTCCTTGAGCATCAGCAGCAGAAAAATGAGGGCGACTGTTGAAAAACAGTAGATGCCCCCGTTCCAGATCGCTGTATGCCCGGCCTGTGATACGGAGCTTTTCTGCCATTTCCTCCTGCGTCATGCCTCGGCTTTTGCGCAAGGAAGATGCAAATTCCGAAAGGAAGCTTCTGAGCGTCGATTTGTATAGATTCATGGACTTGAGCCTCCGTATCCACCCTGTCATATAAGATGCAGAAATTCTATCTCAATGTGAAGCGTGCTTCCATGTAGCGCGCTTCGCATTGAGCTTTTTTATAGGTTTATACCAATCTTCTATATATAAAATATGATCGCGACGATCGATTTATCTATTTTATGAGTTGCATTTTTCGCGTGAATGATGCAAAATGATGACAGTGATTCGAGGAGATGCTTTTCCTCCCGCAAATTCAAAGATAGGAGTAATAAACAATGATGGAAAATTTGTATTGCGTCAGCCTTGCTGCCAGCGTGATCGCGCTGATATTTGCATGGCTGCAAAGCAAAAAGGTCCTTGCCTTCTCTGAGGGGACGCCGCTGATGCAGAAAATATCCCGCGCCATCCGCACGGGCGCTTCTGCATTCCTCAAGCGTCAGTATCGCACGGTCGCGGTCTTTTTTGCATGCATGTTCGTCGTGCTCTGCGGCATGGCGGCGGCCGGGTTTGTCACCTGGTTCGTGCCCTTCGCCTTTGTGACCGGCGGCTTTTTCTCCGGCCTTTCCGGCTTCATCGGCATGACGATTGCCACACGCGCCAACTGCCGCACGGCCGCCGCCGCGCAGGAGGGCCTCAACCGCGGTCTGCGCATCGCCTTCTCCGCGGGCAGCGTCATGGGCTTTACCGTCGTCGGCCTGGGACTCCTTGATATCTCCCTCTGGTACGCGGTGATGAAGCTCATCTTCCACTCCTCACTCGAGGAGATCACCGCCGCGATGATCACCTTCGGCATGGGCGCTTCTTCGATGGCGCTCTTTGCCCGCGTGGGCGGCGGTATCTTCACCAAGGCTGCCGATGTCGGCGCGGACCTTGTCGGTAAGGTCGAGGCCGGTATCCCTGAGGACGACCCGCGCAACCCTGCCGCCATCGCCGATAACGTGGGCGACAATGTCGGCGATGTGGCTGGCATGGGCGCTGACCTCTATGAGAGCTACGTCGGTTCTGTTACCTCCACCTGCGCGCTGGGCGTGCTTGCGTTCAACCAGATCCCGCAGATCGACCGCGTGTACGCGGTCGCCATTCCGCTCATCATCGCGGCAGTCGGCGTGCTGTGCTCCATCATCGGCACCTTCCTCGTCAAGACGAAGGAGGACGCTGACCAGAAGTATCTGCTCAATGCGCTTGGCCGCGGCACGAACTTCTCCGCCATCACGGTGGCGGTCATCAGCTTCTTCGTGGTGCGCCTGCTGCTCGGCAGCGCATTCTACGGGCTGTGGCTCGCCATTCTGGCAGGACTCCTTGCGGGCGTTCTGATCGGCCGCGTGACGGAATATTACACCTCTGACACCTACAAGCCGACGCAGAACCTCGCCGCCAGCAGCGAGACCGGCTCTGCCACCATCATCATCAGCGGCGTCGGCCTCGGCATGCTCTCCACGGCGCTGCCCATCATCATCGTCGGCATCGCCATTCTCGTCGCTTACTTCTGCTCCACGATCGGCTATGCGGGCAACACGGAGCTGGGCCTCTACGGTATCTCCCTCGCCGCGGTCGGTATGCTTTCCACCCTCGGCATCACCCTTTCCACTGATGCCTACGGCCCCGTGGCCGACAATGCGGGCGGCATTGCGCAGATGGCAGGCCTTCCCGAAGAGGTGCGTGATCGCACCGACGCGCTCGATTCTCTCGGCAACACCACTGCTGCGACCGGCAAGGGCTTTGCCATCGGCTCGGCCGCGCTGACGGCGCTTGCCTTCATTGCAAACTTTATCGAAAAGCTCGACGCTGCGGGCGGCGATTACAGCCTCTCTCTGATGGAGCCGACCGTGCTCGTCGGCATCTTCGTCGGCGCTTGCCTCCCATTCGTGTTCTCCGCCATGACGATGAACGCCGTCGGCCGCGCTGCGCAGAGCGTTGTCGTTGAGGTGCGCCGTCAGTTCCGTGAGATCTCCGGCATCATGGAAGGCCACACCGATCCCGACTATGCCCGCTGCGTGGACCTCTGCTCCCGCGCGAGCCTGAAGGAAATGGTCGCGCCCACGCTGCTTGCCATCATCTCCCCCATCGTCGTCGGCCTTGTGCTCGGCGGCAGCGGTGTGGTCGGCATGCTCTGCGGCGCGCTCGTCACCGGCTTCATTCTCGCCATCTTCATGGCGAACTCCGGCGGTGCGTGGGATAACGCCAAGAAGTACATCGAGTCCGGCCATCACGGCGGCAAGGGCAGCGAGCAGCATAAGGCTGCCGTTGTCGGTGATACTGTGGGCGATCCGTTCAAGGATACCTCCGGCCCGTCCATCAACATCCTCATCAAGCTCCTCTCGATGGTCTCCATCGTGTTCTCCGGCCTGATCGCAAGCTTCCATCTGTTCTAAGCGAGCACTCGCAGGAGAGCGGAAAAGCGTAAAAAGCAAAAAGCGAAGAAAGGGAAGCGAATGCGCAGCATTCGCTTCCCTTTCTGCATGAAGGCCTTTCGCATACGCCGGGCAATTTCGATGCAGATTCCGGCATGACCTTGCCGGCAGGCACCGCGGTTTTGTGAACGGCGGTGTAGAGCCGATAGATCGGAATTGCGCAGCGCTGCTGCCTTGTGGTATGATATTCCTGCTGCGCTTTGGCAGCGACTTTGTATTTTTTGAGAGCTATTGGAGAAAAGAGAAATGATCACAACGATTTTGTGGGACGTGGATCGCACGCTTCTGGATTTTGACGCCGCCGAGCGCGCTGCCGTCCAGAGCCTTTACATTGAATTTGGCCTCGGCGAATGCTCGGAGGAGGCGCTTGCGCGCTATTCCGCGATCAACCGGAAGTATTGGGAGAAGATGGAGCGCGGCGAGATCACAAAGCAGCAGGTGCTCGTGGGCCGCTTTGAAGAGTTCTTTGCAGGGGAGGGCATCGATACCGCGCTTGCACCGCGCTTCAACGACGCCTATCAGCTGCGCCTTGGCGATACCATCGTCTGCCGCGATGACAGCTATCATATTGCCGAGTCGCTGTGCGGCAAGGTGCGCCAGTATGTCGTTTCCAACGGAACGGTCACCGCGCAGACAAAAAAACTGCGCCTCTCCGGCCTCGGTGCGCTGATGGACGGCGTGTTCCTCTCCGAGCAGCTGGGTGCGGAGAAGCCCAGAAAAGAATTTTTTGACCAGGTTTTTGCGGCCATCGAGCCGTTTAACAAGAACGAGACGATGATCGTCGGCGATTCGCTCACGAGCGATATGCGCGGCGGCGGAGATGCGGGCATCGTCACCTGCTGGTACAATCCCGAGGGAGCTGCTGCGCCGGATGGCTATCGCATCGACCATGAGATCCGCGATCTGCACGAGGTTTACGATCTGCTGTAAAAGGGGAGAAGGTCTATCGGTTCCACGCTCTTTGCCAAGAGGAAAAGCGGCGAGAAGTTATGACATTTTCACCTCTCATGCCACTTGCTAAACTCTAATGGATATGGTAAACTTGACAAATCAGACGGACGCCGCAAGGCGCCCGTTTGGTGAATGAGAGAAAAGAATCGAGAAGAGAAAGAAGGAAACCGAATGGATCATCAGCGCAGAGCGGATCTGATGCTGCTGCTGGCGACGAGCTTTTGGGGAATTTCAAATTGCCTGACGGCGATTTGCCTGCGGGATATGCAGCCGCTGACGCTCAATGCGTTCCGCTTTATCACGGCCTTTCTGGTGCTGGGCTTTGTTTTTCGAAAGAATTTGCGCCGCGTAAGCCTCGTGACCGTAAAGTACAGCATTCTGGTTGGATTGTCGCTCGTCATCGTGTATACGAGCCTTACCTACGGCGTGATGTATACGTCCGTTTCCAATGCGGGCTTCATCGGCGCGCTTTCCGTGGTGACGACGCCGATTCTGGAGTTCATCGTCTACCGCAAAAAGCCGGAGAAGAAGTTTGGCGTTTCGATGGTGCTGTGCCTTGTCGGCCTTGCATTGATGACGCTGAGCGAAACGCTCAAGCCTGCCTTTGGTGATGTGATCTGCCTTTTTGCGGCAGTTTTCTACTCGGTCGACCTGATGATTACCGAACGGGCTGTTGCCGATGAGCGGGTCGATCCGCTGGCGCTCGGCGTGTGCGACCTCGCCGTCGTCGGCGTGGTAATCTCGGTGCTGTCGGTCTTTCTGGAAACGCCTGCGCTGCCCGGCACGGCAAAGGTCTGGGCGGCGGCGCTGTTCCTCGGCATCGTTTGCTCGGGCGTCTGCCTTGTACTCCAGAGTGTCTTCCAGCAGCACACCACGGCGAGCCGCGCGAGCCTTATCTTTACGCTTGAGCCGGTGTTCTCGGCGATCTTTGCATTTTTTCTGCTCGGCGAGCGCATCGGCGTCAGGGGCTATCTCGGCGCGGCGCTGATGCTCGCGAGCCTTGTGCTGGTGGAGGTCGATGTGGGTGCACTGTTCAAAAAAGGCAAGAAGGAAGCGGAGTAATAGGAGGAATATCCCTGTTGCCACGTTTGGTTGCGGAGATGCAAGGCAGAGCTGGTGGCATTTTATGCCGCATGGCGCTATACTGGGCGCATCAAAGCAAACGGAGGATACGCACATGACGCTGGGAGAAAAGCTGAAGATGCTGCGCGCCTCGCGCGGCTTATCGCAGGAGCAGCTCGCTGCGGAGCTGAATGTTTCGCGGCAGGCCGTCAGCAAGTGGGAATGCGGCGACGCAGCGCCCGACCTTGACAAGCTGCGCGCCATCTGCACCTATTTTGCCGTGACGACAGATTACCTCATCTGGGAAAATGAAGAGGACACGCCGAAGGCGGCCGTGCCGGAGAAGGAGCGCGCTGTGCGCGGCAGGAATGAAGTTTTCAGCGATGCGCTGCTGTTGGTGCTGCTGCTTGCCGGCTTGGCAGCGCTGTGGAGCAGTCTGCGCATCAGTCTTACAAGCCATGCTGTGCTGCATATTATTCTTGCCGTGGCAGCGATCGCTGCCGCGATCCTTTCAACGACCATTTGGAAGCAGCGGGGCAGAGTGATCGCCCTGCTCATCGCCGCGACCGGCGCAGTTTTGGCGCTCTCCCGATTGGCAGCTATGCTTGCCTATCTGACGGATCTGTGGTCAGGGTCGAGATTGTATGCAGACGGAGGCGACTGGCCGATCGTTTGGGAGAGCGCGGGGACTTGGCTGCGGCATGACTGGCCCTACTATGTATGTTATCTTGCCCTGATCGTCTGCGGGTTTTGGCTCGCGCGGCGGCTCAAAAAGAAGGAGAAGGCGAATGACGACCTTTGACAAAGTGTACGCCGCAGTGAGGCTTATCCCGCGCGGCAGCGTTGCGACCTACGGGCAGATCGCCGCGGCGATCGGGAATAGGCGTCTTTCCCGTGTCGTAGGGTATGCGCTGCACGTCAACCCCGAGCCGGGCGTTATCCCGTGCCATCGCGTCGTCAAGCGGAACGGGGAGGTGTCAAGCGCATTTGCCTTCGGGGGAGCGAACCGTCAGGTCGAGCTTTTGAAGGCCGAAGGCGTCGGCTTTCTGGACGGCAGCCACGTTGATATGACGCAGTTCTGTGTCCGCGCCCTGCCGCTCATTCTGGAAGAGTAAAAGGAAGCGTTCCGATGAAACCGGAACGCTTCCTTTTTATGATTCGCTTTTCTCTTTTTCGTATCCGGCGAGCGTCAGAATGACCTCGCCCGCCATCATCAGTCCTGCGCAGCCGGGGACCCAGACGAGGCTTGCCGGTACGCTGCGGCGACCCGGCGGGGGCGCTTCCAGCGCTTCGGGCTTGGCGGGAAGCTCGGGGGAGTAGACGACGCGCAGGTGCTTGATGCCGCGCTCGCGCAGCTCCTTTCGCATCACGCGCGCAAGCGAGCAGTTGACAGTCTTGGAGAGGTCGGTGATGCAAAGCTGCGTGGGGTCTAATTTGTTGCCCGTGCCCATCGCAGAGAGAATGGGAATGCCGCGCGCGTGCGCTGTTTCGATCAGGTCGAGCTTGCTCGACACGGTGTCGATGGCGTCGATGATGTAGTCATAGCGCGCGGTGAAAAAATCCTCGCGGTGCGCGGCGTCATAACGCGCGCAGATGAGGTGCAGCCGGACATCTGGGTTGATGTCGCGGCAGCGCGCGGCAAGAGCATCAGTCTTATTTTGACCGACCGTGGAGTGCAGCGCCTCGAGCTGGCGGTTGAGGTTCGTGCGGCTGACGCTGTCGTCGTCAATGAGCGTCAGCTCGCCGATGCCGGAGCGCACCAGCGCCTCGACTGCGTAGCTGCCGACGCCGCCGAGGCCGAAAACGGCCACATGGCTTTTTTGCAGCCTTTCCATCGCGTTGGCGCCGAGAAGCATCTGTGTGCGTAAAAACTGATCGTCCATAGTTTCCCCCTGAAGGTAAGAGTAAAAGAAATAAGCTGCCGGTTTGTGACCGGCAGCTTATTCTGTCGTAAGAAGGGATTACCCGACGTACTTCATACCGCTGAGCTGCTCGGCCTCCACACCATCGGTGATGGCAGCGTACCACTCGTCGTAAGCGTCGTTCTTGAGATCAAGGTCAGCCTTGTAGTACCAGTAGGGCTGGGGATTGGTCTCGACGAAGTACATCACGTGATAGCCGTTGCTGGACTCGACGATACCCGTGTCGCCGCTCTGGCGCGCGGGATCGAAGCACCAGTCCTCGAAAGAGGGGACCATCTCACCCTTGTAGATGTTGGAGTACAGGCCGCCGTTGCTGGCGCTGCCGGGGTCAGTGGAGTTGGCGACGGCCAGCGCGGCGAAGGCGTCCTCGGTCTTCTCGCCGTCGTTGTACTGCTGCAGGAGCTCGTTGGCCTTCTCCTCGCTGTCAACAAGGATATGACGCACGGACACCGTATGATAGTCGTTGCGGCTGCGGGAGTGGAAGAGCACAGCGTAATAACCCTTCTCACCATTGGCGGCGACGGTGGTGTCGCCCTCCTGACGGGCATCGTCAAACGCCCAGGTCAGCATATCGGAAGCGCCGTTTTCAGCATAGCCGATGTGCGCGTAGGTGCCTTCCATATCCTCGCCGATGGTGTCGAACGTCTCACCCTGCGCATAGCGGGAGAGAGCGGTCTCGGCCTTCTGCTTGGCCTGCTCGAGAAGCTCGGCCTTTTCTTCGTCCGTTGCGTCGTCGCCGGCAGCGGATGTGAAGAGAATGTACTCAATGTCGGCGCTCTGATAGCTCTTGGGATCAGCGTCGTAAGCGGCCTGCACTTCTTCGGCGGTGTAGGACAGGGAGTCGGCATAGCTGCTGGAATAGGCCTGTGCCAGCGCCATCATGCGGATGTTGCGCTCAAAGATCTTTTCGTTGACCAGCGGGCCGCAGACGGCCTTGATGTACTGCGCGCGGGTGTAACCGGCGGAAGCGGCGGCAGTGTCCAGATCGGCAAACGTATCCTGCACGGACTGCTCCACGGCCTCGCTGCCGTCAAAGCCCTCGGCCTCTGCCTTCTGCGCAAGCAGGGAGTAGGAGGTCATGCTGGTGATGGCCTGATCGCGGAAATAGTCGTACCAGGTGCCGTCGTTGATGGGGCAGCTCTGCTCCTTGAGCGACTTGGTAGTGTCCAGACCATAAGCGCTCAGATAATAGGAGTTCTTGGCGACAAAGCTGCTGTAGATGTTGTTGTAAAAATAGCTCACATCAGCGGCCGTGTAGGTCTCATTGCCGATGGTGAGCGCGTCGGCCTTGCGCTCGATCACCTTGGAATTGGCGACCGTAACGACGATGCCGACGATCACAAAGATGACGGCGACGGCGATGTAAAGGGCGTTGGTACGGCGATCCTTCGCCTGCTCGTCCTTTTCACGCTTTGTCCGGGGATCGACGTAACCGCCTGCCAGACTTTCCTGGCGGCTCTTCTTTTCTCTGGATGCACTCATTTTGTTTGTTCAGTCCTCTCAATTATTGGGTTTTGCAGATTTGCAAAATGCTATTGAAAATGCCCAATCATTATAACGAATGATGCGAGATAATGCAATGGCAAAATTGTGAAGATTCTTCGTATCATTTTCCGCCCGCAGGCGGAAAACAATTAAAATCGCAATTCCTGACGACATGTGCGTCAGGAATTACTCTTTGCGCAAAGCGAGTGTCGAATTGTCTGCTTGTGCAGACAATAAGGCACAGAGCGATGCGAATCTTTCTCAATGAAAGCGACGCAAGTCGGTTTCATTGAAGTTACTTCGTGCCGAAGATTCTGTCGCCGGCGTCACCGAGACCGGGGACAATGTAGCCGTGCTCGTTGAGGTGATCGTCGAGCGCACCGGCGTAAATGTCAACGTCAGGGAACTTCTCCTGAACGGCCTTGATGCCCTCGGGAGCAGCGACAAGCACCATGAGCGTGATGTGTTTGCAGCCGCGTTTGCGCATCTCACCGATGGCCTCGCAGGCAGAGCCGCCGGTGGCGAGCATCGGGTCGACGATCATCACGTCGCGCTCGGCAACGTCCTTGGGCATCTTGCAGAAGTAGGGGTGCGGCTCGAGCGTCTCTTCATCGCGGTACATGCCGATGTGACCCACGCGCGCGGAGGGAACCATGCGCAGCACACCGTCGACAAGACCGAGGCCGGCACGCAGAATGGGGACAACAACAAACTTCTTGCCCGCAAGCGTGGGTGCGTCCATCTCGCAGATGGGGGTCTTGATGTGCTTGGTGGTCAGCGGGAGGTCACGCGTGGCCTCGTAGGTGATGAGCATGCCGATCTCGGACACGAGCTCGCGGAAATCCTTGACGCTGGTGTTCTCATCGCGCATGATGGTGAGCTTGTGGGCGACGAGGGGGTGGTTCATGATGTGTACTTTTTCGTTGAATGTTGCTTCCATTGCATAGACCTCCGAAAATATATTGAAATTTGAAACTTGCTTACTGATCCAGTTTGGCGTTTCTCAGCCGCTCCGCCTGCGCGGGACGGAGATAAACGGGCAGAAGTTCCTGCGCGCTCACGGTCTCGCCGCGCGCATAGGCGCGCTCGGCCGCAAGGCCGACGCCAACGGCATTCTGATAGAGAAGCGCTGCGGGCGCGAGCGAGCACTTGACGCCGTGCTCGGTGAGATAGCGCTGGCAAAGCATGCCGCCGTCGCCGAGGACGGTGATGGGCTGATCCTTCCCCGTGAGCTGTGCGCACAGCTCTTCAAGAGAGATCGCGCGGTCGGGTGTGAGGCGCGTCAGCACGCCGTCCTTTGCTTCAAAGACAGCGTTGTAGACCTGCGCGCGGCGCGCGTCCATCGCGCCAACGACGAGCCCGTTCAAGTGCGCGATGTTTTCCGCCATCGCCTCGAGCGTCGAAATGCCGAGACACGGCTTGTCCGCCGCCCAGGCAAGACCCTTGACCGCCGCAATGCCGATGCGAAGCCCCGTAAAGGAGCCGGGACCTGCCGCGATGGCGAGAGCGTCCATATCGTCAATCGTCAAATCGGCGTTTTTGAGCATCGCGTCCACCATCGGAAGGAGCGTGCGGCTGTGCGTCAGCCCCGTGCACTGGTAGGCGGAGGCGAGCGGCGCGCCGTCCTCCACCACCGCGCAGGAAACGCTCTTAGCAGATGTTTCCAGAGCAAGAATTTTCATGCGAATCTTCCTCCTGTGACCGTGATGGTGCGCGTATTTTCATCTTCTTCGCCGCGCGCGATGTCGACATAGATCGTGTCGTCCGGCAGCGCGTCGGACACACGCTCGCTCCACTCGACGGCGCACACGCCGCCGCGGGCGAGGTAATCGTCCCAGCCGATGTCAAAAAGTTCATCTGACGAGCCGAGACGGTACATATCAAAATGGAAGAGGGGTGTTTTGCCATCATATTCGTTCACAATGGTGAACGTTGGGCTCGTGACGCGCCCGCGGCAGCCAAGGCCGCGCGCAAGGCCGCGTGTGAAAGCGGTCTTGCCCATGCCGAGCGAGCCGGTAAAGGCGAGCACGTCGCCGCCGTGAAGCGACTTGGCGACTTCTTCGCCAAACTGCTCCGTTTCCTGTGTGCTGTGCGACACGAATTGCATGCTTTCGCCTCCCTGACCCCATTTTTACCCATATTACCAAAGAGTATAGCACAGCGAACCGCCCTTTACAATTCTTTTTCTGCGGAAAGAGAGAGAAAAGTGCGTTTACAGGCGTGCAGAATTGTGCTAAAATATATTGATATTTTATTGAGAGAGGAGCGTGAGAAGGTGAACCGATTCCGTAATTTTCTCAGCGACGTGGTGCGTCAGTCGGACATGGTACTGCTGTCACTGTGTACGGTTTCCACGCTCTACGGCATGGTGCTCATCGCGAGCGCCACGCATTTCCGCAATACCTTTAAATATGTTGCCATTCAGGGCTTCGGACTGCTGCTCGGCGTGCTGCTGTACTTCTTCCTCTCAAGCATCGACGTATCGGAAGTGAGCAAAAAGTGGAAGTGGCTGCTGGCCTTTAACTTTGGCTTCATTCTGCTGCTGCGCACGCCCTTCGGCCTCACGCGCAACGGCAACCGCGCCTGGCTCGGTGTGAACGACATCGGCGCGCAGCTCGGCATCGGCTTTTTGAAAAACTTTCCCATCACTGTTCAGCCTGCCGAGATCGTGAAGATCACCTTCATTATCCTGCTTGCGCGTCAGCTTGCGCTCTTGGAGGAGAAAAAGGATCTGCGCAGCTTTGCAAACGTGATCCAGCCCACGGCACACGCGGCAGCCATGTTTGTATTCTACTATGTGCTTTCAAAAGATGCAGGCAGCGGCCTTGTCTACCTCTTTGTCTTTGTGTGCATGGCGTTTGCCGGCGGGTTTGCCCTGCGGTGGATCTTCCTCGGCGTGGGCGGTGCGGTGGGCGCGTTTCTCGCCGCGTGGAACCTCGGCCTTCTGCGCGGAGACTGGTACGACCGCATCAAGGTGATTCTCGACCACAGCTACCAACCGGAAAAAAAAGGCTGGCAGCAGACGCGCGGCATGCTTGCCCTCGGCTCTGGCAAGCTGACGGGGCAGGGCCTGTTCAACGGCACGCAGACGCAGTCACCCTATAAATCGAGTCTTCCAGAGCGGCAGACAGACTTCATCTTCTGCGTCTGCGGCGAGGAATTGGGTTTTATCGGGTGCCTTCTCATCATCGTGCTGCTGCTTGCCATCATCGTCCGCTGCCTCATTGTCGCGCGCGAAGCGCCGAGCCGCATGGAAAGCCTTGTGTGCGTCGGCATGGCGGGCATGCTCATCTTCCAGACCATTGCCAACATCGGCATGTGCTTGTTCCTTATGCCGGTCATCGGGCTGACGCTGCCGTTTTTCAGCTACGGCGGCTCGTCCATCGTGACGATCTTTGCCGCGATGGGGGTCGTATCCGGCATCAAAAAGCGGTCGCGGCCGGAGTGGCTCATCAACTAACGTTTCAAAAGTGGGGATTCTTTTTGAGAGAATCCCCACTTTTGAGATTAACGGAGAGATGGCAAAGCCGTCTCTCCGTTAAAATTGCACTTCGCTTCGTGCCTTGCCGCCCGTAGGGCGGCTGCGACACACGCGGAGTGAGAAGTATTTTTTGCCACGTACACGCCGCGGCGAAAAATGATTGAAATTTATTTGCGCCGCGCACGGCGCAAAATGGGTCTAATCGCGTTCGATTTTTTCGCCGCTGAGAGAATCTTCACTTACGCCGTAGGAGATGACGCCGCGGCCGAATTTTCGGCGCAGGGCGTCCATTGCGGATTCGACAGCCTCCTGCTTTTCCTGTGTTTTCTCGTCTGTGCCGAGCAGGTCGAGCTGACGGAAGGACTGCGCCTCCTCCGTCAGATGCAGTGCCGTGACGGACAGAAGACGGATCGGATCCGGCGCTTTCCACAGTTCCTTTATAAGCCGCAGTGCCGTGTCGTTGATCTCGCGCATTAGGTGCGTGCTGTGGTCGAGCGTCGTCTGACGCGAAAAGACCTGAAAACGGCTGTTCTTGATACCGACCTGTACGCCGCCGCAGTAGAGCCCATGCCGCCGCAGGCGCATCGCCACACTGTCGGACAGCAGAGAAATGCCGCTTTGCACCTCGTCCCAGCGCGTCAGGTCGCGGCGGAACGTCGTTGAATTGCCAACAGATTTGATCGGCTCGCGGTCTTTTTCTCCGCGCACGGGGGAATTGTCCAACCCGTTTGCATAGCGGTAGAGCTGCAAGCCCATTTTACCCATCAGCGTTTCAAGCATTTCCTCGCTGCACTTGCCCAAATCGCCAATTGTGCGTACGCCGTAGCGTCCCAAAAGATCCTGCGCGCTGCGCCCGACGAAAAGCAGGTCACCGACGGGCAGGGGCGTGACGATTTCACGCCAGTTCTCGCGCGAGATGACTGTGGTGGCGTCCGGCTTTTTATAGTCGCTGCCGAGCTTGGCGAAAACCTTGTTGAAGGAAACGCCGACAGAGATGGTCAGGCCGAATTCCTGCCGGATACGGTTTCTCAGCGTGTCGGCGAGCGCTTTGGCCTCCCCACCGAAAAGGTGCAGGGAACCTGTCACATCGAGCCAGCTTTCGTCGATGCCGAACGGCTCGACGAGATCGGTGTATTCGCTGTAAACGGCGTTGATCTTCTTCGAATATTCATCGTAAAGCTGATGATGCGGCGGCAGCAGAATGAGACCGGGGCACTTCTGCCTGGCCTTATAAATGGTTTCCGCCGTTTTTACGCCGCAGCGCTTGGCCGGTTCGTTTTTGGCAAGAATGATGCCGTGGCGCTCCGTGGGGTCTCCGCAGACCGCGACGGGAAGCTGCCGTAATTCCGGCCGGCTCAAAAGCTCGCAGGAGGCATAGAAGCAGTTGCAGTCGCAATGCAGAATGATGCGATCCATCGCGATCACCTCGTTTCGGTGACAGTATATCACAAAACAGGGGATAGAACAAGTGTTTTATAGCGAGGTGAGCAACGCTTCAAAATCCTGATAGGGAATTTCCCACTTTTTCCGCGGGAGGGGATTTCCGCCCAGCAGTGCCATGAACTGCGCCGCCAAAGCCGGCCGCCCCAGCTCCGAGGCCATGTCGATCAGATGATACTGCTTCTCGCCCACATAGGCGCTCTGAAAGACGAGGCGCGACAGCTTTTCGTCCCGCTGCAATTCGTCCAGAAGCTCCGGGGAAAGGTCGTCTGTTCCGTAGGGGCAGCAGCTGTGCAGCAGCCATCTTGCCTCCCGTGGGGCTTTCAACCGGCTCCCCGCCGCGTACAGCAGTGCGCTCCACATGGCGATGCCCTCGCGGTGATCTTCACCGTAGGCCCGCTCGAGGATCTCCACCGCGCCCATGGCGGAGAGTTCCTCAATGTCCCACGCGCCAAGGGTTTTAGAGAATTTGCGCAGCAGCAGCGCCGTGTCGGGGTCGGCATTTTCTGCAAGGCTCTCTATCGTCAGCTTCGGCTCTTCTTCCACGTCCACCGTCAATACGATTCTGGGTCTTGGCAGATTGCCGCAGTCGCAGCAGTAACCGCATTCCCAAGAGTCCTTTCTGACCATCACGGGCGCGCCGCAGGTTGGACAGCGCATGCAATCTCCCCCTTTTTTCTAATAACATAGTCTGCATTGGACAAACAGATTGCCAAGACGATTTACTCATTCTCCTTTGAAGATACTTTGCATTTATAGGCTCATCATATGCTTGAAACGGCAAAAGAATATACTTGGATGTTTTCCTTGTATATGCCAAGCGTCATAACAATCAGACTCGAAACCCGACCTCCGAATCGTATCGTTTTCCTGTTGATTCTGACACCGTTGATGATCTGGCAGTCAGCATCGGTGCTGATCAAATCTTGCTCGTAATACCGCCTGCGTGGCGCGGTTGCAAGGATTATTTGCGATGCGGCGAGCGATTTTTTGCATCTTTGGCCCGAACAGATTTCATTGCCTCGTGCTCTCGGAAAAGCTCGTCGTGCAGCTTGATCGAGCTCCACGCGGCGTTGTCCTCCGTGACGACAGCCTTGAGCGGAATGAGCACACGGCTGCGGCGCAGGGCGGAAAGCAACGCGTCGAGCTGTGCGCCGGTAAGGCCGTAAAGAACGAGCATTTCGTCCGAAAAATTGCCGGCAGCCGGCTCCTCAGCGGGGGAAAACCCATCCAGTCCGCAGAGATAGCCAACAGGGTGAGAAAGCTCTTCCGGTGCAACAGTTCGTCCGCTTATGCCGAGTTTAAAGAGAGCGAAACGGATCTTTTGCAGTCGGGCGGCATCCTTGACATTGTAAAGCAGTGCGCCTGCCATCATCAAAACCTCCTCAGCACGGCTGTGCAGCCTTCTGCGCCATGATGTCGGGATCAATGCAGAAATAGGTGAATTCCCCCGTGGCGAGGAGTTTTTCGCCCTCGCCCAGAATATCCACATCAACAAGACAGGTCGTTCTTCCGCGGTGACGGACGCGCGCGTCCGCACGCACGATGCCGTCCGTCTGGTTGCGGAGAAAATGCATCGCGCTGCTCTGCGTGACATACGAGCGGCCGTCCGTGTGGGCGGCGTAGCCGGTGGCGTTGTCCGCCATCGTGTAGATCGCACCGCCGTGTACGATACCGTATGGATTCTTGCTCTCGGGACGGATCTTGAGCTTAAAAACGGCGTGGTCGGGCTCAACAAATTCCGGCTCGATATGATTGTATGCGGCGAAGAAATTTAATTTGTTCAATTCATCCATCGGATGGGAAACTGCACTTTGTACCATGAAAAGCGGCTCCTTTGACGTAATTCCTCGCTATCCTACCATAATTGCGCGGTAAAAGCAATGTTTTGGCAAAAATGATGCGGTGGTGCGTCAGTGGCTTGAGAATGTGTGAATATCGAAAAAATGGAGAATAATTTGTATAAAATGGTCATTGTTAAGGGAAAAGGTGGAAAAACTTGTATTGCTTGTCCACTTCCATTTTGAGCGGAAGCCTGTTATACTACATAATAAGATAAGCGCAATTTACAATTGAAGGGGAAAACCCTATGATATATGAACATTCAGAGCTCTCTCGCCGCGCAGCGGGGCCGAGGATCGCAGCCATCGGCGGCGGTACCGGCCTTTCTACGATGCTGCGGGGACTAAAAAAATATACCGACCGGCTGACAGCAATCGTCACGGTGGCAGATGATGGCGGCGGCGGCGTGCTGCGCCGGGAAATGGGCATTTTGCCGCCGGGAGATGTCCGCCAGTGTATGCAGGCACTTGCCAATACCGAACCGGTGATGGAGCGTCTGCTTGATTACCGCTTTCCGGAGGGGCAGCTCAGGGGACAGTCGTTTGGCAACCTCCTGCTTGCGGCGCTCAACGGTATGGCCGGGAGCTTTGAAGAGGCTGTCTCCATGATGGGGCAGGTGCTTGCGATTTCCGGCCGCGTGCTGCCGGTGACAAACGCGGACGTGCAGCTGGAAGCTGTTTTTGAAAACGGCGCGCGCGTTGTGGGGGAGTCGAACATTTTCGATGCGAAAAAGCGGCAGGATTGCCGCATTCACCATGTTTCGCTCCTGCCGGAGCGACCGAAAGCGCTGCCGGACGCGTTGGAAGCCATTCAAAGCGCTGACCTTATTCTACTGGGTCCCGGCAGCTTATATACGAGCGTGATCCCCAACCTTCTGGTCGACGGAGTGGCCGATGCTATCCGCGCTTCGCACGCGCAGAAGTTCTACATCTGCAATATTATGACGCAGGACGGCGAAACGGAGGGTTACACCGCCGCCGATCATCTTGAGGCGCTGCTGCGCCACGGGCGAGAGGGGCTTGTCGACCTCTGCCTTGCCAACAATGCGCCCATTCCGTGCGCGCTTGCCGCGCGCTATTCGGAAGAGGACGCGGAGCTGATGCGAATCGACCGCGCACGCATTGCGGATCTGGGCATTGCGCTGGCGGAATACCCGCTGCTCTCGGCGGAGGGGGGATACGCCCGTCATGATCCTGCGCTATTGGCGCAGGCGGTTATGGAGTTGTACCGCGCACGCACGGTGCGTATTTATCGCGGTACGCAGCAGTACATTACAGAAAGACAGGAGAAAGAATGATGCTCAACAGCAAAGAGTTTGTTCGGGAGCTGCAGCTCCGGCACGAAAGTGCGTGGATCAATCCAGATACGACCACAGCGTCCGCGGCGCTCGCCGCCTGTTCGCTCACGCGCACCGATGTAGACGATGCTGCGGCGCGCCTGGAGCGCTTTGCGCCGTTTATCAAAAAGGCCTTTCCCGAGACTGCGGATCATTGCGGCCTGATCGAATCCCCGCTGACGGAGATCGAAAAAATGCGCGCGTGGCTTGCGGAAAACGAGAATGCACAGCTCGCGGGAAAACTGTTTTTGAAGCGCGACAGCGACCTGCCCGTTGCGGGCAGTGTAAAAGCGCGCGGCGGCTGCTATGCGGTGCTCAAGCACACGGAAGAACTGGCGCTTGCAAACCACCTGATCAAGCCGAATGAGGATTACAGCGTGTTTGCCTCGCGCGCGTTCCGCAGCTTTTTCTCGCGCTATGAGCTGCATGTCGGCTCGACCGGCAATCTGGGGCTGAGTATCGGCATCATGGGCGCAGCGCTCGGCTACAGGGTCACTGTTCACATGAGCGCAGACGCGCGGCAGTGGAAGAAAGACCTGCTGCGCGAAAAGGGCGTAACGGTCATTGAGTACGGCGCGGACTATTCCTGCGCAGTGCATAAGGGCAGGGAACTCGCGGCGGGGGATCCGATGCGCTATTTTATCGACGATGAAAACTCTGTCGATCTCTTTCTCGGCTATGCCGTGGCTGCGCGGCGGCTCAAGGCACAGCTTGCCGGCCTGAGTGTCCCTGTGGACGCGGAGCATCCCTTGATCGTGCATATTCCCTGCGGCGTCGGCGGCGCGCCGGGCGGCATCTGCTTTGGCCTCAAGCAGGAGTTCGGCGATCATGTACACGTCTTTTTCGTTGAGCCGGTGGAGGCGCCCTGTATGCTCCTGGGCCTTTCCAGCGGTTTGCAGAACAACATCTGCGTGCAGGACATCGGCCTGAGCGGACGCACCGCGGCAGATGGCCTCGCCGTCGGCCGCCCTTCGGGATTTGTGGGGGAGGAAGTCAAGGCGCTTGTAAGCGGCGGCTTCACGGTGTCTGAGGAGCATCTTTTTACCTATCTTCGGGCGCTGTACGCAGCGGAGGGACTTTTTGTTGAGCCGTCCGCCTGCGCAGGCTTTGTCGGCGCGGCGGAGCTTTCCAAAATGACAGATTATCTCGAAAGCAGCGGCCTTGGCGCGCATTTTGCGAACGCAACGCACATCGTCTGGGCGACGGGCGGCGCGCTCGTGCCGGAAGGCGAACGCGAGACCTATCTTGCAAAATGAAAACAGCAAAGCAGGGCTTCCCGCAATGCGGGAAGCCCTGCTTTTTTCACGGATTCATTCAAACAGCTTGGCGCTGCGGTTGAGATATACAAGCTCTATGATCTCGACCACGCCCAGAGCGATGGCAATGGCGAGAATAAGCAGCAGCAGGACGGTCAGGCTGCCGTTGTAAAAATAGAAGAAGGAAGCCGACGACAGAGTCAAAAGCAGGATCAGAATGAGAAATGCGCCGAGAGCACCGATGACCACGACCTGCCAGGTGCAGAGTGAACGCCATTTTGCCGCCATCGCGTTGTCTGCGCCGTCAAACGCTTCGGCGCAGGCGGTGAGCTGGTGGTATGCTGCAAGCGTGGCAAACAGAAAGAGCAATCCCAGCAGAATGATCAGAACGACCAGGATCGCAGAGACGTCCGATGCCGTTATCCACTCCTGTACGCTTGGCGCATCGAGAAGCGCAACGAACGGCAGCGCGATCAGCGGCAGAAGATTAAAGTACACGGCCTTGCGGAAGCGGGGGACGGCCGCGCTCAGCTTCCAGAGCACAACGAGCGCGAGAACGCTGACCGCAAACGACATCGCACTCAGCACGATGCCGAGCGCCGGGATCTTGTCACCGAGCTTGAAGGTGTTGTTCAGGAGGTTGATGACGATATTGGCGATGCCGAGGCGGAAGAGGTTCTGAAATCCCTTGTGCAGCAGCGGCGCATTGGGCAGCTCGCGCAGGGGAATGACCGGCAGCGCAGGGGAGGGAACGGCGGGACTCTCTGCGGGAACGGGGGCGGTGATGGGGGAAACTTCGGGGATAGGTGCGGGACTTGGCGTCTGGTTATTTTCCATCATGGCGGGTCTCCTTTCGTTCTTTTGGGCCTTGCGGTACAAGGTATCCTGCGTTTCTTTATTTTTGTCTAAGCGGTGCGGGGGGGGCTACGGCTCGACTTTCTCGCCGGTTATATCGTTCATTGAGGTGGGCTCTTTTTCCTCTGGCTGGGGAAAGTCAGCGGGCCGTTCAGTGATCGCTGCACTCTCTGCCAGACGGAGCATTGCTTCCCGGTCGCCGCAGGCGTCAAGCGAAAAATGCAGATTGCTCTTTTCGTCGATCCACTCAAGCGTACTCCACAGCGTGGGATCGCTTGGAAGAAAGAGCTTTCCCTTGCAGCCGTTGACCGTGACCTCAAAAATCTCGGTGTCCTCGCCCATGTCATAGTAACTGAATGCGTTATCCTGCATGTAAATGCAGCTGAAGATGATGAGATCGTCGCTGCTTTCATAACAGAGCTGGCGGAAACCGGAATCTTCGTAGCTCATCTCTGCATTCAGTGCGTAACCGTCCGGCAGGGCAGTGAGCATATAGAATGGCAGCTTATCGGCAGGGGCATCGCCGGCATATTGGTAGGAGACCTGAGAGCCTGTCCAGGTTTCTATCCAGTGGATCAAGCTTGCCCGCGCATCGGGGCTTGCGGCAGTGAAGGCGGCAAGCAGGAGCGATGCGGCAAGCAGCACTGCGGCTGCCCGTTTGGCGGTTTCGGCAAAAAAGCTGCGCTTTTTCGGCCGTTCATAATACAGCGCTTCTTCCACATATTTTGCACCGATCTCATTCATGGCGTCGGAGAAAAGTTTGGCCGTCATGCCATCACCTCCTGCTCGATCAAATAAGTTTTGAGCTGCTTGCGCATGCGCATCAGCCGCAGTCTTGCGTTGCTTTCGGTGATGCCGAGAAGGCGGCCGATGTCGGCGTAGCTGTCAGCGTACCAGTAGCGGCGCATGAAGAGCACGCGGTTCTCCTTGCTCTGCGTGTCGAGGAAGCACTCGATGACGGCGGCAAGCTCCTTTGCCTCGCAGTGCTCCTCCGTGCGCCGGGGGGAGGCGAGGAATTCTTCGATCTCCTCCATACACACGTCGTAGTGGCTGTTTCGTTTCATTGCCGTGTTGGCACGATAGCGCGTGATCGAACAGCGCCGGACGAGCGTGCCGACAAACGCCGAAAGGGATTCCGGCCGCTGCGGCGGGATCGCGTTCCATGTGCTGAGGTAGGCGTCGTTCACACACTCTTCGGCGTCCTGCGCACTCTTGAGGATGTTGTCCGCGAGCTTGTGGTAAAGTTTGCCGTATTTTTGGTCCAGCTCGCTGATGGCGTCCTCCGAGCGCGCGAAGAACAGCTCGACGATCTGCGCGTCCTCCATCGTGCGGCACCTCCTTCCTTGGTACAAAGAGTTTCTTTCCTCTTTAGACGCAGTTCCTGACAAAACGCTTCATAAAAATCAAAGTTTATTTTTTTATTCCTGTTCGGCAGAGCGCGGTGGGCGCTTCCGCGCGGCGGCAAAAAGAAAAAGGCGGCTCCGCACCTTTTGGTGCGGAGCCGCCTTGTGCCTCAAAGGTGCTGCTTTACATGTTCGCAGATCGCGTCATAGGTCTGCTGGCTGATGTCGTGCTCGATCTTGCAGGCGTCTTCCTCGGCGGTTTTTTTATCCACACCGAGTGCAACGAGAAATTTCGTGAGCGTGTGGTGGCGGTCGAGCATCTTGG
>ERZ772861.1107-NODE-1107-length-24227-cov-6.876634_pt1 | contig 24227 bp, 20 predicted proteins | sample MGYA00512135_ERZ772861 | MGnify/ENA primary metagenome ERZ772861 (study PRJEB29015, sample SAMEA2737700) | human gut metagenome | biome: human gut; feature: human-associated habitat; material: faeces | place: China | collected 2012 ...
GTCAGCGCCGATTTTCGCTGCCGAAAAGCGTGTGTGTCCTTGTTAAACGAAGGTATGAAAATGACAGCATACTGATGCTGTAATCCGATGATAGTATAGCACATCCGGCAGCAAAATAAAAGCCGTAATGATAGAAAATCCTGCAAAATAAAAAATTCTTCCGGCAGAGAAATTTTTTTGTCTTTTCTCCTGGCGAATCGGCCTGTAAGCAGGACGGTTTTATTCCCTATTGCCGTAATCCCGAATAAGGTGAATGGCCAGCAAAACAATAGCGGCCACGATAGCGATAATATAAACTCGATCCATAGGAAAACCTCCTTTATCATATGCTTGGCTGTGGCAAAGCCCGGCGGGATGGTTTGGCGGTATGATAGCACTGCCGGGCGGCCAAGGAAATGGCGAAAGAAAAAACTTTTTGTAAAAATTCCGTGACCAGCCCCAAGGGTATTTTAACGCAAAAAGAGCAGGGCATACGCCCTGCTCTTTTTGCCCTTATGTGTGACAAAAGAGAAAAAAGCTGTAAATCAGCCCTTCTTGCCGTAGTCGCGGATCAGATTGAGAGCCAGCAGAACAACAGCAGCTACGATAGCGATGATGTAAGTAACACCCATGATAAAATCCTCCTCAATATCTCTTACAGTTTGCGGGTTTGGAACCCTGTGAAGATATATTAACATAATATTAACGCCTTGTCATCCCTTTTGAACCAGAAACATGCCGAAAATAGGGCCAAATCTTTGACGAATCCGTCAAAATGCGCAAATAAACTGCAAATTTTATTGAAGTATATAAATTTTGCATTAACATCCTGCATTTTGATGTTAACGGGATTTTATGCAGCAATTCCTGCAAAAGCATCTTGAAAGGCCCGGGGAAATCGGGTATAATCTACGCGAAAAATGGTCCCGCGGTGTGCGGGGCGGCCAAGAAAGAACGCCCATATAAAGGAGGAAACACCATGGCCATAAATACCGACAATGCGCTGCGGCGCAGCGTGATCTATGAAGTATATGTACGCAGCCACACACCAGAGGGGACCTTTAAGGCGATAGAGCCTGACCTGGACCGGATAGCGGCACTGGGGGTGGATATTGTATGGTTTATGCCCATCCACCCTATTGGGGAGCTGAACAAAAAAGGAAGCCTGGGCTGCCCCTATGCCAACCGGGATTACCGCACCGTGAACCAGGAGTACGGCACGCTGGAGGATTTCCTGCATCTGGTGGAGGAGATCCATAAGCGGGGTATGAAGTGCATCATTGATGTGGTGTATAACCACACCTCGCCCGATTCCACACTGGTGGCGGAGCATCCGGACTACTTCTACTATAAGCCGGATGGCTGCCGCGGCAACAAGGTGGGCGACTGGACCGATGTGGTGGACCTGAACTATGAAAACCGCGCGCTGTGGCAGTATCAGATTGATTCGCTGTGCTACTGGGCACAATATGTGGATGGCTTCCGTTGCGATGTAGCCAGCACCGTGCCGGTGGCCTTTTGGCAGGAAGCCCGCCGGGCTGTGGAGCAGATACGGCCGGGGGCCATCTGGCTGGGAGAAAGCGTACACCTGGCGCACATTCAGGCCTTCCGGGAGATGGGCTTCTATGCCGCGACCGATACGGAATTGTTCACGGCTTTCGATATCCTGTACCCCTACGACCTGTGGCCGCTGTATGAGGATGTAACTGAGGGACGGCTGCCGCTTTCCCGGTGGTTTGATGCCGTGGATTACCAGGAGGTGAGCTTTGAGAGCGGATACAATAAGCTGCGCTGCCTGGAAAACCATGATACCAGCCGCGCAGCGGATCGCTTCCCGGAGCGGAAGAAGCTGCTGGCCTGGACAGCGCTGAATTACTTTATGAAGGGTACCATACTACTGTACGCTGGGCAGGAGGTATGTGAAAAGCACACGCCCTCCCTCTTTGAAAAGGAGCCGGTGGACTGGAACAGCGGAGAGGATATCAGCGGTTATCTGGCCAAGCTCGCGGCCATCAAGAAGAAGCTGCCCACCGATGAGCTGTTCCGCATTGGGGCGGATGATACACAGGGCATTGTAACCGCCAGCTATATAGGGCCTGCCGCGCGGGCCGTGGGCATCTTCCCGCTGGAAGGCAAAGGTGGTACCGCGGCCGTACCCCTGCCGGATGGTACCTACACCGATGCCCTAAGTGGCGAAGCAGTAACAGTAGCCGATGGCATGCTGACCATCGGGGAAGAAGCGGTCATTCTATTGGGATAAAATAAAGAAGCAAGAGGCCCCTGTTCATTTGATGGCAGGGGCCTCTATTTGCTGCGAAAATTTTTTATAAAATGCTGTCACAAACTACGGTGGCGGAGCGTTTATAGGGGTGTAAGGGCCAAAACCGATTGCACCGGCTGCCGTTCTTGTGGTACCATCAAGAAAAAAGCCAAAAGGGGAAAACATATGCTGCCTGTATTTATCATGGCAATAGAAAATGATGATGACCGGATATTTGTGGCGGAGCTGTATACCCGCTGCCAGCTGGCCATGCAGCGGCGCGCACTTTCTATCTTGAAAAACGAGAGTGACGCGGAGGAGGCCGTGCATGAGGCTATCCTGAGGGTGATACGGCACCTGGAAAAGGTGCGGATGATCCCGCGGGATGAGGTACTGTACTACCTGGTGACAGTGACCGAGACCGCCAGTATAGACCTATACCGCAAAAGGCAGCGGGAAAGCCGAGCAACCATTGGGAACGAAAATGACTGGGCGGAGCACCTGACCGATGACAACACAGCGGAGCAGACCATGCTGCGGCTGGAGCAGCGGGAACTGCTGGAGCGGTGCCTGGCGCATCTGCCGCAGCGGGAGATAGACCTGCTGAACTACTACTACATACTGGAGCTGCCGTATAAGGAGATAGCCAGACTGACCGGACTGACCGCGGAAAACGCGAGGATGATTGTATGCCGCGCCAAGAAAAAGGTGCTGGCAGCCTACCGTGAGAAGGGAGGAAAAGCAGATGAGTAAATATCCCCTGGACCAGAACGATATGCAGGAGCAGTATGAGGATCTGCTCATCAAGGCGGCACTGAAGGAGCACGCCCGCAAGGAAAGTGCGCGGCTGGAACAGGAAGCCGCCGGGGAGGCGGCCGTTCCCCCTGCGGAGGATAATGTCATCCGGGCGGCTTTCCGCCGGGTGACCTGGGAGGAAGCCCGCGGCACGGTGCTGTACGGGGCCAAAAAAGCGGTGAGCTGCGTGGCGGTGGTCTTCCTGACAATAGCGGTAGCGGCTACCACTACCTTTGCCCTTTCCCCTGCGGAGAAAAAGCAGAGCATCCTGGAGCGGGTGCTGTATACCATCCGCTACTACACCGATAAATGGACCAGCCACGGCGGTACGCGGGTGGAATATCCCCATTTCTACTATGAGGACTTTGAGTACATCGAAGTGCCGAATGAGGAAGTGCGGGAGGCACTGGAGATATGGGCAAGCTTCCGCAATGTTACCAATTTTAATGACGGCGCCAATATCAGCATCTCGCACCTGCTGCAGATGATGTTCTACTACTGCGACGCCTACGGGCTGGAATACCCTTATGTTGATGCCTCCACCAAATGGGTGCAGCGGGAAGCTCTGCTGGAATTCGGGGCGTACTTCTTCGGCATCACGCAGGAGGACCTGGACCAACAGGTGAAGATGCGGCCGCTATATTATGATGCCCAACGGGACGCCTACTGTGACCTGAACTATGATTATTCGTATCAATTCGCCGAGATCAACGCGACGGAAAAGATGGGGCTGATCCGCTATACTGAAAATGAGGATGGCACCCTCACCCTGGAGGTGGTCACCAAATCCATGGACAGCTGGGAGGGCTACTGCAACTACCCCACTCTGCTTACAGTTGATTTCAGCGCCGGGCACCCGGTGTTCCGCTCGGCGGTCGTCGCCGACCTGACGCAATACTGGGAGTTCCCGCCGGAGCCGGAGGAGCCCCTGTTCTGATAAAAAACTTCCCCCAAAGCGGTAAGCCATGGGGGAAGTTTTTGTCTGTAGTTTCAGCTTTCGGCGGAGGCGAACAGCGCCGCGCAGGCGGTACGGGCTTCCTCGCGGCCGCTGACAGAGATGCGGTAATAAGCATCGCCATACTCGAAGAAGGCGTAGCCGCTGGGCTCGTAGGTATGCGGGTAAACGATTACATCGTAGTACACCGGCACAGGGAAATCGGTCCACAAATCAGTATCGGTATACTGGCCGGAGCCCTCCGGCGGGTCCTGGTGATAGCGCCCCATGTATTCTTCAAGGGTCACGCCGTTCTTATGAAAATCGATCTGATAAACGGTGTGGTTCTCTTTTCCCCAGTCGTAGTAGCAGGTGATATTCTCCGGGTTTTCCGGTTCATCCTTGGGGTATTTCAGCCAATAGTCATGGCTGCTCCAGTTCCCGGCATTTTCCATATGCAGCAGCCCTGTTTTCCCACACTTTTCTTTGACCCTCGCCATGGTACCGTAGGTGCGCAGGCAGTAGTCATCCGTATCATGGTAGTAATACCGGAATGCCCGGAAACCGGTATAGCACCCCGCCGCAATGACTACTACCAATAGAATGTAGCCGTACTTTTTGAGAAATTTCTTCATGTTATCCTCCCTGAATGTCCTGTGGTTACTATCTTACACTACTGTAAACGAATGAGAAAGGGAATGTGTGACAAAAAGGGGAAAAATTTTTATCCTAGGGAAGAAAAGCAGCCCGGGCAAGGAGGAGGCTCTGCCCGGAGCCTTGACGGTAAAGGCAATGTGGCAGCTCCGGCTGGGTCCCGCTGCCCGCAATAGTGGAAAGCACCTGCCCCAGGCGTTTCATATCCAGCGGAATAGCTAACCGAAAGCCCTGACTGCACTGATAGCCTGTAAACACCTGCCGGTAGTTTCCGTCCCTTTCCCGGATGCTTTCGTAATTGGCGGAAACATTGAATCGGGTGGTTTTCAGGTCCTCGGCTGCAAAACCGGCGGCCTTTACCGCATCGGTCATTGCTCCGCTTTGGCGGGCGGCCTGTTCCATGGCACGGTCATAATCCTCCTCATCGGCAGCGGTGGCCATGGTCAGGTCGTTCCGCTCCTATCACACTCTGTTTTTCGGCAAAACTCAAGCTGCCCCCTTGACAACAGCCGAGGAGAGCATTATCATAAAACTAATGACATTAGTTTATGGGGGAGGCACCTTGATGGCCAAAGGACTGAGCGCTGAAAGCATCACTGTCGCGGCAGCTGAACTGATAGAGCAGTACGGGCGCAGCGGGTTTTCCATGCGGCTGCTGGCCGATACCATGGGGGTCAAAACCGCCTCGCTCTATAATCACATCGAGAACATGGATACCCTTTTGACCGAGGTATGCCGCTATGCCCTGCGGATGCAGGAGGACGGTGAGCTGCGGGCCATCGCGGGGAAAACCGGTCGGGAAGCCGTATGGGCCCTGGCCTGGGCCTACCGGCGCTTTGCGCAGCAGCACCGGGAGCTGTACTGGCTGGTGATGGATACCGCCGCGGGCGAGCCCCGCGTACTGGATGATGCCGCCGCCCGCTTTACCGAGCCGCTGAAGCAGGTGCTTTCCGGCTTCCGGCTGCCGCCGCGGGAGGAGATCCACTTCCGACGGATGTTCCGGGCCATTGTCCACGGCTTTGCCTCGCAGGAGGATGAGGGCTTTTTCTCCCACTATCCCGCCTCCACAGATGAAAGTTTTGAATTTGCTATCCAGCGGTTTATCGATTGCATCATGGATGCGGAAAAGAGGAACCCCACTTGAATTATACCCAAAGCGAAGAATATCTGTTTAATACCATGCCGGTCGGCCGGGCCATTGCCTCGCTGGCCGTGCCCACCGTCATCAGCCAAATCGTCACCGTCATTTACAATATGGCGGATACCTTTTTTGTGGGCCAGCTGAGCGACCCCAACCAGGTAGCTGCCGCCACCGTGGCGCTGCCGCTTTTCATCTTCATCACTGCGCTGGCCAATCTGTTTGGCGTGGGCGGCGCCAGCCTGATCTCCCGCTGTTTGGGACAGGGCGACCGCCAAAAAGCCGGACATACCGCCGCTTTCTGCATCTGGAGCGCCATTGCGGTCTCTCTTATCTATGGCATAGCGGTCCTACTGCTGCGGCCGGTGCTGCTGCCCTTGCTGGGCGCTGATGCCGAAACCTTCAGCTATTCTTCCTCCTATGTGCTTTACAGCATCGGCCTGGGCGCCATGCCGGCGGCGCTCAATCCCATGCTGGCGCATTTGGTCCGGGCGGAGGGCCATTCCCGGCAGGCCAGCCTGGGGGTCGCCTTTGGCGGCATCCTCAATATCCTGCTGGACCCTTTCTTCATCTTCGTGCTGGATCTGGAAATCGCGGGGGCGGGCATCGCTACCCTGCTTTCCAATCTGGCCGCGGCCGGTTATTTTGCTCTGTTCCTGCATAAGATCCGCCATGAGACCGCCATTACCGCTTCTCCCCGGCAGTACACGCTGGGGCAGTGCATCCCCGGGGAGGTACTCTCTGTTGGGCTGCCCAGCTGCCTCATCTCGGTCATGGGCGCCATCAGCAATACTGTGCTGAACCATTTTACCGCCGGCTACTCCAATGCCGCCATGGCCGGGATGGGGATCGCCAAAAAGGTGAATCTGCTGGCCTTTGCCGTGGGGCAGGGCATCACCCAGGGCACCCTGCCGCTCATCGGCTACAATTACACCTCCGGCAACCGCCAGCGGATGTTGAAAGCCATTTACGGCCTACTGATAGGCTGTCTGGCTGTCTCGCTGCTCATCACCGTGCTGCTGTACTTTGGGGCCGCCCCTATTACCCGCTGGTTCATCAATGATGCCGAAACGGTGTCCCATGGGTGCACCTTCCTGCAAATCATCTGCCTGACCTGCCCCACCAGCACCTTTATCTTCTTTGCCATTACGGTGTTCCAGGCCACAGGCAAGCGGGCTCAGCCTATCTTCCTTTCCCTGGTGCGCAAGGGCACCACCGATGTGCTGCTGATGCCGCTGTTCTATCACCTCGTCGGCATCAATGGCGTGGCCTGGGCTTCCCCCGCCGCCGATCTTGTCGGTGTTATCATCGCGCTGGCAGTGCTGCTGCCCTATCTGCGCCGGCTGCGGCAGATGCCTGCCTCACCCGTGCCAAAACACCCCTGACGCTATCTTCCTTTCTTTCACGGCCATTCGGCCGCATATCCAAAAAATCTCCCCTGCCTTGAATAAGCGGGGGAGATTTTTTATTTACCGGCGGGATTGCTTTTCCTGCCGACGCTTATCATTGATGTTCTTGATATGCTCATCGGTGATGAGGGTCACACCGTTTTCTTGGGCCTAGGCCGCGCAGCCATTCAATACCGTTTTTAGGAACGGCCGAGACACCTTGACGAAATTTCAGCGCGTCATCGGTGAATTATACGCTGTCATCGCAGCGGTTGGCAGCATAGCGGATGGATTCAAGATCCGTTTCCTTGGGTGCCGGGATCGGCTCCGCAATGGGCTTTTTAAGCCCGCGCGGAAACTGGGTGTACCAGAAGTTCGTGGAATCTCGGTAGCCATAATCCACCGGTACCGGCGGAAAGTTATTTTTCATCACACCATTGATGAGTGCATCATAGTATTCCGGTTTCATCAGAATCTTATCGATGCTGAGGATGAAGTGCGCACCGTACTTGGAGGTAATGCCGTTAAAATCATTGTAGGAGCCGGGGGCCCATCATCAATATCCTCCGCTGAAAAGCGCCCGGCATTTTCCAATTCGCTGTTCCAGCCGCACTCAAATACCTGGTACGCCTCCGCAATGACCTGCGGGCGGGTTTTGTCGGTAGGGTCGCTCTGGCCATCCTCCATGGTAAATAGATTCCTTCATCTTTTCTTTGGAAGGTCCGGGAAAGCCAAACCTCACGGCTTCCTTAAAATAGGCCCGGTCATCGGTGATAAAATTGAGGGCGCATTTACCCCGCTGCAGCAGGTTGTGACAGGTATTAGAGGTATTCCGGTACTCCAGCAGCATGGCATAGCGGCCTTTACCGGCAATATAATAGGGGAAGCACAGGGAATAGGAGCCAATATACACCATATGTCCCCAAGTGTGGCCCGGCACCCGCATGCACTCTATTTTGATATCCCCAATGCAGAAAAGCTCTCCATCCCGCAACAACACTTTTTTATTATTGACAGCCCGGGGCTGTCTTCCGCCGCACCCAAATGGTCGGTATCCTTGTGGGTGATGAGGATGTCTCAGATACTCTTGGGGGCACTCCCCAGCCAACCCATCTTTTCTCATCGTTGTACCCGGCATCAATCATAATGGTGGTGTCTCCCTTGCGGTAAAAGAAGATATTGGCCACCTATTCCCGTACGCAGGCCACATGCTCATCGATCCACCCTGTGTTCGGCGGCTTTCTATGATCTTCACTGGTTTTAGTATGCCCACTCTCCCCGCCTTGTCAAGCAGATCTCCCTCTTGCTATCCTTCATAAAAACCTATAAAATAGAGCTGATCTACCATTACACCTTAGGGAGGATGCTCATGCTGACCGAGCACGAAGAAAAACTTATCCAAAGATACTATATTTACCCCAAAATCGCTATTACTGTGGTCATTATGGCACTGGCGCTGGGGGTCCCTTTCATCCTGCTGGAAATGATCGATGATCTCGTTTTTCACGATGAAGAAGTCATCTTTTGGGGCCTTTATGTCTATTTGGGCTTCGCGGCCCTGTATCTCATCCTTTTCTGTTACTGCACCCTTCGAGCCAAGCTGGGAATGCGGAAAGAGGAATGGCAGGAGCTGCAGCGCCGTCTTAGTGTCTGCCAGAGCCAGAGTGATTACTCCGGTGCCGTGGCCGGTTCACTGGCCATGGGGGCCACCGGCCGCCTGATGCAAAAAAGCCAGAATAAAACAGTGCGCGGGGTCGGCACCGCCGCGGAAGTGGCCGGGGCCATTGGGGCCGTTGCCACGGCCGGCGCCATGAATGCCGAGATTGCCCACAATGCTCAGGCCATGGCGGAAGCCTACGGTGTCCCCCTCCCCCGCACCAAAGGATTGAGAACTGTACTGGTGCTGCTGCCGCTGGTGATTCTCATTGGCACCTACATCCCCCAGTACAGCCACGCCCATACTGCCATGCAGCAGAATACCCTCCTCGTTTCCCAGCGCATTGAAGAGATCACCAAAGCTTTGGATCCGGTCTGTGAATACATCTCTGCCGATGACCCCGCCGAACGCTATCAGGATTACGGCTATCGTGTCATTGGCTACCTGCGCGGCATGAATACCGATGCCCCCAAATGCTATGTTTACATTTCGCTGGACTCCACCGGTGTGCTGGAATCTCTCTCCTACGATGAGGAAATTATTATGTCACTCAGCCTGGAGGAAAACCTCAGCCGTATCGAAAAGGACTTTGAAACACTTCACCGCGTCCTGCAAAAAGCAGACATTCCCACCCAAAGCCCCGAACTGCTCACCACCTATCAGCTTTCCGAAGAATTCCGGGAGGCCTTCCTTGCCGGCACCTATTATCAGAGCATCGATTGTTCCGAAAATGGTGAAAGCACCCGTGTTTATTGGAGCTTTGAAACCGAATCCGAGGAAGAATTTGATGAATACACCCATCCCCGCGTATACCTCTATGTGCGGGCATAAATCGCTCGGTGGCCGTTCAGTCAAATACCCATTGGGGTGGCAGATTAAAACTGCGTGATACCCGATAAGGCCCACATTTATACCACTCTTCTATTTCCCTACCAAATACCAAAGATACTAAAACCGGGACGACCGCTGAGAAAGCGACCGTCCCGACTACTATTCCATTTTCAGTCCAACGGCTTCATTGTTGGGATTATTACCGCAGAGAATCGTATCGTCTTACAGGTTCTTATATCCCGATTTTCCCGTGCTCTGCTCATGGCCGTTCCCACATAATCTCTCATATCTTCCCATAACTTTTTCCCCAAAATGGGTAAATACATGGGTAAATCCAGTGGTGCTAGCTAATCTTTATTTTTCCTTCAAGGCTGGCAAAACTCGCTACTTTCCGTTCCTTAGTTGCTTCGTTGTAAACATCCATTGTAGTCTTGATATTTCGATACCCCATGATTTCTTGAATGATTTTCAAGTTCGTCTCATTCTCGCAAAGCCGTGTGCAGAATGTATGTCGCAGATTGTGGACGCTGAAATGCGGCAGTAATACGGGTTCCCTGCATTCCTGCTTTGCCCTCTCCACTTCAGTCTGATTGCAGTCTCGGATGATTCTCTCGATTGCTCTGTTGACTACATGGGGTGTTAGCATTTCACCGTAACGGTTTTGAAACACAAAGTTTGAATATACATCGACCACGCATTGATTAAATCCATTCTCCATCTGCTTTCGCCTTGTCTGTAGCAGTGCGGTCTGAACATCCGCAAACATAGGAACAATGCGCGTAAAATCGAGCGTTGTAATCTGTTTCGTTCATAACGAACACCTCCTTCAAAATAGAAATAGCCGCCTGATTTCTTTTGAAAACCAAGCGGCTATGTATGTGGTTTATTCTGCTGTTAAAACAAGGCGCAGGGTGCAGATCGGCGGGATCAATTCATATCGTTATTATCTTTAATGCCTTCGTTCATTTTCTTAATCTTCCTTTTCCACACAGAATACTGAGTTACCCAAGCAGCGAGGAAGATCGCTACGAATATGCCTACATAAGACAGAATTCCAGCGGTCGAATGGGGCATCCAGTTGGCAAAATAAGAGATGGGGAACATAATCACGCAAGCAATTGCGAAGTAAATCCCGCTTTGCTTTGCAAGACTCCACGAATCAATTTCCCAAATAACCGAAGCCATTGCAAAGCCCGTGCCCATTATTCCGCTCAGACCGGTTTGAAGGAGAACCGCATTTAATTCGCTCCCCATTTTATTCACAAGCTCTGGATTGACCGGATGGAAGAAACCATCCCCAATGCAGATTGAGATAATCACCGTAATGACATATCCGATTGCAATGCCAACAGGGAAACCAAGTAGTCCTCGTCCAATCAGTTTTTTCTTCATTTCTGCCACCTCACAGTCCTAACAGTTGTTTGATTTTGGCAACGGATCGCCGTGAAACATAAGTAACCGTACCGTTTGAAAGCGTGATGCAAATTGTCCCGGCAAAGCTCAAATCAAAGCTCTTGACCTTTCTCAGATTGATAATATCCGAGTTTGATATTCGGACAAAAGTCTTGCTGTCAAGCCGTTGTTCCGCCTCGTATAGCCTCAGGCGGAGCGCATACTCGCCGTGATTTGTCTCGGCAAACACCTTACCTGATTCGGCAAAAACACGGTAGATTTCAGACGGTTCCAGAACCTCGACCACATCCTCCCTGAATCCGGCAATGACCTGCGGTTGCTCGTCTGACAGTCTTTTTATGATTGCATTGACTTCATCGGTCATTTTGTCCGTCATCACGATGATTTTTGGCTCTTTGCATTTTTCGTCTATCTTGATTTCAATTTGCATCGGTTCACCTCCTCGCTACGGTTACAGTATAGGAAAATCAAGAACCGATTTCTACCGATTCTCGATAGGTGGTTGTTTTAAGAACATAGGTGGTATTTTTTACGGGAATCTCATACCGGTCTGTATGGGCGGCTGATAAGTATCTGCGGTATGGGGTTACTCCCATACCGCAGACGGATCATCTTTCCGGCTCGTTTTTGCGCTTTGCACTTCTCTGAACCGGAATGGAGAGCAGCTCTCTTGTGCGCTCTCCAAGTTGTTTTTCAATGGCTGTCAGCCGCTGCTCCGGCAAATTGAGGGACGGATGACGGGTGAACTTGAAGTCCACCATTCGCCGCAGCTGTGCTTTCTGCTTTGCACCCATTACCTCTTTACACACATCCTCATAGGAAATGCGGTAGGGATTGGAACGGGTCTTTGCATACGCACGCAGGTTCTTGAAATCATCCGGCATTGCGTAGTTGAACAGCGACAAACCGTTATCGAAGATGGGTGCAGGGGCGATAATTTCGCCCGTGTGATTGTTCCGCAGTAAGCCGAAGTTGCCGAAGTGTCTGTCCTCATTGTAAATCAGGGCGTCGAAAACCAGCATACTGCAAAGCTGCTCGTAGAACTCGTCGCCCAAGGTCTTGTAATAATCAAGGCAGGCTTTCAGCGTCGTTTTGCGGAGAATACGCCCGATAGGAACGAAAGAGGTATCAATATCCGTAAACAGCCGGCACTTGGAGGCAAGGATACCTTTCCAGTTTTCCAAGTCGTACTGTACGCAGCCGATGCCCATTTTGTCTGCGATCTGACAGGCATAATACTCGCTGTACGGCTCGTTTCCGGTGTTCGCAGCGCCCTCCGTGCCGCCCTTATACAGATAGATGCCGTCACCCTCCACGAACCGCCAAGCCTTCCGCAGCATACCGTTGGTAGTCAGCTCCGGCGAGGTGGAGAATGCCTCCCGACTGCCGCCCACGCCGGTATAAGCCACCAGCGACAGCGCTTCGGAGAAGCGGTTTTCGTAGAGGTTATAATCGGCATACTTGCCGTCAAAGTCGGCGGGGACGACCCAATAGCTGTCGTTGAGGGACAATCCCATACAGACATCAATGATGCCCTTCGTGTTGTTTACGCTCAGTCCCAGCGTCTTTAAGATTTCATCTACAAACTGCCGGTTCTTCGGGATCACCCGTCGTTCCAGCCACTTCACAACGCCCTCGTTTGTCAGCTCCAAGTCGAGGGGAAACAGCTTTTGCTTTGCCGTTTCGGAGTGAAGAATCGTCGCCTGCAAGCCCTCCAAGCCTCTTTCCTCCAGCGTGAAGGTCAGCAGTGTTTCATCATAAAGGCGCAGGCTATATACTTTTTCCATTGTGCTGCTCCTTTCCTCAAGCATTACGGACACATCCTTGTCAAGCGCTTCTGCGATCTTGATCATCAGGTCAAGGGAGAGGTTTTGCGTTCCTTTTTCGATGCGGCAAATGTTGGAACGCTGGGTTCCGATACGCTTTGCAAGCTGCTCCTGCGACAATCCTTTTTCCAGTCTTGCCTGCGTCAGCTTCTGCACAATGCTTTGCCTTGCCGCCAACAGTTCCTTTTCGGTCATACAAAACCCTCCCTTCCAGTCCATTATAATGTTATCATATATGATAACGATTGTCAAGAGGTTCAGCTATCTTTCCAAGTCCCTCGGTTTCTTTTCGGGCGGTTCTTCACCCTCATCGGGTTCACCGCCGACGATCTCGTTCTCACGCTTATCCACATTGAGCAGGGCGTTGAGTTCGTTCAGCCGGTCGGTCTTGGCTTTCAATTCTTCCTCCTGCGGGAACGGTCTTTCCACATCGACCTTTGCAGTTTCAAACTGCTTTTTGAGGTTATCAAGCTCCATTTCGTTCATCTCCAAACGCTTTGGAAGCCCCTCCAGCGCATTATCCAAGCGGGTGATATTACCGAAGGTGTCCGTGCCGAGGGTTACGGGATAACCAAGCTCACCCTTGAGCCGCACTTTGTATTCTCTTGCTTCAAAGTACAGCTCCATCGGGAAACCACGGTACTCACCGAGGTGGATGGGGTCGGGATTCGTCATTGCTTTACACGCCTCCAAGATGGCGTTGCCGGCATCCGCTTTCTCTGAATAGAAAGCACCCTTGACCGTCATACCCACAAAGGTTTCATCAGACGGCTTCGGGTGCTCTGCCACTCTTTCAATATCGGATTTTAATCCCGCAATTACATCCGTCCGCCGTGCGATCTCCTGCGGATAGAACTTGATGATCTTATCCTCCAAAGCATATTTTTCGGAAAGGAAGCTGGACTTTAAGAGCCGCAACTTCTGAACCTGAATGTCCAAGTCCATCTTTTCTTTGATGTGGGGATTGCCAGTCGCCAGCATTTTGATTTCCGCATAGGACAGTGCGGTTTCGTCAATATCCTCGCAGGAACGCACCGGCGATTTGCTGGTCATTATCTGCGAAGCGAACTTCTGCTTGCCTTCCACGAGCTGATACAAGTAGGCATCAAAGGTTTCCTCTGTTACGAAACGGTAGATGTGAACCTCTGCATTTTCGTTGCCTTGCCGGATGCTTCTGCCGAGCCGCTGTTCCAAGTCAGAGGGTCGCCACGGGCAGTCGAGATCGGAGGATGCGGCAAGTTTGTTCTGCACATTCGTACCGGCTCCCATCTTCTGCGTACTGCCCATCAGGATGCGGACATCCCCTCGGCGTACCTTCTTGAACAGCTCCAGCTTCTTTGCTTCGGTATCTGCTTCGTGGATGAACTTTATTTCATCGGCGGGTACGCCACGGGCAATCAGCTTCTGTCGAATGTCGTCATAGACATTGAAGGAGCCGTCGTTTTTCGGCGTAGACAGGTCGCAGAAAAATAGCTGGGTCAACCGCTTCTCACTGCCACGCTCCCAAGTTTCAAACATAGCGTCCACGCAGGCGTTGAGCTTGCTGTCCTCAAAATCAGGGAGCAACGGATTGATAAGCCGTTGATCAAGAGCCAGCTTTCTGCCGTCGTTGGTGATCTTGAGCATATTATCTTCCTTGGCATCAACCATACCGTTTCGTACCCTTTCGGCTCTCTCCGCAAGCTCGGCTACCATCTGCTTTTGGATTTCAGAGGGTTTCACCGAGATATTGTGAAAGACCGCTTTCGGCACTGGCAGGTCAAGCATATCCGCTGTTTTGATGTCTGCGATTTCCTTAAACATCGCCATCAGCTCCGGTAAATTGTAGAAACGGGCAAAGCGTGTTTTAGCTCGGTATCCCGTTCCTTCGGGTGTAAGTTCTACTGCCGTAATGGTTTCTCCGAAAGTGGAAGCCCAGGAATCGAAGTGCTGCAAGTTGTTCTGAACAAGGGTATTGTACTGCAAGTATCGCTGAATGGTGTAAAGTTCGACCATCGAATTGGAGATCGGCGTTCCTGTCGCAAACACTGTCCCACGCCCTCCGGTCAGTTCGTCCAAATACCTGCATTTCATAAAAAGGTCACTGGACTTCATTGCTTCGGTTTGAGCAATGCCGCCGACATTCCTCATTTTTGTAAAGAGAAACAGGTTCTTGTAGTAGTGACTTTCATCGATAAAAAGTCTGTCCACACCCAACTCCTCAAAGGTCACGGTATCATCCTTTTTGGATTGGTCGTTGAGCTTATCGAGCTTCTGCTTGACAGATTTCTTTGTGCGTTCCAGTTGTTTTACGGAGAAGTTATCTCCACGGTTCTTTTTCAGTTCCGTAATGCCCTCCGTAACTTCATCAAGCTGCTGTTCGAGGATCGCCCGCTGCCGTTCAATGGACATCGGTATTTTCTCGAACTGCGAATGCCCGATAATGATGGCATCGTAATCGCCGGTGGCAATTCTGCCGCAGAACTTTTTGCGGTTCTTGGTTTCAAAGTCTTTCTTCGTTGCCACCAAAATGTTGGCTGAGGGATAGAGCTGTAAGAACTCCGAAGCCCACTGCTCAGTGAGGTGGTTGGGTACGACAAACAGGGATTTACTGCACAATCCAAGCCGTTTGGACTCCATCGCCGCCGAAACCATCTCGAAGGTTTTCCCTGCGCCCACGGCGTGTGCAAGCAGCGTATTCCCGCCGTATAGGATGTGCGCCACCGCATTTCTTTGGTGTTCCCGAAGCTCGATTTCCGGGTTCATACCACTGAAAACGATGTGGCTTCCATCGTACTCACGGGGACGCAGGCTATTGAATTTATCGTTGTAAAGGCGGCAGAGCCGTTCTCTGCGCTCAGGGTCAGACCAGACCCAATCCTGAAAGCCCTGCTTGATCAGCTCCTGCTTTGCCTGTGCGATTGCAGTTTCCTTCTTGTTCAGAATGGCTTTCTTTTTGCCGTCTGCGTCCTCTACATAGTCGAAGATGCGGACATCTTTAAGGTTCAGTGTTTCCTCGATTATCTTGTAGGCGTTGATGCGCCCCGTACCGTAGGTGCTGTATGCCTTCACATTGCTGCGGTCATAGGACTTGCCCTCAATATTCCACTCGCCGGTGTAGGCAGAGAAGTGAACCTTGATGTTCCACTGTGCGTACCTTGGTGTTCCCAAGAACTCAAACATAAACTGTTCGACAATTTCGGTCGGCAGCCAAGTAGCACCAAGCCGAACGGCAATCTCGCTGGCGGTCAGGTCTTTGGGCTGCACTCGTTCCAGTGCTTCCACATTGACTGTGTAATCTTCGGGGTAAAGCTCCGCTGACTTTCGGGCGAGTGCCAGCTTTTCACGGACATTGCCGGAGAGGTATTCGTCTGCCATCAGGTACTTTGCCTGCGTGGAATTGCCGTACCCGTGCATCGGATTCAGGAAGATAACGCCCTTCAAGTCCGCAAAGATTTCTTCCTCGGTCTTGCCGGTCAGCTCGCACATATAATCCATATCCACACGGGCTTTTTCGCCCATAGAAACGGCAAGTGCTTCGCTGGAGGTATCTACGGAAGTGACCGGGGTGTGTGGCTTGATGGTTCGCTTGTAGAATATATCCGCCTTGCGTTCAAGCTGCCCTTCATCGCCCAAGACCTCAAGAGCAGAGAGCAGAGAAAAGGAGCTGTCCTGCGAAAATGCGGAGATGTTGGCACGGCTGTTGATAAGTCCGTACTGCTTGGAAAAGGCATCATAAAGAGCATTTAATCGCTCCTGCTCCGCTTTAATTTCCGAGTCGGGGTAGTCCTCTGTCTGCAATTCAATCAGCTTTCTGACTGAATCACGGATGCGGATCATACCCTTTATGCGGTTCTCTGCGGTAGCGGATACCTCCACCGGAGCCATACGGCTGTTTTCTCGGAAGTAGATTTTATCGTCCAGCACCGTATAGGAGAAGTTACGGACGGTGGGATCTGCGGGAATGGAATTGTCCTCCTCTGCAAGCTCATCCTCCACCTCATATACGGTCAGCTCACCGTGAATATTGGAAACGGCTTCGCTGAGTTGCTCGGCAAGGTCTGCCCCCTCGTAAGGGACGCAGGTGGCTTCGGGACCGAAACGCCCCGACACCATTTTCATCTCTCCGAGTATCATTTCGGGATGCTCAACAAAGTACCTGTTCATCAGGATACCGTTTTCATCCGTGCCGAGCTGTACCCAATCCGGCTCTATATCCACAATGCGGTCACGCTTTTGCAGAATAAGAATGTCCGAAACGACTTCCGTCCCGGCATTTCCCTTAAAGGTGTTGTTCGGCAAACGGATAGCACCAAGCAGGTCGGCTCGCTGAGCAATATACTTGCGGACAGCGGAATTTTCCTTGTCCATTGTGCCTTTGCTCGTGATGAGAGCCATTACGCCGCCCGGACGGAGCTTGTCCAAGGATTTGGCGAAGAAGTAGTCGTGAATGAGGAACTTGTGCTTGTCGTAACGCTTGTCAGGAACCTTGAAATCCCCGAAGGGTACATTCCCCACAACGGCATCAAAGAAGCTGTCGGGGAGGTTGGTTTCCTCAAAGCCCTGTGCGGCGATAGAGGTCTTTTGATATAACTGCTGTGCGATACCGGCAGAAACCGTATCCAGCTCCACACCGTAGATCTTGCTTTCCTTCATTTCTTCGGGAAGCATACCGATAAAATGCCCGATGCCGCAGGACGGTTCCAAGATATTGCCCTCACGGAATCCAAGCTGTTTCATCACCTTATACACGGCATTGATAACCGTTGGCGGCGTGTAGAAAGCGGTCAGAGTGCTTTCTCTTGCGGAAGCGTATTCCTCCGGCGTCAGGATGTTTTTCAGCATCCCGAACTCTGTCTGCCAAGAACCTGCTCTCTCGTCAAAGGCTTCGGGAATACCGCCCCAGCCAACATACTTGGAAAGAATGATCTGCTCGTCCGGTGTGGCGAAACGGTTTTCTTCCCGACACCTTTTCAGAACGGTGATTGCCGCATAGTTGCGGTGGAAGCGTTCTTTCTTGTTGACCTCCTCGACCTCGTGAGAAGCAAGGTCAAAGGTATGACGGTCTGCCATTGGGATTTCGGGATGAATATCAAAGGTCTGCACCCGGCTTTTCTTCGGATGCTCCCAAACAGGGGTAAGAGGTGCTTCCACCTGTGCAAGTTCTTCCTCGGAGAGATAAACAAGGTCGTCAAAGGACAGTGCTTGCAGTCCTTTTTCGGTCAGTTCTTCAAGGGACGCATACTGCACACTGCGGACGACCTTGCCATCTGCAAGAGTTTCGATGCGGAAATCCACAAGGTTGACCCTTGCCTGTATTTCGTGCTTGTCATCCTCTGTGGTGGTGTAGGCAATACCTACATTGGTAAGATCGGTGTAGTCCGCACCATCCTCACGCTGATACTCCTCACGGCAAAAATCATCAATGAGATGCTTCGCCTTGTCCAGAGCATTTTCCGGCAGATACGGGCTGTCGATGATCTCAAAGCCCTTGGGCGGTGGGTCAAGCTGGGTGATAAAACTGTGCGGAATGGTGTTGCCGTCCTTGTCCTTATACAGAACAATACTCATCGGGACACCGTAGTAGTTTTCCTCCTTGATGTCCTTCTCAAAGCTATACGGGCTGGTGTACTCGATGCTTTCACCGACCTTGCCGTCCGTGCTGAGATAGTCGATCCTGCCGATAGGTTTGGACTCTACCGGAGCTTCCTTTGTGGTGGAAACCACGGTACGGGTACTGCGTTCGCCGTCCTCCAAAGAGTTGACCTCAACATCGTACCCTCTGTCGGTCAGCATTGTAAGGTAGGTTTCCAAGCGGTGCTGCGGAAATCCTACCATTGGGACACGCGTGTTGTGATCGACGGCACGGGTCGTTTGCGTCAAGTCAAGAGCAGACCCGACGACCTCTGCATCATCAGCATAGGCTTCAAAGAAATCACCCACCTGATACAGCAAAAGGCTACTCGGATTGTCTGCTTTGGTTTTAAGATACGCCTGATAGAACTCCGGCAAAGCAGCATCCTTTGGCTTTTCTCTTTCTGCCGCCTGCTCGATACGCTCCACAACGCTCTGCGGCAAGTCCTGCACATAGAAGGTGATCTCACCTTCGGGGGAGATATGGGCAATGTTCTGATAGTCCCCATTGACCTCCACGGCACGATTCCAAACGGTCAGTCCGTTGCCGAGATAGCCCATCCCGATGTCGAACTCGACCGCCTTTTCTTCGGACTGTTTATTAGCGACCTTCAAATGGTCATTCAGTGGGTTCTCCTGCACCTTGCTGTCGAATTCAGCTCTCGTCATTTCCTTGTTGAAAAGCGGAAACTGCGTATCATAGAGCATTACACGCTCATCATCAAAGGACAGGATTTCATACTCGTTTGCGCCGAGATAGACGGTGCTGCCGAGATGGTATTCGTATCGCTCGTTTTCCGGCTCCGTCTTTTCGGACGGTGCGGTAGACAAGATTTCTCTGTTTCTTCGTTCCTCGGTAAGTGCTGCACGGCGTTCCTCCTGCTTTTGCAGCCACTCAGGGTACTGTGCCTTTTCCTTGGGGTTCAGGTAACGGTCGAGTTTTATCAGCTCGGCAATGCGCTTCTCTACCTGACTCCATTTCAGGTCGATATGAGGTTTATCGCTTCCGATGCCTTTAGAAATACGGATACCCTTACCGTCGTGCTGCTCATCAATGCCTGCACCGACAATTACGGGATAAGCACCGCCCCAGCCGTATTCATTTTTCAGAAAGTCGGCATTTTCCTTTGCAGACAGGCTCTTTTGGAACTGCTCATAGATTCGCATTTTCCCCTCAGAAATGCCGCTGCCACGGGTGAGAATAGCGTCGATGATCTCCTGAGAGAAAGTAAAAGCAGAGGACTTTCGCTCCTCTGCTCCTGCTGTCATCAAGCTCAACTGCCCGTCGATGGACGGCAATGGCTTCATCGTGTCCTGCAACTCACCAAGCAGCCGCATCGCTTCAAAGTGCTGGGCAATTACGCCCCAGTCATAGAAGCTCTGCGCTGTGCGGGAAAGATAACTGCCTTCCCAAAGCTGCAACACATTCTGATAGGTCTTGTAGCCCACACGCCGTCCGTCGCTCAGAATGACCTCGGTGTAGTCGTTGTTGAAAATGCTCTTGATATAAGAAATACGGGCGTTCTCATCAGCGGTAGCTTCAAAGAATGCCCGTATCTCGTCCTTGCTTGCCTTTAGGTGCGGCGTGGTGCCGAGGATTTCACGAATCGTATCGTCGCCGCCAAAGAACGGCAGGCTTTTATCCTCGTGACTTCGGTCGTAATAGTCTAAGCGAAGATTACCTCCGCCATCACGATCTCCTGAACCCGGCTCCGGATACTGTTCATCTTCCGAACCCAGCTCATCATATCCGTCGCTTTCAGATTCTCCGTCACGCCCTCCGACGCTGCCATCTGCTCCGTCAGCATCTGTTCCATTTCGTTCGCTCTGCGCTCCGTGTCGTTCAGATGCTCGTTCAGGGCGCAGCTCGTCAGCAGGTTGTAGTAGCGTACCTTGTGATGCTCCTTCAGGAACTTCTTCCGCATCCGGGCGTACCTGCCCATCGACAGCTCTGGCTGCTCCGGCATTGTCAGATCGGGGAGCAGATAATCCCCCTGCCTCGTGTAAGTGATCTCGTTCATCGTCAGGACTCCTTTCGGTTTTTTCTTTGCCTACATTGTAATCGGCTTTGGTTTTCTCTGCAATTATGCGATTTTGACGGTCGAGGGCAAGAATGGTGCGGGAAATCTCCGCAAGTCCCATTTCCGCAATATCGCTGGTGGCATAGCCGAGGGCGTTCAGCGTGGCAGGCGTCGTAAAATTCACCACATCCCGAAGATCATCGGGTTCAAAGTATTCTCCGGCTTCAATGCCCAGGCGGGTCATCGTCATATAGGCGACGCTATTTCGCACCGCCGTTTTGAAAATGTGGGTGATTTCTTCTTCGGATACGCCGTCCAGGAAGCTGTCTTTCACGCTGTAGATCAGATCGGAGAGATAGTCGGGGATGTTGTCCTCTACGGCGTTTCTTGCCGCCGACTCGATGGCAACGGCAAGGGTTTCCTTGTCGTTCAACTCTCCGAAGGTGCTTTCCAGCGTGTCGATCACTTCTGCCGTGTATTCGTCCCGCATTTGCCAAATGGGAACTCTGCGGGAAAAGCGGCTGGGATGCGTGTCGGAAATATCGAAGTAGTGGACAAGCCGCTGGCGGCGTTGGTCGGCATCCTCAAAAACGGCAATGCCATGTGCTCCACGGTTGACCCATCGCCCGAACTTTTGGTTCCAGTCGTCGATCTGAAGAACGGCGGTGGCGTCCGGTCGCTGTGCGTGAACCAAAAGTTGCTCATCAAAACGCAGACGGTAGTTGTAGCAGGCAGAGCGCAGAAACGCTTCCCAGCTTTCGGGGTTTGCAACGACCATTTTGCAGGTTCGGCTATACAGCTCCGAAATGAAGTCGTATTTTCGTGCCATCGGCGGACACCTCCTTATCGTTCATAGTCTTTTGGCTTGATGGCTTTGCCGTTCTCATCATAGCTCTTGGGTTTGGCGGCAATGGAGTCCCACCGGATCATAGAACCGGCAAGCATCGCCTGCTCCTGTGCCTTCGTCACTCCCAGCTTCTCATTGAACTTATCTTTAATTGCTTCGTTCTCTGCACGGTTCCCGTCGTTAAACCTTGTGGCGGTATAGCCCTTTTGCCAGCGGTCGATTTGAATGACTTCGCCGGTAGACGGGAGTATGGAATAGCACATCGGAGGCAAGGGTGGCTCCATAGGAGCGTAGGTACAGCCACCTTGCTCCATACGCTCGGCAAACTCGCAAATGTGAAAGAGATTGCGTCCGACCTCTGTGTGATAGCTATCAATATAGCGGCAGGGATAGCTTTCCGTCTTACCGTCACGGTCGGTCACAATGATGCGCTCTCCGTCCGGGATACGGAACAACTCTTTATAGTGGCTGTCAATAAAGCGAATGTCCCGGTTGGCTTCTTCGATGTGCTTGTCCAGCCATTCCTTTACATAGCAGAGGCAGTAGAAGTTATAGTCGCCCCTCGTTGGATTACAGCGAAGCACGAACGCATATTTCTCGGTATCTGCTCGGAAGCCGAACTCAGTGGTATAAGCACCCTGCATTTCGCTTTCCTTGTTCTCACGCCCATAACGCACCATCTGAGAACGGCTTTGAAGCAGTCCGTACTCCTCGGAGCGCAGGGCGTTGATTACATCATCCAAGTCCCGCCTGAACTCATCGCTTTTCCATTGCGGTCGGGTATCAAACCAAGTGGTATAAAACTGATCGCCGCTTGAGCCGAAGTCCCCACGCAGATAACCGATATTGCCTGTCTGCCCTTGAAGCTGCGAGCTTTGAGCGTAGGTGTATTTGCGTTCGGGAACGGTCAGCGGTCGCAGTGTGAAATCTGTCATTATCTTGCGCCCCTTTCTTGCGGTGTTCGTTGTTTCGGGATGTCAAAGCCGTAAACGGCGGCGATCTCATCCCCAAGTCGCCGGGTCAGCCGGGTAATATCGGCTCGTGTGGCTTTGCCGTGATAGATTTTATCTCTCAGGTTCTCCATCTGTGTTTCGGAAACGCCGTCTTTGAACACACGGTAGAGATAGTGATTTGTGCCGTCGTGATGAGTTGCATCGGCACGAAGATCGCCGTATTTGTCTACATACCATTCTGTATAGTCGGTGTCGGCATACAGGCAATCTCGGATGTTGCCGGAGGGGATGTCCTTGTAGCCCATCACTCTGCCGTTCCATCTGCCGATGTCGCCAATGACAATGATCGGCTGGGAAAGCTGAACATTCAGGTTGACTCGCTCATCGGAGAGGTAGTCGTAATTGGTTTCCTCCATCCACTCATAGAGTGCCTGCTCATCATTCGGGTCGTCGTCCAGCTCGTTGGCTTCAAGGAACTCCTTGTAGTCCTCTCGCCAGTCGTCCACATCAAGGTTTTGGTTGCTCCAAATGATGTGGCGGTCATTCGGTCGTGTCGCTTGGCTCATCTGTTCCACCTCCCAAGTAAGAGAAAAGGCGGTTCTTTGCAACCTGCTCCTGAAGCTCGGTGATGACCGTCATATCCGGCACGGTCACATCGGGGATTTTCAGGATCGTCGGCAAGGTCAGCGCCTTCAAATCCTTTTCGGTTTTACAGCCTGCGTCAAAGAGCTTTGCCAGCACCTTCATTTTCTGCTGCAAGCCCTGCTCGGCTGCGGTTTTCTTTGTTGCCATAGAAATCTGCCTCCTTATCGCTCGTGGTCTTTTCCTTGAATTGTGCGGCTAAAAGCAGCCGCTTTTTCTTTTGCCCAATCAGGCATACGCTCCGGCTTTACTTCACCCAGCACATCCATACGCTCATAACGGGTATTCTTGCCGTCATAGAGATTTTTGCAAAATACGGCGCTGCCACGGGCATTTGCTGAAGCGCCGAAGCCACCGGTCACAAGGAAAAGCTGTCGATCTGCTCTTTGATACTCCGGCTTGAGGATTGCCGGGTTGATGGCGATGATTTTGCCGTTGATGTCGTTCTTATAGTGGTCGGGGATGCAGTCCGCTTGGGTGATAACCGTCACGGGAATATCCAGCTTTTCAACCTCTTCCCGAAACCTCTCGGCGTCTTGCTTGATGCGCTCTGCAAAAAACATCGCTGCATCAATGTAGTCGTCACCAACAGCACACTCGGTAAACTTTTCAAATATGTCGTTGCGCTCTCCGTAGCAGCAGAGGAAGCGTTCGCCGTTGGCACTCTGCTCATTCTCGGCAAGAATGATTTCACGGGAACCGATATTCACGGCGCAGAGGATGGTGTAATCACCGACCTTTCTCTTTTCATTTTCCATAGCCGTTACCTCAGAGAATGCCGATGATGATAACCATATCATCCTGCTCGGCGTTGCGGGAGTATTCCGGAAAAAGCGACTGCACACGCTGCCTTGCCCTGCGGATGGTTTCAAAGCACGGCAGTCCGTAGACTTTGTAGTTGAATGCAAGGTCATTGAGAGGCAGTTCGCCGGCTCTGAGATAAGTCGCATAGCGGTTGTAGTAGTGCATAATGAGGATCATATCGTCGAACCTTGCTCTCGGACAGTCCTTCAAGATAGAAAGCACACGGCTTTCCATTGTTTTCTGTTGATTCATTGAATCCCTCCTTCGGGTAGTAGAAAAGGGGCGGAGTTTTTGCTCCGCCCCTCAGAAGGTTTGCTCACTTCTTGTTTTTCGATCTAATCTGCAAGAAGATAAAGCCGCCGATGATAAAGGCTACCAGTACGATAGCCACGATGGTTTTAGGTTCCATTAGTTACGATCCTCCTTTTTCTTTTTCTTGAATCCAATAACGCCGCACACAGCGATGCCCACT
>ERZ772861.1119-NODE-1119-length-24099-cov-14.528448_pt1 | contig 24099 bp, 21 predicted proteins | sample MGYA00512135_ERZ772861 | MGnify/ENA primary metagenome ERZ772861 (study PRJEB29015, sample SAMEA2737700) | human gut metagenome | biome: human gut; feature: human-associated habitat; material: faeces | place: China | collected 2012 ...
TACACATGTAAAAAGAGCGCTGTTCCCGCGGGAACAGCGCTCTTTTTACATGTGTTATACCTGGGACACGTCCGTTGTCTCCGGCGCGGCGGTTGGCTCTGCCGGCTCCGGCATGGGCTCCTGCGGCGCGGGAGCCGCTGCGTCGGGCACGGGTGCAGGCGGCTCCGAAACAGGAGCCGCGTCCTGCTGACGCGCCGCGTCACGGGCGGCTGCTTCCGCAGCGGCAGCCTCCGCCGCCAGACGCTGGTTCTCCGCGCGGATGGCGGCCTTTTCCTCCCGGCGGGCATCGGCGGCGGCGAAGAACGCCCGCACCAGCGACGCCAGCGTCAGAAGCGCCACGATGCCGAAGCCGATCCAGCCCGACAGGCGGATCTGGTAGAAATCGCGGATGGTAAAGTACTCGTGGTACATACCCAGATAATACAGCACCACGCCGCCCACAGCGCACACGATGCCCAGCAGCAGCTTCAGCACCGCCTTGAACCGGTGCTTCCGGCGCGCCGCGAAATAGTGGACGATCAGCACCAGTGCCGCCAGAAACAGTGCCGGCGACTGGCAGCACAGCACATAGCCAAGGGTCTTGTCCAGCATGGTCCGCCCCCCTCTTACAGGCTGCACTTTCCGCGGCGGATGTACTTGCCGTCCGGCCCTGCCAGCACACGGCCCTCGTTGACGGCCAGCTTGCCCCGCAGCCACACCTGTCTGATGGAGCCTCGGGTCACCACGCCCTCGTAGGGATTGTAGTCCGCCGCGCCCACCATATCCTCGGCGCGGATGACATGGTCGGCCTGGGGATCGTACACCACGATGTCCGCGTCCGCGCCCTCGGCGATGATGCCCTTGCGGGGGAACATGCCGTACAGGCGGGCGGGGTTCTCCGCCAGCACGCGGCACATGGCGGCCAGACTGATCTTCCGCGTGGTGACGCCGAAGGTATACATCAGCTCGCCCCGGGTCTCTACTCCGGGCAGACCGCCGGGGATGGCGGTGAAGTCGTCCTTTCCCGCCAGCTTCTGGGCTGTGGTGAAGCTGCAGTGGTCGGTAGACACCGTCTGTACCTCGCCGCGGCGGATAGCCTGCCACAGAGCCTTCCGGTCCGCCGCCTTGCGGATGGGCGGCGCGCAGACATATTTGGCAGCCTGTAACCAGTCCTCGTTGTCGTAGACGCTGTCATCCAGAATGAGGTACTGGGGGCAGGTCTCCACGTACACCTTCTGGCCGCGGCGGCGCGCCGCCTCGATCTCCCGCAGGGACGCGGCGTTGGTGGTATGTACGATCACCACCGGAATGTCCACGGCCTCGGCGATGTGCAGCAGGCGGCCCACGGCCTCCGCCTCCAGAAAATCGGGGCGGGTGCGGGGATGGCAGCCCACGCTGCCCTGCTCACCGGCGGCCTTCTTCTCCTCGATGAGGGCGTCGATGACGCCTGCGTTCTCGCAGTGTACGCCGCAGATGCCGCCCTTCTCCTTCAGCTTCTTCAGCGCCTTATACATCAGCTTGTCGCCGATCATCATGGCGGGATACGTCATATACATCTTGAAGGAGGAGATGCCCTCGGCGTACATGTCGTCGATCTCGCTTTCGATGGTGTCGTTCCAGTCGTCGATGGTCATGTGGAAGCCGTAGTCGCAGGCGCACTTGCCGTCCGCCTTCTCATGCCACAGCCGCAGGCCGTCGTGGAGCGTCTCGCCCTTGTTGGGGCAGGCGAAGTCCACCACCGTGGTGGTGCCGCCCCGCAGCGCTGCCCTGGAGCCGGAGGCAAAATCGTCCGCCGTGGTGGTATTGCACACGTCCAGATCGAAGTGGGTATGGGCGTCGATGAACCCGGGCAGCAGCAGCATGCCTGCGGCGTCCACCACCTGCGCATCGTCCACATGGATGTCACGGGTCACCCGCTGGATCTTCTCGCCGTCCACCAGCACGTCCGCCCGCCGCGTGCTCTTGCCGGACACCACGGTGCCGTTCTTGAACAAAATTCTCATCTCAGGGCCCTCCTGTTTCTTTTGTAGTCTTTTGGGGATACCATCAGTTAACAAGGGCAAACACGGTTTTGACGGGCAAAACTGCTTCGCACCTGTCGGTGATGGATTTTCGAGTGATTTTTGGTTTTTGAGACGCAGGCGGGCTGAGTCGGCATATTCTCGCCGATGCTGCCGAGCGACGTTCCTTTGGAGCGAGGCTGGCGCCCGCCAAGGTGAAAAGGGCAAAAAGCGCCGGAAAGACACGCTGTCAGGCGTGCTTGCCCTTGTCAATCGATGGTATCCACCTTACATACAAACAAAAGCCTTAAATTTGTATATCCGGCTCGCTGTGAGCCTTACACATACATTAGAATCGAATCAGTGGGAGAAAGAAAGGATATCGCTATGATCTGTGAGAATATTACTATCGGAGCCAATGGCCACCTCCACTTTGCCGGGCAGGACACTGTGGCTCTGGCCAAGCAGTACGGCACGCCCCTGTACCTGCTGGACGAGGACTACATCCGCCATCAGTGCCGCGTGTATCAGAATGCCTTCAAGAAGCATTTCGGCCCTTCCAGCCGCCCGCTGTATGCCAGCAAGGCCAACTCCTTCAAGCGCATCTACGAGATCATGCGGGAGGAGGGCATGGGCATCGATGTGGTATCCTCCGGCGAGATCTACACCGCCCTGCAGGCGGGCTACGATCTGTCCCACGCCTACTTCCACAGCAACAATAAGACCGATAGGGATATTGTGTACGGTATGGATAACCATATTGGCTACTTTGTAGCGGACAATGTGGAGGAAATCAAGGCCATTGAGGCCGAGGCCGGCCGCCGGGGTATCAAGCAGAAGGTGCTGCTGCGCCTGACGCCGGGCATTGATCCCCATACCTATGAGGCCATCGCCACCGGCAAGGTGGACAGCAAGTTCGGCTCCGCCATCGAGACGGGACAGGCTGAGGAGATCACCGTGTTTACCTTGGCGCAGCCCCATGTGGAGCTGATGGGCTTCCACTGTCATGTGGGTTCCCAGGTATTCGGTGAGGATATTTTTGAGCGTGCGGCCGTCATTATGCTGGAGTTCATTGCCGCTATGAAGGAAAAGCACGGCTATATGGCGCGGCAGCTGGATCTGGGCGGCGGCTATGGCGTCCGCTATGTGGAGAGTGATCCCTTCCTGGATGTGGACACCAAGGTGAGTCAGGTGGCAGCAGCCATCCAGACGGCTTGCAAGCGGCTGAACATTGAAATGCCTGAGATCCATATGGAGCCCGGCCGCAGCATCGTGGGCGCGGCAGGCATGACTCTGTATACCTGCGGCACGGTGAAGAAGATCCCCGGCTATAAAAACTATGTCTCCATTGACGGCGGCATGCCGGATAATCCACGCTATGCGCTGTATAAAGCCAACTATACCTGCCTGCTGGCTAATAAAATGAATGAGAAGTGCGACTTCGAGGCCTCTGTGGTGGGCCGCTGCTGCGAGAGCGGCGATATTATCCAGGAGCATGTGATGCTGCCTGCCTCCGTGGGTCGCGGCGACACTGTGGCAGTGTGTACCACCGGTGCGTACAACTACTCTATGGCATCCAACTATAACCGTCTGCCGCGGCCCGCCACCGTAATGCTCAGCGGCGGCAAGAGTTATGTAGCCATTCGGCGGGAAACCTTCGAGGATCTGTGCGCCTGTGACCTGTAAGCAAAAGCAATAAAATCAAGGCCCGCCCAGGCGGGCTTTGATTTTATACCCATTGAAAACGTTGCGGTAATCGTGTAAAATTATTGTGTAAACTGCGAATACAGCAGGGCAGAGAGGAACGAACACCGCAGAAATGGGTGAAAAGAGGTATGCAGGATGGATATACTGCAAAATGTCATGGACTCATCCTCCCACGCCATGTTCACCATGGATCGACAGGGGATTGTAACTCATATCAATCAGCAGGCCAAGGAACGCTTTGGCCTATTTAACCACAGCCTGTACGCCCATTCAGCCGGTCGGCTGGAGCCGGGTGATCTGGTGATTCTGGCCACCACCGCCATGGGCGCCGATGACGGCAATCTGACGCCGGAGGATCTGGCGGTGATTGGCATCCGGGATCCGCGCCTGCGGCCGAATGACATTCTGGCGGCGGTGGGCGTATACAAGGGGCCGGGCGTCAAGCCTGTGTACAAATATCTGCGGGGCGGTGAATCCGTGGGGCTGCACCTGGATGTAACCTTTCAGGGCGTTCCTATTTCCGTACACATTGGTGACAAGCAGGTTGCCGTGGAGGTGCGGGAGAAGGTATACTCCATTACTTATTTTGTTTCCATCTGTCAGGCGGTCATTCTGGACCACCGGACCCGGCAGGTGAAGTTTTGGGAAGAAAAAGGCTACTCCGCCCGAAAAGAAGGCCTTGGTAGTCTGCTGCGGGGCAGCACCTATATTGCAAAAGGCCCGGATCAGGAGATCTGCGTGGTGGGTTACCACTTCAAGGATTTTTTTGAGGGCGAGCTTTTCGAGGAGCACCTGCGGCAGGTGCTGGACGGGCAGGCTCCCGGCTTCTCGGATGTTGCCTATGAAATCAACGGATTTGCCCTGCTGGCCTCCATCCTGCCCATTCGGGATGGGGAGGAGATCGCGGGGATCATCGTCAAGTTCCGCAACATTGAGGACATACGCACCACGATTATGGAGCGCAACACAGCCATTGCCGCGGCGGAGCGGAAATACCGGGAGTCCTCCGAGCGCAGCCTGCCGGAGGAAGAAGGCTCTCTGCAGACCTACGGCAGCTCCGCCGCCATGCGCGCCGTCCGGCGGCGGGCCTATAAGCTCAGTCAGATGGATTGCAATATTTTCATCATCGGCGAGACGGGCACGGGGCGGACGAAGTTGGCCAAGAGCATTCAGCAAGTGCAGCCCAGGGGCGGCCCTTTTCTTCGAACGGATTGCTCTGCCGTGGCGCCGGGTCTGCTGGAGGAGCAGCTGTTCGGCAGAGAAGGCGGCGTACCCGGTTCCTTCCTGGAGGCCGACGGCGGTACGCTGCTGTTGGACGAAGTGGGCGGCTTGCCTATGAATGTACAGGCCAAGCTGCTGTATGCCATTCGTCGGCGGGAGATTATGCCGGTGGGCGCCTCTACTCCGGTGCCTGTGGATGTGCGGCTGCTCTTTATTGCCGGGCCGGAACTGCGGGACGAGGTGGATTCCGGTCGGTTCCGCCAGGACCTGTATTACCGGCTCTCAGCCTTTTCGGTGGAGATGCCGTCCCTGCGTGACCATAAAGAGGACATCTATCTGCTGGCCAACCAGCTGACAGAGCAGATCTGCCAGCGCTATCATATATCTGAAAAAACACTGTCCGGAGAGGCTTTCAGCAAGCTGATCAACTACGATTGGCCCGGCAATCTGCGAGAGCTGGAAAACGTGCTGGAGGGAGCGGCGGCGCTGTCAGATTCGGACATCATCTATCCGGAGCATATCCACCTGCCAACGGAGTCTGCGCCACTGACTCTGCGGCAGCACCTGCGACAGGAGGAAAAGCGCTTTATCCAGCAGGTACTGGCTCAGTGCGGAGGAGATCGGCAGAAAGCTATGAAGCAGCTGGATCTGTCTCGGTCCGTGTTTTACGAAAGACTGAAGGAGTACGGTCTGCACTGACAGACCGAATCCATACATATTTTTGATACCATGAAAGGAGAATAAATATGAAGAGTTTACAGGAGTTTCCCCGGATCCCCCTTGCGGTGCTGCCCACCCCCATTCAGAAGCTGGAGAATATTAGTCGTCTGCTGGGAACCAATGTGTGGATCAAACGCGATGATCTGACCGGTATCGGCTTGGGCGGCAATAAGGTGCGCAAGCTGGAGTTCCTGCTGGCAGACGCCAAGCGACAGGGCGCAGAGATCGTGTTCACCACCGGCGGCGCACAATCCAACCACGCAATGCTGACGGCAGCCTGCGCCAAAAAGCTGGGCATGACGCCCATCCTGATTCTGAAAAAGCGCGGCGTTACCGAGCGCAAGGGCAACCAGCTGCTGGAGTACCTCATGGATACCGACGTCAGGTTCATGGACACGGACAGCTATGACGACATTTACGCCGAGATGGATCGCGTGGGCCAAGCCAGCGGCAAGAAGTATTATAAAATCCCCTGCGGCGGCTCCAACGCCATCGGCGCCCTGGGCTATGTGAACTGCATGAAGGAAATTGCCGACACAAGTATGCATTTCGATTACGTCTGCTGTGCCGAGGGCAGCGGCGGTACCCACGCCGGCGTGGCACTGGGAGCTAAGCTTTTTATGCCGAAGACCCAGGTAGTGGGCCTGATGGTGGACAGCGATCCCTTTGAGATAATCACTACACGTATTATGCAGGAAACAGCCAAGCTGCTGGAGCTGGACTTTGTGCCCACCGAGTCGGATGTGCACCTGGTGAATATGTGTGGCCCCGGCTATGCCATTCCCTCCCCGGAGGGCAACGCCGCCATCCGCATGATGGCGGCCAATGAGGGCCTTTTCCTGGATCCCGTATATACCGGTAAGGCCTTTGCCGGCTTGATCAAACTCGCCCGGGAAGGGAAGTTCAAGTCTGATGATAACGTGTTGTACCTATATTCCGGCGGTGCTGGAGGGCTGTTCGCCATCGACGTGGATCTGGGCTGAAGCATGATTCGGCCTGCGCGACAGGAATAATAAATCCGCCCCCATCTACAGCTTTTCGACCCGCAGGAGAGTCTACAAGTGGGCGGACTTGCATGTGAGCGTGTGGATATGAAATGATTGGCGCTATGTACCGATGGCAGCGCAGGCTGCCATCAAACAAGCCAAGTAAGCGTCCGCTTTCCGCATAACAGCAAGCCTCCGGCCGTTGACCGGAGGCTTGTTTTTTGCGGGAAACCGTGATACAATACCACGGAAAACGGGCAGGGAGGGCACTTATGAAAAAGATAGACAACTGCGAAAATTCCACAGTGCTGGTGGGGCTTCTGCTGGCGGGCATCCTGCTGGTGATGGGCGGCTACCGCATTTTCTCCTACCTGTGCGACAGGGGAGCCGTGGACACCGCCACATATCTGCTGGGCGCGGCGGCGCTGGTGCTGGCGATTCTCGGTCTGCTGCTGGCCAGCCGCAGCTTCCGGCGGCTGAAGGAGCTGCATCTGTAAAAGCCCGCTTCTGCAATTTTCCCGGTATTTTCCAGCAGCGCTCCGGCATTATGAGCCGGAGCGCTGACGTCCCTATTTAGCATCTGCCGGAGTCTTTTGCGTGCCTTGCCGCATTCCCAGCACCATGCCGGAGATGACCAACAGGATCCCCACCACACCGATCCATGTGACGGTCTCATACAGCACAAGCACGGCAATGATCGGGCCGGCCAGACCCAGAATAGCGCCTCCCATGCCGGTCAGACACAGAATGGTCAGCACAACGGCGAATATCTATGCTCATGTGATGGAGGCTGCCGACAAGAAGAACGCTGACATTTTGGCCGACGTATTTTTGAAAAAGGCTTGAATTTTGAGGGCGAGTTGAACTAAAGTTGAATTATTCCGGTGAGTCCAAAATTGGACTTTCCTAAAAAGTAATAAAAACATCCGTTTTCATATAGAAAACGGATGTTTTTGTGGTTGCGGAGGGAGGACTTGAACCTCCGACCTCCGGGTTATGAGAAATGCACCGTGAATTTCTTATAGTCCCATAGCGGCGCATATAATCCCAGGAAGTCAGTATTTTCAAGGGTTCCGAGGAATCTGCATTCCTCTTCTTTCCCACCCCGTACCATGAAATCCTGTAGCGGTTGGTGTCAGCGTTGGTGTCAACTCCAAGAGAAGAGCCATGAGATGACCGATTTTGTTGGCCTAACCACGCAAGAAACGCACCTTTAGGTTTTTATCTCTAAGGGATTCGGTTCATTGGGGTTCAGACAAAACAAGAAACAGACCATCAGGCATACGAATCGTACCAACACTAAAATAGCACAATGGCGCAGCATTATCGGTGAAACATCATTCCACATTCGGTAATACTGCGCCGCTTTTGCTCTATACCAATTATAACACACGGCTTCCCACCAGGGAAGCGCATTTCAGGAGGTTTCCATGTCAGAATATACACTTGAGATCAAACAGATCGTAGACTATCCACGATGCCGGATCTACCGACAGTTCGTACAAGCCTTGATAGCAGACCGGAGCATTCGCGTGAGCGGAGGCTCCGGCCTTTTTTATTTTGTCGTGCTCTGCGCCTATGCCAACTTCCGCACCTCATACAAGCGCATTGATGGCATTAGTTACACCATCTACCCCGGCGAATGGATCATGTCTGTGGAGGAATTGTCCCGGTATTTCCGCACACGCTTCCGCCGCCAGACCTTGGCCGCTTTGGAGGGACTGCAAAAGAAAGGGCTTATCAGTTTTCTTGTTCTCGGACATGGTAAGCTGGTCAAATTCAAGATTCGCGGGTGGCGGCGTCACAACACGATCCTCGACTACAATGCGCCCTGTCAGAAGGATACCGGCTTTTTCTTCTTCCCTGTATCCACTGCCACAGAGCTGGTCAGTGCCGGTCACTGCTCGGAGATGGACGCCGTATTGGATCTATGGCTGAACACGGTCTATAACGATCCGCAGGTCCTCGGTTCAGACGTCGGGCCGGTGGTCTATCTCCGCAACGGTACAGGCTGCCCGCTGGTCAGCTACGCGGAACTGGCATCCCGCTGGGGCGTCTCTAAGGCAACTGCCGGCCGATACCTCAAGCGCATGGCTGAACGGGGCTATCTGCAACTGGCAGCATTCCCCGGCACACATGGCACCACGATCTATCTACAGAACTATCTCTCCACCATGTTCCAAATTTCTGACATCGTGGTGGATAAGGAAGAGATCGCCATGAGCCTTGGCATCAAGCTGGAGCTTCAGGAGGAAACCACCCTGACCACTGTGGCATCCAGCGGTTCAAATGAGGCCGGTAGCGTTTCAGAAATGAACCGCCATCGAATCGAGCGGAAGATGCGGGAGATCCTTGTGGCACAAGGGCTGCCGTGTGCGTCATGCCTTAAATCCAAGTATATGTTATTACCATTATCCAACGACTGCGAGGTTACAATAGAAGGGGTGCCTCCGCTGCGCCGGTGGCTTCAACTGGTGGTCACCTGCGGTGACGCTCAGGAAGTCTATCACTTTGAACTCAGATTGCACCCGACGGGGATGCGCGGCGATAAGGAGGGCGAACGATGAAAAAGACTGCACAGGAACCCAAAGTGACCGAGAATCCTCTGTACCATGATACGTGGATGCTGTTGCGCAAGTACCGGGACGTGGTGTGGAGCCTGGAGCTGTCCGTGCAGCAGGTACGTCGGCAGTTCCAGATCGAGTATGGCAGCAGCATAGAGGAATTTCTGGAATCCCTCTATGTGGCCGGCATCACCTTCGAGGGCTCGGCGATTGAGGATCATGCCCGCTGCATCGAGCGCAGCTACAAGATGCTGAAGCTGCTGGATACCTCCGTGGAGCTACTGCGGACAAAGCACAAATACGGTGAGAGCTATTACTGGCTCCTGTACTACACCTACCTGTCACCGCAGCAGTTGGCGAACACGCAGGAGATCATCGACAAGCTGGAGCCGCACATTCGGGACATCAGCTACCGCACCTACTTCCGCAAGCGTCAGATGGCGATTGATGCCCTGAGTTCGGTGCTGTGGGGTTATTCATCGAAGGAGAGCCTGGCAATGCTGGAGAAGTTTGTGCCGGAAGCAAATACATGACCCGATCTCCAATGGCACTCTCCCGCCACAACATTGGCACGGTTTTGCGATTTCGGCGTAAATCCAAGTGTGCTATACTGTGTATGCTCAAAACTATGCCAAGGCGATACGAGTAACACCATCCTACGGGGTGGTGTTATTTTGTTTCCGGGTATTTGGGCAGTCCAAGAGGGGCGACTTTTAGAGAGTAGCCCCTCCACATTTTTTCTATCACAGGAGGTATCACGAGTGAAAAAACATGACCTGACCAAGACACATCTCCACAGTGCAAGCCCCGGCATGGCACTATATGCGGCCTTCGCGGGCGTGACCATGGCCGCGATGCTTTGCCAGCCTGTCTTTGCCGCCACCGTCTGGGAGAAGGCCAATGAGATCATGAAGGATGTCTATAACCAGATCCTTCTGATCTCCACCATTGCCGCCATTGTCACCGCGTCGGTGGCACTGCTGATGATGAACTTCTCCCGCAGCGGCCGCACTGTGGATGAAAGCCGCGCATGGCTCAAGCGTATCATCATCACATGGGCGATCCTCAACGGTCTGGGCTTCATCATGTCCTATGTTACGCCCTTCTTCACGGATGGCAGATGGAACGGATAACGCCTTACTGCCCGGTTGAGAAAGGAGTGTTGCTATGGGCATATTAGATGGCATTGTAGAATGGATCGCGGAACAGGTCATGTACGGTCTTGACCTTATCAACACCTCTGTGCTGGGGGCTCTGGGCTGCGACATGACCACCTTTCTGCGCTACTTCCCTGCCGCGGAGACGATGTACAACATCTTCGTGGCACTGGCTATCGGCATGATCCTGCTGAACCTGATCTGGCAGCTATTCAAGAACTACGGCCTTATAGCAGGCGTAGAGGCAGAAGACCCGGTAAAGCTGACGATCCGCTCTGTGCTGTTTATCCTGCTGGCCTATTTCGCAGATGAAATCGTGGAGCTGATACTGAAAATCGGCGGGACACCCTACGCATGGATCATGTCGTCTGAACTGCCCGCACTGAACTTTGCCGACTTCAATTCGGTCATACTTACCATCCTTGGGGTTTGCGCCAACGGCGCGGTGGCTCTAATCGCCCTGATCCTCGTCCTCATATTGGCGTGGAACTATATCAAGCTGCTATTTGAGGCGGCGGAGCGTTATGTGCTCCTGGGCGTTCTGGTATTCACGGCACCGGTGGCTTTTGCTACGGGCGCGGCGCAGAGCACCTCCAACATCTTCAAGGCGTGGTGCCGGATGTTCGGTGGCCAGATATTTCTGCTGCTGATGAACGCATGGTGCCTGCGCCTGTTCATCACCATGGTGGGAACCTTCCTGGCAAACCCCTTATCCCTATAGGAGACGATCATGAATCAAAAAACGAAATACATCACAGGGATCGTGTTGTTCGTACTGGTTATATGTGCGCTCACGATCCCGGCCTTTGCTCTGACGGAATCAGATGTGCAGTCTCAGGTCTCAGCCTCCGGTAAAGAAGGCGTGGCCGGAAACCTGTTCATCTGGTTTCTGTGCGCAGTGGCATTTTTGAAGATCTCACAGAAAATCGACAGCTTCATGCAGGGCCTTGGCATCAATGTGGGCCATACAGGCGGCTCTATGCTGGCAGAAGCGATGCTGGCCGCGCGGAGCATCGCTGCCGCCCGTGGTGTTGCCGGCCGGGGTCGAGGAGGAAACGCAGGCCGGGGTGGAAGTACCGGTGGCAGCAGCGGCGACAGCAATACCTTCCTACAAGGCGGTCTGGCCGGTGTCGTCAACCGCAGCTTCTATAACGGCGCATACAAAAGCGCCACCGGCACAGGAAGCGGCGGCGTTGGCGGCATGGCATTCCGTGCCTCTATGACCAAGGGCGGCGATGTTGCCAATAACGTTATCAGCCTTATTGCCACCGGCGGCGCGGGATATGGGGATGTCATGTCCGGCAATATGGCGGCGAACGCTCTCATGTCCTATATGGGCTATACGGCTCTGGGTGAAGGCGCGGCGGATATTCCGACCTTCTCCAATGTGGAGATCGGCGGTGGGCATATCACCGGCACGGAGACCTCTGAGGAAGAACCTGACGGTCGTGCCTTTGCCATGTACAGCACTGAACAGTATATGGAGCCAAAACGGGAATACACCACCGTCACCACCGTGGATGGCACAAAATGGTATAGGCAGTACGCACAGGACGTAGTAGAGAAAAAACCCTATCAGAATCCGGATGGCGGCATTTCCTATCGTGAGAGCCTGATCCGGCGCCTGCCTGACCCGCCTCGCAGAAAGGACAAGACCTGATATGACCCAGCAAGAACGCAACGGTCTGAACGAAGCCGCTGAGATCAGCGCACACGCTGCCGGCGCTGTGCGCGGCGCCATCAAAACCGGAAAAGCGGTAAGCGGCGCGGCAAAAGGCGCTGCTGCCGCAGGCCCTTACGGTGCGGCGGCAGCGGCACTCTGGACACATCGCAAGGCGGCTGCTGCCATCATTGCCGGGTTGCTGGTGCTTCCCATCCTGTTCATCATGCTGCTACCCTCCCTGATCTTCGGCGGGTTGACCAAGGCAGGGGTTGAAGGAAGTCCAGACACACCGATCCTCAACGACAACGCCGCCATTGTGGAGAACATCAATCAGATCTCGCAGGCAATCAGCGACTTGCTGGAGGAAGGGCAGGAGGATGTTCGCGCCCGGATTGACGCGGATTTTACCGCTTCCGGCGCTGACCAGAAGGAGATCATCAATCCATACGAAAGCTCCCCGGCCTACAATGCCAACCGCTTCATTGCCCTGTACTGTGCCGCCAAAAATCAGGACTACGCATCTATCTCCCTCAAGGATATGGAAACGCTGATCCGCAAGGCAAAGGACGCCCTCTATACCTTCACAAGCACGGAGGAGCCTCGCACGACAACGGTGACAGACACGACCGTTGACCAAAAGACCGGCAAGGTTACGGTGACGGAAACGGAAGTCACGGAGATATGGAAGATATATACCATCGTCTATAACGGAGAGGCCTATTTTGAGGATAAGATATTCGCCCTGTCGGATGAACAAAAGGGACTGGCGGAAAACTACGCCCAGAACCTGAGCGTATTCCTGGGCGATGGTATGATGCAGGGCTTGCTGCCCGCCGAGTCCACCGGCCTTGTATCTCTGGGCGACATTCGTTTCTCGGATGGCGCGACGCAGGTGGTCTACTATAATCAGTTGGACAAGCGGTACGCGAGCAAGCCCTACGGCACCGACGACATCGGCACCTACGGCTGCGGGCCTACCTGTATGGCAATGGTGGTATCTTCTCTGACCAACGAGACGGTCGATCCCGTTGAGATGGCACGTTGGGCCTATGAAAACGGTTACTGGTGCAGTAAAAGCGGTTCCTACCATTCGCTGATCCCCGGTGCTGCCAAAGCGTGGGGGCTTCCGGTACAGGGCTGCGGGAAAACAGAAGGGCAGCGCATTGTGGATGCGCTCTCTCAAGGCAAGCTGGTGGTGGCAATCATGCTGAAAGGTCATTTCACCAGCTCAGGACACTTCATCGTGCTGCGCGGTGTGGAGAACGGAAAGATACTGGTGGCCGACCCTGCCAATTATACCCGAAGCCAACAGGCATGGGATCTGGCTATCATCCTGAATGAAGCCAGCGGCCGTGCCGGTGCTGGTGGGCCTTTCTGGATCGTAGGGTAGGAAGGAGAACTAAATGTGAGTAAACCAAATGAATATGACACCTATATCATCCCACCCAATTTTATTGAGGGCGGGACTTTTTTCGGCGGGCTGCTGAAGCTCCGCAACACAGCCGAGGCGCTGGTCATTGTGCTGGCTATCGGCATACCGGTGTTCTCGGTGTCCGCCCTGACATTGACTGCTAAAATCATCATTCTGTGCCTGACCGCGCTGCCGTTGGGCATTATCGCACTGGTTGGCATCAACGGCGAAAGCCTCTCCTCGTTCATCTTTCTTGTCCTGAAATATCTCCATAACCGCCGCGTTATTACACGCAACGAAGAAGAACAGGGCATGCGAAAGAAACGGAAGAAGCATAAAGCTAAGAGCGGTGACGACGCGCCCAAGTACATCAATCCAGTGGCGGAATACCTGCCTGTGGAGAAGATCGAAAACGGCATCATCTACACACGGGATCACCGTTACCTGAAGATTGTCGAAGTTATACCTATCAACTTCCTGCTGCGCAGTGCCAGAGAGCAGCGAAACATCATCTATTCATTTATTTCGTTTCTGAAGATCAGCCCGGTCAAAATGCAGATCAAGGTCATTGCCAAGCGTGCCGACCTGAACCGGCACAGAGAGATCGTGCAGCAGGAGATGGCACAGGAAACCGATGAAAACTGCCGCCTGCTGCAGCAGGACTACCTGACGCTCATTGACCGGATCGGTGCACGGGAAGCCACCTCGCGCCGGTTCTTCATGGTATTTGAATATGAGGCATGGGCAGGCCGGAAACGGGATAACGAGGAAGCGGAGGCCATCGCCTCCCTGCAAACGGCAGCCCGCACCGCAGTCAATTATCTCAAGCAATGCGGCAATGAGGTGCTGATCCCGGAAAACGATGATGAATTTACGGTCGATACCCTCTACCATTTGCTGTGCCGCAACACCACTACATCGCTGCCGGATCGAGTTCGCCGGATCGTTGCCCAGTATCAGGAGAAAGGACTGGAATCTGAGATCGACGCCATTCCCTGTACGGAGTTCTTCGCCCCTGACAGCATCGACTTCACCAACGGGCGGCATATCTGTATTGACGGACTCTACTATGCCTATCTGCTGGTGCCCTCCACCGGCTATAAGGCGCAGGTGCCGGCCGGCTGGCTGTCTCTCATTGTCAACGCCGGGGATGGCATTGACCTGGATATGTTCATCAGCCGCCAGCCGAAAGCCCGCATGGTACAGCGGCTGGGACAGCAGCTTCGTATCAACCGCAGTAAGATCAAGGACGCCAGCGATACCAACACGGACTTTGATGATCTGGATGGTGCTATCCGAAGCGGCTACTTCCTGAAGGAAGGGCTGGGCAACAACGAGGACTTTTATTACCTGAATCTGCTGATCGCAGTGACAGCTCCCACAGTGGATGAACTGGAATGGAAGGTCAATGAACTGAAAAAACTGCTCGTGTCCCGAGATATGGACGTGTGCAGCTGCGCCTTTCATGAGGAGCAGGCGTTTCTATCGTCTCTGCCGCTGGTCAGCATGGAGAAACACCTCTTTGAACGCTCCAAGCGCAATGCGCTGACCACCGGCGTGGCAAGCTGCTATCCCTTCACGTCCTATGAGCTGAGTGATGAAAACGGCATCCTGTTCGGCCTGAACAAGTACAACAACTCTCCGGTCATCATCGACATCTTTGACTCCAAGGTTTATAAAAACGCCAATATTGCCGTATGCGGCACCAGCGGCGCGGGCAAGACCTTCCTGATCCTGCTGATGGCACTCCGTATGCGGCGCAAGGGCATACAGGTTTTCATGCTGGCACCCCTGAAGGGTCATGAGTTCCACCGTGCCTGCGTCAACACGGGCGGCGAGTTCATCAGTATCTCCCCCGCCTCCAAGAGCTGTATCAATGTGTTGGAGATCCGCAAGGTGGACAAATCCGTAGAAACCATGCTGGATGGCCCCGGCATCGAACGCTCTGAACTGGCAGCCAAGATCCAGAGGCTTCACATCTTCTTCGCACTGCTGATCCCGGATATGTCCTATGAGGAAAAGCAGCTGCTGGATGACGCCCTGATCCGCACCTATGCGCGGAAAGGCATTACCCACGACAATGCCTCTCTCCGTGATCCGGATGACCTCGACGTTTACCGCCAGATGCCGGTGTTGGGAGACCTCTACGACGTTCTGAAGGAGGAAAGCGATACCAAACGCCTTTCCAACATCATCAACCGCTTTGTACACGGCTCGGCCAGCACCTTCAACCAGCAGACCAATGTGAATCTGGACAACAAATTCACAGTGCTGGACATCTCGGAACTCAGCGGTGATCTGCTGCCTATCGGCATGTTCGTAGCTCTGGATTTCGTGTGGGATAAAGCCAAAGCCAACCGCACGGAGGAAAAGGCCATCTTCATCGACGAATGCTGGCAGCTCATTGGCGGCGGCTCCGGCACCTTCGGCGTCGGCAACCGTCTTGCGGCTGAAATGGTGCTGGAGATCTTCAAGACCATCCGCGCCTATTCCGGCAGCGGCATTTGTGCGACACAGGATCTGAACGACTTCTTCTCCCTGGACAACGGCAAGTACGGCAAGGGGATTATCAACAACTGCCGCACGAAAGTCATACTGAATCTGGAGGATGAAGAGGCCCAGCGCGTTCAGCAGGTATTGCATCTCTCCGAAGCGGAGGTCATGGAGATCACCCACTTTGAGCGGGGTAACGGCCTGATCAGCAGCAATAACAACAATATCACGGTAGAGTTCAAGGCCAGTCCGCTGGAACGCGACCTTATCACCACAGACCGCCGTGAGCTGCTTGATCTTCTGCGCCGCATGAAACGTCCGGAAGCCTAATACGGTGTTTATACGGAGATAACACGCATTACAAAATCAATACGCATATAATACGGAGTTAATACGCATTACGGAGGTGGTGTCGCCTATGAGAAACAGAGAGCAGATCTATGGACAGGAGGCCGCAGAGCTGCTGCGGAACATAACCGTCTATCACTGCATGCGCCGTGACCAGCTTCTACGCCTGTATCCGGGCAAGGAGGGCGTGATTGAAAACCTGCTGCGCTATCTGGTCAAGCAGCAGCGGATATTTTATAACACTGACCGGGATTGCTACGGAGATGTCCCTGACTGCCGCGAGGACAGAGAACTGACAGCGGCACTATGGGTGCTGATAGACTTTATCGAAAAGGTGGAGTATCACAGCCCTGACAATATGCCGGCAAAGCTGGTATTCTTCGCCGATGGCGAGGTGTATGAGGTCGTCTATGTAGGCCCGGGTAAGGAAGCGTTGCTGCAGCACGCGCTGGCCGCGGAAGATGATTCCGGGCAACGGCTCGTTATCATTGAGGAAGAAGACCAAATGCAGCGCCTGCACATCCCTCATATCGCCGCCTACTGCATGGTGGATGAGCAGGGCTGCGTACAGTACTTCAGGAAGGAGGAACCTTGTGGACAGAGCCACCCTCTCGCAGCGGATAGAGAGCATTTTGAATGAGATCACCCGCCTGTCCAACACGCTCTACGCTATGGACAACACGAATATCCAGCGGCATTCAGATAACTATGAAATGCTGTCCACCGAGGCCGCACTGCGGGGTGAGGTCATTGCCTGCCGGCTGCGGCACCTGATCTATGAGACGACCACCATCCGAAAAGCCGAGTATCTGACATCGGCTGGTGTCATGCAGGGCATCTCTGTTATAGAGAAAGATGGCATACTGGAAATCACGCTCCCCTGCCTACTGCCTAAGAAGAGCAAGAAGCATAGCTGCGAGTATCTGACAGACCCCATTTACTACACGCTTAGTAAGTATGCGCAGACACACACGCTGCCCAAGTTCCGGCACTGTGTTGTCTGCTTTTCTCATATCTACAGCCGCGAGCTGTCCCCCAACCGGGTGCGTGACTATGACAATCTGGAGCTCAAGCAGCTTTTGGATGTGATTGCCACTTTCGTTATGGAGGATGATACAGGTCTGCTGTGCGATGCCTATAACACGACGGAGATTGGCGACGGTGACTGTACCCGCGTGTCGGTGATGGATAAGGAGCGTTTTCAGGGCTGGCTTTCGGACCGCGAGAATCGGCTCAGATCTATATCCGATTTATAGTGTTTCGACCGTATCAAAAACAGTACACATGACAATGGTACGGCAAAGCCTGTGTTTCCGGGCATTTCCACATGACCGGTGCGGGCGAAAAATACCGTGGTCATGGCAGTCTGGGTACTGCACACCAGAAGGAGGTGGTCAGTATGAGTACCCTACCACAGAAAGCTCCCGGTAGCCTATCACAAGCCTATCAGCTATTGGCGCTGGTCGCCCTGTCCGGTGAGTTGCCGGCCAGCCAACTGAGCAGGCTCGCCGGTGGCACCAGCTACAAAGAGAACGTGGTCAAGTCGCTGAAGCGTCAGCGGCTTTTGCTGTCCTACTATAAGAACGGACTGCGTGGATACCGGCTCACCGCCGCGGCGAAAAAGCTGCTGCTGGAGCACAACCCGGAGAGGTTTTCTTTCTACCTGTCCGGAGCCTGTGCCACCAACCACATCAGGAGTGAGCCAGAGCAGAGGCTTCGACTCCACCGTGTCTCTCAGACATTGATTACCATGCGTAACGCCAACGTTAGTATCTTCCGCGATGAAAAACCCGGCGTATTCCGTCCCGGTGAAACAGCGACTGGTAGCATCTGCACCCCTGCCTTCTACTCATCCCGTGAGATCAAGGAGATGGGGACAACCTTTGTTAAAATCCGTGGTGCCCGGTCCGTGGGCGTTTTGCTGACACCGCAGCATATCCACGTGGTTTACAACATGGGCAACGCGCTGATGAAATGGAGCTATAAAGCTGAGATGCGGACAAAGGCACTCATGCAGACGGTACTGTGCCGTGAACGAATGCCGCACCAGTATTACCCGGATGCGGTGCGGGGTCTCCTGCTGGGTGATAGCATGGAACTGGCCTATGAGCTGCTGACTGATCAGGGTGGCAAAAACTATTTCGTTCTGGATGGCAGCTATGAGCGATTCTGCTTCTTGACCAACGACCATCATGGAGAGGTGCTGCTGCGCCTCCTCTGTGATAAAGAACTAGACAATGACCTGCGCGAGCTGCTGCTCCTTGATCTGGAGCCCCGGCAGCTGAGTGAAACAGTGGAGAATGACGCCATGACGCCGGATGGTGCGCCGGTGCTGTTTGCCTATGACTGTGACCTGCCGCGGATCAGGCGGTTCGATACGGCACTGCGGCTTCAGGATCGCTATGGCATCCTGATCTGCTTCGACCATCAGGCTGAAGTGCTGCGCCGCTACTGCGGCGACAGGGCTGTTGTGCAGGCCATTGACTTTGCTGCGTTCGAGAGGAGGTTTTTTCCGTAGAAAAAAAGAAACTGCGAACTCTGCTATTCGCCCTCCCGCTATTTCTATCAGGGCTGCTGTTTGGCGGTGGCTATCTATCGCAATTCGCCCGGAACTATCAACAGTGGAAGGACGCGGGCGGAACGCCAGGCGACGGAAGCTCCCCGGCCGCGCCGGTGCTGTCCTTCTCCGCCTGCTGCGAAGCACTGTTCAGTAAGAGCGGGCTCATCGGCGTAGGGCTTTGCCTGTTGCTGCTGGGCCTGCTGATCGTCATGGTGATGCGCATGGGCTATTCCGATGTTGGGGAGTATGACGCGGAGCGCAACCTGACCTACTCCAACAAAGGCACCTACGGAACGGCTGGTTTCATGGAGAAAGCGGAGATGAAGGGCGTCCTTGATCTGGTGTCCGATATCCGCAAACACAGCGGCGTCATACTGGGCAAGCTGGACAATCAGGTGGTGTGTATTCCCGAGAACTCCCGGCTTAACGGCAATATCGCCGTGTTCGGCGCCAGCGGCTCCATGAAAACGCGAGCCTACTGCATCAATCGCATTTTGCAAAGCGCGTCCGAGGCCCACAACGGCCACAAGGAGTCCTTGATCATCACCGACCCGAAATCGGAGCTTTATGAAAAGACCAGCGAATATCTGCGCAGCAAGGGCTACGTGGTAAAGGTGTTCAACCTGATCCAGCCGGAGAACTCTGATTCATGGAACTGCCTGGCGGAGATTGAGGGTGATGAGCTGATGGCGCAAATCTTCTGCGACATTATCATCAGGAATACCGGCAGCGAGAAAGGCGACCATTTCTGGAACGCTGCCGAGATGAACCTGCTGAAAGCGCTGGTACTGTATGTGGCGCTGGGTTATTCACCGGAGAGCCGGAACATCGGTGAGGTCTACAAGCTGTTGGTGCTGAACGCGGAGAAGGAGCTGGACAACCGTTTTTCCATGCTGCCTGCCAGCCATCCTGCCAGAGCACCCTATGCGCTGTTCAGCCAATCATCAGATACGGTGCGCAGCGGCGTTATCATTGGGCTGGGCAGCCGCTTGCAGGTGTTTCAGAATCGGCCCATCTGCCAGATCACCAGCCATGATGAAATTGACATGGAGCTGCCGGGCAAGCAGCCCTGTGCCTATTTCTGTATCACATCCGATCAGGACAGTACCTTTGATTTTCTCACGTCCCTGTTTCTGTCCTTCGCGTTTATCAAGCTGATCCGTTACGCGGATAAAAACTGTGCCGACCGCAGGCTGCCAGTCCCCGTTCATGTGCTGGGCGAAGAGTTGACAGCCTGCGGCGTTATTCCAGACTTGAGCCGGAAGATCAGTGTGATCCGCTCGCGGGGCGTCAGCATGAGCTGCGTGTTTCAGAATCTGGCGGGCTTGCAGAACCGGTATCCCTACAACCAATGGCAGGAGATATTGGGCTGCTGCGACTATCAGCTTGCGCTGGGCTGCACCGATGAGCTGACTGCCAAATTCCTCAGTGACCGCACCGGGGAGGTCAGTGTCCATGTCTCCAGCAAGGCCAAGCAGTTGGGCACATGGCGTATCAGCAGCTACACGCCGGAGTTCCGCGAAACCAGCGGCGTGGGCAAGCGCAAGCTGCTGACTATGGATGAGGTGCTGCGCCTGCCGGTAAACCGCGCGCTGGTCATCGCACGCGGCAACAAGGTGCTGCAGGTAGATAAGTACGACTATACCAATCACTACGAGGCAAAGAAACTGCGGGACTGCAAGGCCTCCGCCCATATCCCGGAATGGCGTAAAAGCCCTGTGTTTTCGCCCGCACCGAAACAAACAGAGCAGCCTATTAAGTCAAAGAAGGTGCCGAACAGGCGCAGTGAGTTTGTAAAAACCGATAAGGATTCCATCATGTCAACCAAAATGTGAGCTAAGGAGGAAAGTAATATGCCGAGAAAGAAAACAGAAGAACTTGCCGTGATGCCGGAAGCACTGGCACTTCCCGTCGTCCCCGAGGAAGCGGCAGAACAGCCGGTGACAGAAGAGTGTTTGCCGGAAACCGCAGCCGATCCTGTTGTGGAGGATACTGTACCTACAGAGAGTTTTCTCGACGAGCCTGCGGAAGTGGTGACTGTGCCGGAGGATCCCCAGCCCTCTGAAAAGCCGAAGCGCGCTGTCCGCAAACGAACCGCTGCAAAAAAGACGGTAGAGGTGGAGAAACAGGCTACGCCGCCTGCTGAGGATGCTGCCGCCTCTGCTGAACCTGCCCCTGCCGCTGTCCAGCAGAGAGATATTTTGACATTGGATGCCCGGGGCGAAGCGGAAACGCAGGCGCAGATGGAGGACATTATCTGGCACGAGATCCACAATGCCTACCGCACCCGGCGCATGCTCTCCGGTATGCTGAGCGGCATTGAAAGAACGGAGGCGGGGAAAACCATTGCCATTGTGGACTACAAAGGATTCCGCATTGTGATCCCCTTGAAGGAGATGGTGCTGGACTTCCCGGCAGATATGTACGGTGCTGACTATAATGAGATGATCCTCCGACACCAGAAGATCCTCAATAAGATGCTGGGCGCAGAGGTGGATCTTATGGTCAAGGGCATCGACGCCAAAAGCCGAACCGTTGTTGCCAGCCGAAAAGACGCCATGCTGAAGAAGCAGCAGATCTACTATTTTGGCAAGGACAGTGACGGACAGTATCGTATCTATGACGGACGCGTGGTAGAAGCCCGTGTGATCGCCGTGGCGGAGCAGGTCGTCCGGGTCGAAGTGTTTGGCGTGGAGACATCAATTCTGGCTCGCGACCTTTCGTGGGACTGGATCGGCGATGCTCATGACCGCTATGCTGTGGGCGACAAGACTCTGGTACGCGTGCTGGAGATTGACCGCACAGAGCCGGAGCACATCAGAATTAAAGCCGACATCAAAAGCGTATCCGGCAACAGCAAGAATGACAATCTCCAGAAATGCCGTATTCAGGGCAAATATGCCGGGAAGGTCACCCATATCCATAAGGGCGTTGTGTATATCCGCCTTAGCAACGGTGCCAATGCCATAGCACATTCCTGCTATGATCGGCGCAGACCCGGACGAAAGGATGATGTCAGCTTTGCCGTTACCCACCTGGATGAGGAACATGGCGTTGCACTGGGGATCATCACCCGAATTATCAAGCAGCATGTCTGATCTGACACGGTATCGGCAGGGTATGGCAATGGATTGGCACTGTTTTGCGATTTCGCCGTAAATCACCATGTGCTATACTTGGTACAGTCAAAATTGTAAAGACCGCCGGGTGGTAACTCGGCGGTCTTTCGCATACAGGAAGAGGGTGTTTTATATGTGGTAGGCAGAGCAGCGTTTCGCGCCCGAGCGGCAAATGCAATCACCGCAAAACCCAAACAACAGTACATAGTGTTGAAAAAGGCGAGGCTCCAGTCGTAAATATCTTCAAAGCACATTAAACAGTGCTGCGATATTTACGTAAAGGAGAGAACGCCCATGAGGAGAAAAAGAATGCGTTTAGTTTCACTTATTTTGAGTGCCGTGTGTCTGTTAGGCTGCGCAGTCCAGCCGGCACCGGTCTCGGATTCGTCTGAGCCCAACACCAAGGTCTCTGCCTATGCAGCAAGTCAGGCCGAGCAGAACGAAGAGGAGCGCACGGTGGCCGAATCTCTGCTGCCGCAAACAGAAGATGGAGGCGATACATCCGAGAGCAGCGTCGCTCCTGAGCGGGCGGGTGCGGAGAATGCGGATAACGCCGCAGAAAAGCAGCCTGCACCCGCTGAAACGGCACCGCCTGCTGCACCGAAAGAGCCGGCAACACCCGCGCCTGTGCCGGAGGATAAACCTGCTCCCGCACCCACACCGGCACCTGCACAGAAACCGGCAGAGAAACAGGAGGAAAAACCTGCTCCTACGCCCGAACCTGTCCCTGCACCGGAGCCGAAACCCGAACCGGCAGACCGCTGGGCGGCTGTTAGCGCCGCCAATGCCTACGCGGTAACGCAGTACGGTGTCATCACAGACGGCAGTCTGACGCTGGACAACAGCGCCTATCGCTTCCCTGCATCGGTGTCGGTGGACGCCTCGCAGGAAGCGCTGGAGGCCAAGGCGCGGGACATGGTGGACTACACCTTCCGGCAGCTCATGATGCAGGCGGGCATGGATAGCATCGCGGACGCGGGCTTCCATTGCAACGTCTGCATCGTGGAGGATGGCGCAAGCCTGCTCATCTATGTTCTCTATGCAGGCTGAGAAAAAACAATACGCAAGACCTCTCTGGAAACAGAGAGGTCTTATCTTTTGTAGAGGAGGAAGGCATTTGAAAGCATTCAAACACATGACAGCCTTTGTGCTGGCGTTGGTCATGGCGGCAGCACTGGCGGTGACTGCTTACGCCGCCACTGTAACGGTCAAGTACAGGGTCTACGTCTATTCTGACGAGATCACATTTCGTCAGTATGATTATAGCCAAAGCACAACGCCGTCCATTACAAATCTGACCATCTCGGCTACCAGCAGCCTCGGCAGCGGCAGCGCCCTCTACCACATGAAATATGCGGATGGCGCGGTGGCTTACTGCATCGAGCCGGGCGTTCACTCCGATGACAGCGGCACCTATAAGGAGGGATCCAGTGCCAGCTGGTATAACCTGCCCGCTTCTGTGCAGAGCGGTATCGCGCTGGCAATGTCCCTGGGCTATCCCAGTGCCGACTACGGCACTGCGTCCGGCGACCGGAACAGCAGTGCCATCATCAACGCGGAAAAGTGGGCGGCCACGCAGGCCGTCATCTGGGAGCTGATCTGCGAATACCGCAACGCTTATACCTACGACGATTGGGAATACAGCCCGTTCTATGGCTGTGTGGACACAAGCCACTACCCGACCTTCGGGCTGTGGTATGACAAAATCGCGGCGGCGATGCAGAACGCCACGATGATCCCCAGCTTTGCAGAGTACGCACCGCGCTGGTGCGACACCATTGAGCTGAAGAGGAACGCAGCGGGCAGCTATACAGCTACGGTTACGGATGACAATGAAGTACTGAGTGCCTACAATTTCGCCGCCAACAGCGGGAGCGGCATCACCTTCTCGCGGAAGGGCAACGCCCTGACTATCACGGCCACGGCAGCGGTGGCCAAGAATCTCGACACCGAGAAAACCTACTCGGCCACCGGCAGTGCCTATGAGATCGATCCGGATCGAGCGGTGATCTGCTGGTATGATCAGACGGGACGGTATCAGGCGATGGCCGGTTACACCGGCGTGGGGCGCGACCCCGTGAAGGCGTACATTAAAATCAAAGCCGTGGAGGAGAAGGGCAGCATCACCGTCCGCAAGGTGGATGCGACAAGCGCACCTCTTGCCGGTGCGG
>ERZ772861.1126-NODE-1126-length-24028-cov-7.526634_pt1 | contig 24028 bp, 30 predicted proteins | sample MGYA00512135_ERZ772861 | MGnify/ENA primary metagenome ERZ772861 (study PRJEB29015, sample SAMEA2737700) | human gut metagenome | biome: human gut; feature: human-associated habitat; material: faeces | place: China | collected 2012 ...
GTTACTTCCGCTCCGATGCTCCGTTTTATATGAAGGATTTTATCGGACTTGCGCCATGAAGCTGCCCATCGTTTGTGCTGCCTCGTCTTGCTTCTGCCTTGTAGCGTGGGTGTAGGTGCGGAGAGTGAATCCGGCGTCGTAGTGACCGAGCATTGAAGACACTGTTTTTACATCTACGCCGTTTTGCAGTGCCAAGGTCGCGAATGTATGTCGCAGATCATGAAAGCGTATGTGCTCCAGTCCTGCGTCTTTGAGAATTTTCTTGTGGAGGTTTACCACCGAATCAGGGTGATACATTTCTCCTGTTCTACTGGACGGGAACATCCACGGATTGTCCGGGTGCTTGGCGTGTTCCTGCTTCAGCAGCTCCACGGCATCCTGCGGGATGGACACCTCGCGGATAGAGTTGCCGGTTTTGGGGCGGCTTAGGATAAGCGTTCCATCTGTGTCCCAACTGGCTTGCTTGCTGACGGAGATGGTGCAGTTGGCTTCATCAAGGTCGGTCCATTGCAATGCCACCAACTCGCCTTTTCTCAAGCCGCTGATCAATTCCAGATAGAACATAGGGAGGACACCCCGTCGTTCGGCAGCATCCAGATATGCACGGATATGGTCAGGATGGAGTATCTTCATTTCTTGTTTTTCAATCTTAGGGACAATACAGTTCTCTGTGGGATTGCCGAGAATGGAAGAAAGAGAGGTCGATCTCTATCACAATTGTTGAAGATAAGTATTCTGTTGATGAAAGCGGAAGGCTCATCATCCCTGTGGAGGCTATTCATGAGATGGGCCTGGATATCGGGGATGATGTCTTTGTTTCCTTTATTTCCAATGATCAAGAAGCCAATGTCTACCGCGAATTACTAATAGCGTCTGCCTCGCTGCAAGAACTTGATAGTGCGCCAAAATCAATCGCTATTCCAGATGAGCTTATGGAAAACGCCGGTATTATGCCGGACGCAGACATACAAATTATCTGCGGACAAGGTGTCATTCTTATTACAGCACAGGCTTCGATGAGCACATCAGAGCTGAGAGAGGTGCTCCAAAGCCTTTATCTCCAATACTTTATTTGAGGCGGCCAAGCGATCCGCTTTGCCGTCTCTGCTTTGCTATACTCTTTTTCTGCCGATAACTTTTCTTTTAATTAGGGCTTGACTTTTTAGCAGGTTTACAGCGGTGCGTTTTTAGAACAAAAAGTATGACTGCGTCAGCTACGATTTGCCACTTCATTTTTGGCAGAAACTGCGGTATGCTACTTAAAAAGTGAGAACTGTGCAGTTCCGACCGTCTGTTTATGATGCCGCCGATCAGCAGGTGCCTGTAGTTATTGAACCGGTGACACCGCAGGATGCCGCGACAACGACAACGGAGCGCGGTGGCAGACGGATTGGACCAGCGAATATATCTCAAAAGGTAAATTCGATGTCTATGGGCTGAAAACGCGGGTTGGCGAATTGGTGACCTTGGGAGCTTATGAGATCAGCGAAGATGTGGTTACCGTCCACATTGTCTATATGGAGAGTCAGGCGCGGCACCGCGGTATTTGATTTGTGACGAGGCTGCCAGAGACATTTTTGTATCTTATTTAGAGGTGACTATGGAAGATGCGAAATGGTACTTCACACATGAAACGGAAGAAGACAGATTATGGTATCGTATCTTTTTTGCGATGTGCCGGAAATCCGGCGTGTCGTGGCCGAAAGCCAGTGAGGAGCAGAAGGCTTTTATTGAAGAGATTACCCGAATCAATTATGAGAGAGAAATGGCAAAACGAAATATGACGGCGAAGCCTGTCCGCGGCTTCTTTGACGCAGAGGTGTCTGCTTGACCCACACCGTGACCCACACGGGAAAATGAGCGGACAAAAACAGTGGAGAGGATAGGACGTACCTCCCGCAATATACCGAGCGGAAAGGCTCCAAAATCCCTGAAAACCGTCAAATGGAGCGCCCCGATACACTTCGTAATCAGCAGGTCATGTGTTCGAGTCACACCACCAGCTCCAAAATGTGTTGACAAAAAAGATACACAGCAAAAACACCGCACGAAAGTGCGGCGTTTTTGCGTCTAAAAGAAAAAAGTAGGCGAATTCAGAACGGAAAAGTTGAATTTTCAAAAAGAGGGTCCGCTCACTCCGAAAACGGCGGTTTGGGAGATGTACATGGCCCATTTTACGAAATCAGGTGATTCGAACCCCCAAGCATTCAAAAAAACATGAGAAACCGCGCAGCCGCCCTCCGGCCCCATAGATCCGGGCCAGAGGGCGGCTTTTGTTTTTGGCGGCAGGTTTGTCCCTTTTGGCGATTATGCTCCATTTGTGCGCCATTCCTTATTGGTATTGGTAATAGCTTTCGGGTGGCTTTTCATCTATACTTGCGTCAGCAAATGCGAAAGGAGAACGACGCGATGGCCGATACCAAGAATCTCTGCGCTCAGATTCCCCTGACCCTCCACGACCGAGTATGCACCGAGAAGGATCAGGCGGGCCTGACCACCGCACAGTACATCACCAACCTGCTCACCGAATACTACCAGATGAAAGAAAACGGAGGGAATATGAACATGACAAACAATGGTAGCAGAACGATGGCATTCCAAATCCCCGAAGAACTCTTCCAGCGCATCAAGCGTCATCTGGAGCGCGAGACGCTCCGAACCGGCAAAAAGCTCACCCAGCGAGACTTCGTGCTGAACCTGATCACGCAGGCACTGGACGAAGCGGACGCTGAAAACGCCACGGAGCAGAACACCCCCACTGAGGCCCCTGTCGCGCCCCGTGTGGCCGACGTGACCGCTCCAGCGGGCACGGACACCCCCCACGAAGATAACGCCGTGTAGGCCCGCGTTAAAGCCCAAACAAAAGAACACGATTTAGGGAAAAGCCACCCAGGGCATCCGAATCTCTCGGATGCCCTGGGTGGCTTTTTGCGTTTCGCCAGAAAGGAGGTCATCACTATGGCAAGCGAGATCAAAAGACGCTTCACAGACACAGAAATGCAGATCGCCAAGGAAACGGATCTGCCGGAACTGCTGACCCATTTGGGCTATCAGGTGCGGCGGATCGGCAGATACCACACCACAGTGGAGATGGACAGCCTGCGGATCAAGGACCGCCGCAAGTGGTTTCGGTACTCGCAGAATACTGGCGGGGACGCCATTACCTTCCTGCAGCAATTCTGCGGCAAGAGCTTTCCAGAGGCTGTGGAGTACCTACTGGCCTTTCACGGCAGGGCCAGAGACTCCCCTATCAAAGCGGCGCCTTTTGTCAAGCGGGACGAGGTGCAAAAGCCCTTTACCCTGCCGCCCCGGAATACGGATGACCGCAGGGTGTTTGCCTACCTGCACAAGCGCGGCATCGCCCCACAGGTGATCCGCCAGTTTTTGAACAGCGGCCTGGTGTATGAGGACGCCGAGCATCACAACTGCGTGTTCGTCGGAAAGAACAGCGCGGGACAGGTAAAATACGCGGGCCTGCGCGGAACCTATGACCGGGAGGGCAAGGGCTTCCGCGGAGATGTGACAGGCAGCGATAAACGCGTTGGCTTCGCACTCCCGTATGACCGCAGCTCAGATCAGGTTCTCGTATTCGAGGCGCCCATCGACCTGATGAGCTATCTCACACTCCACCGGAACACACCGAACGCACTGGCCCTCTGCGGCCTTTATGACGGCGCGCTGCAAGCCTATCTGGCAGATCATCCGCAGATCAAACGGATCGAATTGTGCCTGGACGCAGATGGGCCGGGACGGGAGGCGGCTCGGCAATTTCAGAACAAATACACAGCCATGGGCTACGCCGTGACCGTGGAGGAACCCCGCAGCGGCAAGGACTGGAATGAGTATCTGCAAAAAAGAAAAACACCTGAGAGAGGGCGGTAACCAAGTAATCAACAAGAAAGATCCAAAGAAACCTATTCGGAAAATATAAGGAGGAAGTTCGCATTTGAATAAAAAATATTTCTTTTCCCACCGTGTAACGGCCATGCTTCTGACACTGGCCCTGTGCCTTGGCATGATCCCCACGGCATCAGCCGCCCAGCAGAACAGCTACCATGATCCCGTCGAGCATTGGCAGCAGGCCAGCAACCGGACGAATGAACTGGATGTCAACGCCATCGTCACCCATGAGACCTTCTACTGCGCCACCTGCCGGGAAAACACGGATTTCACCGTCTGGCGTGTTCCGGAGTATACCCGCTCCGGTGAGACGGCCCTGAACCGCAACGTCAAGTATTCCAACGGGATGTGTATTGACGAAGTAACGGTAGGTAGTCTGGATACCGGTGTCCCCGGCGAGAACGCCTATTACACCGGTTACCACTGGACCAAATCCGTATGCAGCCGCTGTGGAGACTGGAACAGTAACGAGACCAACGGCGCCCCCTACGCATGGGACAAGAACATCTACGTTCTGCATGACTGCGCCGCCAAATTTTATCTGGATCTGCCGGAGACCGTTACTCATGAATATGTAGACAGCAAGTACCACCGCACCGTCACCAAGGGCGGCACCTACTGCTGCTTCTGTTACGGTACGAATTACGAGAAATCCTCTGTGCTGGAACGCCATGACATGGCGGCGGAGACCCTGCCCCAGCCCGCTCATGGCCGTTTCGCTGCCGTGGAGAAGTGCCGCCTGTGCGACTATACCTGCTATGACTACACGGCGGCCAAGGCCGTTGTTGCCAGCTACTACGGCGTGGCAGACGGACAGCCACATACCATCAGCGTTACGGACTTGTCTGAAGCCGGTGTCCGCACCGCCATCCGCTACGGCAACAGCGCGGATAGCTGCACCATGACCACCGCACCCAACTATACGGACGAGGGTCAGTACACTGTCTATTACGAGATTACTTACACCTGTGACGGTGTGGATATGACGGAAAACGGTGTGGCCTATGTCTGGCTGCGGGATGATACCACAGATGAAAACGGCAACTGCGGCTGTGGCTGCTCTAACCCCAACTGTGGCTGTCAGAACAAGCATTGCAACGGAAATTGCTGTGCCGACAAGGGCTGCGGTGAAAACCACAAGTATATTCTGCTGGACAGCACCAAGGCCGGCTGCACCACCCTCGGTTATGACCGCTACCTCTGCACGGAGTGCGGCAAAATCGAAAAGCGCGACTATGTGGACTCTCTGGGCCACGCATGGCAGGGCATCGTCATCCGTGACGCTACCTGCGAAACCGATGGCAAGCTGCTGGAGCTTTGCTCCCGCTGCGGCCAGATGAAGCAGACCGCCACGCCCAAGGGCGAACACAGCTATGAGGTCTATACCGTGGCTGCCACCTGTACCAGCCCCGGCTATACCGCAAAGGAGTGTTCTGTGTGCGGAGACCGGCACATCGAGGACATTACTCCCGCCATTCCGCATGATTACAAGGCTCATGTGATCGAGGCTACCTGCGATGCAGAGGGAAAGACCATCCATCGCTGCGATGGATGCGGCAGTTCCTTTGTAACGGATTATACCTCCCCGCTGGGCCATAGCTGGGACAAGGGCACCCTTGTCACCAACGCCACCTGCACTGGCGAGGGGGTTATGGAATACCGCTGCACCCGCTGCGGCTGCCACCGTCTGGATGCTGACCCCGCAGATGGCCACATCCCCGGCGCTCCTGCTACCTGCACGGACCCCCAACTCTGCACCCGCTGCGGCGCCGTGCTGGAAAAGGCTCTGGGACATGATTACAAGTCCGAAGTGACTGCTCCCACCTGCACGGAGATGGGCTATACCACTAACACCTGTGCTCGCTGCGGCGATACCAACAAGAGCGACTACACCGAGCCTGCCGGTCATAAGCCCGGCGACTGGATCATCGACAAGCAGCCTACCACCGACTCTGAGGGCGGCAAGCACAAGGAATGTACCGTGTGTGGCGAAAAGCTGGAGACACAGCCCATCGAAAAGATCTACAATAGCGCCACCACGGACAGTAAGGGTGAGGCCATTGTGGGCGGCTACCTTGTGACCGTCACCGATACCGACACCAAGAATCCCGTCGCAAACGCCGCCGTGGCACTCCACAAGGATAATTCGATCTCCATCCGTCTGCCCAATAGCCGCCTGCTGGACTACGCAGACCAGACCACCGTCACCGTGCAGCTTGTCAAGGACAAGAGTGCGGTACCGGGCATGAGCATTGCCGTTACAGACAAGAATGATAACTACGCCTCCGGTAAGACCGATCAGGTCGGTCAGCTCACTGTTCCCACCGGCAGCGGTAAGACCAACGAGGACGGCAAGGCCACGGCGGGCTATGAGGACGCGGACGGAGACCGCTGGACGCTGACCATCAAGGTGGAGCACACCGATACCGGACGCCCCATCCCCAACGCGGAGGTGTCTATCGGCAAGACAGGAAACATTACCGTGAAACTGCCGGATGGCACGGATCTGGATAAAAACCACCGTGTGACGGTTACCGTCACCGACCACAAGAAAAATCCGCAGGAGAATAAAAACATCATTGTTAAGGGTGACCTGAGCCAAACGGCCAAGGGCAAGACGGATCAGGACGGCAAGCTGACCGTTCCGGAAATCGAGGAAAGAGAGCGTCACGGCACCTATATCCTGGGTTACACAGACGGGACCTTCGGCCCCAGCCGCAGTATGACCCGCGCGGAGGCCGCCGCTATCTTCGCCCGCCTGCTGGCGGAGAAGAACGGCGATACCATTTCCACTGCGGCCAACACCAGATTTACGGATATTCCCGCCCATGCCTGGTACTCCGGTTATGCCAAATACCTCAATAACAACGGTGTCACCTACGGTAAGAGCAAGACCATCTTTGCCCCCAACGACGCCATTACCCGTGCCGAGTTCACCACGCTGGCCGTCCGCTTCTTTGATGTGTACGGCGGTGGCGACGCTGAGATCATGGAGCAGTATAAGGACTTCAACGATGTGAGCGACGGCTATTGGGCCGCCGCGTACATCAAGGCTGCCGCCAAGCATGGCTGGATCAACGGCTATGGCGACGGCTCCTTCCGCGCTGATGACGAGATCAACCGTGCGGAGGTTGTGACCATCGTTAACCGCCTGCTGGGCCGTGAGGCGGACGCGGACTACATTGCGGACAATCTCCGCAAGCTGAACACCTTCCCGGATGTCAACCGCAAGCATTGGGCGTACTATGCAGTCATGGAGGCTGCCAACGCCCATACCGCCATTCTTGGTGACAGCGAAAGCTGGAGCAAGTAAACACCCTGCCGCCCTCCCGATGCCGGGAGGGCGGCTTTTCTAACATCAAACATCATAATTAAAAAGGAGAACTGAACTATGCTGAAGATCACTGCCATTGGCAACCTGACCAACGATGTGGAACTGAAAATGAATGAGACTACCGGCAAGCCCTACGCCATCCTGCGAATCGCCTCGGACCGCCGCTATAAGGATAAGGACGGCAACAAGCTCACCGACTTTATCTCCATCAAGGTGCGCGGCCCTCTGGCCGAGCGCTGCGCCGAGTTTGCCTGGAAGGGCTGCAAGCTGGCGGCCTCCGGCGATTTTGAGACCATTACCTTTGAGGACGAGCCGGAGCGTCAGCCCGGTTTCCTCATCAAAGCCAGCGAGGTGGAGTTCCTTTCTCCCCGCAAGGTGGAGGAAACGGCGCAGAAATTGGAAGATGAGTCTGTCCGCGAGGTCGCTGCCTGATGAAAAATACCGGGATCACATATACCAGCGCTGAACGCAGCCCTGTGATCCTGCCGGAGATGGCCGAGCTGCTCCCGCCTTTGAGCGCGGAGCAGCTTGACGCTCTGGAAGCAGATCTCATCAAAAACGGCTGCTACGCACCTATCATCGTCAATGAGGACATGGTCATCATCGACGGGCACAACCGTCAGGCGCTGTGCGAAAAGCATGATCTGCCGTACACGATGGCCGTTTTCTCGTTTGAGGATCTGTTGGAGGCCAAGCAGTGGGCACTGGATACCCAGAAGGGACGCCGCAATCTGGAAAAGTGGGAGCTTGGCAAGATCGCCCTGAAGCTGAAACCCGAGATTGAAGCCAAGGCCAAAGCCAACATGGCTGCTGGCGGACAGAATTTCCGCCCCAGCGAGGCCGAGGAAGGTTCGGCAACATTGCCAAACCTTCCTTCTGTTGAAAAAGCGGTAGATACCCGCAAGGAGCTGGCCGAAGCGGTCGGCTTGGGTGAGCGCACGATGGGCAAGGTCATGCAGATCGATGAGAACGCCCCGGACTCCATCAAGGAGGCACTGGACAAAAAGGAACTGTCCATCAACAAGGGCTATGACCTGACCCGCCAGCTTCAGGATGTACCGGAGGATCAGCGGGAACAGGCTGCCGCGGAGCTGCTGGAATATGAAAAGGCGAAGAAGGATCTCAAACAGCAAAATGCGGAGATCGACCGCAGGGGCAAAGTTGCAAACACTTTCTGCAAGGCATACGAAAAGGCTTCTCTTCTGACTGCCGCCGAGGAAGATGTCCGCTGCTGGACGGAAGGTACCCGCATGACGCTGGAGGAACTTCAGGACACCGTCAAGGAGTCCCGCGAGATCGCCCAGGTGTTCGCCGCCATTGCCGATATCATCGAGCAGAAGATCCTGCCTGCAGACTGGCGAAACACCGGCCCTGCGGAGGATATTCCCTGTGAGGTGGCGTCATGAGCGAGATGCTTTCTGTTCGCCAGTGGCAGGACCTGTTCCGCAGTGGGGCGTTTCAGGATAGATCCCGTGAGACGCAGATCCGCGCCGGGTGGTATGACTGGTTCTGCGCTGATTCTGCCCTTGCAGGCAGGCTGCAGCGGATCGGCAGGGTGGTCATGGGAATCACGGAGCCTGCCATTCTGGACAATTACTATGTCTGGTTCAAAAACAACTGCCCTCTGGACGGCCCCCTCTATGATGACGTGCGCTTTGAGCCGTTGGAGGGAGACCGCTGCGGACGGTACTTTGTGGTGTCTCAGGATTGCCCTTATGAAAAGCAGAAATGGACGCTGTATACGGAGCGGAGCGGCTTTGAGACCCCGGAGTTCAGTTGCGATAGGGTCCGCGAGATGGAAAAATACCTGAACAGTCGGGGCAAAAATCTCGCACAGACTATGCAGCTGTCCGCTGTCGTGAAAAAACCGAAAAAGGAGGAACCGACGCGATGAAAGAGAAGAAAAGTCCTTCACCGCCCAGCCTCCCTCCTGATGCCCAAAGGGAAATCCTGAACAGGCTGTCCGCGGAGACCCGAATCAGTTCTCAGGAGATCGCCGCTATTTTGAAGCGGCACGGCGTCTGCGGCGATATGGACGCCTTGCAGGATGCCTATCGGAAGCGGCTGGGCCAGCGCCTTATGTCCACCATTCGGGATGAGGCCGGCAAGCGTGAGGTGCTGGCCGCCAGTGGCGGTGAGTATGTCATCGTGGACTGCTGCAACGATCCGCAGAAACTGAAGGCCATTCGGCACCGCATCCAGGCACAGATGAACGGACTGGATGTGTCTGCCGGAAAGGTGCGCAAGCGTGTTCACTTCTTGGAACGCTTCGCTTCTTGGGTGAGAAAGGAGACCTCGGATGAAGCGGCGTGAATTGTCAGCGGCGGATATCTACTGTAAATTCGCGGCGCAGCTGGATGAGGATGGCTTTCGGCTGTATCACGCCGCACAGCGGATCACCGGCTTCCAGCCCTATGACGCTTTCCCCTATGAAGATAACCGGGGCGCGTTTGAGGCAGCGGACGGACATACCCTTCTGCGCTATCTGGAAGCAGCTCATTTCGATGCCGTCACATGGGAGATCGTCCCCGGTACCACCTATGAACGGGCCATCCTCGGCAAAGTGGACACCACTACACCGGAATACCGCGCGTTTCGTGAAGCGATCTACAAGGACGCACTGGGGCGCATGGGGTTGGCACATCTCCTGAAAACAAAGGAAAAAGAAGCGAAAGAGGTAGGATATGAACGATAACATCACCGAGATCAACAAAGATACCTTCTGGAAGCTGATCCAGAGTGCAAAGGAGACCTGCGGACAGGATATGGACGCTATGATGGACTTCCTGAAAGACCGGCTTGTATCCATGGGGCCGGAGCAGGCACAGAACTTTCACGACATCCTCCACGCCTATGAGGATCTTGCGGACAAGTTTGGACTGTGGGACGCCGCCGGGGTCATGAAGGGATATGGCTGCAGCGATGACGGCTTTATCGACTTTCGCGCCTGGCTCATTGCCCAGGGAAGGGACGTCTATCTGTCCGCGCTGGCAGACCCGGATTCTCTTGCGGAGGTCATCCCCTACGGGGACTGCTGCTTTGAGACGCTCAGTTATGTGGGAGATTATGCCTATGAGCAGCTCACAGGCAAAAGCGCCTATGACCAGACGGATTGGGCAAGGTATGAAACGCTGCTGGCAGAGTTGGAACAGGATATCGTCTATAAAGGCGGTATTGAATTTCCCAGAGAGGGACCGGAGCTGAAACAGTACCTGCCACGGCTCTGCGCGGCGCATCCGGGCTGGGATGGCAAGACACGCTGGAATGTGCAGCAAAAGGAAATGCGGGATCTCATCCGTGCCGGAAAGGCGTATGACCAGCGGCAAGCGCCCAAAAAGAAACACCGCAGTCATGGAGGTGAGGCCAGATGAGCGAACCCATCATCGGTGTGGATCATGGCTACGCTGCCATGAAAACCGCGCATTTTTCCTTTCACACCGGGCTGGTGGCCCATGAGCATGAGCCGTACACGCTGAACAATGTGTTGGAATACGGCGGTAAATATTATGTGGTGGGCAGCGGACGCCAGCCGCTCCAAAAGGACAAGACACAGACGGAGGATTACTACCTTCTTACGCTGGCCGCCGTCGCAAAGGAACTGGCATACCGCAATGCCGGAACGGCAGCGGACATCCATCTGGCAGCCGGACTGCCGCTCACCAGCTTTGGCAGGGATAAGAAAGCGTTCCGGGACTACCTGTGCCGGGGCGGCAAACCGGTGTCCTTCCGCTATGAAGGACAGGACTATGTCATCACGATCTCCAAAGTGTCGCTGTATCCGCAGGGCTATGCCGCAGTGCTGACGCAGGGTAGCCTGCTGGACGAGCCATCCGTCATCGTTGCGGATATCGGCGGCTGGACGGTGGATCTCATGCGGCTGGACAACCGCATCCCCAACGCCGCCACCTGCCGCAGTCTGGAACTTGGGATGATCCGCTGCCTGGATGAGATCAGCGAGCAGATCCGCCGCAGCCTTGGCCTGTCTATGACGGCAGCGCAGATTGAAAGCGTTCTGCGCGGCGATGCCAGCCATGTGAACGAGGACGCGAAAAAGATCATTTATCAGGAAGCGGAACGCTACACCAAACGCCTGCTCTCTGCCATCGCGGAGAGCGGCCTGGACGTCCGAGCCATGCCTGCTGTTTTTCTGGGCGGCGGTGCGACGCTGCTGAAGCATCATGCTTCCGCCGCGGACGGACTATGCCGTCCCATCATACTGGATGACGTTTGCTTAAATGCCAAGGGATATGAGCGTCTGACAGAGCGAATGTCGAAAAAGCATGAGCAGTGACAAGAAGCGGCTGAACCTGTCCTTCTCCATGGCCTCGCCCATCCAGCGGCAGGCGTGGCGGACGCTGATGGATATTCCGGCGGGTGAACGCACCGGTGCCGTCTGCCGGATGATCTGTGAACACAAAAATCAGCGGGAACTGCTGGAGGCTGTGCGTCAGGTGATCCGTCAGGAATTGCAAGACAGCCAGATCCAAATCGCACAAGCAGCGCCGCAGGCCGGGAGCATCGACGAGGATGTTCTCGGCTTTCTTGCGTCGCTGCAGGAAGGAGATGATACAGACTGATCCGATACTTTGATATGTTTGCCGGCATTGGCGGTTTCCGCTCCGGGCTGACCCGCGCGGGCGGTTTCCGGTGTGTTGGACACTGTGAGATCGACAAATACGCCAATGCCAGCTACCAAGCGATCTACGAACCGGGAAAGGAGGAACGATACTATCCGGACGCAACCCAAATTGACCCCGCAGATCTGCCGGACTTCGACCTGCTCTGTGGAGGATTCCCCTGCCAGGCATTTTCTAACGCTGGCCGCAGACGGGGCTTTGCCGACGCCAGAGGAACTCTCTTCTTTGAGATTGCCCGATTGGCTCAAGCAAAGCGACCTCCGTATCTGCTGCTTGAAAATGTTCCCGGCCTTTTATCGCATGATCAAGGGAAAACCTTTTCGGTCATCCTCTCCGCACTGGATGACCTGGGGTACCATGTCGAATGGACTGTGCTTAACAGCAAATGTTTTGGAGTCCCGCAATCAAGACGAAGGCTGTTCCTTATCGGATATCTTGATCCCCGATGCGCCGGGAAAATATTACCTGTCTTCGGCACAGGTGGAAAAGCTCTTGTACAAGTCCTCGGAGGGCCGCAAGGCTCCCGGATCTATGACGCGGACGGAGTAGCCTGCACCCAGACTGCCGGCGCTGGCGGCATGGGCGGGAAGACCGGATTATACCTGGTGGGCTTTAACCGGAAAGATGGGATCGTCGGAAAGCGGGATACAGCAATTCCGCTGAACGCCAGCGATTTCAGAGGAATCAACCGGAACCAAACACAAAACGCTGTGCTGGTAGACCTTTGCAGCGGGCATCCAAAGCAAACGGACGCTGCCCGCTGTCTCACCGCCCGGTATGGACAGACCACACTGTCCAACCGTAAAGGCGAGCGCTCCGGTGTCCTGCTCATCAAGGAGGCGACCAAGAAGGGGTACAAGGAGGCTCAACCCGGCGATACGGTGGATTTGGGCTACGCAGGCAGCAACACCCGCCGCGGGCGCGTTGGGTGTGATATTGCCCATACGCTGGAAACCAGCTGTATTCAGGGAATTGTAGAAAACGGTGGACGCATCCGCCGTCTCATGCCCCGCGAGTGCCTGCGGCTCCAGGGTTTTGAGGAATGGCAAATTGACCGCATCCTCGCCATCCAGTCCGACGCTCAGGCCTATAAGCAGGCGGGCAACAGTGTCACCGTCAATGTAATTGAGGCGATTGCCAAGCGTATCCAGGCAGTGGACGAGGAATTGAAAACAGGTGCCGCAGCATGATCGGAATGAAGGATCAGTGCTTTGGCGTTGAGGTCGAGATGACGGGACTCACTCGCGGGCAGGCTGCGCAGGCGCTGGCCAATTATTTTGGCACAGAACCTTACTATGTGGGGGGCGGTTACGATAAATGGAGCGTGAAAGACCCGGATGGCAAGGCATGGAGCATCATGAGCGATTCCAGCATTGTTACGGAAATGAAAACTGAAAGCGGGTATATGCATACCAGCAACATCGAATACCGGGTTGAGATGGTGACGCCAAAACTCACTTACGCGGAGTTACCCAGGCTTCAGGAGTGTGTCCGTCAGGTGCGCCATGCCGGGGCCAAAGTCAACCACTCCTGCGGTATCCATGTTCATGTGGACGCCGCCAACCACAACCGCCAGAGTCTGAAAAACCTTCTGAGCATTATGTACTCCAAGGAGGATATCCTGTTCAAAGCACTGCAGGTAAATTCAAGCCGTGTCAGCCAATACTGCCAGAAGGTGCGGGAGCCAATGCTAAAGGAAGCACGCAAGCTCTCCTCTGACGAAACAAAAAATCTCACGGCGCTGGAAAGCATCTGGTATGAAGGGAATATCTCTGACCGAGAACACTATAACTGGACGCGCTATTATGCCCTGAATCTGCACTCTGTGTTTTATAGAGGAACCGTTGAGTGGCGTTGTTTCAACTCTACGCTTCATGCCGGAAAGGTCGCGGCCTATGTGAATTTATGCCTTGCCATGTCTGCTCAAGCCATTAACCAGCGCAGCACCGTCATGCGGAAAACCTATAGTGACAACGAACTGTTCACCTTCCGTGTCTGGCTGGTGCGGCTGGGACTCAACGGTGACGAGTTCAAGAATACCCGTAATCATCTGCTGGCCAATCTGGAGGGTGATCGGGCATGGCGCTATGACAAGGATACTTATGAAGCCAATAAAAAGAAGAAAAAATCCAGAGAAATGGAGAGGTGAAGCCATTGAAGATACAGATCGAAGAAACCGTCTATGAGGGAACGGCCACGGAGATCATGGGCCGTCTGCGGGACCAGACCTTTGATCCCACAGAGTTCCCGGACATCGAGAGCTACATCTGGTTTTTACAGAGCAATGTCATCCGCACCACAGGTGTAGACTGCCCGCTGCCGGATGGAGATACGGAAACGCAGGCGCAGGCCATGTTCCGCCATCTGGACAGAATCGGCGGACTCAGACTGCTGGGGGACTAAGATGGAAGAAACTCTGTATTTCGCCTACGGCAGCAATATCAATTTAGAACAGATGGAGCATCGTTGTCCAGACGCCCAGCTCGTTGGGCCGGTGACGCTGCAAAACTATGAATTGCAGTTCCGCGGCAGCGGCTTTGCTACCGTCGCACCCAAGAAGGACAGTGTTGTCCACGGTCTGCTGTGGAAACTTACGCCTTCGTGTGAGCAGTCGCTGGATCGCTACGAGGGGTATCCCCGTCACTACATCAAGGAAGCGGTAATGGTACAAACCGCGGATGGCTCAAAAATCCCCGTCATGGCTTATATCATGGCGGAACCGCTGTGCTGCCAGCCCGCACTGCCTTCTCCGTATTATTACCGTGCGATCCAGCAAGGCTTCGAGGCCAACGGCTTGCCGGTGGAATCGCTGGAGGAAGCGTGGAATAGAACCATCGACGAGGTGTGGAGCGGCAAAGTAGATAGGCCCCAAAAGAGGAATAAAGTAAAACCGAAAGGGCAGGAGCGCTGACAAGGGTGCGGCAGATGTCGTGTCGCATCCATACAGATTGTTTCGGATCAAGACAAAAGAAAAAGGCACCGTCTTATTGCTTCCAAGACGGCGCCTGCAAAAATATGTTCGTCACTGATTTATTACGGTTCGATTGATACATCAAAAATATCCGTGATCGGGATGGTACGCTGATCTGTCAGAAAAAGGACGCCGCTGACCGCGTCGATCCGCTTCACGGTACCGTGTATCGTCTGGTAGGACCCGCCTGCCTTCTTCGCATCCGGCACAAAGTAGGTAATGGACGCCACGGGCTTTTGGGGCATCAGCTCCTGAAGTTTTTGGAGTGCATCATCGACACGGGACATCTCGTATTCGTCCAGAATCACGCGGCTGTCCGTGAGTCTTCCTGTCTCCGCTATGGCAGCACTGTGGCCGGTAAGGGCTGCAAAAGGAGAAAACTGCGCAGCCCGATCATGGAGCGACATTCGCGGATGCGTCTGCGGCTCCGGATGCGGCAGGCCGATGATATCGTCATAATTTCTGTTCACGCTTTGTGCCCTCCAATCTGGCCGTTCCGCTCTCTGGCTGTGGCTCCTTCTAGGTAGCTGCCCCCGGAAAGGATCGCGTTCTTCCCGAACTTCTGTTTGATGCCCAGCATGGCCTCCTGCAGCTTCCGTTCACGCTCGAGCCGTGCCTTTTCCTCCTCCGCCTGCTTTTCCTGTTCGGCAATGTCGTCGAACAGACTGAACTGTGTAGGGTCTTCCGTTTCGGCCTGTACCGCATCCTCTCCCACGAGCCGATTGGCGGTTATCGTCAGGCGTCGGACGGTCAGCTTCGGATCGACCTTGCTGTCATAAATGTCGAGCACCGCATCGGTGATGCAGCGGACAGAGGATGTCTTTCGCGTCAGGGTGGCTGTTCCATGGGCATGTTTTGGGATCTTTCTGCCATAGGGGTCCGTCACCGTTTCCCCACGGAAGTTCGAGGATGCCACGTTTTCGATATCATATCCAACGGTCAACGTCACCTGGTCTGTCACCAATCGCTTTTCTAAAAGATCCAGGGAAACAGCTTCCGCCATCTCCCGCGCGACGCGCCGTGCTTTGTCGTAGTCATAAGGGCATTGAAGGACCTGCCCGGAGCTGATGCAGTTTGTCTCTGGCTTATAGGCTTTCACGTCGGAGATCCGGCAGGGCTCCCAGCCCCAGGCGTGGTCGATCAGGAGCTCTGCATTGATGCCGAAGAGCCTATAGAGCAGCGCCTCGTTATAATAGTCCCCGGCCTTCCCGATGGAGCAGCGCGCGACATCGCCCATGGTGTAGATGCCGATGGCTTCGAGCTTCTTTGCATAGCCCTTTCCGACACGCCAGAAGTCGGTCAGGGGGCGGTGTGTCCAAAGCTGTCTGCGGTAGCTCATTTCATCCAGCTCCGCGATCCGGACGCCGCTCTCATCCGGCGCGACGTGTTTGGCCATGATGTCCATAGCGACCTTGCAAAGATAAAGGTTTGTGCCGATCCCCGCGGTCGCGGTGATCCCCGTTGTGCGCAGCACATCAAGGATCATGGTTCGAGCCAGTTCCCGCGCCGTCATGTGATACGTCCCAAGATAACTGGTGGCGTCGATCATCACCTCATCGATGGAGTAGACATGGATGTCCTCCGGGGCGATGTATTTGAGGTAGACATTGTAGATCTGGGTGCTGATCTCGATATACTTTGCCATCCGGGGCGGTGCTACGACATAGTCAACAGCCAAAGCCGGGTCCGCTTTCAGATCCATGGCATCTGTGCTTTTGCCTGTAAATTGTCTTCCGGGAGCATGGCGCTGCCGCTCCGCATTGACTTCTCTGACCCGCTGTACCACTTCAAAAAGACGGGCTCTGCCGAGTATACCATAGGCTTTCAAAGAAGGAGAGACTGCAAGGCATATCGTCTTCTCGGTGCGGCTGATATCTGCCACCACAAGGTTTGTTGTCATAGGGTCAAGGCCGCGCGCCATGCACTCCACGGACGCGTAATACGACTTTAGATCAATGGCAATGCATGTTCTCTGCCTCTCGGACATCCGGCGCACCTCCTCCTTGCTTCTGACGATCAGTATACCACGCCGCGCGGAATCGAACAAGCGTTTGTGCCGAATTTTGCGGTGGAATCTTGTGGAAACCGCCGCTTCCCAAAACCGGCACTCCATGCTACAATGATGCCTGTTTGTGTGAAAGGAGTGCTGGGAGAGTGTTTTATACGACAGAGGAAGCGGCTGTTCTCTGTGGGTTTCTGGATGGGTATCTGGAACGGGACAGCGTGGATGCAGCAGTGCGGGAGAAATACGAAAAGTTCCGACTTGGACTCGTGCAAGAGTCTCTGGGGCGGGATGATTATATCTGGGCCACCAAGGCACTGAGTTTTCTCCGCCCGCACTGGTGGCAGGACTACGAGGACCAGCGCGCGCTCGAAAACGCACTGCTGAAAACGCAGACACTGGCATTGAAAACAAAAAACTAACCACCATACCGGCAGCGGCAGTCTCAGACTGCTGCTGCCGCTTATTTTATAAAGGAGGGAATCTTATCAGCAAAGAAACACTCAAGATCCTCGTGGTGGAGCCGATGACTCCGCCCACTGTGCAGGAGATTGACGGGAGCCTCGAATCCATGCAGAAGATCGTAGGCGGCACGATTCAGGCCGTTTATGCCTTCGATGAACCCGTTTGCATTGTCTGCAACGACGAAGGAAAGCTGCTGGGCCTTCCCATGAACCGTGCCCTGACTGATGACCACGGAGTGCCGTATGACTTTGTCTGCGGCACTTTTTTCATGGCCGGAGTCGGGCGCGAAGATTTTATCTCCCTGACGGAGCAGCAGATCGAAAAGTACCAGAAGAAGTACACCAATGAAATGGTGTTCTCGGTTCCTATACGGCCCGAGCCTCACAAAAATCATCCCAAGAAGGAGAAACACGAAAATGAAAGATAACTATATTTTGACTGCCGAGTCTGTCACCGAAGGCCACCCGGACAAACTCTGCGATACCATTGCGGACGCCGTGGTGGACGCCTGCCTGAAGCACGATCCCTCCGCTCGTGTGGCCTGCGAGGTCATGGCCACCGCAGGTAAGATCACCGCGGCCGGCGAGATCACGGCAGTGAAGCTCCCGGACATCCCCTCCATCATCTGCAAGACCGTACAGCGAGCCGGATATGGCGGCAGCGACTATGAGGTCGAAGTCATCACCCATGAGCAGAGTCCCGACATCGCAGGGGCTGTCAAGGGAACCCAGGACACCGGCGCGGGCGATCAGGGTATTGTGTACGGCTATGCCTGCGATGAAACGCCGGAGTTTCTGCCCCTCCCCGTTGTGTTTGCCCACCGCCTGACACGCATGCTGTCTCATGTGCGTGTACTGGGGATCGTGCCGGAGCTTCGCCCGGACGGCAAATCCCAGGTGTCGGTGGAATACGAGCATGGCCGCCCCAGGCGCATCGATGCGGTCGTGCTGTCCTGCCAGCATGAAGAGGATGCCGATCTCGACGCCCTGCGCCGCGACTTGACGCAGTACGTCATCCTTCCCTCTCTGCGCGAGCTTCCTCCGGATGAGCGCACGGAGATCCTCATCAATCCCTCCGGCAGATTTGTGGAGGGCGGCTTCGAAGCGGACACCGGCCTCACGGGCCGCAAACTCATGGTGGATACCTACGGCGGCCTTGCGCCCCATGGCGGCGGCGCATTGTCTGGCAAAGACGGCACCAAGGTGGATCGCAGCGGCGCCTACATGGCCCGCTACGTCGCCAAAAATGTCGTGGCCGCAGGGATCGCCAAAGAATGCACTGTCAGCTTGGCGTATGCCATCGGCAAAGCTCAGCCTGTCATGGTGGAGGTAGACACCCACGGCACCGGCAAGTTTAGCGACAATGCGCTGGAGCAGGCAATTTGCGCGCTGTTCGACCTGACGCCGGATGGCATGATCCGCACGCTGGGGCTGGACAAGCCCATCTTCCGCCAATTCTGCAACTATGGCCACTTCACCCATGAGCAGGCCCCGTGGGAACAGACAAACATGGCAGAACCTCTGGAATGTGCCTGCCGCGCCAAGGAAGCTGGGGTGTCGCAGCGTTGAAGCACATTGCATCCTGTTCCTTTGGCAAGGACTCTCTTGCCACGATCTTATTGGCGTTGGAGCATGGAGAGCCTCTGGATGAGGCGGTCTACTGCGAAGTGATGTTCGACAAAACCATTTCAGGCGAGGTGCCGGAGCATCGGGACTTTATCTACAACACCGCTCTCCCGCGACTGGAGCAGATGGGTGTACCGATCCGTGTGCTTCGCTCGGACAAGACCTATGTGGACCTGTTTACCGGACAGGTCACCCGCGGGCCGAAGAAAGGAAAGCTGCGCTCATTTCCTATCTGCGGAAAGTGCTATGTTCAGCGGGACTGCAAGATCCGCCCCATCCGCCAGTACCAGAAAACACTGCCGCCTGATACGGTGCATTACATCGGCATCGCCCGAGATGAGCAGGAACGCCTGCTGCGCCTGACCGGGCCGCAGGTGTCCCTTTTGGAAAAGTACCTCTATACGGAAGATGATGCCAAGCAGCTCTGCCGTAAGGCGGGGCTGCTGTCGCCTGTCTATGAGTTTACCAATCGCGGTGGCTGCTGGTTTTGTCCCAATGCCAAGAAGAAGGAATTGCGACACCTCTATGACCACCATCCAGATCTCTGGGCAAGAATGCTGGAGCTGCAGGCGCTCCCCAGAAAGGTGTCTGAGAAATTCAACCGTGCGGAAACCTTTTCGGACATTGATGCCCGGTTCCGCGCAGAGGGCACGCAGAAGAATGCCTTCGAAATGGCAGCGTAAAGGAGAAATGAAAAATGAGCAATTCAAAATATGAGATCACTGACATCGCCCACAAGACCTATCCCTTCCTCCACCGCATTCGTGCTTTGCAGGACATTGGCGATTGGGCAAAGGCTGGAGACCTGGGCGGCTTCGTGGAAAGTGAAAGCAATTTGGCTGTTGACCCGGATGACGCTGCCTGGATCTTCAATGACGCGATCGCCTGCGGCAGCGCCTATGTGGACCAGGACTCAATTCTGATGAATGACGCCATTGCCTGTGACAGAGCCTATGTGTCCTATGGCTCCGCTCTGTATGGTTCCGCCCGCGTGGAAGATGACGCATATCTGAGAGGCGCATTGATGTATGGCCGTACCCGCGCATCCGGCTGTGCGCAGCTCCTTTGCGGTGCTGACCGTGCGGAAGGGCCGCTCCTCTCCGGGCATTGTCAGGTATTCGGGACCGTGCGCGGCTGTTTGCGCTTCAGCGGTTCCATTATTGTTCTGCCCCACGAAGAGATCTCCAACGACTTGAAAGATATTACGGTCCACATCTCCGACAGCGGCCGCCGCGTCCTGCGCAGTAAGGATAAGGACATCCTCAAGCCCCAGCAGGAGCAGTCTCCCCAAGCAAAAAAGCCGAAGAAGCGAGGGATGGAACGATGACGCGTTATGAACAGGAACTCAGAAAGCTGTTCGATGGCAGCGGCCTTATGGATCGTCCGCAATACTCCGGTCGTGTCTGCGTAGGCGAACTTGGTAAGGATCTGCGCGTGCGGGCGGAATTCTTCTCTGCCCATGTTGCCGATCAATACGACGCCATCCGCCTCACGGTTCTAAACCGCAAGGAGGGCGTGGTAGACAGAACGCTGCTGCAGTTCAAGGACGTGTGGGGCAAGAAGCCTGTCCCCAGCAACCCGAACTTCCGCAGCGGCGTCATGCCCCACCTGTGGGATGATCATGGCGATGTAGACTGGTATGTCTATCATCCCAGCGCTGCGGATTACGACTCGCTGCGTCAGGCCATTGGGCAGTATCTGTCCATGTTTCGGGAGCGAACGCCGGAATGGGCGCAGGACGGCCCGAAGCTGGTGTTTATCTGTGCTCCGCTGCGGGGCGATGTGGAAAAGAACATTGAATTTGCCCGGCAGAAGGCCCAGGAGGTGTTCGCAGACGGCGATATCCCCATCTGTCCGCATCTGCTGTTTCCGCCCATCACGGACCCAAAACACCCGGAACAGGACAAAAAAGTCAAGGAGATGTCCCTGCGGCTTTTGGAGTCCTGCCAGCAGCTCAATGTCTACGGACCCATCTGGACAGATGACATGTGGAAGCATATTTACCGCGCCGGTGATCTGGGCATTCCCGTGATGACGGATCAGAAGGCCATTGGCCGGACGCCGCCCCGGCGCTCCGGCAGGAAGGAGCGATAAGACATTGGATCAGGAACGTCAAAAGCCGTCCTGCCCTCTCATCGGGCAGAACGGCAACATTTTTCATCTCATGGGCCTCGCCAGCCGAACGCTGCGGCAGTGTGGCATGGCAGACGAGGCCAAGGAGATGCAAAACCGTATTATGGGCGGCGACTGTCACAGCTACGAAGAAGCCCTGGGGATCATCAGCGAGTATGTGGAGACAGAACTGTCCGTAGATATCGCTGAAAAAAACAAGAAAAAGGAGAAACACACGCATGAGAGATGACCAGAAATGGGAGATCATTCAAGGTGACGCGCTGAGGGTGCTGAGCGGGTTTGCCCCCAACACCTTCGATGCCGTCATCACCGATCCCCCGTATGCCTCCGGCGGACGGACCCAAGCCGAAAAGAACAAGTCCACAGCCAGAAAGTATTCCAGTATGGGGGAGAACGCACCGCCTCCCTTTGATGGGGACGCCAAGGATCAGCGCTCCTGGACCCGCTGGGCGGCGGAGTGGCTGTATGAGGCGAGGAAAGCCAGCAAGCCCGGTGCGCCGGTGTGTATGTTCATCGACTGGCGGCAGCTTCCCGCAGCCACCGATGCCCTTCAATGGGCGGGATGGATCTGGCGAGGCACCGCAGTTTGGGATAAGGGCAACAGCCGTCCTCAGAAGGGCCGCTTCCGTCAGCAGGCAGAGTACATTGTCTGGGGCTCCAATGGCGATATGCCTATCAGCCGTCCGGTGCCCTGCCTGCCGGGGGTGTTCAAGTATGGCAATCCGCAGAACCGCATTCATCTTACGGAGAAACCCTTGCAGCTCATGCGGAACATTGTAAAGATCACGGAACCGGGCGGCCATATTCTGGACCCCTTCGCCGGTTCCGGCACCACGGTGCTGGCGGCTGTTCTGGAGGGTTATTCCGCCACCGGCATTGAGGTGACCGACACCTATGCCAAGCTGGCAAGAGAAAGAATCTGTTCAGAGCTGGAGGAAGCTGCGTGACCTGATGCGCTGTCTGGCAAAGGGACTTGCTATAATGCCGGAAAATCGGTATAATAAAAACGATCCAGTAAGAGAGCATTGTGAGGAATTAGTTATGAATCACGCACAATATGATCAGGAAACCGGAAAGCCGTTGGATCAGTCGTATCTTGAATGCGGACTTCCCGATGATTTGCAGGCTTCTATTCAGGAGATGCAAAAATCTTGGGCCATTATAGACAGCGGAAGCCGAGATCCTCATTGGGACATCTACTGGTGTAATCTGAATGCGGACATTAACTCAGCCGAAGTCGAACGGATTATTTCTCCCGAGCAGGCATGGTATTTGCGTGAAAAGTATCTTCGCATGGAAAGAGAGTGATACCTCTTGATAAACTTTACAGACCTCCCCACTCGCAATAAATTCTATGCAGGGGCAAACGGCGCAAAGCGAGCTGTAATTTATCAAGGCGAACAGTATATGCTGAAGTTCCCCGCACAAGCCCCCAAGAATAAAGACTTGAGTTATGCCAACAGTTGCATTACCGAGTATATCGGCTGCCATATTTTCAACAGCGTTGGGATCAACGTTCAGGAAACTCTCCTTGGCACTTATGAAAAAAATGGCGTAAAAAAGATTGTTGTTGCTTGCAAGGATTTTACCTCTCCCGGAATTGTGTTGCAGGACTTTGCCTCGCTGAAAAACACGGTGATCGATTCCGGTCACAGCGGGTATGGTACAGAACTGTCTGACATTATGCGGGCCATGGAGGATCAGACAGCATTCCCTCCCGCATTGTTGCAGCAGCATTTTTGGAATGTATTCATTATAGATGCGCTGATCGGGAATTGGGATCGGCACAACGGAAACTGGGGTTTTCTTTATAATACCACGACAGACGAAATTGCCATTGCCCCTGTGTATGACTGCGGGAGCTGCCTGTATCCCCAGGCTGATGAAGCCATCATGCGAGACACCATAGATAAGCAGCCAGAACGAGATTTGCGCACTTTCTCAATCCCTCTTTCCAGCATTAAGGTCAATGGTAAAAAAATCAACTACTTTGATTTTATTTCCTCTTTGGAGAATGCGGATTGCAACAAAGCATTGAAGCGGATACTGCCCAAAATCAACATGGATGCAATTTTCCGTATCGTGGATGAGACCCCATTCATTTCGGATCTGCAAAAGCAGTTCTATAAGACAATGCTGCAGACACGGAAAGAACGCATCCTTGATTTTGCAATGGAAAAACTGCGGAAAAGGGAAAAGGCCAAAGAACTTGACGCACGGTAATAAATAAACAAAAACGTTTTTTCAAGAGCAGGGTGTTTACAAAACACCCTGCTTTTTCTATAAGGGTGTTCACAAAACACCCTGCCACAAGGAGAGAAGTATGTCAGAAAATTTTGCAAGTTTTTATCGGAAAGCAAGCAGTGTGCGGGAGTTAGTAGGTAAAGCACCCTTTCCTGAAAAAGTGCGGTTTCAGATCACGAAGGTGATCGAACTGCCAACCAATCAGTACCGCCGCTACATGAACGAGCTTTTGCGAGATGTTTCCTTCATATCCCGGAACGTGGCGGATATGAGGTTCGATGGGAAAACAGAAACATTTCTCTGCCTGTTCGTGACCTGCCGAGATGCGAACACCGGCCTGCTGGTGGAGTCCGAAGGCTTTGGATATGCCAGGTACGCGGCATTTATCCCTGAAAAGAGCGCTCTCTCATTGGATGGTATTCCGACGGAACGCGCAAGCGAAAAGTGCCTTTGCCGGCATCCGACTCCTGAGAGATGATTTCTTTTTTCCGAGGAAGCGGGCAGCGCCCGCCCAATATTGCAATTACCATACCGTTTGCAAACAAAGCCCCGCGCAGCGGGGCGAAAGCCAACGCCGCCGTGGGCGGCGCTGGCGCAAGCATAGCGTTTGTATGACAAACGCGCTTGCTGGGGCTCGCCCCAGTCCCCAATGCCGCCTGCGGGCGGGAAGTTTTGCGGCAAAGACCGCGGAAAGGAGCGTGAGCGAACGAACAAAGA
>ERZ772861.1137-NODE-1137-length-23837-cov-5.565217_pt1 | contig 23837 bp, 19 predicted proteins | sample MGYA00512135_ERZ772861 | MGnify/ENA primary metagenome ERZ772861 (study PRJEB29015, sample SAMEA2737700) | human gut metagenome | biome: human gut; feature: human-associated habitat; material: faeces | place: China | collected 2012 ...
ACCATGCCTCCACGCCCTGCCAGCAGGCCTGGTTGAAGGACTCGTCATCAATGGTGCCCACGTCGGTCACCAGAGCGGCCTTGGTAATCACACCGGGAACAGGAGCCTCGGTAACGGTCTCCTCGGGAACGGTAGCTTCCTCGGTAGCTTCCTCGGTAGCTTCTTCAGTTGCTTCCTCGGTAGCCTCCTCGGTCACTTCCTCGGTGGCTTCTTCGGTGACTTCCTCAGTTGCAGCCTCGGTAGCAGCCTCGGTCACTTCCTCAGTGGCTTCCTCAGCAACCACAGCGGGAGCACCTTCCACAGCAGCTTCCTCAGCGGTTTCGTTCTGAGCATCGGCCTCTGCCGCAGGAGCAGGGGTAACGACAGTGACCTTGGTCAGATGGGTGTTGGCGCCATTGTACCAGTACAGGAAGCCCTCCACATCCACCACGTCGCCCACATTCAGAGCGCCAACGGCAGCATAGACCTCGCTGTCGGGGCCGGTCAGGTAAGCTTCCACGCAGAAATCGGCGGTCAGCTCGCCAATGGTGAAGGTAACGTAGATATCGTCACCCGGCTCGCCGTTCTTGTACTCGACCTTTTCAACGGTCAGACCCTTGACGGAAACCAGCTCGTTCTGGTGGTCAATCAGGTTTTCCTGACCCAGCAGCTCGGTCACGTCCACAGGCTCGGCAACAAAGCTGCCCTCTGCAATTTCAAAGGTGGCATCCGTAATTTCAACTTCGCCAGCCCACTCGGACTTCACGCCCTTGACCAGCAGCTTGGTGCCGGGAACCAGCTTCTCTGCATCCTCTTTGGTGCAGGCCATGTTGTAGATGAAGTAAGCGCCGTCTTCGCTCTGAGCGTAAACGGTAATCTTACCATCCCACCAGGACTGATGTGCCTGGACATAGGTCTCAACGTACACTTCGCTGTCCAGCTCGGCAGCGATGTACTCTGCGTGAGTCATGGGCTGTGCGGGAGCTTCCGTAGGAGCTTCGGTGGGAGCCTCGGTAGGTGCTTCGGTGGGAGCCTCCGTGGGAGCTTCGGTAGGTGCTTCGGTGGGAGCCTCGGTCACCATCTCGGTTGCCGCCTCTGTGGGAGCCTCGGTTGCCTTTTTGCTGTCAGTGGTAGACGCGCAGGCAGCCAGGGACAGAACCATGCTCAGAGCCAGCAGGATTGCCAGAAACTTTTTCATGTTCATTCTCCTTGACCATTTTTTCTACACAGCGGGTACGCCGCTGCACATCCCTTATTATATACGAATCAGGAAAGAAATCAATCATTATTCACAAATTTTCCACATTATCTGATAATTCCACCGAAACTGCACCGGAAATTGTCATTGTGTCCGCGGTGACCGTGCATTCCACCGCCATCACCTGCACGCCGCTTTCTTTCGCTGCCCACAAAGCGGCGGCAAAATTCGGGTCGGTTTTCTCATTGGGGCGAAGGCATCGGACATCCGCCATCTGAATCACAAAAAGCACATAAGCGCCATAACCCTCCTGCGCCGCTTTTATCAGGCCATGCAGATGCTTCGTCCCCCGGGCGGTGGGGGCATCGGGGAACATACAAATGCCGTCCTCCTCCAAGGTAACCCCCTTTACCTCCAAAAAGCAGGGCACGCCGCCCTTGGTGAAGGAGAAGTCAAAGCGGGAATCGCCATGGGTGGTTTCCGCCCGCAGGTTTTCGATATTTCCCAGGCCGCCCTCTTGCAGCCATTGTGCCGCAGCCTTATTGGGTGCCTGGGAATCCATGTTAATCAGACGGCTTCCTTTCTCCACCGCAATCAAATCGAATTTTGTCTTCCGGGTTGGACTGTCAAATTCCTGGCAGTACACCTGTGCCCCCTTGGGCAGCAGTTCCCGGCAGCGACCGGTATTCTTGACATGGACGGTTTCAACCACGCCGTCAATCTCCACATGGGCAATGAAGCGGTTGGGCCGGTCGATAAAAATGCCGGGCTTGATACCGGAGTAAGTCATAATCATTCCTTCCTTTGATGCAGCAGCGGACTCTTGACAGCATCCGCCATTTGAACTATAGTAATAACAAAAATGCGGGAGATTTTTTACATGGAAAAACGGAAGCTGGGCAACACCGGCATTGAAATGACCACCCTGGGCTTCGGCTGCGCCAGCGTGTGGGGCAAATCCCTGATTACCGACCAGCAGGCCACGGAGCTGTTTGAGCAGGCCTATTCGCTGGGCATCCGCTATTTCGATACCGGCTACAGCTACGGCCTTGCCGAAGGGCGCATCGGAAAAATCCTGAAAGAATCCAGCCTTGTCCGCCGGGAGGAGCTGGTCATCTCCACCAAATTCGGCACCAAGGTGGAACATGGGCGGTATTTTCACGATTTTACCCCCCAGTGGGTATTCCCCAGCGTGGAGTCCAGCCTGCGAACCATGGGGCTGGAGTATGTTGATTTGGTGATGGTGCATGGCCCCCAGATTGCCGACCTGACTCCCCAGTACCTCAAGGAGATTCACCGTCTCAAGGAAGAAGGGCTTGTCAAGGCAGTGGGTGTCAACACCTTTGACACCGATGTGCTGGAATACATCCGGGACACCCAATGCGTGGATTTTGTCATGCCGGACTACAACATCATGCGGCAGGACCGGGAAGCGCTGCTGTCCCAGCTCCACGAAAAAGGCATTGGCGTGATTGCTGGGGCACCGCTGGCGGAGTCCCTGTACACCAACCGGGTGTTCAAAATCCGCAAGCCCAAGGATTTGTGGTATCTGGCACGGGCGCTGGCAAATCACCGGGGCAAAATCATCCAGGGGCAAAAATACCGCTTCGTCAACAATGTGCCCGGCATGACCGGTGCCCAAGTGGTGCTGCGGTATGTTTTGGACAATCCCAATGTCACCTCCGCCGTGTTCGGCTGCACCACGCCGTCCCACCTGTCAGACAACGCCAAGGCAGCAGACATTACCCTGCCGCCGGACGTGACGGCGCGGATTAAAAACGCAGAAAAATAAGAAGCTTCATGGCTGCCTTCAACGATTGATACGGATGCCGTCCGCCCTTGCGGCTGGCCTTCTGGAAGATCCGGGTATTTTCCCCCAGGTTGCGGGGAGTGCTTGCCGCCGGTGACGGCATAAAGCGGTACAGGAAAGGATGCATTTGCACCGTTCCTTGTACCGCTTTTTTCGCAGGATTATTCGACCGCAGCACCGAAGGGCATCAGCGCCAGTTTTGCCATTTTGAAGCTTTGCAGGCCAATGGGAATGCCAACAATGGTGACGCAGAAGATGCAGCCCATCACCAGGTAATACGCTGCCAGCTCCCAGCCCAGCAGAACAATCCACAGCAGATTAACAAGGAAGCTGCCTGTCCCGCCGCCATAGATAACCTCTTTGCCGAAGGGCGAAGCCGTCAGCCCTGCCATTTTGAAGCACTGCATTCCCAGCGGGATGCCCACAATGGTGATGCAGCACAGCGCACCGGCAATCAGCCAGCCCAGCCCCGACCAAACGCCAATGAAAATGAACCAGATAATGTTGCCAAGTAAACTCATAATAAACCCTCCTTGCGGCAGTGCCGCATGACAATGACGCACTGGGCTTGTACCCATACGTCGGTTCCCGAACCTCCCCAGTAATGTACCGCTCAGAAACAGTCTTCGCACACCAGCTGTAGGGGCGGCTATTAGCCGCCCGCAACCCCGGATTTTCGTAAGTACTGAGATAAACACACACGTCCCACTGTAGGGGTCGACGAGCGTGTCGACCCGGCACAAAGCACCCCGTAGGGGCGCCTTGTGCCACGGGCGGATGCTATCCGCCCCTACGACTCAAATGGGGGAAGCTGGCTCCATTCAACGAACCGCTCTGTCACCCAAGCGGGCGGGTCGACATACTCGTCGACCCCTACAGAGTGCGTGTACCATCCACCCCACAGCATCATTAAAACAAGCTAATCTGGCTGGTGTCCGGCAAACTGCCAAAAGCACCGGCATCCTTGAGCATCTGGATGTGAGTCTTGGACACCTTGGGACAGGCCAGCGCCACTTCCTCAATGGAAATAAAGGTCTTTCCCTCCCGCCCATTCATCAGGTCCCAGGCTGCATTTTCGCCCAGACCGGAAATGGACACAAAGGGAGGCAGGAGTTTGCCGTCCTGAATCAGGAATTTGGTGGCATGGCTCTTGTAGATGTCAATGGGCAAGAACTCAAATCCCCGAATGTAATACTCATACACCACTTCCATGGTGGTGAGCAAATCATCGTCCTTGTCCGTGGCGTTTTCATTGGAGGTGATGGCATCCATATTCGCCATGATTGCCTCCTTGCCCTGGGTCATCAGCACCGCATCAAAGCCGCCCTTCTGGCTGCGGCGGTAGAAATAGGCCGCATAGAACGCCAGCGGGTGATAGACCTTAAACCAGGCAATGCGGAACGCCATCATAACATACGCCACAGCGTGCGCCTTGGGGAACAGGTATTTGATTTTCTTACAGGAGCCGATGTACCAATCGGGAACGCCGGCATCAATCATTTCCTGCTCTGCCCCCTCCGGCAGTCCCCTGCCCTTTCGCACCGCCTCCATAATTTTGAAGGAGCGCTTCTCCGGCATTCCGCAGGAGATGAGGTAAATCATAATGTCGTCACGGCAGCCGATGGCCTGGTCAACCGTTGCGGTTTTGGAGGTAATGAGATCCTTGGCGTTGCCCAGCCACACGTCGGTGCCATGGGAGAAGCCGGACAGCCGCAGCAGGGTATCAAACCGGGTGGGCATGGTGTCCAGCAGCATTCCACGGGTAAACTTGGTGTTAAACTCCGGAATGGCAACAGCGCCGGTGGGTCCGAGAATTTTGTCATTCTCATAGCCCAACTCCTTGGAGGAAGTAAAAATGGACATGGTGCGCTTGTCGTCCAAGGGAATGGTTTTGGCATCCACCCCGGTCATATCTTCCATCATACGAATCATGGTGGGGTCATCATGCCCCAGCATATCCAGCTTCAGCAGGTTTTCTTCCATGGAGTGATATTCAAAATGGGTGGTAATCTGGTCGGCATTGGGGTCATCCGCCGGGTGCTGCACCGGGCAGAAATCCCATATCTCATTTTCCTGGGGGATAACCACCAGACCGCCGGGGTGCTGTCCGGTGGTACGGCGCACGCCCACGCATCCGGCGGCAAGCCGGGCTTCCTCCGCCCGGTTGGCGCTTTTGCCCCGCTCGGACAGGTATTTCTTCACATAGCCAAAGGCGGTTTTCTCCGCCACGGTGCCGATGGTTCCGGCACGGAACACATGGGATTTTCCGAACATTTCGATGCAGTAGGCGTGGGCCTTTGCCTGGTATTCGCCGGAAAAGTTCAGGTCAATATCCGGCACCTTGTCGCCGCCGAAGCCCAGGAAGGTCTCAAACGGGATATTAAAGCCGTCCTTTTCAAATTTGGTTCCGCACTTGGGGCAGACTGCATCCGGCAAATCCGCGCCGCAGCCATAGCCCTTGGGCACATCGAAGGTAGCAAACTTACATTCCGGATTGGGGCAGCGATAATGGGGCGGGAAGGAATTAACCTCCGTGATGCCGGACATATAGGCCACAATGGAGGAGCCAACCGAGCCACGGGAGCCAACCAGGTAGCCATGCTCCAAACTATTCTGCACCAGCTTCTGCGCCGACATATAAATCACATCATAATGACAATTGATGATGTCATGCAGCTCTGTCTCCACCCGCTTGGTCATCAGTTCCGGGGGATTGTCGCCATAGAGTCTCCGGAACTTGCCGTAAACCAGCCGCTCCAAATCCTCCACAGAATTTTCAATCTTGGGGGCAAACAGATTATGGGGAACAGGGCGCAGGCTCTCGCACATATCCGCAATCTTGTTGGGGTTGGTGACTACAATCTCATAGGCCTTTTCCTCCCCAAGATACTTAAATTCCTCCAGCATTTCATCGGTGGAGCGGAAATACAGGGGATTGGGCTTATCTGCGTCCTCAAAGCCCTTGGTTGCCAGCAGAATATGGCGGAAAACCTCGTCCTCCGGGTTCAGAAAGTGAACATCGCCGGTGGCAACCACCAGTTTGCCCAATTCCTCGCCCAGACGGACAATGGTGCGGTTGAAATTCCGCAAATCCTCCATGTCCTTTGCTATGCCCTTGTCCAGCATAAACCGGTTATTTGCCAGCGGCTGAATTTCCAGGTAATCGTAGAAGGAGGCAATGCGCTTCAGCTCATCCTCGCTCTTGCCATCCAGCAGCGCCTGAAACAGTTCGCCCGCCTCGCAGGCAGAGCCGATAATCAGCCCCTCCCGCATCTCCAAAATAGAGGATTTGGGCATCCGGGGAACCCGTTTGAAATATTTCAGGTTGGAATCGGAAATCAGGTGATAGAGGTTTCGCAGCCCCACCTGATTCTTTGCAAACACGATAATATGCCGGGCATGGCGGTCAGTCACCCGCCCCTTGGAGCGCAGGGCAATCATGGAGGGATTCACCGCTTGGAGGGTATGGACATCCAATTCCTCCTCCATCTTCGTCATGAGCCGATCCATGATAAGGCCGCAGGTTTTGGCATCGTCCCCCGCCCGGTGGTGGTTGAAGTCCGGCAGATTCAGGGCATTGGACACAATGTCCAGCTTGAATTTGCTCAGATGGGGCAGCATATTCTGCGCCAGAATCAGGGTATCCACCGCGGTGAAGCCATAGGGATAGCCCAGCTTTTCGCAAGCCACCCGGATAAAGCCGGTGTCAAAATCGGAATTGTGCGCCACCAGCACCCGGTTGCCCACGAACTCCAGGAATTTGGGCAGCACCTCCTTGAGCTTGGGCGCTCCCGTCAGCATATCGGGGGTGATGCCGGTCAGCTCCACAATCTTAGGACTGAGGGGCATTTCCGGGTCCACAAAGGTCTGGAATCGGTCTACCTCCTGTCCCCGCTTCAGAATCACCGCACCGATTTCGATAATATGGTCATTTTTGGAGCTTAGGCCGGTGGTTTCCAGGTCAAATGCCACATATTCCTCATCAAAGTCCATCTTCTGGCTGCCATGCACCACAATCCGGTCGTCCACATCGTTGACATAATAGCCTTCGCAGCCATAGAGAATCTTGATGTTCTGATCCGTTCCTGCCACCTTTGCCTTGGAGGCGGCCTTCATGGCGTCCGGGAAGGACTGGGCAACACCGTGGTCGGTGATGGCAATGGCCTTATGCCCCCAGGCGGCAGCCTGCTTCACGGCAGCTGCCGTCTCCGTCAGGGCATCCATGTTACTCATGGTGGTATGCAAGTGCAATTCCACACGCTTTTCCCCGGGGGTGAGATCCTTCCGCTTGGGGAGGCTGCCCGGCATCATGGCATAGGGCTTGAGCACCATATCGTTTTCAAATCGGTCTTCAATCAACTTTCCCTGCACCCGCAGGACGGAGCCAATCTGCACATTTTCAATAATGGGCTTTGCCTCCTTGGCTTCCAGGAAGCGGCTGACCCGGATGGAATTGGTATTGTCCGTCATATCGAACTTCACCACATAGGCATTGCGCTTGGTCAGCTCCTTATGGTCAACGGCAAAGACCCTGCCCTCCACGATAATGGTGCCCATGTCCATGGACATATCCTTCATGGGCACGCTGGTGCCCCGGAAGGGCTTTCCATAGAAAGCGGCACTGTCCGCCGCCTCCACCCGGGAGGCAGATGCCTGCTGTCTGGCCTGCACCAGCGGGTAACGTTCAATCTCGCGCTGCTGCATGGCCTCAATGGCATCGAACAAAGCCTTGCCCTCCAGCGCGCTGCCTGCCTCCACGGTGATGGTCACAGGGGCGGCAAATCGTTCCCGCAGAGACTGCTGCACCTGGGGAATCAGCTCCTCAATGGCATCCTTGCCATTGGCACGAAGCTTGATGGTCAGCTTTTCCCCCTCCCATTCCCAGGCAGCACCGGCCAGAGATCCACGGGTGATGGAGTTGCTGTTGACAAAGAGCATCATCAGCTCCTCGGGCTGGATTTTATGCAGCTCGGATGCCGGGTGGGTGACGGTGATGCTGATATCAGCAAGGCCGTACAGCAACGCCACGTCCCGCTCCATGGTTTCCAACAGCTTTTGGGGAATATAGTGCTCACTATGGGCAGCCACATGAACCGTGCGGCTTTCCGCATGGATGTCTGCTGCCACAATGGCCGCCTGGGAAAGAGCCTCGGCAATTTCATCAGGCGGCGTATAGTCGGAAAACATATCCAGTAAATAAATTTGTTGTTTCATCTTTTTAATAACGCTACGAAGTTTGTACGGATACGGTAGTTCCCTAACCCGCCCGGTGACGATATTGCTCAGAAACCGTGGGATGCGAGAGAAGCTCTGCGGATACGTTACTTCCCTGACCCGCCCGGTGACGATGTGACTCAGGAACCGTGGAATGTGAAAGAAGCTCTGCGGATACGGTAGTTCCCTGACCCGCCCGGTGACGATGTGGCTCAGAAACCGTGAGGATAAAAGGGCTGCTCTGTAGGGGGCGACTAGCAGTCGACCCGCCCGCTTCCGGGATGGGGCAGTTCGTTGAATGGAGCCAGCTTCCGACACGGACTGTAGGGGCGGATAGAATCCGCCCGCAGCACAAAGCGCCCCTTCGGGGTGCTCTGTGCCGGGTCGACATACTCGTCGACCCCTACAGTTAGCGGGTACGTTCATCCGAGTGCTTGCTAAAATCTTGGGTTGCGGGCGGATTCTATCCGCCCCTACAGCCTGGGCATTTACATCTTCTCAATTCGTTCCAGCAGGGCGGGCAGCAGCTGGTCATAGGGAAGTCTGTCCACCTGGACACCCTTTTCAAAAATCATGCCCCAGCCGTCGCCACCGGCGATGCCGATGTCCGCCTCCCGGGCTTCGCCGGGACCGTTGACGATACAGCCCATGACCGCCACGGTGATGGGCTTCTGGCAATCCTTGAGCGCTGCATCCACCTGGTTGACAAGTCCAATGAGGTCAATGCGGGTTCTGCCGCAGGTGGGGCAGGAGATAATATCTACGCCCTCTTTGCGCAGTCCCGCCGCCTTGAGGATATCCTTGGCGGCGTAAACCTCCTCCACCGGGTCATCCGTCAGGCTGACCCGCAGGGTATCGCCAATGCCATCCAGCAGCAGCGCACCAATGCCCATGGCAGACTTGATAAGGCCCTGGCGCACGGGTCCGGTTTCGGTCACGCCGATGTGCAAGGGGTAGTCACATTTGCTGCGGAACAGTCGCGCCGCTGCCACCATATTGGGCACATGGGAGGACTTCATGGATACGCAGGTATCATAAAAGCCCTGCTTTTCCAGCAGCTCCAGATGCTGAAAAGCGCTCTCCACCAGCGCCTCCGGGGTGGGATGGCCGTACTTTTCCAGCAAGGTCTTATCCAGGCTGCCGCCGTTGACACCAATGCGGATGGGGATATGCTTTTCCTTGCACACATCCACCACTGCCTTCACCCGATCTTCCCCGCCGATATTGCCGGGATTGATGCGAATTTTGCTGGCACCGCCCTCCGCGGCCGCAATGGCAAGCTGATAGTCAAAATGAATGTCCGCCACCAGAGGCAGGGGGCTTTCCTTGCAGATTTCCGCAAAACCCCGGGCTGCCTCCCGGTTGGGCACGGCCAGCCGGGCAATCTGGCAGCCAGCGGAGGCCAACTGCTTAATCTGACGGAGGGAGCCCTCCACATCAGTGGTTTTGGTATTGAGCATAGACTGAATGGCCACCGGTGCACCGCCGCCAATGGGCACATTGCCAACCATTATCTGTCTGGTCATTTCTGTTACCCCCTGAAAATCTGAATTACATCTTTGAACATAATCACAATCAGCAGTGCAAACAGCACCAAAGTGCCCGCACTCTGGATATACCCTTCGTACCTGGGGTTGACCTTTTTCCGGGTAATGCATTCAATCAGGGTGGTCAGCAGAACACCCACCGCCCGCGCACCGTCCAGGCCGGGGATGGGCAGAAGATTCATCACACCCAGATTTACCGTAATCAGGCCGCCGAAGGAAAGCATATTCAGCAGCGCATAATAAAAGCTGCCGGACTGGTTGGCCGTCTCGCTCATCATGGCCACAATGCCCACCGGGCCGCTGAGATCCTTCACACTGGCTTTTCCGTTGAACAGCATTTGCAGACTGATGCGCACCATGCGGACATTGCTGAGGCAGGCATTCCAGGTCTGGGAAATCAGGGTCTTGAGGCTGCGGTCAACCGCCCCAAAGCTAAAGCCATAGCGCAGGGATGTGCTGCCGTCCTCATTGACAAATTCACGCTTTTCCATGGCGAAATTCTTCAGCTCTACCTTCTGGCCGTCCCGCAGCACCACCAAATCGTGGCGTTCTTCGGGATTGGTGTGGGGGTTTGCATTGGCGGTGAGCACCAGGTTAAAGTCGCTGTACATATAAATGCGCTCGCCGTCCAGCTTGAGGATGCGGTCGCCCTCCATCAGCCCCGGCGCATCCTCTGTCGCTGCCAGGGCACTCCCCTGCTCAATGGCCGCAACCACCGGCACGTTATACGCCTTCTGGGGCGCAAAGAAGATAGCAAACAGTACCAGTCCCGCCAGCAGATTCATCATGGGGCCGGCAACCAAAATCACCAGCCGCTTCCACCAGGCAGCAGCACAGAAGGAGCGGGGATTTTCCCGCCCTTCGCCGTCCTCCCCCTCCATCTCGCAGTAGCCGCCCAGGGGAATCAGGCGAATGGCATAGAGCGTCTCACCCTTCTGCTTTTTCCACAGGGCAGGACCCATGAACATGGAAAATTCATTGACCTGCACATGAAAGAGCTTTGCAGCAGTGAAATGCCCCAGTTCATGAATAAAAATCAAGAGACTGAACAGAATAATGCCAAAAATTACGCTGAAAATTGTCATAACTTGCCTCGCTTTGTGTTAGTAAACGGAAAATGCCTAACGGTCTTACACCAATACCTCCCGGCATTTTCGGACGGCCTGCCGCGCTAGCTGATCGGCTTCCAGAATCTCCTCCAATGTGGGATTCTGAATGAAGGGAACCTGCTCCACCGCCTGAGCAACCAGCCGGTAAATATCATAGAATCCAATTTTGTCCGCCAGGAACAGGGCGACCGCCTCCTCGTTGGCGCCGTTCATGGCCGGACACGCTGTGCCGCCCCGCTTGGCGCACTGCATCGCCAGCGCCAGGCAGGGGAACTTCTCTAAATCCGGGTGGCAGAAGGTCAGCGCCGCGCACTGGGTAAGATCCAGCTTGGGCGCGGGGGACTCCATCCGCTGAGGGTAGGTCAGCGCCAGCTGAATGGGCAGCCGCATATCCGGTGCGCCCAGCTGTGCCATCACGGCACCGTCAGTGAACTCCACCAGGCTATGGACAATGCTCTGCCGGTGTACCAGCACCTCTACCTGCTCCAGCGGAACCCGATACAGCCGCATGGCCTCGATCACTTCCAACCCCTTATTCATCAAGGTGGCGCAGTCCACCGTAATCTTCGGCCCCATTTTCCAGTTGGGGTGACGCAAAGCGTCTGCCTTGGTCACATACTTCAGGTCTGCGGCATCCATGTCAAAGAAAGGGCCGCCAGAGCAGGTCAGAAGGATTTTCTTTACCTCTCTGCGGTCTGCGCAGCCCATGAGGCACTGGAAGATGGCAGAGTGCTCGGAGTCCACCGGGACAATTTCTGCCCCGCATTCCTCCGCCTCGGCCATCACCAGCTCACCGGCGCAAACCAGCGTCTCTTTGTTGGCAAGGCCAATGCGCTTGCACGCCCGAATGGCAGCCAGGGTAGGCTTCAGACCCACCATGCCCACAACGGCGGTAATGACACAATCCGCCTCTGGAATGGTCGCCGCTGCAATCAGTCCATCCTCGCCCCAGGCGACCTGGGTTTTTTCACCGATCAGCGCCGCCTGCAATTCCTGCGCCGCCTCCCTGGTTGCCATTACCGCCAGCTGCGGGTGGAACTGGCGGCACTGCTGTGCCATCAGCTGCACATTGGTTCCAGCGGTCAGCGCTGCAACCTGAATCTCCTTGAGGTTTTCAATGACATCCAGGCTCTGCCGGCCAATGGAGCCGGTACTGCCCAGAATGCTTACACATTTCACCATTTTATTTCACCACCGGCATCAGTAAAATCAGTGCCTCCACCAAAGGAGCAACCGTCACCATGGAATCGAAGCGGTCATAAAAGCCACCGTGGCCGGGAAGCAGTGTTCCGAAATCCTTGATGCCGGACATCCGCTTGACCACGGAAAAGCACAGGTCGCCGAAAACGCCCACCGCACTGCCCACCAGGCCATAGAGCATGGCTGCACCATAGTCCACCTGGAACCTGAACACCAGCTGCAACACTACGGCATAAATAAGCATACCCAGCATGGCGGCAACAATTCCACCGGCTACGCCCTCCACACTTTTGTTGGGGCTGATGACCGGAGCCAGCTTATGCTTGCCGAACATGGAACCCACAAAGTAAGCGCCGCCGTCGGACAGGAACGCAATCAAAAACGGAATTGCAATCAGATAACGGCCAGAGGTCATGGTGAGAATCCGAATAATGGCGGACAGCAGATACGGAACAACCGCACCGGCAAAGAAGCAGGCGGCAATCATCTCGATATCCACCTTGACGTGGTTTGCCATCATCTCCGAAAACAGCAGAATCCAGAAAATCAGCAACCCCAGCATTGCCACGCTCCGCTCTGCGCCGTACAAACTCCACAAAGAGACTGCAAAGGCCATGACCGCGGAATACAACACCATTCTCAGATGGCGCACCAGGCCAGTGACATACAATAGCTCATACACACCCACCGCCAGCAGCAGCCCCCACACAACGGCGGCTACAATGGTCGGGGCAACCAGAGCCACCAGAATCAGCACCGGAATCAGGACGGCAGCCGTTATAATACGTTTTTTCATGAATTATGCTCCTCCAAACCGACGGTTGCGCCGGTGATATTCTTCAATGGCCTTGTCCAGATGCTCCGGGGTAAAGTCAGGCCACAGCACATCCATGAACACATATTCCGAGTAGGCGGACTGCCACAGCAGAAAATTGCTGATGCGCTGCTCCCCGGAAGGACGAATAATCAGCTCCGGGTCGGGCACACCGGCAGAATAGAGATAGCCGGACAGTACGTCCTCTGTCAGCTCTGCGGGGTCAGCCTTTCCGGCGGCCACGTCCTGCATATACATTTTGACGGCGTGGATGATTTCATCCCTTCCGCCGTAATTCAGGCAGAAATTCACCTGAACGTCATAGTCCGCCGACTGCATTTCCGCCCGCTGGCACAGCTTCTGCAAATCCGGGCTGAGCCGGGACAGGTCGCCGAAGAACTTAAACCGGACGCGGTTTTTCTCCATGTCTGTCAGGGCTTCCTCTAAGTATCTGCGCAGCAGCTTCATGATGCCGGACACCTCATCGGCAGAGCGTCTCCAGTTTTCCGTGGAGAAGGCATACACCGTCAGGTACTCCACGCCCAGACTGCGGCAATAGTTTGCAATCCGGCGGAAAGCCTCCGCACCGGCGGCATGACCCGCAGTTCTGGGAAGCCCCCGCTTTTTCGCCCAGCGCCCGTTTCCGTCCATAATAATGGCAATGTGCCGGGGCGGTGCCAGCTTTTGTGCTTCCGGCTTTATTTCTTGTTTTGTCTCAAACAGCGGCAATGTGCGCACCTCTTTCTGAATTTTTCCATACACTATAAAAAGCTGAAAATAAAAAATCCCAGTGCATTTTTCATTTTCAGCCTTTTTAGTGACGCTGCGAAGCTTGTACGGACACGGCAGTTCCCTAACCCGGAAACGCCCACTGCGTGGGCTCAGATAATAGATAATAGTGAAAAAGTAATAGATAAAAGTTTTTATTCCGTTTTATCGGGCGTTTCACCTATTCACTATTCACTATTCACTCTTACCTCGCCAAGGCTTCCGGCAGATACACGCTGCTGTAAGGGCGGTACAATGACCGCCCCGACAGCTGCAACGGCAATTAAATTGCCATCAGTTCCTTTTCCTTGGCAGCCAGAGCAGTATCCACATTCTTGATATACTTATCCAGCAAATCCTGCAAATCCTTTTCTGCCTTCTTCTGGTCGTCCTCGGTGATTTCGCTGTTCTTTTTCAGTTTTTTCACATAGTCCATACCATCGCGGCGGATGTTGCGCAGAGCAACCTTTGCATCCTCGGCGTACTTCTTGACCTGCTTAATCAGCTCCTTGCGGCGCTCCTCGGTGAGCTGGGGGAACACCAGGCGGATAACGCGGCCATCGTTCTGGGGGTTGATGCCCAGGTCAGAGGTCTGGATGGCCTTCTGGATGTCTTTCAGCAGCTTGCTGTCCCAGGGGGAGATGACCAGGGTACGGGCATCGGGAGAAGAAATGGTTGCCACGCCGTTGAGGGGGGTCTCACTTCCATAATACTCCACACAGATGCGGTCAAGAACCTGGGGATTGGCACGACCGGCACGGACTGCACCAAAATCCTCGCCCAGATGCTCCAGGGTCTTATCCATCTTTCTGGTAAATTCCTTAAAATCAACGCTCATTTGTTAATCCTCCTTGACGGTAGTTCCGATTTTTTCACCGCACACCACGCGGACAATGTTCTGGGGGTCTTTCAGGGCGAAGCAAATAAGGGTCATGTGGTTATCCATTGCCAGCGTCATGGCAGTGGTATCCGTGGCCTGCAAATGGCGGGCAAGCACCTCGTCATAGGTCAGGTCATCAAACTTCACGGCGCTGGGGTCCTTGTTGGGGTCCGCAGAGTAGATGCCGTCCACATTCTTTGCCATCAGGATGGCATCGGCTTCGATTTCCACGCCACGCAGCACAGCGCCGGTGTCGGTGGAGAAATAGGGGTTGCCGGTACCGGCGGCGAAGATAACCACCTTGCCCTCGTTCAGATAGCGGTCGGCGGTATCCCGGGTAAAGTACTCGGCGAATTTATTCATTTCCACGGCGGTCAGCACCCGGGCATCCACCCCGTGCTTTTCCAGGGCATCTGCCACAGCGATGGAGTTCATCACCGTTGCCAGCATTCCCATGGCATCGCCGTGGGAGCGCTGCATTTTGTCGGCACCGTCCTTCACGCCACGCCAGAAATTGCCGCCGCCAATGACGAGGCCCACCTGGACACCCATGTCCCGGCACTGCCGGATGGACTCACACACGGAATTGATGACACTGAAATCCAGCCCGCGATGGGCATCGCCTGCCAGAGCCTCGCCGCTTACTTTCAGCAAAATACGCTTATATTTGACTTCTGCCAAATCATTTCACTCCTTCGTTCCAACTGTCTGCACCATTGCAGATTACATCGACTGTATTTTAGCATAAAACCAGGAATTGAGCAAGTAAAATATTCTTTAACCTGTCCCGGTTTGGCAGAAGCTTTGCAGGCACAGCATTTTCCCCAAATCGGCTGCAACAAAACTATTGCAAACAACGGAGAAATGGGTTATAATGCTCCATTATACAACTGTACCATTCAGGAGAGAGGATGTTTTCATATGGCTGAAATCACCGAAAGCAAAAACTTCATTCATGCCTTTATTGAAGAAGATATCGCCGAGGGCGGTCGATTTGCCGGTAAAACCGTTCACACCCGTTTTCCGCCGGAGCCAAACGGTTATCTGCACATCGGTCACTGCAAGGCGCTGATTATCGACTTCGGTACTGCCGAAAAGTTCGGCGGCCTGTGCAACCTGCGCATGGACGACACCAACCCCACCAAGGAGGACGTGGAGTACGTCCAAGCCATCCAGGACGATATTCACTGGCTGGGCTTTGACTGGGGCGACCGGTTCTATTTTGGCTCCGACTACTTTGAAAAAGACTATGAGTATGCCGTTGAGCTGATTAAAAAGGGGCTTGCCTATGTTTGTGAGCTGACCCCCGAGCAGTTCAAGGAATACCGGGGCGACCTGACCACTCCCGCCGTCTCCCCCTATCGGGATCGCCCCATGGAGGAGAGCCTGGATCTGTTCGCCCGGATGCGCGCCGGTGAATTTGAAGACAACAAATACACCCTGCGTGCCAAGATTGACCTGGCTTCCGGCAACTTCAATATGCGTGACCCGGTCATCTACCGCATTCGCCATATGCACCATCACCGCCAGGGCGACAAGTGGTGCATCTACCCCATGTACGACTTTGCTCACCCCATCCAGGACGCATTGGAGGGCATCACCCACTCCCTGTGCTCCCTGGAATTTGAAAACCACCGTCCCCTGTACAACTGGGTGGTGGAGAATGTGTCCGTGCCCAACCATCCCCGGCAGATTGAGTTTGCCCGGCTGGGCATCGACCACACCGTGCTTTCTAAGCGCAAGCTCCGTGCCTTGATTGAGGGCGGCTATGTGTCCGGCTGGGACGACCCCCGGATGCCCACCCTGTGCGGTCTGCGCCGCCGGGGCTACACCCCTGCCTCCATCCGCAATTTCTGCGAGAGCGTGGGCGTTGCCAAGTCTCCCAACACCATTGAATATGCTTTCTTGGAATCCTGCCTGCGGAAAGACCTGGATGCCACCGCACAGCGGGTGATGGCAGTCCTGAAGCCGGTGAAGCTGACCATCACCAACTATCCCGCCGGGCAGAGCGAGACCTTTGAGATTGAGAACAATCCCAATAACCCCGCCGACGGCAAGCGCACCATCACCTTCTCCCGTGACCTATGGATTGAGGCCGACGACTTTATGGCGCAGCCCATTCCCAAGTACAAGCGCCTGTATCCCGACGGACCCGAGTGCCGCCTGAAGGGTGCTTATGTCATCAAGTGCACCGGCTGCGTCACCGACGATAACGGCAACGTTACCGAGGTGCTGGCTACCTATGACCCCGAGAGCAAGGGCGGCGATCCCGCCGACGGGCGCAAGATCAAGGGCGCTACCATTCACTGGGTGGATGCCAACAACTGCCACGATGCCGAGGTGCGGCAGTACAGCAACCTCTTTAACGACCCCGATCCCGATGCCGCCGGCAAGGACTTTATTGCCTGCCTGAATCCCGATTCCCTGGAAGTGCTCACCGGCTGCAAGGTGGAAGCTTCCCTGGGAAGTGCCAAGGCTCCTACCTCCTACCAGTTCATGCGTCTGGGCTATTTCTGCCCCGACAGCCGGGATTGCACCCCCGAGCATCTGGTGTTCAACCGCAGCGTCAGCCTGAAGGACAGCTTCAAGCCCGCAAAGTAATCAAAATCAGAACATCGGGGCGGCAGATTTGCCGCCCCCTTTTGTTGGCGAAGCTGTGTCTAATTCCTGCTTCAAAAGAATTTTACAATTTTGCAAAATAATGCTTGACATTTTTCAGAAAGCGAGTATAATAAGCAACGTTCCGAGTTTAGAGGATTTGTGTAACGGTAGCACACCGGACTCTGACTCCGTTTGCGGGGGTTCGAATCCCTCATCCTCTGCCACGAAAGACCTGATGCATTTGCATCGGGTCTTTTCTTTTTGCCCAGCATACACCAAAGGAGCGCCCCTGTTTTGGGAGCGCTCCTTATTGTTTTATTTTATGTCTCGTTCTCTCCCTGGTACTCCACCTGGGGAATGAAGCGGTTGGCAACTTTGCCCTTGCCCTTGTGCTTCACATAGAAGAAACCAATAAAGGAGAACACCAGTGCGCCCACAAAGTTCACCAGCAAATCCTTCATGGTGTCGATAATGCCCACATCCAGATAGCCGCCCAGATTCAGCGCCTCTTGGGTACCGTCCGAGTGAACCACAATGGTATCCACAATGTCCCGAATGTGAATCACCGTATTGGTGCGGGTGGGGTCCAGCATCACCGAGTCAATGGCATGGATGACTGCATCCTTCTGCATATCCAGCCCCAGCAGTTGATCGGCGCCAAACTCAAAAAATTCCCAAATCACACCCACCGTCATAGAAAAACAGAAAGAGACAATGGCAAGATACAGCGGCGACAGCTTAAAGGAGAATTTTTCCTCCCGGTTCATCATGTCCACCAGGCAGAAGCCAATGGCGGCGCAGAGGAAGCCGTTGATGGTATGGAGCATGGTATCCCAGTGGGGAACTCTCATGTAGAAGCTGTTGATTTCGCCCAGAACTTCTGCCGCAAAGATAAACAGCAAAATGATGATTTCCAGCGTGCTGGGCAGCACCACCTTGAGCCTGCGGGAAACAATGCTGGGCAGAATCATCAAAAACAGAGACAGGCCGCACAGCGCCATGCTCTGATATTCTTGCCGCAGCAGAGAACGCACCATGACAAAAATAATCATCGCACGCAGCACCACATATACCGTCAGGGTGGTCTTGTTTTTGTAGATTGGGGTTTCCTTTTTGTTCTTGGACTTACGAGCCATAAGCGATTCCTCCTCTTCTTTGTCCCATTGTAGCATAGAATGTCCGAATTGAAAAGAAATATATTTTAGAATTTGAAGAATCAGTTTTATACCAATTCAAAATTCCGGCAACATTCACAGACATTTTCAAAAATGACCACACGGAATCGTCTTTCTGCGTCCTTGACGAAAATCTCCCCGTTATGCTATAATCGAGATGAAGATATGTTTTCCACCCTGCACGCGCATAGGGAGTGAACACATTCGTCCCTATGGGTCTGTTTTTCTTTTTATGGGAAAAACACGCCCATTTTGCATTTTTTAGGAGGTACACATGAAAAAAGTCGGTATTGTTATGGGCAGCGACAGTGACCTGCCAATTCTGCGCAAGGCCATGGACACCCTGGACGAGCTGGGCATTTCCTACGAGGCACACGTCTATTCCACCCACCGCACCCCCGAGCAGGCACGGCAGTTTGCACTCCATGCCCGCGAAAACGGCTTCGGCGCACTCATTGCCGCAGCCGGTATGGCTGCGCACCTGGCCGGTGCCATTGCAGCCAACTCTACCCTTCCTGTCATTGGGATTCCCTGTAAATCTACCACTCTCGACGGCATTGACGCCCTTTTGTCAACAGTCCAGATGCCCTCCGGTATTCCTGTCGCCACTGTTGCCATCAACGGAGGCGTGAATGCCGCTTTGCTTGCAGCCCAGATTCTGGCCGTCAGCGATGAAGCGCTGGCCGCCAAGCTGGATGCCAAGCGGGCTGCCGACAGCCAGAAGGTGCTGGAAAAGGATGCCGCGCTGCAAGCGGAGCTGTGTAAATAAGGAGGATTTCATATGGGTGGTTTCTTTGGCGCTACATCCCGCCGCAACTGTATCCTGGATGTTTTTTTTGGAACTGACTACCATTCCCACCTGGGAACCCGGCGGGGCGGCATGGCTGCCTGGGACAAGGACGTGGGGATGCAGCGGGAAATTCACAACATTCAGAACTCCCCCTTCCGCACCAAATTCGAGGGCATTCTCGATGAAATGACCGGTACCGCCGCCATCGGCTGCATCTCCGACACCGACCCCCAGCCCATTCTCATTCGCTCCCGGCTGGGCATCTACGCCATCTGCACCATCGGCGTGATTAACAATGCTGAGGCGCTGATTGCCAATCACCTGCATACTACCGGCGGGCACTTCGACAGCATGACCGGCGGGCGGGTCAACTCCAACGAGCTGATTGCCGCCATGATTGATCAGAAGAAGGATTTCGCCCAGGGCATCCGCTACGCCCAGGAGATGATTGAAGGCACCGCCTCCATTCTCATTATGAAGGAGGGCGGGAACCTGATTGCCGCCCGGGACAAAATGGGACGGCTGCCCATTGTGATTGAAAAGAACGAAGACGGCTACGCCGTCACCTTCGAGGATTACGCCGGCGAAAAGCTGGGCTACGAGGTGGTGCGGGAGCTTGGCCCCGGCGAGATTGTGGAAATCTCCCCGGATGGCATTACCCAGCTGGCACCACCCCACAAGGAAATGAAAGTCTGCGCCTTCCTGTGGTCCTACTATGGCTACCCCACCGCTTGCTACGAGGGCAAGAACGTGGAGGTAACCCGCTACCGCAACGGCTGCATCATGGCAAAGGCAGACCGGGAGCATGGCGTTGCCCAGGACATTGACTATGTGGCAGGCGTGCCCGACTCCGGCACCCCCCACGCCATTGGCTACGCCAACGAAAGCGGCATTCCCTTTGCCCGCCCCTTTATCAAATACACCCCCACCTGGCCCCGGAGCTTCATGCCCGCCAATCAGAGCGAGCGGAACATGGTTGCCAAAATGAAGCAGATTCCTGTGGACGAGCTGATTCGGGACAAGAAGCTGCTGTTTGTGGATGACAGCGTGGTGCGGGGCACTCAGCTGCGGGAAACCGTTGAATTTCTCTATGAGCATGGTGCCAAGGATGTCCACATCCGCAGCGCCTGTCCCCCCATTCTCTATGGCTGCAAATTTTTGAACTTCTCCCGTTCCAATTCGGAAAACGAGCTGATTGCCCGTGCCACCATTCTGGAGCTGGAGGGCGAGGAGGGCTTGCAGCATCTGGACGAATACATGGACGGCAGCACCCAGCGGGGCAAGAATATGCGCCAGGCCATCTGCAAAAAGCTGCACTTTGCATCTCTGGAATATCAGTCCCTGGACGGCATCCTGGAAGCCATCGGTCTTCCAAAGGATTGCGTCTGCACCTATTGCTGGAACGGCAAGGGTTAAGCACCATTCCCCTCAAGAGGACACCATTGCAGCGGCAGCTGCCAGCCGCCCACAACATTGGATTTCAGCAAGCACCCAGTTGGATGGTACAGCTATCGGCCACCTCCCCTTGGCTTCCCCCGGGGGGAAGCTGCCTGGCTTGACGGCACTTCGGAACCGGCAAGACTGGCTGATGAGGGGTGGCGATGGCTAAAAGTTTCAGATTTCTCCGTTGAGTGGAGAAAACCAAAACATATGCCATTCATCTAACTGCATTCATTTCCCAACCTGTCGCCACCCCTCATCAGTCACGACAAAATATCGATTCCGAAGTGCCGATATTTCATCGTGACAGCTTCCCCCCGGGGGAAGCCAAGAGGCGCACCGCCGCAGGATATTCACAGATTATTACTCCGAATAGTCTACTACATTATTTGTTATATAACAAAGGAGCGTCACACTATGGAACACTTGAACTCCCAATCTGCCAGCTACGCCGCTGCCGGCGTAGACATCACCGCCGGTTACCGTGCCGTTGAGCTGATGAAAAAGCACATCGCCCGCACCAAAAACGAGGGCTGCCTGGATGACGTGGGCGGCTTCGGCGGCTGCTTCGGTCTGCCTCTTGCCGGCATGGAGGAGCCGGTGCTGGTCTCCGGCACCGACGGCGTGGGTACCAAGCTGAGAATCGCTCAGCTGCTGGATAAGCACGACACCATCGGCATCGACTGTGTTGCCATGTGCGTCAACGACGTGATCTGCTGCGGTGCCCGTCCCCTGTTCTTCCTGGACTACATCGCCTGCGGCAAGAACATCCCGGAAAAAATCGCCCAGATTGTTGCCGGTGTGGCAGAGGGCTGCGTGCAGTCCGGCTCCGCCCTCATCGGCGGCGAGACTGCCGAGCATCCCGGCATGATGGCAGAGGATGACTATGACCTGGCTGGCTTCTCCGTGGGCATCGTGGACAAGAAGAAAATCATCGACAATTCCCGCATGGTCCCCGGCGATGTGGTGATTGCCCTGGCTTCTACCGGTGTCCACTCCAACGGCTTCAGCCTGGTACGGAAGGTCTTTGATGTGGAGAATAACCCCGAGCTGATGAAGCCCAACGATTTCCTGGGGGGCAAGTCCATTGCCGAAACCCTGCTGACCCCCACCAAGATTTATGTGAGGAGCATTCTGGCGCTGCTGGAGCAGGTGGATGTGAAGGGCATCAGCCACATCACCGGCGGCGGCTTCTATGAGAACATCCCCCGCTCCATCCCCGATGGTCTGTGCGCCGAAATCGACCGCAGCGCCATTCGGATTCTGCCCATCTTCCAGCTGATTGCCGAAACCGGCAACATCCCCCAGCGGGATATGTTCAACACCTTCAACATGGGCGTGGGCATGAGCGTGGTTGTCCCCGCCCACCAGGCCGAGAAGGCACTGGAAATTCTCACCGCCCAGGGCGAGGATGCCTATGTGATTGGCACCATTACCCGGGGGGATGAAAAGGTGATTCTGAAATGAGCGCCCGGATTGCCGTACTGGTTTCCGGCGGCGGAACCAATTTGCAGGCGCTGATTGATGCCCAGAAGGCAGGAACCCTCCACAGCGGCACCATTGCCCTGGTGGTTTCCAACGCTGCCGGAGCCTACGCCCTGGAACGGGCGAAAAACGCCGGAATCCCCGGCGTTACCCTGCTGAAAAAGCAGCTGGGCGGACAGGCAGGTTTTGAAAAAGCCTTGCAGCAAACATTGGAAGCACATGGGATTGACGTGATTGTGCTGGCGGGATTTATGACCATCCTCTCCGGCGACTTCACCAACAAATGGCCCCGGCGGATTCTCAACATCCACCCCGCCCTGATTCCCAGCTTTTGCGGGGAGGGCTTCTACGGATTAAAGGTACACGAGGCCGCCCTGCAATACGGTGTCAAGGTCACCGGTGCCACCGTGCATTTTGTCAATTCCATTCCCGATGGAGGCGAAATCATCGCCCAGAAAGCGGTGGAGGTGCTGCCCGGGGATACCCCCGAAATCTTGCAGCGCCGGGTCATGGAGCAGGCAGAATGGATTCTCCTGCCCCAAGCCACGGAAATGGTGTGTGCAGGATTGAATTAAAACCGCTACAATGCAACCCCCAATTTTGCAAACACCCAGTCGAATGGTATCAGCCACCGACAAGCACCCCTTGGCTTTCCCCGAGGGGAAGCTGGCATGACAAATAATCGGCACTTCGGAACCGATTATTTGTCATGACTGATGAGGGGTTGCGATAGCTGAAAATTTCCTCAGCAGTATGTTGAACGGCAAAAACTGAAACACGTACCTTTCACCTGCCTGCATTCCTAAACCAACCTGTCGCCGCCCCTCATCAGCCTCGCTTCGCTCAGCAGCTTTTTAATTTTGGAATGATTGCCACCGGCAATCATAATTTTGAAAAATTCGCTGCGCTCTGCAACACCCCCGGGGGAAGCCAAGGGCGGTAGTCATTACTGATTCTGTTCAGCGAACAGCTCAATCCCGTTCGCTTCCGGCGACTGTCTGCCGACCGTCATTAAAAAGGAGAGAACTCATGAACGTTTATGAATTAAAGTCCATGCCTGCCCGTCTGGAGGGCAACACCTACCCCGGCAGAGGCATTGTGGTGGGCAAAACCGCCGACGGCAAGCACGCCGCCTTCGCCTACTTCATCATGGGGCGCAGCGCCAACAGCCGCAACCGCATCTTTACCCAGCGGGAGGATGCCGTGTTCACCGAGCCTTTCGATGCCAGCAAGGTGGAAGATCCCAGCCTGATTATCTATGCTGCCATCCGGAAATATGAAAACAAGCTCATTGTCACCAACGGCGACCAGACCGACACCATCTGGAACGGACTGAAAACCGGCCTCTCCTTCACCGATGCCCTGGCACAGCGCTGCTTTGAGCCGGATCCCCCCAACTTCACCCCCAGAATCAGCGCCATGGCTGCCTTTGAAGCCCATGATTTCACCTACCAGATGAGCATCCTCAAATCCGGCGACGAAGAAGGCAGCTTCTGCAATCGCTATACCTACAGCTACGGCAGCGCCAAGGCAGGCGTGGGGCATTTCATTCACACCTATGTGTGCGACGGCAGCCCCATCCCCACCTTCCAGGGAGAGCCGGAGCGGGTGTCCATCCCCAATGACATTGACGGCTGGACTGCCGACATCTGGAACGCCCTGGATGAAAACAACAAGATTTCTCTTTACGTCCGCTTCGTGAACCTGGAAACCGGGTGCGAAGAAAACCGCATGATTAACCGGAATAAGTGATACGAACATGGTGCGAAGCACCCTTGGCGCCCCCTTTGGGGGAGCTGCTGAGCGAACGCGAAGCTGAGGGGGTGC